>Ga0265332_10000030_pt1 | contig 175141 bp, 168 predicted proteins | sample 41926metaG_FD_202084 | JGI IMG/M metagenome (GOLD analysis project Ga0265332, IMG submission 202084) | Rhizosphere microbial communities from Carex aquatilis grown in University of Washington, Seatle, WA, United States - 4-19-26 metaG | ecosystem: Host-associated > Plants > Roots >...
CTCAGACCTCAGACCTCAGACCTCAGACCTCAGACCTCAGACCTCAGACCTCAGACCTCAGACCTCAGACCTCAGACCTCAGACCTCAGACCTCAGACCTCAGACCTCAGACCTCAGACCTCAGACCTCAGACCGCCGGGGCCGCTCCGCCCCCTTCCAGTTTCCGCAGCAGCTCCTGGCGCTGCTGTCGGGCTTTCTCGGCGCTGGCGGCCTTGACGTGGCCGTAGCCGCGCACGCTTTCCGGCAGCCGCGCCAGTTCTAGCAGGGCCGGGTGGGCGCTGCCGGCGGCCAGGGCCTCCAGAATGCGCTCCAGGTCTGCCTCGTAGCCGGCCTGCAAGGCCCGTTCCATGCGCCTTTCGGCGGTGTGGCCGAAAACGTCCAGGGCCGTGCCGCGCAGGAACTTGAGGCGGGCCAGCAGCTTCAGGGCGCCGAGCATCCAGGGACCGTACTGCCGCTTGCGGATCTGGCCGCTACGCGGGTCCGGCCTGGCCCACAGGGGCGGGGCTAGGTGCACATGCACCGCGTAGTCCTTGCCCGGTTCGCCGGCGAAGGTTTGGCGCAGACGGGCGAAGAACTCGGGCCGGGTATGCAGGCGCGCCACTTCGTACTCGTCCTTGATGGCCAGAACCTTGAAGTAGTTGCGGGCGGCGGCCAGGGTCACCGGCAGGGCCGGGTCCAGGGGCGCCTCGGCCTGGCGCAGGGCTTCGATGCGCTGGCGGTAGCGGCGGGCCAGGGCGGCGTCCTGGTAGTCCGTCAGTTCCTGTTCCCGCAGGGCCAGCACTTCCTCCAGGGCGGCGTCAGGCCGGGGCGGCGGCGTGTCGGCGGCAGGCGTTGCCAGCTGGCGTACCCGGGCCTCGTCCACGGCGGCGCGGCGGCCCCAGTCGAGGGCCTGGAGATTGGCCGCCACGGCGGTGCCGTTGAGCTCGATGGCCCGGCCCAGGGCCGGCAGGCTTACCGGCACCAGGCCTTTCTGCCAGGCGTAGCCGAGGAGGAACATGTTGGTATACAGGGCGTCGCCCATGAGGGCCGTGGCCAGGGCCTGGGCGTCGAGGAACCAGGCGTGGTCGGCGCCCACGGTGGCGGTCACCGTCTGCTGCATGCGGGCCAGGGGGAACTGCCAGTCCGGGTTGCGGGTGAATTCGGCGGTGGGGGTTTCCGTGCAGTTAACCACGGCCCGGGTGCGCCCTTCCAGCATCTTGGACAGGGCCTCGTTGCCTGCTGTCACCACCACGTCGCCGCCCAGGATGGCGTCCGCCTCGCCGGTGGCGATGCGGGCGGCGTGGATGTCCTCCGGCCGGTCGGCGAAGCGCAGGTGGGTGAACACGGCGCCGTACTTCTGGGCCAGGCCGGTCATGTCCAGCACCGAGACGCCCTTGCCGTCCAGGTGGGCGGCCATGCCGATGAGGGCGCCCAGGGTCACCACGCCGGTGCCGCCGACCCCCGTCACCAGCAGGTTGTAGGGCCGCGCGGTGGGCGGCAGCACGGGCTCGGGCAGGGGCGGCCAGTCCTGTGCGTCCATGGCCAGGGCCTGGCCCTTCTTCAGCTTCGCCCCTTCCAGGGTGACGAAGGAGGGGCAGAAGCCCTTGAGGCAGGAGAAATCCTTGTTGCAGTTGGACTGGTCGATGGCCCGCTTGCGCCCGAAATCGGTTTCCACCGGGATGACCGAGAGGCAGTTGGACTGCACCGAGCAGTCGCCGCAGCCCTCGCACACCGCCTCGTTGATGAAGACCCGGCGGTCCACGTCGGCCAGCTTGCCCCGCTTGCGGCGCCGCCGCTTTTCCGTGGCGCAGGTCTGGTCGTAGATGAGAATGGTGGTGCCGGGAATTTCCCGCAGTTCCCGCTGCACCGCGTCCAGCTCGTCCCGGTGGCGCACCGGCACGTTGGGCGCCAGGTCCGTCACCTCGGCGTATTTCTCCGGCTCGTCGGTGACGATCACCATCCGGCCCACCCCTTCGGCCTCCAGCTGGCGGGTGATGCGGGGCACGGAGAGGATGCCGTCCACCGGCTGGCCGCCGGTCATGGCCACGGCGTCGTTGTAGAGGATCTTGTAGGTGATGTTGGTTTTGGCCGCCACCGACTGGCGGATGGCCAGCAGGCCGGAGTGGAAGTAGGTGCCGTCCCCCAGGTTGGCGAAGATGTGTTTTTCTTCGGTGAAGGGCGCCTGTCCGACCCAGGTGACGCCCTCGCCGCCCATGTGGGTGAAGGTGGAGGTGCTGCGGTCCATCCAGGTCACCATGTAGTGGCAGCCGATGCCGGCCACGGCCCGGGAGCCTTCCGGTACCCGGGTGGAGGTGTTGTGGGGGCAGCCGGAGCAGAAGTGGGGCGTGCGCTGGGTGAGGATCAGGGGCGTCTGCAGGGCCTTCTGCTTGGCCTCGATGAGGTCCAGGCGGGCCTTGATGGCCGGGCTGGTGAAGTGGCGCTCGATGCGGCTGGCGATGGCCCGGGCGATCTGGGCCACGGACAGTTCGCCGGCTGCCGGCAGCAGCCAGTCGCCGTGGGCCAGGTGGCCCTTGCCGTCGGGCAGCAGGGCCCATTCGCCCTTCTCGTCGAACTTGCCCACCACACGGGGCCGCACGTCCTCGCGCCAGTTGTAGAGCTCTTCCTTCAACTGGTATTCCAGCATCTGGCGCTTCTCTTCCACCACCAGGATTTCGTCCAGCCCCTCGGCGAACTGGCGCACCCCTTCCGATTCCAGGGGCCAGACCATGCCCACCTTGTAGAGGCGGATGCCGATCTGGGCGGCCAGCTGCTGGTCGATGCCCAGTTCGTCCAGGGCCTGCATCACGTCCAGATAGGACTTGCCGGCGGTGATGATGCCCAGGCGCGGTGCCGGGGAGTCGATGACGATGCGGTTGAGCCGGTTGGCCCGGGCGTAGGCGAGGGCGGCGTAGAGCTTGAAGTGGGTGAGGCGGGCCTCCTGCACCAGGGGCGGGTCGGGCCAGCGGATGTTGAGGCCGTCGGCCGGCAGTTCGAAATCATCCGGCAGGCGGATGTCCAGGGCCATGGGGTCCACCCACACCGAGGCCGAGGTTTCCACCGTGTCCGCCAGGGCCTTGAAGGCCACCCAGCAGCCCGAATAGCGGCTCATGGCCCAGCCGTGCAGGCCGTATTCCAGGTACTCCTGGACGTTGGCCGGATACAGCACCGGCATCATCACCGCCTTGAAGACGTGCTCGGTCTGGTGGGGTAGGGTGGAGGACTTGGCGGCGTGGTCGTCGCCGGCCACCACCAGCACGCCGCCGTGCCGGGAGCTGCCGGCGGCGTTGGCGTGGCGGAAGACGTCGCCGCTGCGGTCCACCCCCGGGCCCTTGCCGTACCATAGGGCAAACACCCCGTCGTACTTGGCGCCGGGGAAGAGATTGACCTGCTGGCTGCCCCAGACGGCGGTGGCGGCCAGGTCCTCATTGACCCCGGGCTGGAAGGTGATGTGGTTTTCCGCCAGATACTTCTGGGCTTTCCACAGGCCCTGGTCCAGGCCGCCGAGAGGGCTGCCCCGGTAGCCGGAAATGAAGCCGGCAGTATTGAGCCCCTGGGCCTGGTCCCGCAGCCGCTGCAGCATGGGCAGGCGGATCAGGGCCTGGGTGCCGGTGAGAAAGGCACGGCCGGAAAGGGTGGTGTACTTGTCGTCCAGGCTGGCGGACGCCAGCTCCTTGGGGACGTGCAAAGAGAGATCGCTCATGCGATTTGCTCCTCCATTGGTCGCCGGCGTCTCGCCTTCATCCCGTTTGCGGGCGGGCAGGATCGCGTTGGCAGGTTGGTCTGTCCGGTCGCTGCCTTGTGGGCTGTGCCGGTCTTGTGATGCGTCGCGGGTGGGCGACGCAGGCATTGTATGGGACCGCGGAGGGCGCGTAACGTTGCGTTGCAGCAGGCGCGGCGCGCAACGGCAGATGCAATGAAAAAGGGCGCCGCAGCGCCCTTGGTGGGGGAGGTGGGGCCTCAGGCCTGGGGCGGCAGGATCTTGCCCGGGTTCATCAGGTTGAGGGGGTCCAGGGCAGTCTTCAGGGTGCGCATCAGGGCCACGCCGTCTTCCCCGTGCTCCTGCAGCAGGTAGTGCTGCTTGCCCAGGCCGATGCCGTGTTCGCCGGTGCAGGTGCCTTCCATGGCGATGGCCCGCTCCACCACGCGCTGGCTGATCCACTCGCCTTCGGCCATTTCCTTGGGGTTGTCCGTATCCACCAGCACCACCAGATGGAAGTTACCGTCGCCCACGTGGCCGAAGAGGGCGATGGGCAGGGAAACCTGGGCGATGTCCTCATTGGTGGCGTGGATGCATTCGGCCAGACGGGAGATGGGGACGCAGACGTCGGTGGGGAAGCAGCGGGCGCCGGGCTTGAGCTGCAGGCAGGCGAAATAGGCGTCGTGGCGGGCCTGCCACAGGCGGCTGCGGTCCTCCTGACGGGTGGCCCACTGGAAGTCCTGGCCGCCGTTGCCCTGGGCGATTTCCTGGGTCAGTTCGGCCTGCTCCTGGACGCCGCTGTCGCTGCCGTGGAATTCGAAGAACAGGGTCGGTGCTTCCGGCAGGGTGGTCTTGGAATAGCGGTTGATGGCCTGCAGGGTGAGGGCGTCCAGCAGTTCCACCCGGGCCACCGGCACACCCAGCTGGATGGTCTGGATCACCGTGTCCACCGCGGCATCCACCGAGGGAAAGGCGCAAACGGCGGCGGACATGGCTTCCGGAATGGGGTACAGCTTCACCGTCAGCTCGGTGATGATGCCCAGGGTGCCCTCGGAGCCGACGAAAAGGCGGGTCAGGTCGTAGCCGGCGGAGGACTTGCGGGCCCGGCTGCCGGTGCGGACGATTTTGCCCTCGGGGGTGACCACGGTCAGGCTCAGCACGTTTTCCCGCATGGTGCCGTAGCGCACGGCGTTGGTGCCGGAGGCCCGGGTGGCGGCCATGCCGCCCAGGGTGGCGTCGGCGCCCGGGTCGATGGGGAAGAACAGGCCGGTGCCCTTGAGTTCGTCGTTCAGTTGTTTGCGGGTGACGCCGGCCTGGACGGTGACGTCCAGGTCCTCGGCATGGATGGACAGCACCCGGTTCATGCCGGACAGGTCGATGCTGATGCCGCCGTGCACCGCCAGCACATGGCCTTCGACGGAACTGCCGACCCCGTAGGGAATGACGGGTACGCGATATTCGCGGCAGAGGCGGACGACGGCTGCCACTTCCTCGGTGCTTTCGGCGAACACCACGCCGTCGGGCAGCATGGGCTCGTGCTTGGATTCATCGCGGCCATGCTGCAGGCGCACGGATTCGCCCTGGGAGTAACGGGTGCCGAACTGCTGGCGCAGGGCTTCAACGAGGGCGGCGGGCAGGGGCGCGGAGGCTGTGGTCATAGGTAATGTAGGGGCTTGAGCAAAGGCGGCATTCTAGGCCGAGAGGGGCGGGAAGCGAATTCGTACAAATCGGGCTGGACGTATGGGAATCTTTTGCTATAATGCGCCCTCGCTTCGCGATGCAGGGCTTGACACGGGCAACCGGCATAGCCATAATTCGCGGCTTCGTTTTGGAGGAGTTCCCGAGCGGTCAAAGGGATCAGACTGTAAATCTGACGGCTCTGCCTTCGAAGGTTCGAATCCTTCCTCCTCCACCAAGTTTTTGTTGCGGTTAGCGATGTCCGGTTCTGAGGTTTGGGCGTCGTGGGTGAAAAATCGAACGCGGGTGTAGCTCAATGGTAGAGCTGAAGCCTTCCAAGCTTAAGACGAGGGTTCGATTCCCTTCACCCGCTCCACTCCGCACGGTTGGTTGAAAGCGGATGCCCATGTAGCTCAGTGGCAGAGCACTCCCTTGGTAAGGGAGAGGTCGGCAGTTCAATCCTGCCCATGGGCACCACTGATTGCCCCGAAGTTTTTTTTACATTTTCTAAATTCGAGGTACCGCAATGGCCAAGGAAAAGTTTGAACGTACGAAGCCGCACGTTAATGTGGGCACCATCGGTCACGTTGACCACGGTAAGACCACGCTGACTGCTGCTATCACCACCATTCTGTCCAAGAAGTTCGGTGGCGAAGCCAAGGCTTACGACCAGATCGACGCTGCGCCCGAAGAAAAGGCCCGCGGTATCACCATCAACACCGCCCACGTCGAATACGAAACCGCCACCCGTCACTACGCTCACGTGGATTGCCCGGGTCACGCCGACTACGTGAAGAACATGATTACCGGTGCCGCCCAGATGGACGGCGCTATCCTGGTCTGTTCCGCCGCTGACGGCCCCATGCCCCAGACCCGCGAGCACATCCTGCTGGCCCGTCAGGTGGGTGTGCCCTACATCATCGTGTTCCTGAACAAGTGCGACATGGTGGACGACGCCGAACTGCTGGAACTGGTCGAAATGGAAGTGCGCGAGCTGCTCTCCAAGTACGACTTCCCCGGCGACGACATCCCCATCGTCAAGGGCTCCGCCCTGAAGGCGCTGGAAGGTGACCAGTCCGACATCGGCGAACCCGCCATTCTGGCCCTGGCCGATGCTCTGGACAGCTACATCCCCACCCCCGAGCGGGCTGTGGACAAGCCCTTCCTGCTGCCCATCGAAGACGTGTTCTCCATCTCCGGCCGCGGTACCGTGGTGACCGGTCGTGTCGAGCGCGGCATCGTCAAGGTCGGCGAAGAAATCGAAATCGTGGGTATCAAGCCCACCACCAAGACCACCTGCACCGGCGTGGAAATGTTCCGCAAGCTGCTGGACCAAGGTCAGGCTGGTGACAACGTGGGCGTGCTGCTGCGCGGCACCAAGCGTGAAGAAGTCGAGCGCGGCCAAGTGCTGGCCAAGCCCGGTTCCATCACCCCCCACACCCACTTCACTGGCGAAGTGTATGTTCTGTCCAAGGACGAAGGTGGTCGTCACACCCCGTTCTTCAACAACTACCGTCCCCAGTTCTACTTCCGGACCACTGACGTGACCGGCGCCATCTCCCTGCCCGAAGGCGTGGAAATGGTTATGCCTGGTGACAACATTCAGATGACCGTGAAGCTGATCGCTCCGATCGCCATGGAAGAAGGTCTGCGCTTCGCTATCCGCGAAGGCGGCCGTACCGTCGGCGCCGGTGTGGTTGCCAAGATCATCGAGTAATTTTTACTCGGTTTAAGTAAAAGCGTCCCGACCCTCGGGGCGCTTTTGTAGTCTCTGCTGCAGGGGCGTAGCTCAATTGGCAGAGCGTCGGTCTCCAAAACCGAAGGTTGGGGGTTCGAGACCCTCCGCCCCTGCCATCCAATAAGACGCGAGATACATGGCCGACAAGATCAAGTTTGCGCTGGCGCTTCTGTTGCTTGCCGCTGGCGTGGCCGGCTTTTATGTCCTCTCCGAGCAGGCAATGATCCTGCGCGTTCTGGTGGTTCTGGTTGGTCTGGTCGCGGCTGCCGCCGTGGCCTGGAAAACCGAGCCCGGAATGCGCTTTTTCATTTTCGGCCGGGAGGCTGTTGCCGAATCCAAAAAGGTTGTCTGGCCGAGCCGCAAGGAAACGTTGCAGACGACCGGCGTGGTATTCGTCTTCATGGTCGTCATGGCCATCTTTCTCTGGCTGACGGACAAGAGTCTGGAATGGCTCCTCTATGATGTGGTCCTGGGTTGGAAAAAATCATGAGCAAACGCTGGTATGTAGTTCACGCCTATTCCGGTTTTGAGAAGAGCGTGCAGCGTGCCCTGGTGGATCGCATCCAGCGCGCTGGCATGGAAGACATGTTTGGTCGCATCCTCGTTCCCGTCGAAGAAGTCGTGGAAATGAAGGGCGGCCAAAAGAGCATTTCCGAACGCAAGTTCTTCCCAGGCTACGTGCTGGTGGAAATGGAAATGAACGACGACACCTGGCACCTGGTGAAGAACACTTCCAAGGTCACCGGTTTCGTCGGCGGTACCGCCACCAAGCCCACCCCCATTTCCGAGAAGGAAGTGGACAAGATCATGCAGCAGATGCAGGAAGGGGTGGAAAAGCCCCGTCCCAAGACGCTGTTCGAGATCGGCGAGGTGGTGCGGGTCAAGGAAGGTCCGTTCACCGACTTCCACGGCTCCGTCGAGGACGTCAATTACGAGAAGAGCAAGCTGCGTGTCTCCGTGACCATCTTCGGTCGCGCCACGCCGGTGGAGCTGGAGTTCGGCCAGGTCGAGAAGTCCTGAGTCGTTTCGCTTCGCCAAGAATTCAGCAGGACGGGGGCCGGAGCCCGCCAATTCCGAGCAAGAGGAGCGTCAGTAGGCGGCGTCAGCCGCCCAACCCGCGCTAATACTCATCCAGTTAGGAGCCATCATGGCAAAGAAAATCATCGGCTTTATCAAGCTGCAAGTGCCGGCCGGCAAGGCGAATCCGTCGCCCCCCATCGGCCCCGCCCTGGGCCAACGCGGCCTCAACATCATGGAGTTCTGCAAGGCCTTCAACGCCCAGACCCAAGGTGTGGAACCCGGTCTGCCCATCCCCGTGGTGATCACCGCTTTCGCGGACAAGTCCTTCACCTTCGTGATGAAGACTCCCCCGGCCACCATTCTGATCAAGAAGGCCGCCGGCATTCAAAAGGGCTCCGCTAAGCCCCATACCGACAAGGTTGGCAAGATCACCCGCGCCCAGTGTGAGGACATTGCCAAGGCCAAGTCTCCCGATCTGACCGCTGCCGACCTGGAAGCAGCTGTTCGCACCATCGCCGGCTCCGCCCGGTCCATGGGCATCACGGTGGAGGGTCTGTAACATGGCAAAGCTGACCAAGAAGCAAAAGGCCCTGCAGGGCAAGATCGACCGCAACAAGGCTTATGCCGTTGCCCAAGCCCTGACCCTGGCCAAGGAAACCGCCACCGCCAAGTTCGATGAATCCATCGACGTGGCCGTGAATCTGGGTATCGACGCTCGCAAGTCCGACCAGCTGGTTCGTGGCTCCGTGGTGCTGCCCGCCGGTACCGGCAAGAGCGTTCGCGTCGCCGTGTTCGCCCAGGGCGACAAGGCCGAGGCTGCTAAGGCTGCCGGCGCCGACGTGGTCGGTTTCGACGACCTGGCCGAACAGGTCAAGGGCGGCAACCTGAATTTCGACGTGGTCATCGCCACTCCCGACGCCATGCGTGTCGTCGGCGCCCTGGGCCAGATTCTGGGTCCCCGCGGCCTGATGCCGAACCCCAAGGTCGGCACCGTGACCATGGATGTGGCTACCGCCGTGAAGAACGCCAAGGCCGGTCAGGTTCAGTACCGTACCGACAAGGGCGGCATCATCCACGCCACCATCGGCCGTGCTTCCTTCCCGGTTGAAAAGCTGGAAGAGAACCTGAAGGCCCTGATCGATGCCCTGAACAAGGCCAAGCCCGCTTCCTCCAAGGGCCAGTACCTGCGCAAGGTCGCCGTGTCCAGCACCATGGGCCCCGGCGTGCGCGTGGACCAGGCTACCCTGGTCGCCTAAGGCATTTCGCAGCAAAAAGAACTTTGGGCCGTGGCCTCTCCCTCCGGGGTGGGGCCGCGGATCGTCAAAGACCGCAGGTGCCGCCGGGAAGTTCTCTTTCCGGTAGCTTAAGTTCCGCGAGGGGCCTGCGCAGACGGTGTTCCCGAAACAGGATTTTGGCCGGTTTCCGGCATGATTCCCTGATTCAGGTCGCCGTGGGTGCGGCGGATTCGGCTTCCGAGCCGCCGTGTTTAGACTTGAAAGGAGGAAAGACCTATGGGTCTCAATCTTAATGACAAGAAAGCCGTCGTGGCAGAGGTGTCGGCACAGGTAGCCAACGCCCAGACCATCGTCGTGGCTGAGTACCGCGGTATCGAGGTGGGCGATCTCACCGTGCTGCGGAAAAAGGCCCGCGAATCTGGTGTTTACCTGCGTGTGCTGAAGAACACCCTGGTGCGTCGTGCGGTGGCTGACACCGCCTTCGCCGGCCTGGCTGAGCACATGGTTGGTCCGCTGATTTACAGCGTTTCCGCTGACCCTGTTGCCGCTGCCAAGGTCCTCAACGACTTTGCCAAGACCAACGACAAGCTGGTGCTGAAGGCTGGCTCTTACGCCGGTAAGGTGATGGACAAGGCTGGCGTGCAAGCCCTGGCTTCCATCCCGAGCCGCGACGAGCTGCTGGCCAAGCTGCTGGGCGTGATGAAGGCTCCCGTGTCCGGCTTTGCCGTGGCCATGGGCGCTCTCGCCAAGAAGCGCGAAGCCGAAGGCGCTGCTGCCTGATCGGCCTGTCGAACACTTGCATATCCGATTTGAATTAGGAGTTATCTAAATGGCTATTACCAAAGAAGACATCCTGGAAGCCGTCGGTTCCATGACCGTTATGGACCTGAACGACCTGGTCAAGGCTTTCGAAGAGAAGTTTGGCGTTTCCGCTGCCGCTATGGCCGTGGCCGCTCCCGGCGCTGCCGCCGGTGGCGCTGCTGCTGAAGAGCAGACCGAGTTCACCGTGGTCCTGGCTGCTGCCGGCGACAAGAAGGTTGAAGTCATCAAGGTCGTCCGCGCTGCTACCGGCCTGGGCCTGAAGGAAGCCAAGGACGTCGTCGACGGCGCTCCCAAGGCTGTGAAGGAAGGCATCTCCAAGGCTGACGCTGAAGCCCTGAAGAAGCAGCTGGAAGAAGCTGGCGCCAAGGTCGAAGTCAAGTAAATTCGACTCGCTTGCCATGGGCTGGCGGCATTTTTGCCGCCAGCCCATTTGTGCTTTTCTGAAACGCCCAGGCGTTTCAACGGTTCCAACAGCATCACCCAGTACTGCGCAACGTATAAACGCAAGCATCATCTCCCGGCGCCGGCGCCGGACAGGCAGAAAAGATGAAGCTTGCGTTTATCCGTTGCAGCCGCCGGGAACATCGGCGGATCCAACCTCTTTTGAGGAATTTTGCTTTCTGAGCTCGGAGCGACCATGACCTACTCCTACACCGAGAAAAAACGCATCCGCAAGAGTTTTGCCAAGCGTGCAAGCGTGCTCGACGTGCCGTTCTTGCTGGCCACCCAGCTGGAATCCTATACGGCCTTCCTGCAGGCGGAACTGCCCACCGCCAAGCGTCGCAATCAAGGGCTTCAGGCCGCTTTCGGCTCCATCTTCCCCATCGTTTCCCATTCCGGCAATGCCCGGCTGGAGTTCGTCAGCTACCAGCTGGCCGAGCCCGCCTTCGACGTCAAGGAATGTCAGCAACGGGGCCTGACCTTCGCCTCCGCCCTGCGCGCCAAGGTGCGCTTGGTGATCATGGACCGGGAAGCTCCGGATACCGTGAAGGAAGTGAAGGAGCAGGAAGTGTACATGGGCGAGATTCCGCTCATGACCACCACCGGTTCTTTCGTCATCAACGGTACCGAGCGGGTCATCGTCTCCCAGCTGCACCGTTCCCCCGGCGTGTTCTTCGAGCACGACCGCGGCAAGACCCATTCTTCCGGCAAGCTGCTGTTCTCCGCCCGCGTGATTCCCTACCGCGGTTCCTGGCTGGACTTCGAATTCGATCCGAAGGACATCCTCTTCTTCCGCGTTGACCGTCGCCGCAAGATGCCCGTCACTACCCTGCTCAAGGCCATCGGCCTGACCAATGAGCAGATCCTGGCCGGCTTCTTCGAATTCGACGACTTCAAGCTGCTGAAGAACGGCGCCGACTTCACCCTGGTGCCCGAGCGTCTGCGCGGCGAAACCGCCCGCTTCGATTTCTGCGACAAGGCCGGCAAGGTCATCGTGCCGAAGGACAAGCGCATCACCGCCAAGCACATCCGCGATCTGGACGCTGCCGGCATCAAGCACATCGCCGTGCCCGACGACTTCCTGGTCGGCCGCGTCATCGGTCACAACATCATCGACAAGGACAGCGGCGAAGTCATCGCCAATGCCAACGATGAAATCACCGAGTCCCTGCTGGCCAAGCTGCGGGAAGCCGGCGTGGCCGAATTCCAGACCCTGTACACCAACGATCTGGACCGTGGCGCCTTCATCTCCAACACCCTGCGTGCTGACGATACCGCCACCAAGCAGGCCGCCCGCGTCGCCATCTACCGCATGATGCGTCCCGGTGAACCGCCCACCGAAGAAGCCGTGGAGATCCTCTTCAACGGTCTCTTCTACTCCGACGATCGCTACGATCTGTCCGGTGTGGGCCGCATGAAGTTCAACCGTCGCATCGGCCGTCCCGATGTGGTCGAGTACAAGGTCACCATCAAGAACGCTCCGCACAAGACCGAAGCGCTGGCCAAGGCCATCGCCGAGTTCACCGGCGCCAATCAGGGCACCGTCCAGGAAATCCTGAACGAGCTGCAGTATGGTTCCCGTGCCGCTGCCGAAAACCTGACCGAAGAAGCCGCCCACACCCTGGCCGCCCAACTGAAGGCCCTGGGCGCCAACGTTGAAGTGCGCGAGCAGCTGACCCTGTCGCCCCGCGACATCGTCGAATCCATCAAGCTGCTGGTGGAACTGCGCAACGGTCGCGGCGAAATCGACGACATCGATCACCTGGGCAACCGCCGCGTACGTTCCGTCGGCGAACTTGCTGAGAACCAGTTCCGCGCCGGTCTGGTGCGCGTCGAGCGCGCCGTCAAGGAGCGCCTGTCCCAGGCCGAGTCCGACAACCTGATGCCCCACGACCTGATCAACGCCAAGCCGATCAGCGCCGCCATCAAGGAATTCTTCGGCTCCAGCCAGCTGTCCCAGTTCATGGACCAGACCAACCCCCTGTCCGAGATCACCCACAAGCGGCGCGTTTCCGCTCTGGGCCCTGGCGGTCTGACCCGCGAACGCGCCGGCTTCGAAGTGCGCGACGTGCATCCGACCCACTACGGCCGCGTCTGCCCGATCGAAACCCCGGAAGGTCCGAACATCGGCCTGATCAACTCCCTGGCCCTGTTCGCCCGCACCAACTCCTACGGTTTCCTGGAAACCCCCTACCGCAAGGTGGTGGACGGCAAGGTGACCGACCAGATCGAATACCTCTCCGCCATTGAAGAAGGCGCTTACGTGGTGGCCCAGGCCAACGCCGCCCTGGGTGCCGACGGCACCCTGGTGGACGAGCTGGTGACCTGCCGCGAAAAGGGTGAAACCATCCTGGCCGAACCGTCCCGCGTCCAGTACATGGACGTGGCCCCGGGCCAGATCGTTTCCGTCGCTGCCTCCCTGATCCCCTTCCTCGAGCACGACGATGCGAACCGGGCCCTGATGGGCGCCAACATGCAGCGTCAGGCCGTGCCCTGCCTGCGTCCGGAGAAGCCCCTGGTCGGTACCGGCATCGAACGCACCGTGGCCGTGGACTCCGGCACTGCCGTGCAGGCCCTGCGTGGCGGCGTGGTGGATTACGTGGATGCTTCCCGCGTCGTGGTCCGTGTGCATGACGATGAAACCGTGCCGGGCGAAGTCGGCGTGGACATCTACAACCTGACCAAGTACACCCGTTCCAACCAGAACACCAACATCAACCAGCGTCCGCTGGTGAAGATGGGCGACATCATCGCCAAGGGTGACGTGGTGGCCGACGGCGCTTCTACCGACAAGGGCGAACTGGCCCTCGGTCAGAACATGCTGATCGCCTTCATGCCCTGGAACGGCTACAACTTCGAAGACTCGATCCTGATCTCCGAGCGCGTGGTGGCGGAAGACCGCTACACCTCCATCCACATCGAAGAACTGACCGTGGTGGCCCGCGACACCAAGCTCGGACCTGAGGAAATCACCCGCGACATCGCCTCCCTGGGCGAGGTACAGCTGTCCCGTCTGGACGAATCCGGCGTGGTGTACATCGGCGCCGAAGTGGAAGCCGGCGACGTGCTGGTGGGTAAGGTCACCCCCAAGGGAGAGACCCAGCTGACGCCGGAAGAAAAGCTGCTGCGCGCCATCTTCGGCGAGAAGGCCTCCGACGTTAAGGACACCTCCCTGCGCGTGCCGTCCGGTATCGCCGGCACCGTCATCGACGTGCAGGTGTTCACCCGCGAAGGCATCGAGCGCGACAAGCGCGCCCAGTCCATCATCGACGACCATCTGCGTGGCTACAAGCAGGATCTGGCCGATCAGATGCGTATCGTGGAACGGGACACCTTCGCCCGTGTCGGCCGCCTGATCACCGGCAAGCCTGCCAACGGCGGTCCGAAGAAGCTGGCCAAGGGCACTGTCGTGACCCAGGAATACCTGGACGGCATCGATCCCCACAACTGGTTCGACGTGCGCATGGCCGACGAGGAAGTCGCCCAGCAACTGGAACAGCTGAAGGAATCCCTGGAGCAGACCCGCAAGGACTTCGACATTGCCTTCGAAGAGAAGCGCAAGAAGCTGACCCAGGGCGACGAACTGCCCCCGGGCGTGCAGAAGATGGTCAAGGTCTACGTGGCCGTGAAGCGCCGCCTGCAGCCCGGCGACAAGATGGCCGGCCGCCACGGTAACAAGGGTGTGGTTTCCCGCATCGTGCCCGTGGAAGACATGCCCTACATGGCCGACGGCCGTCCCGTGGATATCGTGCTGAACCCCCTGGGTGTGCCGTCCCGGATGAACGTGGGCCAGATTCTGGAAGTGCACCTGGGCTGGGCCGCCAAGGGCCTGGGCTACAAGATCGGCGACATGCTGCAGGCCGGCGCCAAGGCTGCCGAAGTGCGCAAGTTCCTGGAAGAGATCTACAACTCCGAAGGCAAGAAGGAAAACCTGAACGAGCTGAACGACCAGGAAATCATGGAACTGGCCGGCAACCTGACCACCGGCGTGCCTTTCGCCACCCCGGTCTTCGACGGTGCCGACGAAGCCGAAATCAAGGCCATGCTGCGTCTCGCCGGCATGCCCGAATCCGGCCAGATCACCCTGCACGACGGCCGTACCGGCGACGCCTTCGAGCGTCAGGTGACGGTGGGCTACATGCATTACCTGAAGCTGCACCACCTGGTGGACGACAAGATGCACGCCCGTTCCACCGGCCCGTACAGCCTGGTGACCCAGCAGCCCCTGGGCGGTAAGGCCCAGTTCGGCGGCCAGCGCTTCGGTGAAATGGAAGTGTGGGCCCTGGAAGCCTACGGCGCCTCCTACGTGCTGCAGGAAATGCTGACCGTGAAGTCGGACGATGTGAATGGTCGTACCAAGGTTTACGAAAACATCGTCAAGGGCGAGCACAAGATCGATGCCGGCATGCCGGAATCCTTCAACGTGCTGGTGAAGGAAATCCGCTCCCTGGCGATCGACATCGACCTAGAACGGTACTAAACCGCCCCACGCAGCAAATTGGCCCGATACACGGAATTTTTGGATTCACACCCCGGTTGGAGTGAACAATGAAAGCACTGCTCGATCTGTTTAAGCAGGTAACCCAGGAAGAAGAATTCGACGCGATCACCATCAGTCTCGCGTCGCCGGACAAGATCCGGTCCTGGTCCTACGGCGAAGTTAAAAAGCCGGAAACCATCAACTACCGCACCTTCAAGCCGGAGCGTGACGGCCTGTTCTGCGCCAAGATCTTTGGCCCGATCAAGGACTACGAGTGCCTGTGCGGCAAGTACAAGCGCCTCAAGCATCGTGGCGTCATCTGCGAGAAGTGCGGCGTCGAAGTAACCCTGGCCAAGGTGCGCCGCGAGCGTATGGGCCACATCGAGCTGGCCAGCCCGACCGCCCACATCTGGTTCCTCAAGTCCCTGCCCAGCCGTCTCGGCATGGTGCTGGACATGACCCTGCGCGACATCGAGCGGGTCCTCTACTTCGAAGCCTACGTGGTGATCGAGCCCGGCATGACCTCCCTCAACCGGGGCCAGCTGCTGACCGAAGACGACTACCTGGCCAAGGTGGAAGAGTACGGTGACGACTTCATCGCCCTGATGGGTGCCGAGGCCGTGCGCGAACTGCTGCGTACCCTGGACCTGGATCACGAAGTCGAGCGTCTGCGCAGCGAACTGGAAACCACCGGTTCCGAAGCCAAGAACAAGAAGATCGCCAAGCGCCTGAAGATCCTCGAAGGCTTCCAGAAGTCCGGCATCAAGCCCGACTGGATGATCCTGGAAGTGTTGCCCGTGCTGCCCCCGGACCTGCGCCCGCTGGTGCCCCTGGACGGCGGCCGTTTCGCCACTTCCGACCTGAACGACCTCTACCGTCGCGTCATTAACCGGAACAACCGTCTGAAGCGCCTGCTGGAGCTGAAGGCACCGGAAATCATCGTGCGCAACGAAAAGCGCATGCTGCAGGAGTCCGTGGACTCCCTGCTGGACAACGGTCGCCGCGGCAAGGCCATGACCGGCGCCAACAAGCGCCCCCTGAAGTCCCTGGCCGACATGATCAAGGGCAAGGGCGGCCGCTTCCGTCAGAACCTGCTGGGCAAGCGGGTGGACTACTCCGGTCGTTCCGTGATCGTGGTGGGTCCCCAGCTCAAGCTGCACCAGTGCGGCCTGCCCAAGCTGATGGCCCTGGAACTGTTCAAGCCCTTCATCTTCCACAAGCTGGAACTGATGGGCCTGGCAACCACCATCAAGCAGGCCAAGAAGATGGTCGAATCCCAGGAGCCCGTGGTGTGGGACATCCTGGAAGACGTCATCCGCGAACATCCGGTCATGCTGAACCGTGCGCCGACCCTGCACCGTCTGGGTATCCAGGCTTTCGAGCCGACCCTGATCGAAGGCAAGGCCATCCAGCTGCATCCCCTGGTGTGTGCCGCCTTCAACGCCGACTTTGACGGCGACCAGATGGCTGTCCACGTGCCCCTGTCCCTGGAAGCCCAGATGGAAGCCCGCACCCTGATGCTGGCCTCCAACAACGTGCTCTCCCCGGCCAACGGCGAACCGATCATCGTGCCGTCCCAGGATATCGTGCTGGGTCTGTACTACGCCACCCGCGACCGCATCAACGCCAAGGGTGAAGGCATGAACTTCGCTGACGTCAGCGAAGTGCTGCGGGCAGTGAATTCCGGCCTGGCCGACCTGCACGCCAAGGTTTCCGTGCGTCTGAAGGAATACGTGCGCGGCGAAAGCGGCGAGTGGGTGGAGAAGATCACCCGCTACAACACCACCTGCGGCCGTGCCATCCTTTCCGAGATCCTGCCCAAGGGCCTGCCTTTCAGCGTCATCGACAAGGCCCTGAAGAAGAAGGAAATCTCCAAGCTGATCAACACCTCCTTCCGCCGTTGCGGCCTGAAGGAAACGGTGGTGTTCGCCGACAAGCTGATGCAGAACGGCTACGCTCTGGCTACCCGTGCCGGCATCTCCTTCTGCTCCGACGACATGCGTGTGCCGACCGAAAAGCACACCATCATCGCCGAGGCCGAGAAGGAAGTTAAGGAAATCGAAACCCAATACACCAACGGTCTGGTGACCTTCGGTGAGCGCTACAACAAGGTCGTGGATATCTGGGGCCGTACCGGCGATCAGGTGGCCAAGGTCATGATGGAGCAGCTGGGTCATGAAGAGGTGGTGGACCGTCACGGCAAGACCGTGAAGCAGGAGTCCTTCAACTCCATCTACATGATGGCCGACTCCGGCGCCCGGGGTTCCGCGGCCCAGATTCGCCAGCTGGCCGGTATGCGGGGCCTGATGGCCAAGCCGGACGGCTCCATTATCGAAACGCCGATTACCACCAACTTCCGTGAAGGCCTGAACGTGCTTCAGTACTTCATCTCCACCCACGGTGCGCGGAAGGGTCTGGCCGATACGGCACTGAAGACCGCCAACTCCGGCTACCTGACTCGCCGTCTGGTGGATGTGACCCAGGATCTGGTGGTGACCGAGGACGATTGCGGCACCCAGAACGGCGTCACCATGAAGGCCCTGATCGAGGGCGGTGAGGTGATCGAGCCGCTGCGCGACCGTATTCTGGGCCGCGTGGTCGTGGCTGACGTGGTGAATCCGGAAAGCGAAGAAACCGTCATCGAAGCCGGTACCCTGGTGGACGAGGATCTGTGCGATCTGATCGACAAGCTGGGCATCGATGAAGTCAAGGTCCGTACCCCCCTGACCTGCGACACCCGTTACGGTCTGTGCGCCAAGTGCTACGGCCGTGATCTGGGCCGCGGCTCCCTGGTCAATGTGGGTGAGGCTGTCGGCGTCATCGCCGCCCAGTCCATCGGCGAACCGGGTACCCAGCTGACCATGCGGACCTTCCACGTCGGCGGTGCGGCTTCCCGTGCTGCCGTGGCCGACCGGGTCGATACCAAGTCCAACGGTGTGGTGCGCTTCACTGCCACCATGCGCTATGTGACCAACGTCAAGGGTGAGAAGATCGTCTTCACCCGTTCCGGCGAAGTGCTGGTGACCGACGACAATGGCCGCGAGCGCGAACGTCACAAGGTGCCCTACGGCGCCATCCTGACCGCCGATGACGGTCAGGTGGTGAAGGCCGGTGCCGTGCTGGCGACCTGGGATCCCCATACCCGTCCGATGATTACCGAGTACGCCGGTACCATCAAGTTCGAGAACGTGGAAGAAGGTTCCACCGTCGCCAAGCAGATCGACGATGTGACCGGCCTGTCCACCCTGGTGGTGATCGATCCCAAGCGCGGCGGCAAGGCCCAGGCCAAGGGCCTGCGTCCCCAGGTCAAGCTGCTGGACGAGAACGGCCAGGAAGTGAAGATGCATGGCACCGAGCACGCCGTGACCATCACCTTCCAGGTGGGCTCCATCATCACCGTGGCCGACGGCCAGCAGGTGGGTGTCGGCGACGTGCTGGCGAAGATTCCGCAAGAATCCGCCAAGACCCGCGACATTACCGGCGGTCTGCCCCGTGTGGCAGAGCTGTTCGAAGCCCGTACGCCCAAGGATGTGGGCATGCTGGCCGAGTACACCGGTACCGTTTCCTTCGGCAAGGACACCAAGGGCAAGCAGCGTCTGGTCATCACCGATCTGGACGGTGTCGCCCACGAGTATCTGATCCTCAAGGACAAGCACGTCATGGTGCACGACGGTCAGGTGGTGAACAAGGGCGAAGTCATTGTGGACGGCGAGCCCGATCCCCATGAAATCCTCAAGCTCAAGGGTGTCGAAGCCCTGGCCCGCTACATCACCGATGAAGTGCAGGATGTGTACCGTCTGCAGGGCGTGAAGATCAACGACAAGCACATTGAAGTTATCGTGCGCCAGATGCTGCGTCGGGTCACCATCACCGAGCCGGGCGATACCCGCTTCATCAAGAGCGAACAGGTCGAACGCGCCGATGTGCTGGACGAGAACGATCGCGTCGTTGCCGAAGGCAAGCTGCCCGCCAGCTACGATTACATGCTGCTCGGTATCACCAAGGCCTCCTTGTCCACCGACTCCTTCATCTCCGCGGCTTCCTTCCAGGAAACCACCCGCGTGCTGACGGAAGCGGCCATCATGGGCAAGCGCGACGAACTGCGCGGCCTGAAGGAAAACGTCATCGTCGGCCGCCTGATTCCTGCCGGTACCGGTCTTGCCTACCACAATTCCCGTCGTCAGCAGGCTGCTGGCAACGACCAGGGCCTCGACCGGGTCCTGGGCGGGGAGGATGTGGCTGTCGAGGAAGTGCCTGCCGGCAACGACGCCGTCTGATCTTTGGGAAGCAACCGTTGACTCGAGGGTTGCTTCCCAATAAAATCTCGGGTCTTTTCGCGGCAAAGGCTAATCATTGCCTTTGTTTGGATAAAAAAATCGCTGAGGCGAGGCGGGCAGTCAGCCCGCTGTTTCAGTGTTTTGGCGGCAAAGCCGCCTAAATGAGGATTTGTTATGCCGACCATCAACCAACTCGTGCGCAAGCCCCGGGTGGCCGAAATTACCAAGAGCAAGGTTCCTGCTCTGGAAAAGTGCCCCCAGAAGCGTGGCGTGTGCACCCGTGTTTACACCACCACTCCGAAGAAGCCGAACTCCGCACTGCGTAAGGTGTGCAAGGTTCGTCTGACCAATGGCTTCGAAGTCATTTCCTACATCGGTGGTGAAGGCCACAACCTGCAGGAGCACTCCGTGGTCCTGATTCGCGGTGGTCGTGTGAAGGATTTGCCTGGTGTGCGTTACCACACCGTGCGCGGCTCCCTGGATACCCAGGGCGTCAAGGATCGTAAGCAGTCCCGTTCCAAGTACGGGGCCAAGCGTCCGAAGGCGGCCTAATCAGGTCGTTTTAGTAAGTGGCCGCCCCCACATGGGCGGCCATGTGTCATTTCTATTCCGGAAATGTCGCAACTGAATTGTGAACTAGTGAGGTTGTTATGCCCCGTCGTCGTGAAGTACCGAAACGCGACATCCTGCCCGATCCCAAGTTCGGCAGCGTGGATGTCTCCAAGTTTGTGAATGCCGTGATGCAAAGCGGCAAGAAGTCCGTGGCCGAGCGCATCGTCTACGGTGCCTTCGACCAGATTTCTTCCAAGTCCGGCAAGGATCCTCTGGAAGTGTTTGCCTCCGCTATCGCCAACGTGCGTCCCATGGTGGAAGTGAAGTCCCGTCGCGTCGGTGGTGCCAACTACCAGGTGCCCGTGGAAGTTCGTCCTGCCCGTCGTATGGCTCTGGCCATGCGTTGGCTGCGCGAGGCTGCCCGCAAGCGTTCCGAAAAGACCATGGGCCTGCGTCTGGCTGCCGAAATGCTGGAAGCGGCCGAAAACCGCGGCGGCGCCGTGAAGAAGCGTGACGAAGTGCATCGTATGGCCGAAGCCAACAAGGCCTTCGCCCACTACCGTTTCTAACCGTCTCCTGACAAACGTTTACAGCGAAGGTTACTAACGTGGCTCGCAAAACTCCCATCGAGCGCTACCGCAATATCGGTATTAGCGCTCACATTGACGCCGGTAAGACGACTACCACCGAGCGCATCCTGTACTACACCGGTGTGAACCACAAAATCGGTGAAGTGCACGACGGTGCTGCCACCATGGACTGGATGGAGCAGGAGCAGGAGCGTGGTATTACCATTACCTCCGCTGCTACTACTTGCTTCTGGAAGGGGATGGACAACTCCTTCCCCGAGCACCGCTTCAACATCATCGACACCCCGGGGCACGTGGACTTCACCATCGAGGTGGAGCGTTCCATGCGTGTGCTGGATGGTGCCTGCATGGTTTACTGTGCTGTGGGTGGCGTTCAGCCCCAGTCCGAGACCGTGTGGCGTCAGGCCAACAAGTACAAGGTGCCCCGTCTGGCTTTCGTGAACAAGATGGACCGCTCCGGCGCCAACTTCTTCAAGGTTGTCGAGCAGATGAAGGTCCGTCTGAAGGGCAATCCCGTGCCGATCGTGATTCCGATCGGTGCCGAAGATACCTTCACCGGCGTGGTCGATCTGATCAAGATGAAGGCCATCATCTGGGACGAAGCCTCCCAGGGTATGAAGTTCGAGTACAAGGACATTCCCGCTGATCTGGTCGAGACCGCCCAGACCTGGCGCGAACAGATGGTCGAGGCTGCTGCCGAGGCGTCTGAAGAGCTGATGAACAAGTACCTGGAAGAGGGTGATCTGCCTGAGGCCGACATCCTGCTGGGCCTGCGTACTCGCACCATCAACTGCGAAATCCAGCCCATGCTGTGCGGTACCGCCTTCAAGAACAAGGGTGTGCAGCGCATGCTGGATGCTGTTATTCAGCTGCTGCCCTCCCCGGTGGATATTCCCCCTGTTGAAGGCGAAAAGGAAAACGGCGAGAAGGATTGCCGCGTTGCTTCCGACGACTCCAAGTTCTCCGCTCTGGCTTTCAAGCTGATGACCGACCCCTACGTCGGCCAGCTGACCTTCGTGCGCGTGTACTCCGGCGTCCTGACCTCCGGCTCCACCATTTACAACCCGATTAAGGGTCGTAAGGAACGCATCGGCCGCATCCTGCAGATGCACGCCAACAACCGCGAGGAAATCAAGGAAGTTCTGGCCGGCGACATCGCCGCCTGCGTGGGCCTGAAGGAAGTGACCACCGGTGAAACCCTGTGCGATCCGGATGCTCCGATCATTCTCGAGCGCATGGAATTCCCGGATCCCGTGATTCACGTGGCTGTCGAGCCCAAGACCAAGGCTGACCAGGAGAAGATGGGTATCGCCCTGAATCGTCTGGCCGCCGAAGATCCGTCCTTCCGCGTGCGTACCGACGAAGAATCCGGTCAGACCATCATTTCCGGTATGGGCGAACTGCACCTGGAAATTATCGTCGACCGCATGAAGCGCGAATTCAGCGTCGAAGCCAACGTGGGTGCTCCCCAGGTGGCCTACCGCGAATGCATCAAGAAGGCTGTCGAACAGGAAGGCAAGTTCGTCAAGCAGTCCGGCGGTCGCGGTCAGTACGGTCACGTCTGGCTCAAGATCGAGCCGAACGAAGCCGGCAAGGGCTACGAGTTTGTCGACGCCATCAAGGGCGGCACCGTGCCTCGCGAATTCATTCCCGCGGTGGACAAGGGTCTGCAAGACGCCATCTCCAGCGGTGTGCTGGCCGGCTTCCCGGTGGTCGACATCAAGTTCACCCTGTTCGACGGTTCCTACCACGACGTGGACTCCAACGAAAACGCATTCCGCATGGCTGCCTCCATGGCATTCAAGGAAGGTATGCGCAAGGCCCAGCCCACGCTGCTGGAGCCGATGATGGCCGTTGTCGTTGAAACCCCGGAAGACTACATGGGTAACGTCATGGGCGACCTGTCCGGTCGTCGCGGCATCGTCCAGGGTATGGATGATCTGCCCGGCGGCATCAAGGAAGTGAAGGCTGAAGTGCCCCTGGCCGAGATGTTCGGCTACGCCACCCAGCTGCGCTCCCTGACCCAGGGTCGTGCGACCTACTCCATGGAGTTCAAGCACTACTCCGAGGCGCCGAAGAACGTCGCCGAAGCCGTGATTAACAAGAAGTAATCGAATTTTTGCGAATTGAGGAATTGAAAGATGGCCAAGGAAAAGTTTGAACGTACGAAGCCGCACGTTAATGTGGGCACCATCGGTCACGTTGACCACGGTAAGACCACGCTGACTGCTGCTATCACCACCATTCTGTCCAAGAAGTTCGGTGGCGAAGCCAAGGCTTACGACCAGATCGACGCTGCGCCCGAAGAAAAGGCCCGCGGTATCACCATCAACACCGCCCACGTCGAATACGAAACCGCCACCCGTCACTACGCTCACGTGGATTGCCCGGGTCACGCCGACTACGTGAAGAACATGATTACCGGTGCCGCCCAGATGGACGGCGCTATCCTGGTCTGTTCCGCCGCTGACGGCCCCATGCCCCAGACCCGCGAGCACATCCTGCTGGCCCGTCAGGTGGGTGTGCCCTACATCATCGTGTTCCTGAACAAGTGCGACATGGTGGACGACGCCGAACTGCTGGAACTGGTCGAAATGGAAGTGCGCGAGCTGCTCTCCAAGTACGACTTCCCCGGCGACGACATCCCCATCGTCAAGGGCTCCGCCCTGAAGGCGCTGGAAGGTGACCAGTCCGACATCGGCGAACCCGCCATTCTGGCCCTGGCCGATGCTCTGGACAGCTACATCCCCACCCCCGAGCGGGCTGTGGACAAGCCCTTCCTGCTGCCCATCGAAGACGTGTTCTCCATCTCCGGCCGCGGTACCGTGGTGACCGGTCGTGTCGAGCGCGGCATCGTCAAGGTCGGCGAAGAAATCGAAATCGTGGGTATCAAGCCCACCACCAAGACCACCTGCACCGGCGTGGAAATGTTCCGCAAGCTGCTGGACCAAGGTCAGGCTGGTGACAACGTGGGCGTGCTGCTGCGCGGCACCAAGCGTGAAGAAGTCGAGCGCGGCCAAGTGCTGGCCAAGCCCGGTTCCATCACCCCCCACACCCACTTCACTGGCGAAGTGTATGTTCTGTCCAAGGACGAAGGTGGTCGTCACACCCCGTTCTTCAACAACTACCGTCCCCAGTTCTACTTCCGGACCACTGACGTGACCGGCGCCATCTCCCTGCCCGAAGGCGTGGAAATGGTTATGCCTGGTGACAACATTCAGATGACCGTGAAGCTGATCGCTCCGATCGCCATGGAAGAAGGTCTGCGCTTCGCTATCCGCGAAGGCGGCCGTACCGTCGGCGCCGGTGTGGTTGCCAAGATCATCGAGTAATTTTTACATTCGGGGCGGGCTTTCACCCGCCCCATCGCTCTTTGGGAAATATCATGCAAAACCAGAAAATCCGTATCCGTCTGAAGGCCTTCGACTACCGCCTGATCGACCAATCCGCTCAGGAAATCGTTGAAACCGCCAAGCGTACCGGTGCTGTGGTTCGTGGCCCCGTGCCCCTGCCCACCCGCATCCAGCGTTACGACGTGCTGCGTTCCCCGCACGTGAACAAGACTTCCCGCGATCAGTTCGAGATCCGGACCCATCTGCGCCTGATGGACATCATCGATCCGACCGACAAGACTGTTGATGCTCTGATGAAGCTCGACCTGCCGGCTGGTGTTGACGTCGAAATCAAGTTGCAATAAGCGACTGGTTGCGTATATAATCCACCGCTTTTCCGCGGGCGACTCCGTTTGGTGTCGCCCATTTTGACTTACTTGTCGGCCAATCGCAGCCGGCATTTGGAGAATAACCATGAGTCTAGGCCTTGTTGGGCGCAAGGTCGGCATGACGCGCGTGTTCACTGATGACGGTGCTACCGTCCCGGTGACTGTGCTGGACGTGTCGAACAACCGTGTGTCCCAGATCAAAACGCCTGAAACCGACGGCTATGCCGCCGTTCAGGTGACTTTCGGCAAGCGTCGTGCCTCCCGCGTCAACAAGTCTCTGGCTGGTCATCTGGCCAAGGCTGGTGTTGAAGCTGGGCACGTGCTCAAAGAATTCCCCGTGACCGCTGAGCAGCTCGCTGGCCTGAAGGCTGGCGATCAGATCGCTGTCACCATCTTCGCTGTTGGCCAGAAGGTCGATATCACCGGCACCTCCCAGGGTAAGGGTTTTGCCGGCGCTATCAAGCGTCACAACTTCAGCTCCAACCGCGCCAGCCACGGTAACTCCGTGTCTCACAATGCTCCTGGTTCCATCGGTATGGCGCAGGATCCGGGTCGCGTGTTCCCGGGTAAGCGCATGGCCGGTCACCTGGGTGCTGTGAAGAGCACTGTGCAGTGCCTGGAAGTGGTTCGGGTCGACGTCGAGCGCCAGCTGCTGCTGGTGAAAGGCGCTGTTCCCGGCTCCAAGGGCTCCGACGTCATCGTGCGTCCGGCAGTCAAGGCTTAAGGGGGCGTGATGGAACTGAAAGTTATCAACGAAAACGGTCAGGAAGCTGCCAAGCTGCAGGCTTCCGATGCCCTGTTCGGCCGCGAGTACAACGAAGCGCTGGTGCACCAGGTGGTTGTGGCCTATCAGGCCAACGCCCGTAGCGCCAACCGCAAGCAGAAGGATCGCTCCGAAGTTCGGCACACCACCACCAAGCCCTGGCGCCAGAAGGGTACCGGACGCGCACGTTCCGGTAGCAATGGCAGCCCGCTGTGGCGCGGAGGCGGTCGCATTTTCCCGAATTCCCCTGAGGAGAACTTCTCTCAGAAGGTGAACAAGAAAATGTACCGTGCTGGTCTGGCTTCCATCCTTTCCCAGCTGGTCCGTGATGACCGTCTGGCCGTGGTGGAAAACCTCTCTGTCGAGGCTCCCAAGACCAAGCTGTTCGCCCAGAAGATCAAGGGTATGGGCTACGAGTCCGTGCTGGTGATTACCGATTCCCTGGATGAGAACGTCTTCCTGGCTTCCCGCAACCTGCCCAATGTGCTGGTTCTGGATGTTAGCGAAGCCGATCCTGTGTCCCTGGTGCGCTTCCCCAAGGTCCTCGTGACCAAGGGTGCTGTGGCCAAGTTTGAGGAGCTGCTGGGATGAGCCAAGAACGTCTGCTGCAGGTGCTGCTGGCGCCGCAAATCTCCGAAAAGGCGACTTTCATCGCCGATAAGAACGAGCAGGTGGTTTTCAAGGTTGCCTCCGATGCAACCAAGCCGGAAATCAAGGCTGCTGTCGAGCTGCTCTTCAAGGTGCAGGTCGAGTCCGTTCAGGTGGCCAACGTCAAGGGCAAGGAAAAGCGCTTCGGTCGTTTCATCGGCCGCCGCAAGAGCTGGAAGAAGGCTTACGTCAGCCTGAAGCCGGGCCAGGAAATCAATTTCGCGGCCGGGGAGTAAGAACATGGCATTGATCAAAGTTAAACCGACTTCCGCCGGCCGCCGTGCCGTCGTGAAGGTCGTCAACCCCGATCTGTACAAGGGTAAGCCGTTCGCCGGCCTGCTCGAGAAGCAGACCCGCGGTTCCGGTCGTAACAACAACGGTCGCATCACCGTTCGCCACAAGGGCGGCGGTCATAAGCAGCACTACCGTGTTGTCGACTTCAAGCGCAACAAGGACGGCATTCCGGCCAAGGTCGAGCGCCTCGAGTACGATCCCAATCGTTCCGCCAACGTGGCTCTGCTGTGCTACGCCGACGGCGAGCGCCGTTACATCATTGCCCCCAAGGGCATGGTGGTCGGCCAGCAAGTGATCTCCGGCTCCGAAGCTCCGATCAAGTCTGGCAACGCCCTGCCGATTCGCAACATTCCGGTGGGTAGCACTATTCACTGCGTGGAAATGCTGCCCGGCAAGGGTGCTCAGCTGGCTCGCGCCGCTGGTACTTCCGTGCAACTGCTGGCTCGTGAAGGTTCTTACGCTCAGCTGCGTCTGCGCTCCGGTGAAATCCGCCGTGTGCACGTCGAATGCCGGGCCACCATCGGTGAAGTCGGTAACGAAGAGCACTCCCTGCGTTCCATCGGTAAGGCCGGTGCCATGCGCTGGCGCGGTGTTCGTCCGACCGTTCGTGGCGTGGTCATGAACCCGGTCGATCACCCCCACGGTGGTGGTGAAGGCCGTACCGCAGCTGGTATGCATCCGGTTAGTCCTTGGGGTACCAAGACCAAGGGTTATCGTACCCGTCGTAACAAGCGCACGAACTCCATGATCGTGCAGCGTCGTCACAAGCGTTAAGGGGTAGAGATCTATGGGACGTTCTGTAAAAAAGGGCCCGTTCGTCGATGCCCACCTGCTGAAGAAAGTCGACGCCGCTCGTGCTGGCAACGACAAGCGGCCGATCAAGACCTGGTCTCGCCGCTCCACCGTGCTGCCGGATTTCGTCGGTCTGACCATTGCCGTGCATAACGGCAAGCAACATATTCCGGTGTATGTCACCGAAAACATGGTCGGCCACAAGCTCGGCGAATTCTCCCTGACCCGTACTTTCAAGGGTCATACCGCCGGCAAGAAGGCGAAGAAGTAAAGGAGTGCAAATGGAAACTCGTGCTATTTTGCGCGGCGTCCGCCTCTCCGCCCAGAAGGGTCGCCTCGTGGCTGACCTGGTTCGCGGTAAGCCGGTGGGCCAGGCGCTCAACATCCTGGGCTTTGCTCCCCAAAAGGGCGCAAAGATCGTTAAGAAGGTTCTGGAGTCTGCCATCGCCAACGCCGAGCATAATGACGGCGCCGATATCGACGAACTGAAGGTCAAGACCATTCACGTCGAACAGGGTACGTCTCTGAAGCGCTTCACCGCTCGGGCGAAGGGTCGTGGCAATCGCATCATCAAGCAGACCTGCCACATTTTCGTGACCGTCGGGAACTGAGGAAGAGTTATGGGACAGAAGATTAATCCTACCGGGTTCCGCCTCAGCGTGAACCGTAACTGGGCTTCCCGCTGGTACGCGAACAGTCAGAACTTCGCCACCATGCTGAACGAAGACATCCGGGTCCGTGACTACCTCAAGAAGAAGCTGGCACATGCGTCCGTCGGCCGCGTTCTCATCGAGCGCCCCGCCAAGAACGCCCGCGTCACCATCTTCTCCGCCCGTCCGGGCGTGGTTATCGGCAAGAAGGGCGAAGAGATCGACAACCTGCGCGCCGAACTGCAGCGCATCATGGGTGTGCCGGTCCACGTCAGCATCGAAGAAATCCGCAAGCCGGAACTCGATGCCCAGCTGATCGGCGACTCCATCGCCCAGCAGCTGGAAAAGCGGATCATGTTCCGTCGTGCCATGAAGCGTGCCATGCAGAACGCCATGCGTCTGGGTGCCCAGGGCATCAAGATCATGAGCTCCGGCCGTTTGAACGGTGCTGAAATCGCCCGTACCGAATGGTACCGCGAAGGTCGTGTGCCCCTGCACACCCTGCGCGCCGACATCGACTACGCCACCTCCGAAGCCCGCACCACCTACGGCATCATCGGTATCAAGGTCTGGGTGTTCAAGGGTGAAATGTCCGCCAACGGCCAGCCCGCTGTCGTGGCTCCGGAAGCCGGTGCCGACGAGCAGCGCAAGCCCCGTCGCTCCGCCAAGCCTGGCGAAGGTGCCGACAAGCCCAAGACCACTCGTACTGTGAAGGCCAAGGCTGAAGGTGAGGCCAAGGCTGTGGAGGGCGACAAGGCCCCCGCCAAGCGCGTAAGAAAGGCAGGTAACAACGATGCTGCAGCCTAATCGCAGAAAATACCGCAAGGAGCAGAAGGGCCGTAACACCGGTCTGGCTACCCGCGGTGCCAAGGTTAGCTTTGGTGAATTCGGTCTCAAGGCCATCGCCCGCGGGCGTCTGACTTCCCGTCAGATCGAAGCTGCGCGTCGTGCCATGACCCGTCACATCAAGCGGGGCGGCCGTATCTGGATCCGCGTGTTCCCGGACAAGCCCATTTCCAAGAAGCCTGCCGAAGTCCGTATGGGTAACGGTAAGGGTAATCCGGAATACTACGTGGCTGAAATTCAGCCGGGTAAGGTTCTGTACGAGATGGACGGTGTGGATGAGGCTCTGGCTCGCGAGGCGTTCGCCCTTGCTGCTGCCAAGATCCCCTTCGCTGTCACCTTCGTGACCCGTCAGTTGGGGTAATCCATGAAAGCCAATGAGTTGAAAGCGAAGAGCGTCGAAGAGCTGAACACGGAGCTGGTTGAGCTCCTGAAGGCCCAGTTCAGCCTGCGCATGCAGGCTGCGACGCAGCAGCTGGCCAATACCAGCCAGCTGAACAAGGTGCGCAAGGATATTGCGCGTGTTCGTACCTTTATGCGTGAAAAGGCGGTACAGCAATGAGCGAGACCACCAGCATCAAGCGTACCCTGATCGGTCGCGTGGTCAGCGACAAGATGGAAAAGACCGTCACCGTCCTGATCGAACGTCGCGTGAAGCACCCGGTTTACGGCAAGATCGTGACCAAGTCCAAGAAGTATCACGCGCACAACGAAAACAACGAAGCCAAGGCTGGCGACCTGGTGGAGATCGAGGAAACCCGTCCTCTGTCCCGCACCAAGGCCTGGCGCGTTACCAAGCTGCTGGAAAAGGCAACCATCATCTAATGATGGGCAAGCCCGAAAGGGCTTGCGCGTTTTCTCAGGAGCGTGTACTATCCCGCTTCTTCGAGGTGCCCGGTGTCAGCCGGGCTCCTTTGTTTTAGTTCCTCCCCCCTTCGGGGTCCAAGACTGCCTGCGATCCGTTGCGGGAAAAGTTGGAGTTAATAATGATTCAGATGCAGACGATTCTGGACGTCGCCGATAATACCGGTGCGCGTTCGGTGATGTGTATCAAGGTCCTGGGCGGCTCCAAGCGTCGCTATGCGGCCGTTGGTGACATCATCAAGGTGTCTATCAAGGACGCCGCTCCCCGTGGTCGCGTGAAAAAGGGTGACGTGTATAACGCCGTGGTGGTTCGTACCGCCAAGGGTGTGCGTCGTCCCGATGGCTCGCTGATCAAGTTCGACAACAACGCGGCGGTGCTCCTCAATGCCAAGCTGGAGCCCATTGGTACCCGTATCTTCGGGCCGGTTACGCGCGAATTGCGTACCGAGCGCTTCATGAAGATCGTGTCCCTGGCGCCCGAAGTGCTGTAAGGAGCGGTGATGGAAAAGATTCGCAAGGGTGACGAGGTTGTCGTCATCGCCGGCAAAGACAAGGGCAAGCGCGGTACCGTTGCTCGCCGTGTCGATGCCGAGCATGTGGTGGTCGAGGGTGTGAACCGTGCCAAGAAGCACGTCAAGCCCAATCCCATCAAGGGCGTGGTTGGTGGCATCGTCGACAAGGACATGCCCATTCACATCTCTAACGTCGCGCTGTTCAATGCTGCGACCCAGAAGGCTGACCGCGTTGGCTTCAAGATTCTTGAAGACGGCAAGAAAGTGCGCGTGTTCAAGTCCAATGGCGAAACCCTGGACGCTTAAGGAATAGTCATGGCGCGTTTTTTCGACTACTACAAAGCTAGCGTGGTGCCTGAGCTGACCAAGCAGTTCGGCTACAAGTCCGTTATGGAAGTGCCGCGCATCACCAAGATCACCCTGAACATGGGTGTCGGCGAAGCTGTTCAGGACAAGAAGATCCTGGAAAATGCCGTCGGCGACATGCAGAAGATCGCTGGTCAGAAGCCCGTTGTCACCAAGTCCCGCAAGTCCATCGCTGGCTTCAAGATTCGTGACGGCTACCCCATCGGTTGCATGGTCACCCTGCGTGGCCCCCGCATGTTCGAGTTCCTGGATCGCCTGATCACCGTTTCCCTGCCCCGCGTGCGTGACTTCCGCGGCGTGGCTGGCAAGGGCTTCGACGGCCGTGGCAACTACAACATGGGTGTGAAAGAGCAGATCATTTTCCCCGAAATCGAGTACGACAAGATCGATGCTCTGCGCGGGATGAATATCAGCATTACCACCACCGCGAAGAGCGACGAGGAAGCCAAGGCCCTCCTGTCTGCCTTCAAGTTCCCCTTCAAGAATTGAGGCGATAATGGCAAAACTGTCACTCATCAATCGCGAAGAGAAGCGTCGCGCGCTCGTGGAAAAGTACGCTGCCAAGCGTGCTGCCCTGCAGGCCGTTATCGACAATCAGAGCCTTTCTGACGCCGAGCGCTTCGAGGCTCGTCTGAAGCTGCAGGCACTGCCGCGCAATTCCAGCCCCGCCCGTCTGCGCAATCGTTGCCAAGTAACCGGTCGTCCGCGCGGTGTTTTCCGCAAGTTCGGCCTGTGCCGCAACAAGCTCCGTGAAGCCGCCTTCAAGGGCGAGATTCCCGGTATGACCAAGGCCAGCTGGTAAGCAGGAGGAATAAAGATGGCTATGAGCGATCCGATCGCGGACATGCTGACCCGCATCCGCAACGCCCAGCAGGCCGAGAAGGCATCCGTAACGATGCCCTGCTCCAAGCTGAAAGTGGCGATTGCCGACGTCCTTAAGGGCGAAGGTTATATTGATGATTTCGCCGTGCGCGAAATCGAAGGCAAGGCTTCTCTGGAGATTGCCCTGAAGTACTACGCCGGCCGCCCGGTTATTGAGCGCATCGAGCGCGTCTCCCGGCCTGGTCTGCGTGTCTATAAGGGCAGCCAGGATATTCCGCGTGTTATGAATGGCCTGGGCGTGGCAATCGTGTCCACCCCCAAGGGCGTCATGACCGACCGCAAGGCACGCACCCAGAACGTGGGTGGCGAAGTCCTCTGCATCGTTGCGTAAGGGGGAACCATGTCCCGTGTAGGTAAGAATCCTATTTCGCTGCCCAAGGGTGTGGAAGTTGCTCTGGGTGAAGAGATCTCCGTCAAGGGCCCCCTTGGCGTGCTGAAGCTGAAGGCCAACCCGGCTGTGGTCGTGAAGGTCGAGGGCGAGCAACTGGTTTGCTCCCCGGTGGAAGGCGTTGAAGGTGCTGGTGCTCTGTGGGGCACCATGCGTGCCAATCTGAACAATATGGTGACCGGTGTTACCAAGGGTTTTGAGCGCAAGCTGACGCTGGTCGGCGTGGGTTACCGTGCTCAGGCCCAGGGCGACACCCTGAACCTGACCCTCGGCTTTTCCCATCCGGTGGCCCACAAGATGCCTGCTGGCGTCAAGGTGGAGACTCCGAGCCAGACTGAAATCCTCATCAAGGGTGTGGACAAGCAGGCGGTGGGGCAGGTAGCGGCTGAAGTTCGCGCTTATCGTAAGCCTGAACCCTATAAGGGCAAGGGCGTGCGGTATGCCGACGAAGTGGTCGCGCTCAAGGAAACCAAGAAGAAGTAAGGTGGCGAAATGATTGACAAAAAACAGTCGCGCTTGCGTCGTGCCCGTAAAACCCGGGCCAAAATCGCCGAGCTGAAGGCCGTCCGTCTGTGCGTGTTCCGCACCAACAGCCACATCTATGCTCAAGTTATTTCTCCCTGCGGGTCCAAGGTTCTGGCTGCTGCCTCTTCCCTGGAACCTGAAGTGCGCAAGGATCTGCCGAATGGCGGCAATGTGAATGCTGCTGCCGCCATCGGTAAGCTCATCGCCGAGCGCGCCAAGAAGGCGGGCATCGAGCAGGTCGCTTTCGACCGTGCCGGCTTCCAGTACCACGGTCGTGTCAAGGCCCTGGCTGAAGCCGCACGCGAAAACGGTCTGAAGTTCTGATCGGCCTGAAGGAAAGTTCGAGGTTAATTATGGCAAAACCGCAAACCAAGAAGCCCCAGCAGGCAGACGAGCGCGACGACGGTCTGCGCGAAAAGATGATCTCCATCAACCGCGTCACCAAGGTGGTGAAGGGCGGTCGGATTCTGGGCTTCGCCGCCCTGACCGTGGTGGGTGATGGCGACGGCGGCGTTGGCATGGGCAAGGGCAAGTCCCGCGAAGTGCCCGTTGCCGTGCAAAAGGCAATGGACGAAGCCCGTCGCAAGATGGAAAAAGTCAGCCTGAAGAACGGCACCCTGCAGCACGCCGTTGTTGGTAAGCATGGTTCCTCCACCGTTCTGATGATGCCCGCTGCCGACGGTACCGGCATCATCGCCGGCGGTGCCATGCGCGCCGTGTTCGAAGTGATGGGTGTGACCAACGTCGTGGCCAAGGCTCACGGCTCCACCAATCCTTACAACATCGTCCGTGCCACTCTGAACGGCCTGCTGGCGATGAACACTCCGGCGGAAATTGCTGCCAAGCGCGGCAAGTCCGTTGAAGACATCCTGGGGTAAGAAATGGCTGAGAAGACTATCAAGGTTACGCTCGTCAAGAGCCTGATCGGCACCAAGCAGGACCACCGCGCCACCGTGCGCGGCCTGGGCCTGCGCCGGCTGAACTCCTCTTCCGTGCTGCAGGACACGCCTGCTGTGCGCGGCATGATCAACAAGGTTTCGTACCTGCTGAAGTGCGAGGGCTAACATGCAACTGAATACCATCAAGCCCGCAGAAGGCGCCAAGCACGCCAAGAAGCGTGTCGGTCGCGGTATCGGCTCCGGCCTGGGCAAGACCTGTGGCCGTGGTCACAAGGGTCAGAAGTCCCGTTCCGGCGGCTTCCACAAGGTTGGTTTCGAAGGCGGTCAAATGCCTCTGCACCGCCGTCTGCCGAAGCGCGGTTTCGTCTCCCTGACGAATGCCCGCAACGTGGAAGTTCGTCTGTCCGAGATCCAGGGTCTGCCCGTCGACGAGATCGATCTGCTGGTACTGAAGCAGGCCGGTCTGGTGGCTGGCAATGCACTGTCCGCCAAGGTCATCCTGTCCGGTGAGATCAGCCGCAAGGTTGCGCTCAAGGGCGTGGGTGCCACCAAGGGTGCCAAGGCCGCCATCGAGGCTGCCGGCGGCTCCGTGGCTGAGTAATCGTTTCTAACGTAGCGCGAGGAAGTTCGGTTTTGGCGACCAATAACGTAGTCAGCAAAGGCGGCAAGTTCGGCGATCTGAAACGCCGTCTGTGGTTCCTGCTTGGTGCCCTGGTCGTTTATCGCATCGGCGCCCACATCCCGGTTCCCGGGATCGACGCCAATGTGCTGGCCGAACTCTTCCAAAGCCAGCAGGGCGGCATCCTAGGCATGTTCAACATGTTCTCCGGTGGCGCCCTGTCTCGCTTTACCATTTTCGCCCTGGGCATCATGCCCTACATCTCCGCCTCCATCATCATGCAGTTGATGGCGGTGGCCAGCCCTCAGCTCGAGGCGCTGAAGAAGGAAGGTGAAGCCGGGCGGCGCAAGATTACCCAATACACCCGCTATGGCACAGTGGCGCTCGCCCTGTTTCAGGGGTTGGGCATCGCAATTGCCCTCGAGGCACAGCCCGGGCTGGTCCTGGAGCCTGGCTTCCTGTTCCGCCTGACGACCGTGGCTACCCTGCTGACGGGCACCATGTTCCTGATGTGGCTGGGCGAACAGATTACCGAACGTGGCCTGGGCAACGGTATTTCCATCATCATCTTTGCCGGTATCGCTGCGGGTCTGCCCAACGCCATCGGCGGCCTGCTGGAGCTGGTTCGTACCGGTGCCATGCATCCGCTGACCGCAATCGTGATTTCGATTCTGGTGTTCTTCGTCACCGCCTTTGTGGTGTTCGTCGAGCGGGGCCAGCGCAAGATTCTGGTCAACTATGCCAAGCGCCAGGTTGGCAACAAGGTTTATGGCGGTCAGAGCTCCCATCTGCCGCTGAAGCTGAACATGGCTGGTGTCATTCCCCCCATCTTCGCTTCCTCGATCATTCTTTTCCCGGCGACCGTTGCCGGCTGGTTCGGTTCCGGCGAATCCATGCGCTGGCTGAAGGACTTTGCCGCCACCCTGTCGCCTGGCCAGCCGATCTACGTGATGCTCTACGCCGCCGCGATCGTCTTCTTCTGCTTCTTCTATACCGCCCTGGTGTTCAACTCCAAGGAAACCGCGGACAACCTGAAGAAGAGCGGGGCCTTCGTGCCCGGGATTCGTCCTGGCGAGCAGACTGCCCGCTATATTGACAAGATTCTCATGCGCCTGACCCTGGTTGGCGCCGGCTACATCACCCTGGTGTGTCTGCTGCCCGAGTTTCTGATTTTGAAGTGGAACGTGCCGTTCTATTTCGGTGGTACTTCCTTGCTGATTATCGTGGTCGTGACCATGGATTTCATGTCCCAGGTCCAGGCCTATGTCATGTCCCATCAATACGAAAGCCTGCTCAAGAAAGCTAACTTCAAGGGCGGTGGCTTCCCGGCAATGAAGTAGGCCGGCTCCAGACAGACCAGAGCTAGGATGGCGAAGGAAGATCTGATTGAAATGCAGGGGGAGGTGGTAGAAAACCTTCCCAATGCGACGTTCAGAGTGAAGCTGGAAAACGGCCACATGGTCCTCGGCTTCATATCCGGCAAGATGCGGATGCATTACATCCGTATCCTGCCAGGCGACAAGGTGACAGTGCAGTTGACGCCCTATGACTTATCCCGGGCCCGCATCGTTTTCCGCGCCAAATAAGGTTTCAAGAATCTCTACGCTAAGAAGTAATCGGGTTAATGGCTGGCTGCGCCAAGCGCCCTGAATCAAGGAGCTAAAAATGAAAGTGCTGGCATCGGTAAAAAAGATTTGCCGCAACTGCAAGATCATTCGTCGCAATGGCATTGTGCGCGTGATTTGCACTGATCCGCGCCATAAGCAGCGCCAGGGCTAATTGCAACCGGCGAAAGCTGGTGTTGCGTCGATATTCGGGTTGAATCGAAGTACGATTCATCGGTATAATTGTAGGTTTCGCTTTTCCGGGGTGACTTAATGGCCCGTATCGCTGGGGTAAATATTCCCAACCACAAACACGCTGAGATCGCGTTGACCGCGATTTTCGGCGTTGGTCGCACCCGCGCACAGAAGATCTGTGACGCAGCGGGTGTCGTTCGTTCGACCAAGGTGAAGGACCTGTCCGACGCCGAGATGGAACGCCTGCGTGATGAAGTTGGTAAGTTCACTGTCGAGGGTGACCTCCGCCGTGAAGTGACCATGAGCATCAAGCGTCTGATGGACCTTGGCTGCTATCGTGGCCTGCGTCACCGCAAGGGTCTGCCCGTGCGTGGTCAGCGTACCCGCACCAACGCGCGTACCCGCAAGGGCCCGCGCAAGGCTGTCCAAAAGGGCAAATAAGAGGATAGGAAATGGCTAAGACTGCTGCCAAAGTACGTAAAAAGGTCAAGAAGAACGTGGCCGAGGGCATTGCCCATATTCACGCCTCGTTCAACAACACCATCATCACCATCACCGACCGTCAAGGTAATGCCCTGTCTTGGGCAACCTCCGGTGGTGCTGGCTTCAAGGGCTCTCGCAAGTCCACTCCGTTTGCCGCTCAGGTGGCAGCCGAGGCTGCCGGCAAGGCTGCTCAAGAGTGTGGCGTGAAGAATCTGGAAGTGCGCATCAAGGGACCCGGCCCCGGCCGCGAATCCGCCGTGCGCGCCCTGAACGCCCTGGGTATGAAGATCACCGCAATCTCCGACGTGACGCCTGTGCCGCATAACGGCTGCCGTCCGCCGAAGAAGCGTCGCATTTAAGGAGTGACTCGTGGCTCGTAACCTCGATCCGAAATGCCGTCAGTGCCGCCGCGAAGGCGAAAAGCTCTTCCTCAAAGGCGAGAAGTGCTACACCGACAAGTGCTCTGTTGAGCGCCGTGCCTACGCCCCCGGTCAGCATGGTCAGAAGTCTGGCCAGCGCCTGTCCGACTACGGCGTGCATCTGCGTGAAAAGCAGAAGATCCGTCGCATCTACGGCGTGCTGGAAGGCCAATTCCGTAGCGTGTACAAAGAAGCCGACCGTCGTAAGGGCGTGACCGGCGAAAACCTGCTGCAACTGCTGGAGTCCCGTCTGGATTCCGTGGCCTATCGCATGGGCTTCGGCGCTTCCCGCTCCGAATCCCGCCAGATCGTCCGTCACAACGGCGTGCTGGTGAATGGCAAGCGTGTGAACATCCCCTCCTACCAAGTTCGCCCCGGCGACGTGGTGGAGCTGACCGAGCGCTCCCGTGGTTCCCTGCGTGTGAAGGCTGCCCTGGCGGCTGCCGAATCCCGCGGCTTCCCCGAGTGGCTGGATGTGGACGCGAAGAATGGCAAGGGCACCTTCAAGGCTGCTCCGATCCGTTCCGAACTGCCTTCCACCATCAACGAAAGCCTGGTCATCGAACTTTATTCGAAGTAATGCCAGGCAGGCTGACTGAACAGGCAAAGGACAGCACATGCAAAGCACTGGACTTCTGAAACCGCGCATCATCGATGTGCAGAGCCTGTCGCCGGTACAGGCCCGGGTTGTGATGGAGCCGTTTGAACGCGGCTACGGTCACACCCTGGGCAATGCCCTGCGGCGTATTCTGCTTTCCTCGATGCCCGGCTACGCGCCGACCGACGTGAGCATCGACGGCGTCCTGCACGAGTACTCGACCATCGATGGCGTGCAGGAAGATGTCGTTGATATCCTTCTGAATCTGAAGGGTATCGTTTTCAAGCTCCACGGTCGCGACGAAGTCGTGCTGAAGCTCAGTAAGGACGGCGAGGGCATTGTCCGCGCCTCCGATATTGAGACCACCCACGACGTCGAGATCATCAACCCCGATCACGTGATCGCCCACATCTCCTCCGGCGGCAAGCTGTCCATGGAGATCAAGGTGGAAAAGGGCCGCGGCTATGTCCCCGGTACCATGCGCAATCTGGGTGATACCAAGAATATCGGCCAACTGGTGCTGGATGCTTCTTTCAGCCCGGTCCGTCGTGTCAGCTATCTGGTTGAAAGCGCTCGCGTCGAGCAGCGTACCGACCTGGACAAGCTGGTCATGGACATCGAGACCAACGGTGTTATCGAGCCCGAGGAAGCGATCCGCACTGCGGCCCGCATCCTGATGGAGCAACTGTCTGTGTTCGCCGACCTGGAAGGCACTGCCCCCATGGTCGAGGCCCAGAAGCCGGTGCAGGTGGATCCGATCCTGCTGCGCCCGGTGGATGACCTGGAACTGACGGTGCGCTCCGCCAACTGCCTCAAGGCCGAGAACATCTATTACATCGGTGATCTGATTCAGCGGACCGAGAACGAGCTGCTGAAGACCCCGAACCTGGGTCGCAAGTCGCTGAATGAAATCAAGGAAGTGTTGGCCGCCCGCGGCCTGACTCTGGGCATGAAGCTGGAAAACTGGCCGCCCGCGGGTCTGGAAAAAGTCTAACGCGGCCCGAACGAGAGAGGATTAGAAAATGCGTCACCGTAACGGTCTTCGCAAGCTGAACCGGACCAGCGCCCACCGTCTGGCCATGCTGCGCAACATGAGCAATTCCCTGCTCAAGCACGAAGTGATCAAGACCACCCTGCCCAAGGCCAAGGAACTGCGCCGCGTGGTGGAACCGATCATCACCCTGGGCAAGAAGCCCAGCCTGGCTAACCGCCGTCTGGCCTTCGACCGCCTGCGCGACCGCGATATGGTCGTCAAGGTCTTCGACGTCCTGGGTCCCCGGTTTGCCACCCGCAACGGCGGCTACCTGCGCATCCTGAAGTGCGGCTTCCGTCAGGGCGACAACGCCCCGATGGCTCTGGTCGAACTGCTGGATCGCCCGGAAGGCGAAGCTGTGGAAGTTGCCGAGGAAGCTGCAGCCTAAGGCTGAAGTCTCCCAAGAAAAAAGCCAGGCGCTTGCCTGGCTTTTTTTTCGTCCTGCGTTTGCCGCAGGGCCGACACTTTGCCTCCGTGTTGCGTCAGCAATCCAGGAGCAAAACGGAAATGTCGTCCTGGGCAGGGCTGCCGGCCAGGTGTTCGGCCAATGCCTGTTGCAGGGCGGTTAGCCGTTGTTCGGGGGGCACGCCCCGCAGGATTTCGCGCAAGCCGGCGTGGCCAAGTTGGGCACCGTTCTTCCCCTCCGCTTCCTTAAAGCCGTCGGAATAGAGCATCAGCTGATGCCCTGGTGTGCACGGGAAGGTGTCAATGCTTGCCTCAAATTCATCTGTGCCGAGGATGCCGAATGGCAGGTGGCGGGAGGCGAAGGTCCGGACGACTTCCCCGTCGCCGTCCAACAACAACGATTCCGGCATGCCTCCACACCAGGCCTGGCCGGTGCCGGTGGCTGGATCAAGGAGAACCACGTTGGCCGCCACAAAGTGGCCGGTGGGCAGGGATGCCTTCAGGTGCCGGTTCATCTCCCCTACCATGCTTTCCAGGGGCAGGCCCCGATTCGCCATGCCATAGAAGACGGTGAGAAGGGGCAGGGTGCTGATGGCCGCCGTCAGGCCATGGCCCGTCGCATCTGCCAGCAGGGCTACCAGAGAACCATCCGGGGTGCGGGTGGCGGCAACCACGTCGCCGCTAAAGTTCTTGGCGGCGCTGAGCCAGTAGTGCACATGGCTATCCTGCAATCCCGGGCGCAGCATCTGCTTGTCCAGCAGGCGGGCGGCCAACTGGTTTTCCTCTTCTGCTTGATCGTAGTACTGCTGCAGGGCCGCCGCATTCTCCATCAGCTTCATTTCGGCATTCTTGCGTTCGGTCACGTCCCGCAGCAGGCCGATGAAAATGCGCTGGGAACCGTCGCGGATTTCCGTGACCGCCAGCTCGGCGGGGAAGACAGTGCCGTCCTTGCGCAGGGCGGGGCGTTCGCGCCCGTAACCGAAGACATTGGGCGGACCGCCTTCCACGTAGGCCCGCATGTAGTCGTTGTGGCGCGAGTGATAGGGCTCGGGCATCAGCACATTGACGTTCTGGCCCCGCAGTTCCTCCGGGCGCCAGCCGAGAATCCGTTCGGTGGCCTGGTTGCAGGAGAGGATGCGGCCGTGGACGTCGATGGTGACGATGGCATCGAGGACGTTGTCGGAAATGGCCTTCAACTGCCGATAGGACTCCCGCGCCTGGCGTTGCAGGTCCAGGGCCTTGTGCATGGAGCGGATGCGGGCATCGAGCAGGGCAAAATCCAGGGGCTTGGCGAGGAAGTCGTCGCCGCCAGCCTCCAGGCCCGCCACAAGATTCTCGCGCCGGTCCAGGGCCGAGAGGAAAATGATGGGCACCCAGCGATCCAGCTTTTCTGCCCGGATACGCCGTGCCACCTCCATGCCGTCGAGGACAGGCATCATGATGTCGAGCAGCAGCAGGTCGGGCTGGTGGCGGTGGAACAGATCCAGGGCCTGCTGGCCGTCCTCGGCTGCGATCACCTGGTGTCCCTGGCGTCCCAGCAGGGCCAGCAGAATCTGGCGGATGCTGGGGGAGTCGTCGGCCACCAGAATGCGCAGGGGCGGGCTCTTGCGCGTCACGGGAGCGTCTCGCCGATGGTGGCCAGGACCACGTTGCCCTTGCCCTGGTACTGCAGGTCCTGGAAGCTGCCCAGGCGGGCCATGGCAATGCCGCGGCCGTTGGGGTCGAAGGCCCGGGCCGGATCGAAATCCAGGTAGCGGTTCCAGTCGAAGCCCTCGCCCTGGTCGGTGATGCAGATGCGGATGGTGCTCCCGTCCCGTTCGAAAGTGACATCCACCCGCTTGCCTGCATTCTCCGGCAATTGCAGGCGGCGGCTGATTTCCTCCTGCCAGCGGTCACTGCGTTTTAGGGATGATTTCTCCTCATAGGAAATGCCCAGGTTGCCGTGCTCGATGGCATTGACCAGCAACTCGGACAGTCCGAGGACGGCCCCTTCCGGTTCGGGACAGGCCTGGGCCAGGAAGACGGCCAGGCAGCCGACTTCGTCCAGGGTGGACAGGCTGAAACGGGCTGACTCCATCAGGCGCAGGGCATTGGTGTGCTCGCGCAGGCGCTGTTGCAGATCGCGGCGGGTGTTGCCGTCGGTGAGAGCGGCGCGCACGATTGAGATCAGGGAGTCCCGCTCATAGGGCTTGGTCAGGTAGTACAGGGCGCCGGCCAGCAGTCCTTCCCGCACCTGTTCTGGGGCGGAGGCGGCAGTCTGCATGATGACCGGAATGGGCTTCAGTTCCGGGTCGGCCTTGATGCGCTTGAGCAACTCGACGCCATCGATGCCGGGCATCATGCGGTCGAGCAGCACCAGATCCACGTCCGGGTGCTGCCTCAGCATGGCCCAGGCCACCTCGCCGTTCTCCGCCATGCTCAGGCGGTAGCCCTGGCCGTCGAAATACTCGGACAGGATTTCCAGGTTGAGGGGCTCGTCGTCCACTATCAGCAGGTGATGGGTCATGCTCTATCCTCGATGGAGGGGCTGGCTTCCGGGGTCGGCAGGGTCACGGCGAGGCAGGTGCCGGGGCCGTCGTTGCCTCTGGCCACAATGGTACCGCGATGGGCCAGGGCGATTTCGCGACATATTGCCAGCCCGAGGCCGGTGCCGCCGGCGCCGGTCTTGGTTTTGCTGCTCTGGGCGAACTTGTCGAAGACCAGCTCCCGTTCGTCCACCGGAATGCCGACCCCTTCGTCGCGCACCGTCATCTCCACGGCGCTGCGATTGCCCCGGTCGCCGCTGCGGCGGCCCGAAGAGAGCGTGGTGGGGGCAAAGCCCACCTGGATGACGCCGCCCACGGGGGAGAACTTGATGGCGTTGGAGAGCAGGTTGCGGATCAGCTGGCCGAAGCGCAGGGGGTCGCAGTAAACCTCTGCCGGCCCCCGTTCGTCGAGCACCAGATGCAGGCTCTTCTCCTGCAGCAGGGACTCCATTTCGCCGGCGGCCTCCCGGATCAGGGGGCGCAGATTCACCGGCCTCGGCTCGAAAGACATCTTGCCCGCCTCCAGCTTGGACAGGTCGAGCAGGTCGTTCACCAGGGCCAGAAGCCGCTCCCCGCTTTCCCGGATGCGCTGGAAATAGTGGTTGAGCTTTTCCGCCCCCGGAATGCTGCCGGCCCGACTCAGGCCCAGGCCGGCAAAGCTGAGGATGGCGTGCATCGGGGTGCGCAGCTCATGGGACATGTTGGCGAGGAACTCGGACTTGGTGTGGTTGGCATACTCCGCCGCCTCCTTGGCCACCAGCAGGTCGGCGCTGCGCTCGCTGACCAGCTCCTGCAGATGGTCCCGGTGTCGGCGCAACTCGGCCTCCGCCGTCTTCAGGGCGGTAATGTCCACGGCCACGCCGAGGAAGCCGGTGACGTTGTGGGCTTCATCGTAGACGGCCGTCACCACCAGGCTCACCGTCAGGTGGCTGCCGTCCTGGCGCACATAGGTCCACTCGCGCCGCTCCGCTCCGGTGAGGCGGGCCCGGGTGACGAAGACCTCGAAGCCCTGGATCTTCCAGCCGAATTCCCGGCTCAGTTCGGCAGCCCTGGCCTCCACCTCCTCCGGCAGGTGCAGGATGGCGGGGGTGGCCTGGCCGACCATGGCCGCAGCGCTGTAGCCGAGCATCTTCTCCGCCCCCCGGTTGAACACCGTGATCAGACCTTCGGTGTCGGTGGTGATGATGGAGACTTCGGTGGCCGAGTCGAACACCGACTTCATGCGGGCGTTGGCCTGCAGCAGGGCCTGCTGGGTGCGGCGCACCTCGGAGACGTTGCGCACCACCATCAGGTAGCCGCCTTCGCCGATGGCCGTGATGCGGGCCTCGTACTCGCCGATCTCGCCGTCGTGGCGGGGCAGCTGGTACTCCATGATCTGCAGGCGCACGCCGGCATCGATCCGGTCGCAGCACTGCTCCAGCTGCGTTACCAGGGAGGCCGGCAGGATGTCCCGGGGATGGCGGCCGAGGAAGCTGTGGGGCGGCACGAACAGCTCGCCTTCGTTGGGGGCGTGATAGTGGCGGAAGCAGCGGTCCCGGTCCAGCTCGAACATGAGGTCGGGCAGGGCGGCGAAGACGCCGGTGAGGCGGCTGTTGGCCTCTGCCCATTCGTGGCTGAGGCGGCGGGCCAGCTGTTCGGCGAAGCTGCGCCGGCTGCCCAGACGCAGGGTCAGGAGGGCCAGCAGCATGCTGATGGCGGTGCCGGAAAAAAGCAGGATGCGGGAACTGGGCAGCTCGGGGCCCTGCTCCGGCGGGTCCTGGCTTTCCAGGTGCAGCTGCCAGGAACGGCCGCCGAAGTAGAAGCTGCGCTCCTCGGACAGGGGGTTGCTGGGGCCGCTGCCGCTGGCACCGTAGAGGTGCTTGATCTGGCTGCTGCCGCCGCTGTCGTCGCTGATGCGGATATTGAGTTGGGCGCTGCCGCTGAGGCTGAGGCTGTCGACGAATTCATCCACCCGGAACAGGGTGAAGACATAGCCCTGCAGTGCCTGCCGCCGCTGCTCCTGGATGGTCGGCACGCCGTTGGTGCTGTACAGGGGAGCGACCATGAGCAGGCTGGGGGAAGCATGTTCCGGGTCCGCCATCAGGCGGATGGGGCCGGACATGGCCACCACGCCCATGTCCCGGGCGGCCTGCAGCACCTCCCGGCGGGTCGGTTCGGAGGCCACGTCGAAGCCGAAGGCGCTGCGCAGGGGCGCCTCCGGCGCCATGAAGGCCACCGGGTAGTATTCATCCCGGGGCCCGGGGGGGCGCACCGAAAAACCGGTGACGCCTTCCCGCTCCCGCATGCGCTGGGTGAAGGCCGGCAAGTCGGCTGCCGCCACCCGGGGCAGGTAGCCCAGCACCAGCATGCCCGGCACCTTGCGCGACAGTTCCAGCTGTTCGCTGAACTGGTGCCAGGCCTGGTGGGATGGATTGGGGGTGGCGTGGAGGAAGCCGGAGCCGCCGCGCAGCACCTGGGCGTAGTCGTTGAGCCGTTCCTCCATCGCCGCGGAGACCCGGGAGGCTTCCCGGGAGAAGGCGGCGCTGGCCTGCTGCTGTTCCATGTGGCGCAGCTGTTGCCAGCTGAACAGGGTCATGGCCATGGGCACCACCAGCACCACCAGGGCGGTGAGCCGCGGCGGCAGGGGCTGGCGCCGCAGCCGGCGGCGGGCGCGGGAGGGCAGGCTGGGGTGGGCGGATCTGGACATGGTCAGGCGGCCGCCGTCATCGCCGCCGGTGCCGGCACGGTAAGGCGCATCAGGCCGGCTCCAGGCTGGGGGCGTCGTCTGCCAGGGCGGCGCCCAGTTCTTCCTGCTGCTGCAGGGCCCACATCTGTGCGTAGGCGCCGCCGGCGGCCAGCAGCTCGGCGTGGCGGCCCCGTTCGACGATGCGGCCGGCCTCCAGCACCAGGATTTCGTCCGCCTCCATCACGGTGGACAGGCGGTGGGCGATGATGAGGGTGGTGCGGCCCCGGGCCGCCAGCTCCAGCTGGGCCTGGATGGCCTTCTCGGTCTTGGAGTCCAGGGCCGAGGTGGCCTCGTCGAAAATGAGGATGGGCGGGTTCTTCAGCAGGGCCCGGGCGATGGCCACCCGCTGCTTCTCGCCGCCGGAAAGCTTGAGGCCCCGTTCGCCCACCCGGCTTTCCCACTTCTCCGGCAGGGATTCGACGAAGGCTTCCAGCTGGGCGGCCCGGGCGGCGGCAATGGCTTCCTCCCGGGTGGCGCCGGGGCGGCCGTACTGGATGTTGTAGATGAGGGTGTCGTTGAACAGCACCGTGTCCTGGGGGACGATGCCGATGGCGCTGCGCAGGCTGTCCTGGGTCATCTGGCGCAGGTCCAGGCCGTTGATGCGGATGGCGCCGCCGCTGACGTCGTAGAAGCGGTAGAGCAGGCGTGACAGGGTGGACTTGCCGGCGCCGGAGTGGCCCACCACCGCCAGGGTGTGGCCCGAGGGAATGGTGAAGGAGAGGTCGTGCAGGATCGGGCGGGCCGCATCGTAGGCGAAATCCACCGCCTCGAAGCGCACCTCCGCCGGGCCCGGGGGCAGGGCGATGGCGTCCGGGGCGTCGGCCACTTCCCGGTTTTCGCCGAGCAGCTTGAACATGCGCTCGATGTCGGTGAGGGCCTGGCGGATTTCCCGGTACACCACGCCGAGGAAGTTGAGGGGCATGTACAGCTGGATGAGGAAGGCATTGACCAGCACCAGGTCGCCGATGGTCATGGTGCCGGCCACCACGCCGGCGGTGGCGCGCCACATCATCAGGGTGACGCCGGCGGCGATGATGGCCTGCTGCCCCAGATTGAGGAAGGAGAGGGTGACCTGGCTGCGGGTGGCGGCATCCTCCCACTGCTGCATCTGGCTGTCGTAGCGCCTGGCCTCGTAGTCCTCGTTGTTGAAGTACTTCACCGTCTCGTAGTTGAGCAGGCTGTCGATGGCCCGGGAGTTGGCGGCCGAGTCCATTTCATTGACGGCGCGGCGGATGCCGATGCGCCAGTTGCTCACCTGCACGGTGAACACGATGTAGGCCACCAGGGAGGCGGCGGTGATGGCGGCGAAGACCCAGTCGTAGTGGGTCAGCAGGATGCCCAGCACCAGGCCCAGCTCCACCAGGGTGGGCAGGATGGAATAGAGGGTGTAGCTGATCAGGCTGGAGATGGAGCGGGAGCCCCGCTCGATGTCTCGGGAGACGCCGCCGGTCTGGCGGTCCAGGTGGAAACGCAGGGACAGGGAGTGCAGGTGGCGGAACACCTCCAGGGCGATGCGCCGCACCGCCCGCTGGGTGACCCGGGCGAAGAGCATTTCCCGCAGCTCGGTGAACAGGGCGGTGCCGAAGCGCAGGCCGCCGTAGAGCAGGAGCAGCAGCACCGGCAGGGCCAGGGCCGTCTCCTGGGGCGACAGGCTGTCGATCATCTGCTTGAACACCAGGGGCACGGCGACGCTGGCCAGCTTGGCGCTGACCAGGGCGATCAGGGCGGCGGAAACCCGCCACTTGTACTGCCACAGGTAGGGAAACAGGGTGCGGATGGTGGGCCAGGCATGGACTTCGCCGGCAGGGCGGGGCAGGTGGGCAGAGGATGAGCGGCGCATGGCCCAATTCTAGCAGGGGGCCGCCGCCGGGCCCCGGCACTTGTGCGGGATTTCCTGGCAGCGGGACGGGCAGGGGTGTGGTAGCGCAATGGCGCGGGCCCGGGAGGCAGAAGGGGCGGGCCTGCTGGCCTGCCGTGCCTGGAAAGTGCCGTCCCTATTGGCTTTCGGGCCGGTGCCGGTGGCTGTGTAAAGACGTCTTGAAAAAACTTTACCGAATCTATTGCACTTCATTTTTTTTAAACATATGATTCAAACACTCGTTTGAATTTAGCTCGCCCCAACATGACCCAAGCTGCCCAGTCCCTGCCGCCCGCCGATGCCAAGAACAGCGCCGATACCCGGGAGCGCATTCTTGACGCCGCCGAACACCTGTTCACCGAGAACGGGTTCGAAGGGACCTCCATGCGCATGATCACCGGCGCCGCCGGGGTCAATCTGGCCGCGGTGAATTACCACTTCGGCTCCAAGGAACAGCTGATCCAGGAAGTGTTCCGCCGCCGTCTCACCTGGCTCAACCAGGAGCGCCTGCGCATCCTCGACGAGCTGGAGGCCGAAGCCGCCGGCAAGCCCCTCAAGCCGTCCCTGATCGTCGATGCCTTCTTCGGCACCCTGATCCGCATGGCCGAGCACGAGGCCCTGGGCGGGCGCACCTTCCTGCGCCTGATCGGCCGCACCATGACCGAACCCTCCGGTTTCATCCGCGCCTTCTTCGCCGAGGAATACGCCGGAGTGGTGGACCGTTACAAGCAGGCCCTGTTCAAGGCCCTGCCGGATGTGCCCAAGGCGGAAATCGTCTGGCGCTTCCATTTCATGCTCGGCGCCACGTCCTACGCCATCGCCGGTACGGACGCCCTGCGCATCGTCACCGACTGGGGCATCGAGCCCCAGGAGGCGGACGAGGGGTTGGACAAGCTGCTGCCCCGGCTCATGTCCTTCCTCCTCGGCGGCCTGCGTGCCCAGTTGCCCCAGTTCGAAAGCTGAAGTTGCAAACCTTGTAGTAACCACGGAATAACAACTCGAAGAGCCGACACAGATTGGCCGCGAGACCATAAAAGGAGACAGCATCCATGAGCATCATCCCTCTGTTGAGTGTGGCAACACTCTTGACGTTAGCCGTGCTGATCAGTGTCCGTCCTCTGCGTCGGGCCCTGATCAGCCGGCCTCTTTTCTCCATTTACAAGCGCATCCTGCCCCAGATGTCCGACACGGAGCGGGAGGCGCTGGAAGCCGGCAGCGTCTGGTGGGAGGGCGAGCTGTTCCGCGGCAAGCCCGACTGGCAGAAGCTGATGGCCTATCCCCAGCCCAAGCTGACGGCCGAAGAACAGGCCTTCATGGACAACGAGGTCGATCAGGCCTGCGCCATGACCGACGACTGGAAGGTCTCCCACGAGCTGTATGATCTGCCGCCCGACGTGTGGCAGTACATCAAGGACAAGGGCTTCCTCGGCATGATCATCCCGAAGAAGTACGGCGGCCTGGAATTCTCCGCCTACGCCCATTCCCAGGTGGTGACCAAACTGTCCACCCGTTCCTCCGCCCTGGCCGTGTCCGTCATGGTGCCCAACTCCCTCGGCCCGGCCGAGCTGCTGCTGCACTACGGCACCGACGAGCAGAAGAACCACTACCTGCCCCGCCTGGCCAAGGGCATCGACGTGCCCGCCTTCGCCCTCACCAGCCCCTGGGCCGGTTCCGATGCGGCCTCCATCCCCGACTACGGCGTGGTCTGCAAGGGCATGTGGCAGGGCCAGGAAGTGCTGGGCATGAAGGTCACCTGGGACAAGCGCTACATCACCCTGGGCCCGGTGTGCACCGTGCTCGGCCTGGCCTTCCGTCTCTACGATCCCCAGGGCCTGCTGGGCGACAAGAAGGATATCGGCATCACCTGCGCCCTGGTCCCCAACGACCACCCCGGCGTGGAAATCGGCACCCGCCACTTCCCCCTGAACGCCGCCTTCCACAACGGTCCGACCCGGGGCAAGGAAGTCTTCATGCCTCTGGAGTTCATCATCGGCGGCCCCAAGATGGCCGGCCAGGGCTGGCGCATGCTGATGGAGTGCCTGGCTGCCGGCCGCTCCATCTCCCTGCCGTCCTCCAACACCGGCATGGCCAAGCTCACCGCCCGCGCCGTCGGCGCCTACGCCCGGGTCCGCAGCCAGTTCAAGATGGCCGTGGGCAAGTTCGAAGGCGTGGAAGAGGCCCTTACCCGCATCGGCGCCTACACCTACATGATGGACGCCGCCCGGGTCATGACCGCCGGCGCCGTCGATCTGGGCGAGAAGCCTTCCGTGGTCTCCGCCATCGCCAAGTACCACGTCACCGAACGGGCCCGCAAGGTGGTCAATGACGGCATGGACGTGATCGGCGGCAAGGGCATCTGCCTCGGCCCCTCCAACTTCCTCGGCCGCGCCTACCAGCAGATTCCCATCGGCATCACCGTGGAAGGCGCCAACATCCTCACCCGCAGCCTGATCATCTTCGGCCAGGGCGCCATCCGCTGCCATCCCTTCGTGCTGGCCGAAATGCAGGCCGCCCAGAAGAACGACCTGGTCGGCTTCGACAAGGCCCTGTTCGGCCACATGGGCTTCTCCATCGGCAACGGCGTGCGCGCCCTGCTGCTGGGCCTGACCGGTGCCCGCTTCGCCGGCGTCGGTGCCGACGTGGCGCCGGAGACCCGCCGCTACTACCAGCAGTTGACCCGCTTCTCCTCTGCCTTCGCCTTCCTTTCCGACGTCTCCATGCTGGTCCTGGGCGGCGGTCTGAAGCGCAAGGAGAAGATCTCCGCCCGTCTCGGCGACATCCTGGCCCAGATGTACCTGATCTCCGCCACCTTGAAGCGCTACGAGGCGGAAGGCCGGCAGCAGGCCGATGCAGCCCTCATGCACTGGTCGGTGCAGGATTCCCTGGTGCAGGCCCAGGAAGCCTTTGACGGCGTCCTCGCCAACTACCCGAGCCCGCTGGTGGGCTGGTTCCTGAAGAAGGTCATCTTCCCCTTCGGCCGTCCCCATGTGGTGCCCTCCGACGACATCGGCCATCAGGTGGCCAAGGCCCTGATCTCTCCCAGCGCCACCCGGGAGCGCCTCACCGCCGGCTGCTTCGTCGCCAAGACGGAAGCGGATGCCGTGGGCGCCATCGAGCTGGCCCTGGCCGCCACCCTGGAAGCCGAGCCCATCGAGGCCAAGATCCGGGAAGCGGAGAAGAGCGGCAAGTTCGACGGCAACCCCCTCGCCAACGTACGCGACGTGGCCTTGGCCGCCTACGAGGCCGGCGTCCTCTCTGCCGCCGAGTACGCAGTGATCAAGCGGCGCAACGAGCTGCGGGACATCGTCATCCGTGTGGATGACTTTGCCCCCGACTTCGGTGTGGCCACGGCCCTCAACAAGCCGGAAGTGCGCAAGGCGGCCTGAACCGCCCTGCCAGCAGGACCCACGATCCCGGGGCGCCCCTTGTGGGTGACCCCGGGACGATTACAAGCAGAAACGTAAAAGACAAAACCAAAGGAGAGAGACATGGCCCAGCAGCAAGCATTTGAGCCGGTCTACGTGGTGGATGGGGCACGCACCCCGTTCCTCAAGGCGAAGAACGGGCCCGGCCCGTTCTCGGCCGCCGATCTTGCCGTGCAGGCCGGGCGGGCCCTTCTGGCCCGCCAGCCCTTCGCCCCGGAGGATCTGGACGAGGTGGTGCTGGGCTGTGCCAGCCCCAGCCCGGACGAGGTGAATATCGGCCGGGTGGCAGCCCTGCGCCTGGGCTGCGGCAACAAGGTGACGGGCTGGACGGTGATGCGCAACTGCGCCTCCGGCATGCAGGCCCTGGATTCGGCCATGGCCAACATCCAGTCCGGCCGTTCCGAACTGGTCCTGGCCGGCGGCGTGGATGCCCTGTCCCGGGCGCCCCTGCTCTACAACGACGCCATGGTGCTGTGGTTCGCCGGCATGATGCAGATGAAGACCCTGGGCCAGAAGGCCGGGCACTTCCTCAAGCTGCGCCCCAGCGTGCTGCTCAATCCGGTGATCGGCCTGATGAAGGGCCTGACCGACCCGGTGGTGGGCCTCTTGATGGGCCAGACGGCGGAAAACCTGGCCTGGCGCTTCGGCATCAGCCGGGAAGAGATGGATGCCTTTTCCGTGCGCTCCCATCAGCGGGTCATGGCCGGCCGGGCCAAGCAGGCCTTCGGCGAGATCGTGCCCCTGGTGGGCAACGACGGCACCGTCTATGCCGAGGACGATGGCGTGCGGGTCGATGCCAGCATGGACGGGATGAAGAAGCTCAAGCCCTTCTTCGACAAGAAATACGGCCGGGTCACTCCGGCCAACAGTTCCCAGATCACCGACGGCGGCGCCTGGCTGCTGCTGGCTTCCGAAAGTGCCGTCAAGCGCTGGAAGCTCGAGCCCCTGGGCCGCATCGTGGACGCCCAGTGGGCCGGCCTCGATCCTTCCCAGATGGGCCTGGGCCCGGTGCATGCGGTGACCCCCATCCTGCAGCGTCACGGCCTGGGGCTCAACGATGTGGACCTGATGGAAATCAACGAGGCCTTCGCTGCCCAGGTGCTGGGCTGCCTCAAGGCCTGGGAAGACGATGCCTACTGCCGCGAGGAACTGGGCCTGCCCGGCGCCCTGGGCAGCCTGGACCAGGACAAGCTCAACGTGGATGGCGGCGCCGTGGCCCAGGGCCATCCGGTGGGCGCCTCCGGCGCCCGCATCGTGCTGCACCTGTTGCATGCCCTGAAAGCCCGGGGCGGCAAGCGGGGCGTCGCCAGCATCTGCATCGGCGGCGGCCAGGGCGGTGCCATGCTGGTGGAAACCTGCTGAGGCCGCCATGCGCATCGGCATCATTGTCGATTCCTGCTGCGACCTGCCCCGGCAGTTCCTCGACGAGCACGAGATCGTGGTCCTGCCCATCTCCCTGCGCATCGGCGGCGCGGTGATCCAGGACCGGCGCGACCCGGACGAGACTCATCGCTTTTACGCCACCCATGTGGACCGGCGCAGCGAGGATTTTGCCGAGTCCTTCCCCTACAGCCCGGCCCAGATCGAGCAGGTGTTCCTGGACAAGATGGTGATCGACTACGACTACGTCTTCGTCCTCACCATCACCAGCGAGCGCAGCCCCATCTACGACCATGCCATGCAGGCCTCGCGCACCGTCCTCACCAAGTACAAGGACCCGCGCCGGGAAATCGGCAAGCCGGGCCGCTTTGGCCTGTGCGTGCTCTCCAGTCGCAACCTGTTCACCGGCCAGGCCGTGCTGGCGGCGGAAGCGGTGCGCCTGATCCGTCTCGGCGGCACGCCCAGCGAAATCGGCACCCGCCTGCGCCAGCTGGTGGACCACATCCACACCTACCTGGTGCCGGCGGACCTCTTCCACATCTACAAGCGGGCTGCCAAGAAGGGCGACAGCAGCATCAACTGGGGCACCTACAAGCTCGGCCAGATGCTGGACATGAAGCCCATCCTGCACTGCAACCGGGACGTCACCCGCTCCATCGCCAAGGTGCGCGGCTTCGAGGCCGGCGTGCAGCGCCTCTTCGCCAATGCGGCGCGGCAGGTGCGGGCCGGCCTGGAGTCGCCCCATGTCTGCATCAGCTACGGCGGCGATCCGGCCACCGTGCCCGGCCTGCCCGGCTATGCCGACCTGGCGGCGGCGGTGCAGGAGAAGGGCGCCGAGATCCTGATTTCCATGATGAGCAACACCGCCGCGGTCAACGTGGGCACGGGGGCAGTCTCCCTGGCCTTTGCCGCCGGTAGCCATACCTTTCACTGAAGGTAGACCATGAACATGCATACCCAAACCTCCCTGACCCAACAGCACTGGCACCTCACCCGGGAGGCCGACGGCCTTGCCTGGCTGTCCCTGGACAAGGCCGGGGAGAGTGCCAACTCCCTGTCCAAGGCCGTCATGGCCGAGCTCTCCGGCGTGCTGGACGAGCTCGACCGCCAGCCGCCCAAGGCCCTCATCATCCGCTCCGCCAAGAGCGCCGGCTTCATTGCCGGGGCCGACATTTCCGAATTCGACCAGCTGGATTCGCCGGAGGCCGCCAAGGCCATGGTGGCCCGGGGCTGGGAGCTGTTCAACCGCCTCGCCGCCGTACCCTATCCGACCCTGGCCCTGGTGCGGGGCCACTGCCTGGGCGGTGGCCTGGAACTGGCCCTGGCCTGCCGCACCCTTTTGGTGGTGGACGAGCCGGGCACCAAGCTGGGCCTGCCCGAAGTCATGCTCGGCATCTTCCCCGGCTGGGGCGGCATGCTGCGCCTGCCCCGGCGGGTCGGTCCCGCCGTGGCCCTGGACCTGATGCTGGCCGGCAAGACCGTGGATGCGAAAAAGGCCAAGCGCCTGGGCCTGGCCGACGAGTGCGTGCCGCCTCGGGTGATGGAATCCGCTGCCCGCCAGCTGGCCCTCAACCCGCCGTCCCGCAAGCCCCTGCCGTTGCTGCAGCGCCTCTTCCTGGGCCCCCTGCGCGGCGTGGTGGCGGGCCAGGCGCGCAAGCAAGTGGCCAAGCGAGCCCGTCCCGAACACTATCCGGCGCCCTACGCCATCATCGACCTGTGGGCCAAGTACGACGGCAACGCCCTGGCGGCGCCGGAGATCACCGATCGCATCGTCCGTTCCGCCACCGCCCGCAACCTGGTGCGGGTATTCCACCTGCAGGAGCGGCTGAAGGCTTTCGGCAAGGATTCCGCTTTCGTCGCCAAACGGGTGCACGTGGTGGGGGCCGGCGTCATGGGGGGCGACATCGCCGCCTGGTGCGCCGGCCGCGGCCTCACCGTGACCCTGCAGGACCAGAACGTGGAGCGCATCGCTCCGGCCATCAAGCGGGCCCACGCCGGCTTTGCCCGGCGCATCAGGGACAAGCTGCAGCTGCGCGCCGTCATGGACCGGCTCATCCCCGATCCGGAAGGCCATGGTGCCGCCCACGCCGACGTGGTCATCGAGGCCATCTTCGAGAACCTGGAAGCAAAGCACAGCCTGCTCAAGGGCCTGGAGGCCCGGATGAAGCCCGATGCCGTGCTGGCCACCAACACCTCCAGCCTGAAGCTGGAGGACATCCGTACCGTCCTGCAGCGGCCGGAACGTCTGGTGGGCATCCACTTCTTCAACCCGGTGGCGAAGATGCCCCTGGTGGAAGTGGTGACGGCCGCGGGTGGCGATGCGGAAGTGACGCGCCAGGCCTGCGCCTTCGTGCGCGGCATCGACAAGCTGCCCCTGCCGGTGCAGAGCGCCCCTGGTTTCCTGGTCAATGCCGTGCTCGGCCCCTACCTGCTGGAAGCCATGCGCTGCGTGGACGAGGGCATCGCCCCGGAGACGGTGGATGAAGCGGCCCTGGCCTTCGGCATGCCCATGGGCCCCATCGAGCTGGCCGACACCGTCGGCCTGGACATTGCCATGGCGGCCGGCAAGGCCCTGGCCGGCAACGGCACGGAGCCGCCCAAGTGCCTGGTGCAGCGCTTCGAGCGCGGCGATCTGGGGCGCAAGAGCGGCAAGGGTTTCTACGCCTATCCGGCCGGCAAGATCCAGAAGGGGGCAGCGGGCGCAGTGCCGGCCGGTCTGGCCGAACGGCTGGTGCAGCCCCTGCTGCAGCGGACGCAACAATTGGTCGATGCAGGTGTCGTAGCGGATGCCGAGCTGGCGGACGCCGGCGTAATATTCGGCACCGGTTTCGCCCCCTTCACGGGCGGACCGCTCAACTACGCTAGGAGCCGACATGCCTGAAATCCCCGTCCAACTGCCCGAAAAGCAACCCACCCTGCGCCTGATGACCATGCCGTCGGACATGAATCCGAACGGCGACATCTTCGGCGGCTGGGTCATGTCCCAGGTGGACATTGCCGGCGGCGTCGCCGCCATGCGTCGGGCCCGCGGACGGGTGACCACGGTCGCCGTCAATGCCTTCCAGTTCAAGCAGCCCATTTCCATCGGCGATGTCGTCAGCTTCTACACCGACATCGTCAAGGTCGGCCGCACCTCCATCACCCTCAGTGTGGAAGTCTATGCCGAGCGCAATTATTTCAAGCCCATCACCGTCAAGGTGACGGAGGCCACCCTGACCTACGTGGCCATCGACGTCAGCGGCAACAAGCGGGAAGTGCCGCCCGAGGGCTGAGAGCAGGTGTTTTACCCGGGAGGTTCGCCTCCCAAACCACAATCATAAATAGGAGACAAAACGATGTTGAAGACTTCCATGAAGTTGTTGCCGTTGTTGGTCCTGGGGGCAGTTTCCGGTACCGCTTCCGCTGCCGGATTCCAGTTGCTGGAACAGAACGCCACCGGCCTCGGCAATGCCTACGCCGGTTCTGCCGTGACGTCAGAGAACGCCTCCGGCCAGTATTTCAATGCCGCCAACCTGGCGGATCTGGAGGGCCGTCAGTTTTCCGCCGGTGTGAACTACATCGAGCTGGAGTCCACCTTCAATAATTCCGCTTCCACCAATCCTGCCGGCCATCCCAACCTGGGCAAGAATGGCGTCAATGGAGGTGATGCGGCCTTCGTGCCCAACTTCTACCTGGCCCTGCCCCTGAGCAAGGACCTGACCTTCGGCTTCGGCCTGAATGCTCCCTTCGGCATGCGTACGGCCTGGAGCAAGGACTGGGTCGGCCAGTACTACGCCACCATCACCGACGTGAAGGCGATGAACTTCAACGCCAACCTGGCTTACAAGGTGAGCGACCAGTTATCCATCGGCGGCGGTATCAACTACCAGAAATTCGATGCCCAGATCGAGACGGCCCTCAACGGCGCTCCCTTCGCCGGTTCCCGCGACGCCAATTTTGCCGTAGCCGGTGACAGCTGGGCCTGGGGCTACAACCTGGGTGTGATCTTCAAGCCTTCCGCCGCGACCAAGGTCGGCGTCTCCTACCGCTCCGCCGTCAAGCATGAGCTGGAAGGCAAGTACAGTGTTTCCGGCTTCACCGGTCCCGGCGCCGGCGTGGCGCTGGCAACTTACGGTTTCACTGCCGCCACCGGCAATGGCAAGGTGAATATCAAGCTGCCCGACACCTTCATCATCAGTGCCACCCACCAGCTGAACAACAAGTGGGAGTTGCTGGGCGACATCAGCCGCACCAGCTGGTCCGATGTGCCGGAACTGCGCGTCCAGTTCTCCAACGGTTCCGCCGACAAGGTCAGCAAGTACGACTGGCGCGATACCTGGCGTGTGGCCATGGGCGCCAACTATCAGGTAACCGATGCCTGGAAGCTGCGTCTGGGCCTGGCTTTCGACCAGTCTCCGGTGAAGGAAGGCCTGCGTACTCCGCGCCTGCCCGACCAGGATCGGGTGTGGTACACCATCGGTGCCCAGTACAAGCTGAACAAGGGCAGCAATCTTGATGTCGGCTATGCCTACGTCAAGGCCAAGAGCGCCCATGCCAATGAGACCAGTGCTAGCCCCGCCGTCACCGGCCGTCTGGTCGGCGACTATGAGAGCTCCGTGCAGGTGCTGGGCGTCCAGTACTCCATGAACTTCTGAGCTATTTCGTCTCCCCGTGAAAACGCCCCGGCTTGCCGGGGCGTTTTTCTTTTGCGGCATAGCGACGCATGCCTCTTGACGGAAGCATGTCAAAGCCTATAATTCAAACGTTCGTTTGAATTATGTAGGCGAGGCCGATGCAGATCTTCCCCGTTCCCCTGTCAGCGCCGCAGCCGGTAGGCGCCCGGCGTGCTGCCTGTCCATTTGCGGAAGGCGCGGTGGAAGGTGGTCGGGTCGTCAAAGCCCACGGCGGTGCCGATCACGGCGATGGGCATGTCGGTCTGGGTCAGGCGCTGGATGGCCACGTCCCGGCGCAGTTCATCCTTGATGGCCTGGAAGGTGGTGCCTTCCGTCGCCAGGTGGCGGGTCAGGCTGCGCACCGACGTGTGCAGGCTGCGCGCCACCGTTTCGATGGAAAGGGAGTGTTCCAGTTGCTTTTCCAGGGTCTCCCGCACCTTCTGGCTGACCAGGCGCTCGGCAAAGGAAACGAAGAGCCAGCCGCCCGGCGCCTTGCTGAGGAAGGTGCCGAGGGAGTTCTTGTCCTGCCGGATCGGTGTGGCCAGGGCGCTGGCCTCGAAGTACAGGGCCGACTGCCCCTGGTCGAAATGCACCGGCCCCGGATAGAGAAAAACGTACTCCGAGGCATGGCGTGGTCGCGGATAGGCGCAGTCCACCCGGGCCAGGGTCATCTTGTGGCCGGTCAGCCAGGAGGCGACGCCGTGGATCAGCTTGAGCATGATCTCCTGGCCGAAGGTGTTTGCGGGCGCCGCCGGCGTCTGGGGGATGAGGGCGATGCGCACCAGGCCGCCCTGGCGCGAGAGGTCGATGGCGAAGTCGTCCAGCAGCAGATGGAAGAAGCGGGTGAAGCGGAACAGGGCAGTCTGCAGGTTGGCCGATTCGAGCAGGCTCAGGCAGAGGAACTTGAAGGCGCCGGCCCGCACCGGGCGGGAGAACATGCCGGGCAGTTCGTCGTCCAGCTCCCGCGCCAGCAGGCGGTAGAGGGTGGCGAACTGCTCCGTGGTGACGCGGGCGGTATCGGCTGCCAGCAAGGCCGGCGCGATGCCGGCCTGTTCCACCAGGGCCGTACGTCGAGGGGGCTCGATGGCGGTGCCGGCCAGCAGGTGGTGGACGAAGCTGATGGGGACGGTGCTCGATGACGGGGCGGCCATGGCTTGGGATTTCTTGTGCGCTGCGGCATGAGGAATGGCCGATTATGCAAGTAAATAGGCGCAACCGGCAATCCGGCGGAGCGGCGATTGTTCGTAGAATCGTCGCGGAAACAAAGACTCTGTCTTGTTTCAAGGAGTCCGCTGGGCATCGGGTCGTACCTGCCGGAAAGACACTCTTTCGGCGCGATAGGTCTATTGCCAGGGTCGCAGGCGCGGCCGCCGGCGGGCGATAAGCCAGAACAACGCCGGGAGACTTCCGCCATGTCCATGCAACCCATCCAGGTCACACCCTCCGCCTACACCTATCCCCTGCTGATCAAGCAGCTGCTGCATACTCCCCTGGCGACGGCGCCGCAGCAGGAAATCGTTTATGGGGACAAGGTGCGCCACACCTACCGGGACCTGGCCCTGCGCATCAACCGCCAGGGCCATGCCCTGAGCCGCCTGGGGGTCCAGGGCGGCGACACGGTGGCGGTCATGGATTGGGACAGTCACCGCTACCTGGAGTGCTTCTTCGGCGTGCCCATGCTGGGCGCCGTGCTGCAGACGGTGAATGTGCGCCTGTCGCCGGACCAGATTCTGTACACCCTGAACCATGCCCAGGCCAGCGTGCTGCTGGTGAACCGGGAATTCCTGCCGGTGCTGGCGCAAATCCGCGGCGAGCTGGCCACGGTGAAACGCTTCGTCTTGTTGGACGACGAAGGCGGCGACCTGCCGGAAGGCTTTGCCGGCGAGTACGAAGCCCTGTTGATCGACTGCCCGGACCACTACGACTTTCCCGATTTCGACGAAAATAGCCGGGCCACCACCTTCTACACCACCGGCACCACCGGCCTGCCCAAGGGCGTCTATTTCAGCCACCGTCAGCTGGTGCTGCACACCCTGGCCGTCTGCTCTGCCCTGGCCCTGGCGCCGCAACAGGGGGGATTCCACCGGGACGACATCTACATGCCCCTGACCCCCATGTTCCATGTGCACGCCTGGGGCATGCCCTACATCGCCACCCTGGCGGGGGTGAAGCAGGTCTATCCGGGGCGCTATCAGCCCGAGGCCATCCTCAAGCTGATCGAGAAGGAGCAGGTCACCTTCTCCCACTGCGTCCCCACCATCCTGCACATGCTGCTGCTGACGCCCTATGGCAAGCAGGTGGACCTTTCTAGGTGGAAGGTCATCATCGGCGGCTCCGCCCTCACCACGGGTCTGGCCAAGGCGGCCCTGGAGCGGGGCATCGATGTGTTCACCGGCTACGGCATGTCCGAGACCTGTCCCATCCTGACCCTGGCCCAGATGGAAGATCCGGCGCTGCTGGCCGATGCCGATGCCAACGTGGCGGTACGGGTCAAGACCGGCCGGCCCGTGCCCCTGGTGGCCCTGCGCACCGTGGATGCCCAGATGGGCGACTGCCCGCGGGATGGCAAGAGTGCCGGCGAGGTGGTGGTGCGCGCCCCCTGGCTGACCCAGGGCTACCTCTACAACCCGGAGGCCTCCGAGCATCTGTGGGACGGTGGCTGGCTGCACACCCAGGACATCGGCCACATCGACCCCCAGGGCTACCTGCAGGTCACCGACCGCATCAAGGACGTGATCAAGACCGGCGGCGAGTGGGTCTCCTCCCTCGAGCTGGAGGACCTCATCGGCCGCCACCCGGGGGTCAGCGAAGTGGCCGTCATCGGCGTGCCCGACGAGAAGTGGGGTGAACGCCCCCTGGCCCTGGTGGTGCTCAAGCCCGAATTCGCCGACCAGGTGTCGGCCGCAGATATCCAAGCCCATGTGAAGGTCTTTGCCGACCAGGGCCATATTTCCAAGTACGGTGTACCGGAAAACGTCAGATTCCTCGCGAGTCTGGCTCGAACCAGCGTTGGCAAGCTGAACAAGCGCGCCATGCGGGAACAACTAGTGAAGTGAAGGAGACAAGAAGACCATGAGTGAGAACAGCAAACTGATCGTCCGCCGGGCTGCCGTGCTCGGCGCCGGCGTGATGGGGGCCCAGATCGCCGCCCATCTCGCCAACGCCGATGTGCCGGTGGTGCTTTTCGACCTGGCGGCCAAGGAGGGCGACCCCAACGGCATCGTCAAGAAGGCCCTGGACGGCTTGAAGAAGCTGGACCCGGCCCCCCTGGCGAGCAAGGAGCGCCTGGCCCACATTGATGCCGCGAACTACGAGCAGCACCTGGCCCTGCTGGGCGAGTGCGACCTGGTGATCGAGGCCATCGCCGAGAAGATGGAGTGGAAGGAGGACCTCTACCGCAAGATCGCGCCCCACCTGAAGGCCGGCGCCATCGTCGCCTCCAACACCTCGGGCCTGTCCATCAACAAGCTGTCCTCCACCGTGCCGGCGGAGAAGCGGGCCAACTTCTGCGGCATCCACTTCTTCAATCCGCCGCGCTACATGCCCCTGGTGGAAATCATCGCCACCACCGACTCCGATCCGGCCATGCTGGACCGCCTGGAAACCTGGCTGGTCTCCCGCCTCGGCAAGAGCGTGGTGCGGGCCAAGGACACCCCCAACTTCGTCGCCAACCGGGTCGGCGTTTTCTCCATCCTGGCGGTGATGCACCACACCCAGCGCCTGGAGATGGGCTTCGACGAGGTGGATGCCCTGACCGGCCCCAAGATCGGCCGTCCCAAGAGCGCCACCTACCGCACCGCCGACGTGGTGGGCCTGGACACCCTGGCCCACGTGGTCAAGACCATGCAGGACACCCTGCCCGGCGACCCCTGGCACAGCCACTTCCAGGCCCCGGCCTGGCTGGCCGCCCTGATCGAGAAGGGCGCCCTGGGCCAGAAGACCAAGTGCGGCATCTTCCGTAAGCAGGGCAAGGAAATCCAGGTGCTGGACCTGGCCAAGCAGGATTACCGTACCTCCGCCGGCGAGATTGCCCCGGAAGTGGCCGAGATCCTCAAGATCAAGAACCCGGCCGAAAAGTTCGCCGCCCTGCGCGCTTCTTCCCACAAGCAGGCCCAGTTCCTCTGGGCCATCTACCGGGACGTCTTCCACTACTGCGCCTTCCATCTGGAATCCATCGCCGACAACGCCCGGGATGTGGATTTCGCCATGCGCTGGGGCTTTGGCTGGGCCATGGGCCCCTTCGAGACCTGGCAGGCCGCCGGCTGGAAAGCCATTGCCGCCGCCGTGCAGGCCGACATCGATGCCGGCCTGGCCATGAGCACGGCGCCCCTGCCCGCCTGGGTCATGGCCCGGGACGGGGTGCATGAACCCGCCGGCTCCTGGTCCGCCGCCGAACAGGGCCTCAAGCCCCGGTCCGCCCTGCCGGTTTACGGTCGCCAGCTCTATCCCGAGACCGTGCTGGGCGAAGCCCCCGCCGCCAAGGGCGAGACCGTCTGGGAAAACGCCGGGGTGCGCCTGTGGACCCATGCCCAGGACCCGAAGATCGCCATTCTCTCCATCACCTCCAAGATGCACGCCATCGGCGACGAGGTGCTGGACGGCGTGCTCGAAGCAGTCAGCCGGGCCGAGCGGGACTTCGACGGCCTGGTCATCTGGCACGAAGCCCCCTTCGCCGTCGGCGCCAACCTGCAGCAGGTGGGCGAAGCCTGCGCCAAGGGTGAGTTCGACAAGCTGGAGGCCACCGTGGCCAAGTTCCAGCGTGCCTCCATGGCCTTCAAGCACGCCCAGGTGCCCACCGTGGCGGCTGTGCAGGGCATGGCCCTGGGCGGCGGCTGCGAGTTCGTCATGCATGCGGCCCACCGGGTCATGGCCCTGGAAAGCTACGTCGGTCTGGTGGAAGCGGGCGTCGGCCTGATTCCCGCCGGCGGCGGCTGCAAGGAATTCGCCATCCGCGCCGCCCAGTTCGGTGCCCGCCAGGCTGGCGGCGAGCTGTTCCCCTTCCTGCAGAACGTGTTCCAGACCATCGCCATGGCCAAGGTGGCCAAGAGCGCCCTGGAAGTGCAGGAGATGGGCTTCGGTAAGGAAGCTGACGACATCGTCTTCAATGCCCAGGAGCTACTGTTTGTTGCCATTGCCCGTGCCCGGGCCATGGCGGCTGCCGGCTACCGTCCGCCCCTGCGGGCCCGCAACATCCCGGTGGCCGGCCGTCCCGGCATTGCCACCCTGGAGATGATGCTGGTGAACATGAAGGAGGGCGGTTTCATTTCCGCCCACGATTACCGGGTGGCCCGCTCCGCTGCAATCGCCCTGTGCGGCGGCGACGTGGAGCAGGGCAGCCGGGTGGACGACGAATGGCTGCTCACCGTGGAGCGCCGCGAATTCGTCGAACTGCTGAAGACCCCGGAAACCCAGGCCCGCATCAAGCACATGCTTGAGACCGGCAAGCCCCTGCGCAATTAAGGGGAAGGAGACAAACAATGACCAAACAAATCCAAGACGCCTACATCGTCGCCGCCACCCGTCTGCCGGTGGCCAAGCGCAACGGCATGTTCAAGACCACCCGTCCCGACGACATGCTGGCCCACGCCCTCAAGTCCGTCATGGCCCAGGTGCCCCAGCTGGACCCGGCCCTGGTGGAAGACGTGATCGTCGGCTGCGCCATGCCGGAAGCCGAACAGGGCATGAACGTGGCCCGCATCGGCCTGCTCCTGGCCGGCTTGCCGGACACCGTGCCGGGCCTGACCATCAACCGCTTCTGCTCCTCCGGCGTGCAGGCCGTGGCCGATGCCGCCGCCCGTATCCGCCTGGGTGAAGCCGACGTGATGCTGGCCGCCGGCACCGAGACCATGAGCCTGATGTCCCAGATGATGGGCAACAAGGTTTCCCTCAACCCGGCCATCTTCGAGAAGGACGAGAACGTGGCCATCGCCTACGGCATGGGTCTCACCGCCGAGAAGGTGGCCCAGAAGTGGGGCATCAGCCGCGACGACCAGGATGCCTTCGCCGTGGCCTCCCACCAGAAGGCCGTGGCCGCCATCGCCGCCGGCAAGTTCAAGGACGAGATCAGCCCCTACACCGTGCGCGCCCACCTGCCGGACTTGAAGAGCGGCACTGTGCGCATCGTCGAGAAGGTCTGCGACACCGACGAAGGCCCCCGTCCCGATTCCAGCCTGCAGGGCCTGGCCAAGCTGAAGCCCGTGTTCAACGCCCGGGGCAGCGTCACCGCCGGCAACTCCTCCCAGATGTCCGACGGCGCCGGTGCCGTGCTGCTGGTTTCCGAGAAAATCCTCAAGCAGTTCAACCTGCAGCCCCTGGCCCGCTTTGCCGGCTTCTCCGTGGCCGGCGTGCCGCCGGAGATCATGGGCATCGGCCCCATCGCCGCCATTCCCAAGGTCCTGGCCCAGGCCGGCATCAAGCAGGACGACCTGGACTGGATCGAGCTGAATGAGGCCTTCGCCGCCCAGGCCCTGGCGGTGACCCGGGAACTGGGTCTGGACCCGGCCAAGATCAATCCCCAGGGCGGCGCCATCGCCCTCGGCCATCCCCTGGGCGCCACCGGCGCCATCCGCACCGCCACCCTGGTGCACGGCATGCGCCGGGAAAACAAGAAGTGGGGCATGGTCACCATGTGTATCGGCACCGGCATGGGTGCCGCGGGCCTGTTCGAGGCCCTGTAAGGCGCAGCGCGCCCCGGTCGGTGCCGTTCTCCTCCAGGGGCGGTGCCGGCCGGGGCATTTTTGCGTTTACCGACTTGTTGTAAGCTGCATCCCCGACAAAGGCCACGGGGCGGGCGCCGGCCGGCGCCGCACCCGTTACGCCAAGCCACTCCCCAAGGAGATTCCCGACCATGCTGCCCAAATGGTGGAAAAAGCTGCCCCCCGCCTGGCGCCCGGCCATCCTGCGCTGGGGTTTCAACTGGTTTCCCGCCTGGCGCGCCACCGGCGGCCGGGTCATCCACGTTTCCGCCGACCTGAAGCGCATCGTGGTCAAGCTGCCCCTCAACCGGGGCACCCGCAACGCCGTCGGCACCATTTTCGGCGGCGCCCTGTTCGCCACCACCGACGGCCTCCATCCCACCCTGCTGGCCCTGCAGCTGGGCCACGACTACATCATCTGGGACAAGGCCGGCGCCATCCGCTACCGCAAGCCGGGCCGGGCGCCCCTTTTCGCCGAATTCCATATCGACGATGCGGAGACCGAACTGGTGCGCGAGATCGTCGCCCGGGACGGGGAGTGCGAACGCACCTATACGGTGGAACTGAAGGACCGTCACGGGGTGGTGCACACCATCGTCGAGCGCACCGTGTACATCGCCGACAAGGCCTTCTACCGCAACAAGGTGGCGGCCTAGGCGGGGCCTGGAGCGGCCGCGTTAAGAGCCCGCGCCGGGACGAGCCCTCTGGCATAATACGGCCCCATGACTGACAAGGCGCGGCATACCCCATGAATCTCGACACCTGGCTGGCGGCTGCCGGCATGGGCTGGCGTGAAGCCGTGGTGGGCATCATTGCCCTCCTGGGGCTGTACATCCTGTTCGTGCTGCTGCGCCTGAAGCGCCTGGCCCGCCGCCGCCAGGAGGCCGCCGCGCCGGCGCCCAAGGCGCCGAGCCTGGGTGAGGTCGGGGACGATGGCGACGATGAGGCCGGCGACGAGCATCCGGACCCGGTCTACAGCCGCCCCGAAAAGCCCGCCTTCGCCTGGAACGAACCGCCGGCCAAGGACTTTGCCGAAGAGCAGTACTACAAGGCGGTCCAGCTCGAACTGGGCCAGCTGCGGGAGGAAGTGGCGGTGCTGCGCCACGAGTTCGCCACCCTGCGCGAAGAGATGCGCGGCCAGGTCGGTCAGATCAAGGCTTCCCAGAACATGTCGCCCCTCTACAGCGACGCCATGCAGATGGCCATGCTGGGGCACGACGCCGAAACTATTGCCGAGCGTTGCGGCATCGCCCGGGCCGAGGCCGACCTGGTGGTCGCCCTGGCCCGCAACCAGGGCGATTGAGACCGGGCGCCGCACACCGATAACCAGGGAAAGGGACCACCATGGCAGAAAAGAAACCGGCGGCCAAGGCGACCGGCGCCAAGACGGCCGCCAAGCGCAAGGAAGCGCCCGCCGTCGATCCCCAGGACGAGATCAAACAGCGCCTGGGGCGGCGCATGGCCTTCGCCGGCGTCATGATCGCCGTGCTGCTGGCCGCCCTGGCCCTGTTCGACCATCTCTCCAAGGCCCCGGAAGAAGAGGAAGTGGCCGTGGCGCCGGCGCCGGCACCGAAGGAAGTGGCCCAGCCGGTGAAGCCGGTGGAACCCGTGGCGCCGCCCGCCGAAGAAGCCAAGGCCGAGGAAAAGCCGGCCGAACCTGAACTGTCCGCCGCGCCGGTGACCAAGGGCCAGCCGGCCCCCGAGCTGCCGCCGCCGCCCCAGGTGGCCGCCAAACCGGCCCTGCAAACGACGCCCCATGCCGCCCAGCCCATCCGCGGCGCCACCTCCGGCCCGGTGAGCAACGGCCGCCAGCCGGCCCAGGGCCGTCAGGGCACCGTGGCCAGCGTCACGCCCGCGCCTGCCTCTGCGGCGCCGGCCGGCACCACGCCTGCCGCCCAGCCGGCCCCGGCGGCGGCACCGGCCAACGTGCAGCCGATGCCGGTACGGCCCCAGCCCCTGCCGCCCCGCCTGTTCTCCGGCTACGTGGTGCAGGCCGGCGTCTTCAGCAGCACCGAGCGGGCCGAGGAACTGCACGCCAAGCTGCAGCTGAACGGCATTCCCTCCAATATCGAATCCCGGGTGAACGTGGGGCCCTTCAAGTCCAAGGAAGAGGCCGACGCGGCCCGGGCCAAGCTCAAGGCCCTGGGCATCGACTCGGTGCTGGTGCCTCCCGCCGGCAACCGCCGCTAAGGGCGGGCGGCGGTCTCGGCGCCCACCTTGCCGGGCCGGCCGCTGCTGCCTGATACAAGTTGCAGCCGGCGCCCGTCGCGGTGCCGGCATTGCCTCAAGATTGAAAACGACCTGCCGGGAGAGGCAGGCGGGATGCGCCTCCTGGCCATGCCATGGCCGGGAGCGGCGTCCTTGCTGCCTTCCAGGTCGGATGCAGCAGCAGGCTTCGCCTCAGGTCTGATCCGGGCCGGCGTCGGGCGACTGCAGCAGCTTTTCCAGGCGGCGGGCGAAGACCGTCATTTCCTTGGCCGCCTGCACGTCCCCCCGCCCCTCCGCCACCGTAATGCCCTGCCGGTAGGCGGCCAGGGCCTCCGCCGGCCGGCCGCCCTCGGCCAGGGCCTTGCCCAGCAGCTTCCAGGCGGCCGAATACTTGGGGTCCTTGTCCACCGCTTCCCGGAAGCGGGCCGCGGCCTGCTCCCACTGTTCGGCCTTGAGCCACTCGTTGCCCAGGGAATAGCGCAGCAGGGCCCCGTCCCGGGGACCGTCCAGCAGCTTTTCCAGATTGGCGATGATCGCTGTCGTCATTTACCATTTCCTTTTTTCCAAGGCTTCATTCTAAAGGACAGCAAAATGGCCAAAACGATCATCGCCACCGACAAGGCTCCCGCCGCCATCGGCACCTACTCCCAGGCAGTGAAGGCTGGCGACACCGTTTACCTCTCCGGCCAGATCGGCCTGGACCCGGCTTCCATGCAGATGGTGGAAGGCATCGACGCCCAGATCGTGCGCGTCTTCGACAACCTCAAGGCCGTGGCCGAGGCCGCCGGCGGCTCCCTGGCCGACACCGTCAAGCTCAATGTGTACCTCACCGATCTGGGTAATTTCGCCAAGGTGAACGAGGTCATGGCCCGTTACTTCAGCCAGCCCTATCCCGCCCGGGCCGCCGTCGGCGTTGCCTCCCTGCCCCGGGGCGCCCTGGTGGAAGCCGACGCCGTGCTGGTGCTCGGCTAAAGCGCAGAACCGTCTTGGCGGAAAAGAAGGCCGGGCCGGCCAAGGCCGCCAAGGCGCCAGCCAAGGGGGCCAGCGCCCTGCAGCAGAAGCTGGGCAAGCTGGGGCTGCACTCGCGCAACGATCTGCTGCTGCATTTCCCCTTGCGCTACGAGAACGAGACAGCGGTGGTGCCGGTCAATGAGGCGCCCTGGGACGAGCCGGTGCAGGTGGAGGTGCGGGTCACCGACGTCTCCATCCAGTTCCGCCCCCGTCGCCAGCTGGTGGCCCGCTGCGAGGACGACTCGGGGGAACTGTGGCTGCGCTTCCTCAATTTCTACGGCAGCCAGGTCAAGCAGCTGGAAACGGCCCGGGACGAGGGCCGCAAGCTGCGGGTCTTCGGCGAGATCCGGGGCGGCTTCTTCGGCAGCGAGATGGTCCATCCCCGCTACAAGCCGGTGGAGGAGGGGAGTGCCCTGCCCCAGTCCCTGACGCCGGTCTATCCCACCACCGCCGGCCTGGCCCAGTCCGCCCTGCGCAAGCTTATCGGCAAGGCCCTGGCCGAGTCCGACCTGGCCGACACCCTGGACCAGGCGCAGTTGCGGGCCCTGGCCCTGGAACCCTTCGCCGCCAGCGCCCGCCTGCTGCACGCGCCGCCCCCCGGGGTCGATGAATTCGCCCTGCAGAACCACCGCCATCCGGCCTGGCGTCGCATCAAGTTCGACGAACTGCTGGCCCAGCAGTTGTCCCTGCGCCGGGCCTACCTGGCGCGGCGGGAAAAGGGGGCGCCGCGGCTGGATGCCCCCGGCGCCCTGGCGCGGCAGCTGCTGGGCCAGCTTTCCTTCCAGCTCACCGGGGCCCAGCAACGGGTGTGGCAGGAGATCGCCCGGGACCTGGCCGAGGCCCATCCCATGCAGCGCCTGCTGCAGGGGGACGTGGGCAGCGGCAAGACCATCGTCGCCGCCCTGGCGGCCTGCCAGGCCATCGAGTGCGGCTGGCAGGCGGCTTTCATGGCGCCCACGGAAATCCTCGCCGAGCAGCATTACAAGAAGCTCTCGGCCTGGCTGGAGCCCCTCGGCATTACCGTCGCCTGGCTCTCCGGCAGCCTCAAGTCGGCCAAGAAAAAGGCCGCCCAGCAGGAGGCCGCCGCCGGCGCCCAGCTGGTGGTGGGCACCCACGCCCTGATCCAGGCCGACGTCGATTTCCTGCGCCTGGGGCTGGCCATCGTGGACGAGCAGCACCGCTTCGGCGTGGCCCAGCGCCTGGAACTGCGCAAGAAGGGCAAGGCCGGCATCCCGCATCAGCTGATGATGTCCGCCACGCCCATCCCCCGCACCCTGGCCATGAGCTACTACGCCGACCTGGATGTCTCGGTGATCGACGAGCTGCCGCCGGGGCGCACCCCCATCCGCACCAAGCTGGTCTCCGACGCCCGTCGCGACGAGGTGGTGGGGGCGGTGCGCCACGCCGTGGAGAGCGGGCGCCAGGCCTACTGGGTCTGTCCCCTGATCGAGGAAAGCGAGAAGCTGGACCTGCAGGCCGCCATCGACACCCACGCCATCCTGGCCGAGGAGCTGGAAGGACTGTCGGTGGGCCTGGTGCACGGCCGTCTCAAGCCCGACGAGAAGGCCGCCACCATGGCCGCCTTCGCCGCCGGGGAGATCCAGGTGCTGGTGGCTACCACGGTGATCGAGGTGGGGGTGGACGTGCCCAACGCCAGCCTCATGGTGATCGAGCATGCGGAGCGCTTCGGCCTGGCCCAGCTGCACCAGCTGCGGGGCCGGGTGGGCCGGGGCGCCCACGAGTCGGCCTGCGTTCTGCTCTACGCCACACCCCTGTCCCAGACCGGGCGGGCTCGCCTGAAAATCATCTACGAGAACACCGACGGCTTCGAGATCGCTCGTCAGGACCTGCAGCTGCGCGGCCCCGGCGAGTTCGTCGGCGCCCGCCAGAGCGGCGTGCCCCTGCTGCGCTACGCCGACCTGGAAATGGACGCCGACCTGGTGGAACTGGCGCGGGACCTGGCCGAACGCCTGCTGCGGGACGATCCGCCCCGGGCCGAGCGCCATCTGCGGCGCTGGCTGGGCAGCCGGGAAGAGCTGCTCAAGGCCTGAGCCGGCGGCCTGCTGCGGCCCCGGGTACAATAGCGCCGCGGTGCCGCGCCAGCCTTCGTCCCGCTTCCCGCTTTCTCATTCTGCCTCGCGAGTTCTGCCATGAACCTGCCCAACCACCAATTGTCGATGACCGTGCTGATGACGCCGGACATGGCCAACTTCAGCGGCAAGGTACACGGCGGCGCCGTCCTCAAGCTGCTCGATCAGGTGGCCTACGCCTGTGCCAGCCGCTACGCCGGCGCCTATGTGGTGACCCTCTCGGTGGACCAGGTGATGTTCCGCCAGCCCATCCACGTCGGCGAGCTGGTGACCTTCCTGGCCAGCGTGAACCACACCGGCACCTCCTCCATGGAAGTGGGCATCAAGGTGGTGGCGGAGGATATTCGTTCCCAGGTGGTGCGCCACGCCAACAGCTGCTTCTTCACCATGGTGGCGGTGGACGACCAGGGCAAGCCGACCCCGGTGCCGTCCCTGGAACCCCAGACGCCGGACGAGCATCGTCGCTTCGAGGCCGCCTGCACTCGCCGCCAGCTGCGCCAGGAACTGGCCCGCCGCTTCGAGGCCACCCACGGTGCCCATGCCGGCCCCCTGGCCGACTGAGCCGCGCCGCTCCTTATTCTGCAATCCCTATGTCCAGCCAAACACCGCCCATGACCTTCGCCGATCTCGACCTCGTGCCGCCCTTGCTGGAAGCCCTCGATGTGCTCGGCTACCAGACCCCGACCCCGGTCCAGGAGAAAGCCATTCCCGCCGTCCTGGCCGGGGGCGACCTGATGGCTGCGGCCCAGACCGGCACCGGCAAGACCGCCAGCTTCGCCCTGCCCCTGTTGCAGCGGCTGGCCCACGATCCGGAGCCCACCGCCAGCAACAGCACCCGGGCCCTGATCCTGGTGCCGACCCGGGAGCTGGCCCAGCAGGTGTGCGACAGCTTCGTCGCCTACGGCCAGTTCCTGGTGCTGCGCAGCTATGCTGTCTATGGCGGGGTCAGCATCAATCCCCAGATGATGAAGCTGCGCAAGGGCGTGGACATCCTGGTGGCCACCCCGGGCCGCCTGCTGGACCTGCACCGGCAGAACGCGGTGCGTTTCGACCAGGTGCGCACCCTGGTGCTGGACGAGGCCGATCGCATGCTGGACCTGGGCTTCGCCCGGGAGCTGAATGCCCTCTTCGCCCTGCTGCCGAAGCAGCGCCAGACCCTGCTCTTCTCCGCCACCTTCTCCGACGCCATCCGCAGCATGGCCGACCAGCTGCTGAAAAAGCCCCTCTCCATCGAGACGGCCCGGCCCAACGCCACCGCCCGGGGCATCAAGCAGTGGGTGGTGCCGGTGGACAAGAAGCGCAAGAGCGCTCTGTTCTGCCATCTCTACAAGCACAAGAAGTGGGACCAGGTGCTGGTCTTCGTCAAGACGCGCAAGGGCGTCGATGAACTGGTGGAGACCCTCACGGCCAAGGGCATCGCCGCCGAATCCATCCATGGCGATAAGCCCCAGCCGGCCCGCCTGCGCGCCCTGGAAAGCTTCAAGGCCGGCCAGGTGCGGGTGCTGGTGGCCACCGACGTGGCCTCCCGCGGCCTGGACATCGACGACCTGCCCCGGGTGGTCAACTTCGACCTGCCCATCGTCCCCGAAGACTACGTGCACCGCATCGGCCGCACCGCCCGGGCCGGCGCCAGCGGCGAGGCCGTGTCCCTGGTCTGCGCCGACGAGGTGAACCTGCTCGGCGCCATCGAGGTGCTGATCGGCCAGCCCCTTTCCCGCATCGAACAGCACGGCTTCGAGCCGGACCACCGGGTGCCCGAGACCGGCCCCGCCGGCCAGGTGATCAAGAAGCCGAAGAAACCGAAAATGCCCAAGCACCTGGACTACGGCATCGGCAGCGGGCCCAGCCGGGGCAAGGGCCCCGGCAGTGCCAAGGCCCCGGGCGGCCGGCGCGGGGCCGGGCGGCCGGGAGGCAAGGCCGCGCCCAAGGCCCGGGGCCGCTGAGCATGGCCGGCCAGTTCGGCCTGCTGCGGCAACGCCGCTTCCTGCCCTTCTTCGGTACCCAGTTCCTCGGAGCCTTCAACGACAACCTGTTCAAGAACGCCCTGGTGGTGCTGCTGACCTTCCAGGCCGCCAGTTGGACGGCCCTCGATCCGGGCCTCCTGGCCAACCTGGCGGCAGGCATCTTCATCCTGCCCTTTTTCCTCTTCTCCGCCAGCGCCGGCCAGCTGGCCGACAAGTACGACAAGGCGGCCCTGGCCCGCCTGGTGAAGCTGCTGGAAATCGCCATCATGGCGGTGGCCACCCTGGGCTTCGTCCTGCACAGCCTGCCCGTGTTGCTGGGGGCCCTGTTCCTGCTGGGCTGCCATTCCACCCTGTTCGGACCGGTGAAGTACGCCATCCTGCCCCAGCATCTCTATCCGGAGGAGCTGGTGGGCGGCAATGCCCTGGTGGAGGCGGCCACCTTCGTCGCCATCCTGCTCGGTACCCTGGCCGGCGGCATCCTGGCCGGGCTCGGCAACGCTCCCGGCTGGATCAGCCTGGGCGGCCTGGTGGTGGCCGTGGCCGGTTATCTGTGCAGCCGGGCCATTCCGTCGGCGCCGGCGCCGGTACCCGGGCTGCGGCTCAACCCCAATCCTTTCACGGAGACCTGGCGCAACATCGGCTTTGCCCGGCAGGATGGGCGGCTGTTCCTCGCCATCCTGGCCATCTCCTGGTTCTGGCTCTACGGCGCCCTGTTTTTGGCCCAGTTTCCGGCCTTCGCCAAGCAGGTGCTGGGGGGCGGCGAGTCCACCGTGACCCTGCTGCTGGCCACCTTCAGCGTCGGCATCGGCGTCGGCTCCCTGCTTTGTGAACGCCTCTCTGCCCGCCGCCTGGAGCTGGGCCTGGTGCCCCTGGGCGGACTGGGGCTGACCCTGTTCGGCGTAGCTGTTGCCCTGGTCTCCCCGGCGGGGCCGGCCGGTGCGCCCCTGGCCCTGGGCGCCCTGCTGGCCAGTGCCGGCCTGCTGCCGGTGATGTTGGCCCTGTTCGGTATCGGTGTCTTCGGCGGCCTCTTCATCGTGCCCCTCTACGCCCTGCTGCAGGTGCGAGGCGAACCGGCTTGCCGGGCCCGCATCATCGCCGTCAACAACATCCTCAATGCCCTGTTCATGGTGGTCGGCTCCCTCGCCGCCGGTGCCCTGCTGGGTGCCGGCCTCTCTATTCCCCGGTTGTTCCTGCTGGCGGCCCTGCTCAATGGCGTGGTCTGTATCTTCCTTTGCCTGCGGGCGCCTGATTTCCTGCTCGCCTGCCGTAACTGGCTGTGGCGGAAGCCTGGCAAACCCTCTGTCTGAGCATCCCGGGGTGCGCCGTACGGCATTCCCGTCGGGATGAGTGGCACTTGGTTAATCCAGGCGCTTGCCCCTATCATTCCGCTGGCAAGTTCTAATCTTCCAATACTCTAATAATCGAATGGAATATCTGGCATGGGATTGAAAGCGCGTATCGCACGGGCCATGGGGGTGGTGTTTGCCATTTTTTTGCTGTCCACCGGCTTCGGCCTCTACGGTCTGCACCAGACCAAGGAGACCTTCATCCGCCACGTGGAGGTGGACATGGCCCTGGAACGGGCCATCGTCGGCATGTATGCCCAGGGGCTGCAGAGCGGCCAGGCCCTGCGTAATGTGGTGCTGGACCCGGCCAACAAGACCGGCCACGGCAACCTGAAGAAGGCCCTGGAAGAGTTCGACGGCTACTATCAGAACGCCCGCGCCCTGGTGCCGGCGGAGGCGCCGGTGGCCAAGGTGCTGCAGGAAGTGGCGGCCCTGGCGGCGGAGCGGCGCAGCCTCATCGACAAGGTGGTGGAGACGGCGGTGGGCGGTGCCGGCAGCGAGGCGGTGGCCCTCATCAACAGCAGCGAGACGCCCCTCTGGCGCAAGATCCGCGGCCATCTGCTGGACCAGATGAAAGCCATGAAAACCCAGCTGGACGAGAGCAAGGAAGCCGGCATCGCCGAGATCGAGCGTACCGAGCGGCTGGTGATCGGCCTGGCCCTGGCCAGTATCGTCATCGCCATCGTCCTCCTGGCCCGGGTGCTGCAGGTGGTGGGGCGCCAGCTGGGCGGCGATCCTTCCGAGGTGATGCAGGTGGCCGAGCAGGTGGCTGCCGGCAACCTCACCCTGCACATCGCCAATCCCCAGGAGGGCAGCGTGATGGCCGCCATGGCTTCCATGCAGACCCGCCTGGCCGCCATGGTGGCCCAGATCCGGCAGAACGCCGATTCCCTCCTGGCCTCCGCCGAGACCCTGGCGCGCAGCTCCGAGGAAGTGGTGGGGCGCACCTCGGAACAGACCGAGGCGGTGTCCGCCGTGGCCGCGGCCATGGAAGAGATGACCGTGGGCATCTCCCAGGTGCGCGACCATTCCGCCGAGGCCCGCTCCTACGCCCAGGAATCGGGGCGCATGGCGCACCAGGGCAACGAAGTGGTGGGCAATGTGGTGCAAGGCATGGGACGGGTGGCCTCCTCCGTCACCGAGTCGGCCCAGGGCATCGCCACCCTGGAACACGAGTCGGAAAAGATCGCCGCCGTGGTCGGCGTGATCAAGGAAGTGGCGGACCAGACCAACCTGCTGGCCCTCAATGCCGCCATCGAGGCGGCCCGGGCCGGCGAACAGGGGCGCGGTTTCGCCGTGGTGGCCGACGAGGTGCGCAAGCTGGCCGAACGCACCGCCCAGTCCACCGTGGAAATCGGCGTCACCGTCGATGTGGTGCGCAACGGCATCCAGCAGGCGGTGGAGCACATGGAACGGGGCGTGACCCTGGTCCAGGGCGAATCGGGCAAGGTGGCCGAGGCTGGCAGCACCATTTCCGCCCTGCACGGCTATGCCGACAAGGTGGTCGGCGCCGTGCACGAAATCGGCGATGCCCTGCAGGAGCAGAGCGCCGCCAGCACCGAGATCGCCCGCCGCATCGAGCTCATCGCCCAGATCAGCGAGCAGAACAGTTCCGCCGTCCAGGCCAGTGCCGGCGCCGTGGCCCAGCTGCAGCAGCTGGCCCGCAGCCTGAGCGACTCGGTGCACCACTTCCGTACCTGACGGAGGAGCGTTGGCCCGGGGGCTGCCGTTCCTAGCCCAGGGCGGCCCGGGCCAGCAGGCCCAGGCCGGCGGCCGCCAGGGTGCCGTTGAGCAGGCGCAGGAAGCGCTCCGGCGACAGCCGCAGATCCAGGTGGTGGCCCAGCCAGGTGCCGAGCAGCATGGGCGGCACCGCCAGCAGGGCCAGCAACAGCAGGCTCGGGTCCAGCAGCCCGGCCAGGGCGCACAGGATCACCCGCAGCCCGGTGCTGAGGGCCATCAGCACCGCCTGGGTGGCGCGGAAGACCTCCCGCTCCAGGGGCTGGCGGCTGAGATAGGCGGCGTAGAGAAAGCCGCCGCTGCCGAACAGTCCGCCGAAAATCCCCCCGATCACACCGCAGACCACGCCCCAGCGCAGCAGCAGCGCCGGCGGCCGGGGCTGCCACAAGCCCCACAGACCGTAGGCCAGGATGAAGAGTCCCAGGGCCGCCGCCAGCCAGTGGCCCGGCAGGCGCCCGAGGAGGGCGATGCCCAGGGCCTGGCCCAGGGCCATGGCCGGCGCCAGACGCAGCAGTTGGGCCCGGTCGATGTGGCGGCGCTGGCGCCAGCCCCGGCCGGCGGCCCCGGCGCAGTCGAGCAGGGCCAGCAGGGGAATGATGCGGGGCACCGGCATCACCGCCGCCAGGGGGCCGGAGGCCACCATGGCCGAGCCGAAGCCGACCAGAGTGAAGATGGCATAGGCCGCCACCAGGGCCAGGGCGGCGAAGGCGAGGGCGGCGGGGGCGGGCAGCTGGTCCGTCAGGGCGCCGTGGAGGGCGGCCGGCAGCAGGGTGTCGAAGGGCATGGCATGGAATCCTTGTCTGGCGGGCTCCCGGCGGCGGCTGGCCGCGAAACAGGGCGGGCCCGGATGGCTTGCATGATGGTCGGCGTCTGGCTATAACGCCAATATCAAATGTGTCAGCCATCCATGCCGATTCGTTATGCCTAGCCTGCGCCAGATCCGCTACTTTCTCAGCGTCGCCGACCTGGGGGGCTTCACCCCGGCCGCCGCCGCCCTGCACGTGGCCCAGCCGGCCCTGAGCCGCCAGATCGCCCAGCTGGAGGAGGAACTGGGCTTCGCCCTGCTGCGCCGGGAGCCCCGGGGCGTCAGCCTGACCGAGGCCGGCGCCCTCTTTCGCCAGCGGGTGGGCGGCCTGGAGGAGGAACTGCGCAGCGCTGCCGAGGATGCCCGCCGCCTGCACCGGGGCGAGGGCGGCGTGTTGCGCCTGCTGCACTCCAGCTCCACGCCCCTGGCCGGCCCCCTGCTGGCGGCCCTGCAGGACTTCACCCGGGACCAGCCCCGGGTGCGGGTGGATGTGGACCGGCTCTCCTCCGAGCAGCAGCAGGAGGCGGTGGCCCAGGGCCGGGCCGATCTGGGCCTGGCCCGCCTGCCCCTGCTGCGCCAGGAGGGCGGTATCGAAATCAGGCCCCTGCCTGAAGAGCGGCTATGGGCGGCCCTGCCGGCCGGCCATGCCCTGGCAGGCGCGTCCGTGCTGGCTCTTGGCGACCTGGCCGACGAATGCTTCGTCTTCGCCGTGCACCGGGAACGGGGCGGCCTGGCGCGGCGGGTCCCCGACCTCTGCCTGGCCCGGGGCTTTACGCCCCGCCTGGCGCCGGTGACTTCGCGCAAGACGGCCATGCTCAACCTGGTGGCGGCCGGCTTCGGCATCGCCGTGGTGCCCGCCGCCATGGCCTCCCTGGCCACTCCCGGGGTCCACTTCGTGCCCCTGGCCGATGCCGACGCCCTGGCCCGGGCCGCCCTGCTGCTGCCGCTCCGGCCCTCGGCCCTGGCCGCCGCCTTCGCCGACGCGCTGCAGCGCCGCTGGTCCGCCTAGGGGCAGGCGGGGGGCGGATGTTAGGATGCGGCTTTTGCCGAGGGAGGACTGCCGTGTCCCTGTTGCTGCGATTCGTGGGTTTGGCCATTGGTGGCTTTTTGCTGGTGGGCGGCCTGGCCAGCCTGGTGCTGGGCGTCCTGGCCCTGGGCGAGCATCCCCAGAAGGGCTTCCAGGTAACCATCTTCTCCCTGGTCATCACCGGCATCGGCCTCTGGGTCTTCTGGGAAATCCTCGGCCGCAAGTGGCTGGCCCGCCGGCGCGGCGAGGTGGAGCCGCACGTCGCTCCCGGAGCGATGGACTAAAATCCCGTTCTTGCGGACTGCGATTTCCTGCCGACCATGACCACTTCCCAAGCCCCGCTTTCCCTGCGCCACCGTCTCGACCAATACGAAAAGCTGATGCGGCTGGACAAGCCCATCGGCACCCTGCTGCTGCTGTGGCCGACCCTCTGGGCCCTGTGGCTTTCCGCCGTGGGCCAGCCCCAGTGGTGGGTGGTGTGGATCTTTGCCCTGGGCACCCTGCTGATGCGCTCCGCCGGCTGTGTCATCAACGACTACGCCGACCGGGATTTCGATCCCCACGTGGCCCGCACCAAGAGCCGCCCCCTGGCGGCCCGGACAGTATCGCCGCGGGAGGCCCTGGGCCTTTTCGCCGTCCTGGTGCTGCTCTCCTTCCTGCTGCTGCTGCCCCTGCTGACGCCCCTGGTGTTCGCCCTGGCGGCTGTGGCGGTGTTCCTCGCCGCCAGCTACCCCTTCACCAAACGCTTCTTCGCCATTCCCCAGGCCTACCTGGGCATCGCCTTCGGCTTCGGCATCCCCATGAGCTACGCCGCCCAGCTCGGCGTGGTGCCGGCGGAAGCCTGGTGGCTGCTGCTGGCCAACGTCTTCTGGGCCGTCGCCTACGACACCGAGTACGCCATGGTGGACCGGCCCGACGACCTGAAGATCGGCATCAAGACCTCCGCCATCACCTTCGGCCGCTTCGACGTGGCGGCGGTGATGTTCTGCTACGGCGCCACCTTCGCCCTCATCGCCTGGGTCGGCTACGGCCTGCAGCGGGGCTGGGCCTTCTACGCCGGCCTGCTGGGGGCGGTGGCCCTGGCCATTTACCACTACACCCTGATCCGCACCCGGGAGGGCGGCCCCTGCTTCAAGGCCTTCCTGCACAACAACTGGGTCGGTGCCAGCATTTTCGCCGGCATCGCCGTGGACTTCTGGCTTCACCCCTTCGGCGTGCTGCCCCTGAAATAGGCTTCCCATGAAATACCGCGACCTGCGCGACTTCATCGCGCAACTGGAACAGCAGGGCGAATTGAAGCGGGTCAGCGTGCCCGTGGACACCCGCCTGGAAATGACCGAAATCTGCGACCGGGTGCTGCGGGCCGAGGGGCCGGCCATCCTCTTCGAGAAGCCGGTGGGGCCTAACGGCGAATTCACCATTCCGGTGCTGGCCAACCTCTTCGGCACGCCCCGGCGCGTCGCCATGGGCATGGGCCAGGATTCGGTGTCGGCCCTGCGCGAGGTGGGCACGGTGCTCTCCATGCTGAAGGAGCCGGAACCGCCCAAGGGCTTGAAGGATGCCTGGGAGAAATTCCCCCTCTTCAAGCAGGTGCTCAACATGGCGCCCAAGGTGCTGTCCTCCGCTCCCTGCCAGGAGGAGGTGTGGGAGGGTGATGCGGTGGATCTCTCCCGCCTGCCCATCCAGCACTGCTGGCCCGGCGACGTGGCGCCCCTGATCACCTGGGGCCTGACCATCACCCGGGGCCCCTTCAAGAAGCGGCAGAACCTGGGCATCTACCGCCAGCAGGTGATCGGCCGCAACAAGCTCATCATGCGCTGGCTGGCCCACCGGGGCGGGGCCCTGGATTACCGCGACCACTGCCAGAAAAATCCCGGCCAGCCCTATCCGGTGGCGGTGGCCCTGGGGGCCGATCCGGCCACCATTCTCGGCGCCGTGACGCCGGTGCCGGACAGCCTCTCCGAATACCAGTTCGCCGGCCTTTTGCGGGGCGCCAAGACCGAGCTGATCAAATGCATCGGCAATGACCTGCAAGTGCCGGCCTCCGCCGAGATCGTCCTGGAAGGGGTGATCCATCCCGGTGAGACGGCTCTGGAAGGGCCCTATGGCGACCACACCGGCTACTACAACGAGCAGGCCGAGTTTCCGGTGTTCACCGTCGAGCGCATCACCATGCGCAAGAACCCCATCTACCACAGCACCTACACCGGCAAACCGCCGGACGAGCCCGCGGTGCTGGGCGTGGCGCTGAACGAGGTGTTCGTGCCCCTGCTGCAGAAGCAGTTCACCGAGATCGTCGATTTCTACCTGCCGCCGGAAGGCTGCTCCTACCGTCTGGCCGTGGTCAGCATCAAGAAGCAGTACCCGGGCCACGCCAAGCGGGTGATGTTCGGCATCTGGAGCTTCCTGCGCCAGTTCATGTACACCAAGTTCATCATCGTGGTGGACGACGACGTGAACATCCGGGACTGGAAGGAAGTGATCTGGGCCCTCACCACCCGCATGGATGCCACCCGGGACACCACCCTGGTGGACAACACCCCCATCGACTACCTGGACTTCGCCTCCCCGGTGGCCGGCCTCGGCTCCAAGATGGGGCTGGATGCCACCAACAAGTGGCCCGGCGAGACCAGCCGGGAATGGGGCCGCCCCATCGTCATGGACGAGGCGGTGAAGACCCGGGTGGACGAACTGTGGCAGAGCCTCGGGCTGTAAGCGGCCGCTGAGGGCAGGGCCGCGCCCCGCCTGGGCCCCAGAGCCCGGGGCGGCGGCGCGGTCCGGTCTGGTGCAGGGCGTTCGATATTACTTTGGTATTAGTGCTGCTCTGTGACAAAATTGGCATTTTTCCGCTTCCGGTGACGCCAGGATACTGCCCATGAACCCGCCCGATACTTCCCCCGACCTGTCGGTGTTCCTCGCTTCGTCGGTGCACGACATGAAGAACTCCATCAGCATCCTCATCGGCAGCATGGAGAAGCTGCTGGCCGACAGCGACCCCAGCCGGCCCGAGTTCGGCGAAATGACCCACATGATGTACGAGACCAAGCGGATCAACGGCAATCTGATCCAGCTGCTGGCCCTCTACAAGCTGGGCAACCAGCTCTATCCCTTCTCCCCGGAGGATTGGGTGCTGGAGGACTTCGTCGCCGAGACCGTGTCCCAGCACCTGCCCCTGCTGCGTTTCCGCGGCCTGGAATTCGAGGCCGTGGTGGAGTCGGACCTGGTGTGGCCCTTCGATGCGGACCTGGTGGGCGGCATCATCGGCCACGCCCTCAACAACGCCATCCACTACACCAAGGGCAAGGTGCGCCTGGTGGTGCGGGAGACGGAGGAGGGCCTGGAAATGCGCGTCGAGGACGACGGCCGCGGCTATCCCCAGAAAATGCTGGATGACGGCGTCGCCGCCATGAACGGGGTGGACTTCCAGGGCGGCAGCACCGGCCTGGGCCTCTACTTCTCCGCCATGGCCGCCCGGCTGCACCGCAACAAGGGGCGCCACGGCGCCATCCGCCTGGAAAACGGCGGCGCCTGGGGCGGCGGCTGCTTCGTCCTGACCCTGCCCTGAACGGCCCATCTCCAGGGAAAACAGAACAACAATGAGCAACTTCCAGAACATCGACTTCGGCAGCAAGAGCTTCCTCGTCATCGACGACTTCCAGGGCATGCGCACCGTGCTGCGCGACATCCTGCGCTCCATGGGGGTGAACCCCAAGGTCATCGCCACCGCCGCCAACGGCAACGAGGCCATCAGCCAGCTCAGCCAGACCCGCTTCGACGGCGTCCTCTGCGACTTCAACCTGGGCGCCGGCAAGAACGGCCAGCAGGTGCTGGAGGAGGCCAAGTACCGCAACCTGGTGGGACCCAGCTGCGCCTGGGTCATGATCACCGCCGAGAAGACCGCCGACGTGGTCATGGGCGCCGCCGAATACCAGCCGGACGCCTACCTGCTCAAACCCATCACCGAATCCACCCTGCGCCTGCGCCTGGAAAAGATCTGGGTGAAGAAGGCCGCCTTCGTGGACATCGACCAGGCCGTCATGGCCATGGACTTCCCCCTGGCCATCCGCCTCTGCGACGAGCGCCTGGCGGTGGACAAGGCCAATGCGGGCGAACTGCTGCGCCTGAAGTGCCACCTGCTGCTGGTGTCCGGCGAACACGAGCAGGCCCGCCTGCTCTACAACGCCCTGCTGGCCAAGCGGGATGTGCCCTGGGCCCAGCTCGGCCTGGCCCGGGTGCATGTGGCCGCCGGCGAACTGGACCACGCCCAGGCCCTGCTGGAAACCCTGGTGGCGGAGAACCGCACCTACCTGGAAGCCCACGACTGGCTGGCCAATGTGCACAACGCCCGGGGCGACCTGCAGAAGGCCGAGGAGGTGCTGGAAAACGCCGCCCGCCTCTCGCCCCTGTCGGTGATGCGGCAGAAGAACCTGGGCGAAGTGTCCCTGCAGCTGGGCAAGGTGGAAAACGCCGAAAAGGCCTTCCGCAAGAGCGTGGCCCTGGGCGAGCACTCGGTGCTGAAGACGCCGGACGCCTACCTGGGCCTGGCCCGGGCCTGCAGCGCCCAGAACAACAGCAAGGAAGCCCTGCAGGTGCTGTCCACCCTGACCAAGCAGTTCGATGCCGAGGAGGTCAAGGTCAAGGCCATGGCCACCGAAGGCATGGTCTACCACCGGGCCGGCGACCTGGAATCCGCCCGCAAGGTGGCCCTCAAGCTGGACGAGGTGCTGGCCCAGCCCGGCGCCCCCCGCCTGGAGAGCGCCGCGGTGGTGGAGATGGCCGAGCTGATGATGGTCTCCGGCGAGAAGGAAAAGGCCGCCGCCCTGCTCCAGGGCGAAGTGCGCAACAACCCGGACGACGCCATCCTGCTGCAGCGCATCCAGCAGGTGTTCGACACCGGCGCCATGAGCGAGGAGGGCGTGGCCCTGGTGGAAGCCTCGCGCAAGGAAGCGGTGCAGCTGATGAACCAGGGCGTGCTGCTGGCCCGGGACGGCAAGTTCGACGAGGCCATGGAAGCCATGCGCACCGCCTGCGAACGCCTGCCGGGCAACGTGCGGGTGCTGTTCAACTTCGCCCACATGGGCATCACCTTCATGCAGCGCACCGTGGTCAGCCCCTCCCTGGTGGACGAAATCCGCCAGCACCTGGAAACCGCCCACCGCCTGGCTCCCGCCGATAAGCGCTATCCCCAGCTGCTGGGCAAACTCAAGTCCCTGGCCGGCTGACGCCATGCCGCCCGTGGAGGTCCGCCCCACCGACCTGAGCCAGCCGCAGCAGGCCGCGGCCTGGCTCGACCTGCTCGACCACTACGCCCGGGACCCCATGGGCGGCGGCAACGGGCTGGACCCGGCGGTACGGCAGGCCCTGGTGCCGGCCCTGGCCGGCGTGCCCCATTTCCACAGCGCCCTGGCCTGGCAGGGGGATGAGGCCGTGGGCCTGATCAACTGCTTCGCCGGTTTTTCCACCTTTGCCGCCAAGCCCCTGCTCAACATCCACGACATCGCCGTGCGCGACGCCCGCCGTGGTGCCGGCATCGGCCAGGCCCTGCTGGCCTGGGCCGAGGGGCGGGCCCGGGAACTGGGCTGCTGCAAGCTGACCCTGGAAGTGCTGTCCAACAACCGGCGCGCCCTGGCCGCCTACGAGCGGGCCGGCTTCGCCCCCTACGTGCTCGATCCGACCGCCGGCCAGGCCCTGTTCCTGCAGAAGCTGCTGTAGGCCCGGCCGGTTCCCCGGGCCGGCGGCCGGCGCTAAGATGGCGGGCTGGTTCCCCTGTTTCCCGACTTTCCGAAGCGACCGCCCATGAGCCCTGCCGCCGCCGTCCATTCCGCCGCCGATTCCCTGGGCAAGCCCCTCGCCGGCTGGCGCCTGCGCCTCTACTCGGTGGTCTTCGAGTCGGAGACCCGGGCCGGTCGCCTGTTCGACCAGTGCCTCATCTTCGCCATCCTGGCCAGCGTCGCGGTGGTCATGGCCGACAGCGTGCATAGCCTCAACGCCCGCCACCAGGACCTCTTCGCCACCCTGGAGTGGGGCTTCACCCTGCTGTTCACCGCCGAATACCTGGCCCGCCTGGCCTGTCTGCGCCGGCCCTGGCGCTATGCCCTGAGCTTCTTCGGCCTGGTGGACCTGCTGGCCATCCTGCCCACCTACCTGGCGCTGCTGGTGCCCGAGGCCCACCTGCTCATCGACGTGCGCATCCTGCGCCTGCTGCGCATGTTCCGGGTGCTCAAGCTCACCGCCTACCTGGGCGAGTACCAGATGCTGGGCAGCGCCCTGCTGGCCAGCCGACGCAAGATCCTGGTGTTCCTCTCGGTGGTGCTGATGATCGTGCTGGTCATGGGCACCCTGATGTATGTGGTGGAAGGCCCGGCCAACGGCTTCACAAGCATTCCCACCGCCGTCTATTGGGCCATCACCACCATGACCACCGTCGGCTTCGGCGACATCACGCCCAAGACCGACGTGGGCCGTCTCATCTCCTCGGCCATGATGCTGCTCGGCTGGGGCACCCTGGCGGTGCCCACCGGCATCGTCACCTCCGAGATCACCGCCCAGCGCCTGCAGGTCACGCCCACCAGCCGCACCTGTCCGGACTGCCTGACCGAAGGGCTGGCGCCGGAGGCCGCCTACTGCCAGGCCTGCGGCGCCCGTCTGCCGGAATACCGGCGCGATCCGGCCTGAGCCTTTTCCCTTTTCTGCCACCCGCCCACGCCGCGGCCCCGGAGCCGCCGCCGGAGCATTCCCCATGCAACTGCCCCTGCTCACCGAAGGCCGCCTGCTGCGGCGCTACCAGCGTTTCCTGGCCGACGTCGAACTGGCCGACGGCAGCGTGGTCACCGCCCACTGCCCCAACACCGGCTCCATGCAGGGCTGCAAGGACCCGGGCAGCCGGGTGTGGCTGTCCCCCAGCGACAACCCCCAGCGCAAGCTGGCCTGGACCTGGGAACTGGTGGAGGCGGACGGCGTCCTGGTGGGCCTGCACACCGGCCGCACCAACGCCCTGGTGCGGGAAGCCATCGAGGCCGGGGCGGTGGCCGAGCTGGCCGGCTACGGGGCGATCCGCGGCGAGGTGCCCTACGGCGGCGACAACGGCCGCGGCGGCAAGCGCAGCCGTATCGACCTGCTGCTGACTGAAGCAGGGCGCCCGCCGTGCTATGTGGAGGTGAAGAACGTCACCGCCGCCGTTGCCGGCGGGGTCGGCTATTTTCCCGACGCCGTCACCGAGCGCGGCACCAAGCACCTCAACGAAATGGCCGACGAGGTGGCCAAGGGCAACCGGGCCGTGCTGTTCTTCTGCGTGCAGCGGGGCGACGTGGATGAAGTACGGCCGGCGGACCACATCGACCCGGAATACGGCCGCACCCTGCGCCGGGTCCTGGGGCTGGGAGTGGAGGTGCTGGCCTACGGCGCCGACGTCCGCCCCGAGGGCATCCGGCTGTGGCGGCCCCTGCCGGTGGTGTGCTGAACCGGCGTCAGCAGAAATTTCTATGCTGGGCCAGGCCCCGCGTCCCTAAAGGGATGGCGGGGCTTTTTCATCCAATGGGGGCGCGCTTCCTGGGGCGGTGCGGGGAAAGTCGCTCCGGGACTGGCCCGGCGACCGGCGGCTGACGCCGTGATTCTCTGGGTATGCCAAATGGCTTAATGGAAAAACCCTTACGGTTATCCATAATGGATTTTCCCGACCCGTCGGCCCATTCGCTGCCAAGGAGAACACCATGCATCCCTCTGCCATCGCCGCCTTCCGCCATTCCCTTTGCCTTGCCCTGCTGGGCCTTTTGCTCGGTGCCGCCGGCGCCGGCGCCGCAGAGGAAAGGAAGGGGCTGGAAAAAGTGCAGGACAGCTTTCTCAAGCTGGTCTGCGGCAAGACCGCCGTCGCCGACAACAGCGCCTGCGCCAGGATGCTGGGCGATGCCGGCCAGGGCGACGATGGCGCCCGGGTGCGGCAGCTGGCGGCCCACTTCGTCGTGCTGACCTTCGCCGAGGCCGGCACCCGGGCCCTGGAGGAGCACGAGGACCGGGGCGTGCTGGCGCCGGCCCTGCTGCAGCGCATCCGCACCGCCGAGGCCGAACTGCACCAGGCCTGCTCGGTCCTGGCGTGGACCCCGGCGGCGCGCAAGGCCGCCATCTATCCCCTGGAGCGGGCCGATGCCCTGATCGCCGTGGCCGACGTGGTCAAGGCCGGCATCAAGCCCACCGCCCGGCGCCTGCGGGGGCTGGCCAGCAATCCGGTGAGCCTGCTGGCCGAGGTGGGCGACGTGCTGGAGGACGGCATGGCCGATGCCATCTACGGTTCCGCCTCCCGCCGCGGCTTCGTCGCCGCCCTGGACATCATCGCTCCCCAGAACAAGGTGGACGGCAAGGAACTGAAAGGGGCCTGGCAGGCCGTGGCCGACCGCCTGGAAGTGTCGTGCAAGAGCCTGGCCCGCCTCGGCGGCGCCCAGGAGGACAGCGCCCCCGTGTGCAAGGTGCTCAAGCCCTGCGCGGAGCTGCAACCATGAGCGCGCCCCTGTTGCCGGAAGATGGCCCGCAGCGAAGCCAAAGCTGGCGCCAGTTCGAGGACGAGGCCCGGCGTCTGCGCCCGGCCGCCCCCCCGTCGGCGACGGCTGCCGGTGTCCGGGCCCAGGCCTGGTTCGGCGAAGCCGCCGCGACTCCGCCCGAACCACCGGCGCCCCAGCCTGCCGCCACGGCGGCCTTCTGCGGCCTGGCCCTGTCCGGCGGCGGCATCCGCAGCGCCACCTTCGCCCTGGGCGTGCTGCAGGCCATGGCCGAGGCCCGCCTGCTGCGCCGGGTGGATTACCTGTCCACCGTTTCCGGCGGCGGCTACATCGGCACCTGGCTCTCCGCCCTGATCCACCGCACCGATGCGGACAGCCGCCGGGCCGTGCGGCAGCTGGAACAGCCCGGCCCCGTCGGCATCGCGCCCTCGGTGGCCGCCGCCGGCCAACCCGGTGGCTGCCGGGACGACGCCAGCCAGACGGCCACCGGCGCCAGCGAGCATCCGGCCATTGCCTTCCTGCGCCGCTACAGCAACTACCTGACGCCCCGCTTCGGTCTCTTCAGCGTGGATACCCTGGCGGCGGTGGCCAACCTGTCGCGCAACCTGCTGCTGACCCAGAGCGTCTTCATCCTCTTCCTTCTCGGCCTGCTGTTCCTGCCGCGGGGCATCGTCCTTGCCCTGTGGCAGGGCGGCCCGCCTTCCCCCTGGCTGTGGGGGGCGGTGCTGCTGTTGCTGGCCGTCGCCGCCCGGGGCCTGTATCGGGGCATGACCTGGTACAGGCGCCCGGCCGCCGACGGCGACGGATCGTCCCGTCCCGGGCCGAGCCAGGGGCAGGTGCTGCGCGGCGCCGTGCTGCCGGGCATGCTGGCGGCCCTGCTGGCCGCCGCCCTGTTCAACGACGGGGCCTGGCTGCCGGCCCTGGCCGGCGGCGACGGGGCGCTGTGGGCGGCCCTGGTCCTGGCCTACCCCCTGCTGTGGCTGCTGGCGGCCGGCCTCGACCTGCCCCTGCCCCGGGGCGGCGGCACCGCCTTCCGTGTCTCCCTGGCGGCCGCCCTGCCGGCCGGGGCCCTGCTTGCCGTCCTGGTCTACGGCTATGTGCGGCTCCTCGCCGCCCTGCCGCCGCCGTCCCGGCCCTGGCTGGCGGTGGGGCTGGGGGCCTTCGTCCTGTGGGAGTTCCTCTGCCTGGCGGTCGCCCTGCACATCGGCCTGATGAAGCGGGCCCTGGCCGAACTGGCGCGGGAGTGGGCCGGCCGGGCCGGCGGCATGTCCATCGGCATCGGCCTGGGCTGGTCCCTGGTGGCCCTGGTCAGCTTCTACGGCAGCGCCTTCCTTGGCTGGCTGGGCCAGACCCTGGCGGCGGCGGGCGGCCTCGCCTGGCTGATCAGCACGGTGGCCGGCGCCCTCGCCGGACGCAGCCCGGCCACCGGCGGCAAGGGGGCCAACCCCTGGCTGGAGCGGCTGCTGCAGGCGGCACCCTACATCTTCATCGGCGGCCTGCTGCTGCTTCTTTCCTGGCTGGGGGAATGGGGCCTGCGCACCCTGGCCGGGGCGGGGGAGCAGCCCTGGTTCCTGGCGCCGTCCCTAACCATGCCCGGGCTGGCGGCGGTGGTGCTGGCGGCCAGCGTCTGCCTGCTGGGCGCCTGGGCCCTGTCGGCGCGGATCGACGTCAATCTCTTTTCCATGCACCAGTTCTACCGCAACCGGCTGACCCGCTGCTATCTGGGGGCCTCCAATCCGCAGCGGCGCAGCGACCGTTTCACCGATTTCGACCCGGCGGACGACCTGCCCCTGCAGGACCTGGCGGCCCAGCGCCCCATCCCCCTGCTCAACGGCGCCCTCAACCTCACCGGCAGCGAACCCCTGGAATGGCAGCAGCGCCAGGCGGCCCCCTTCATCTTCTCGCCGGACCGCTGCGGCTTTCTCCTGCCCCCCTCGTCCCAGAGCCCCGAGTGGCGCGAGTTCCTGGCGCCGAGCCGGGACTACATGAGCCGGGAGGGCGCCCATCTGGGCATGGCCATGGCCGTCTCCGGGGCCGCCGCCAACCCCAACATGGGCTACCACACCGAGCCGGCCATGGCCTTCGTCATGGCCCTGCTCAATGTCCGCCTGGGGCGTTGGTGCCCCAATCCGGCAGGACCGTTTACCGCCCTCAGCAGTCCGCCCCTGGGGCTGTGGTACCTGCTGCGGGAGCTGTTCGGCAGCGTCAATGAGGACACCGGCTTCGTCAATGTCTCCGACGGCGGCCATTTCGAGAACCTGGGGCTGTACGAACTGGTGCGCCGCCGCTGCCGCCTGATCGTGGTCAGCGACGGCGGCCAGGACCGGGACTTCCAGTTCGAGGACCTGGGCAACGCCATCCGCAAGTGCCGGGTGGACCTGGGGGCCGAGATCGACATCGACGTGCGCCCCCTGCTGCCCGGGGCGGCGCCGCGGCAGCGGCTGGCGGTGGGGCGCATCCGCTACTGGGACGACGGGCGGCAGGCCCTGGCCGGGATGCCGCCGACCCCGGAGTGCGGGGTGCTGGTGTACCTGAAACCCATGGTGCTGGGGGACGAGTCGGTGGACGTGGGCAACTACGCCGCCACCCATCCTGACTTCCCCCACCAGTCCACCGCCGACCAGTGGTTCGACGAGGCCCAGTTCGAGAGCTATCGCCAGCTGGGGCTGGCCACCGGGCGCCGGGTCTTCGGCCAGGGGCCGTGGCGGCAGGACGAGGCGGCGGACGACGAGGCCTGGGTGCGGGCCGTGGCCGCCGCCCTGGCAATGTCAGCCGCAGCGACGCCCTAGGCGCCGGGGAGCGGCGGGATCAGTTGGAGAGTGGGGTGCCGGGGGCTGCCAGGGGCGTTGGGCTTTGGGTCGCCACCCATTCCAGCAGGGCCTCCACCGGGCCCCAGGCGGCGCCGGCCTTGGGGCCGCCGGCCAGGGCCACCAGGGCCCAGCGGCGGCCGCCGGCGTCGGTGACGTAGCCGGCCCAGGCGCGCACGCCTTCGATGGAGCCGGTCTTGAGGTGGGCGCGGCCGGCGCTGCTGCCGTTGCCGAAGCGGCGCTTCAGGGTGCCGTCCCTGCCCGCCAGCGGCAGGGAGGCGACGAACTCGGGCATGACCGGGCTCTTCCAGGCCGCCAGCAGCAGCTGCAGCAGGCTGCGGGCGGCGATGCGGTCGTCCCGGGAGAGGCCGGAACCGTTTTCCACCGCCAGTTCGGGGAAGCTGAGGCCCTTTTCCGCCAGCACCTGACGCAGCCCCTGGCGGGCGCCGGCCAGGGTGGCGGCTTCGCCGGCCGGGGTGTCGGCCAGGGCGAGGAAGAGGTGACGGGCCATGACGTTGCTGCTGTATTTGTTGGTGTCGCGCACGATCTCGGCCAGGCTGGGGGATTCCCAGCGCAGCAGGGGCACACCGCCCACGGGGGCGGGGCCTTCCCGCACCTGGCCGGCAAACTGGCCGCCCAGTTCGCGCCACAGGGGGCGGAAGAGGCCGGCGAGGTAGGCGTCCCCGGCCAGGGGGGCCAGGTGCAGGGGCTTTTCGCCGCACACCAGGGGGAAGCTGCCGCCGATGTCGAGGCGCTTGCCGGTGGGGTCGAAGCGCACCGTCAGCTTTTCGCGCCAGTCGCCGCATTCGCCGGCGCCGGGGGCGATGCGGGCGTTCACCGCGAGGCCTTCCTGGGGCACTTCCTGGACCAGGCGCACACTGCCTGCGGCCAGGTCCGGCACCAGGGTGAAGCGCAGGGCGGTGTAGTTCACCAGGGCCGCATCCGCATTGACGTTGTAGGCCCGCAGGGGCTCGTTGTCGAAGGCGGCGGGGTCGAAGGGGGGCAGGCGGTAGGCGCGGCGGTCGGCCACCAGGTCGCCGCCGATCTGGCGCACCTCGGCCCGGTCCCGCAGCTGCCGCAGCAGCAGCCAGAAGCGTTCCAGGGTGAGGGCCGGGTCGCCGCTGCCGACCAGGTAGAGATTGCCTTCCAGGCGGCCGTCCCGGGGGGCGTTGTCGCCGCGCAGCTCGGTCTTCCAGGTGTAGGCCGGGCCCAGCTTTTCCAGGGCGGCGTAGGTGGTCACCAGCTTCATCACCGAGGCCGGGTTCATGGGGCGGGCGGCGTTGTGCAGCAGGCGCGGCGCGGCAGCGTCCACCGCCTGCACGGCGACGGCGAACTGGCCGGGAGGCAGGCCGGCGGCGTTGAGGGCACGGGTGACCTCGGGAGGCAGGACAGTGGCCGTGTCCGGCGGCATCTGCCCGGCGGCGTAGGTGTGGAGCGGGTTGCAGAGCAGGGTCAGCCACAGGGCAAGCGCCAGGCGGCCGGTGGCGGAGGGACTACGGTGGAATATGCGCATTATTCGGCGTTCGGGGAGGGGCTTTGGGGCGATAATAGCGCGAATCCCACCGTCCCCCGCCCAGCCCATCATGCAAGAACAGCGTCGCCACGTCCGCATCCGTTTCGCCAAGCCCTTGCCGGCCTATGTGGGGCACCAGGGCCAGAACCTGCGGGCGGAACTGCACAACGTTTCCCTCGGCGGCGCCCTGCTGCGCACCGAGCTGCCCCTGGCCATCGGCGACCGCTTCGGCCTGGAGTTCGCGCTCCAGGGCATGGGCATCGACACCGTGCCCATCGTCATCAGCCGCGGCCTGGGCGATCTGGTGGGTGTGCGCTTCGACCTGGGGCCGGCTTCCGAGATCCAGCTGGAAGGCGCGATCCAGGACTCCCTGCGCAACGGCATCGCCTCCGTGCTGTCCATGCACACCCTGGCCGGACGCAAGGTGATGCGCATCGCCGGTGCCCTCAACCTGTCCCTGCGCAACGACTTCTTCCACGCCCTGGACAAGATGGGGGTGGCTGAGATCGACCTCTCCGAGGTGACGACCGTGGATGCGGACGGCCTGGCCCTCTGCGTCGTCGCCGCCGAGCGCCGCGGCGTCGTCATCGAGCGGCTCTCGCCGGCGGTGGCCAGCCTCTGGCGCGCGGCCCGCCAACCCTCGGCCTGACCCTGCCGCAGCCGGGTTTCCCGGTCTAGAATGACGGCTTCATCCGAGGAGCCGCCCGCCCATGTTTTCCCGCCTGTTCCGCTCCCGCAGCGAAGTGCCGGCCGCCGCCGAGGCCGCCGCGCCTGTTGCCCCTGCCGCCTCTGGCGCGGCCGCGCCCGCCACGCCGCCGGTTGCTCCCTTGCCGGGGGAGGAGCAGCGCCATTCCTTCGTGCGGCGCGAGCCCATCGTCAATCGCCAGCAGCGGGTGGCCGCCTACGAGTTCAATCTGGAGGCCCGCCTCGCTTCCCGCCTGGGCGGGCGCAGCGCCGTCGTCCAGCGCAGCCTGCAGGAGGCCCTGTTCCACGAACTGGCCCTGGCCTCCGGCGAATCCGGGGTGCTCGGGCAGCGCCTGGCCTTCGTCCCGGTCAGCCCCGATGCCCTGGATTCGGCCGCCCTGGCCCGCCTGCCGCGGCAGAACACGGTGCTCATGCTGGCCCTGCCGCCCGACGTGGAGGCCGAGGCCCTGCCGCCGCCGGCGACCCTGGTGCGGCTGCGCCAGGAAGGCTTTCTCCTGGGCATGTACGTGCCGCCGGACAAGGCCGCCCTGGCCGCCCTGCGGCCCCATCTCGACTACGTGGCGGTGGATGTGGCGGCCTTCGACGGCGAGCGCCTGCGCAACCTGGCCTACGCCCTGAAGACGGTGGACGGCCACACGGTGCACCTCATCGCCGACAACGTGCAGACGGCGGATGAATTCAATCTCTGCTTCCAGCGCGGCTTCGACTATTTCCAGGGCCGCGCCGTGTCCCTCAAGGAAGCCTGGGCGCCGGCCAAGGGCGCCGCTTCCCGCATGCGCATCATCCAGCTGCTCAACCTGGTGCGCAACGAGGCGGAGAACAAGGAGCTGGCGGAAACCCTGAAGCAGGACCCCCTGCTTTCCTTCCGCATCCTGCGCTACATCAACTCCCCCGGCATCGGCCTGACCACGCCCGTTTCCTCCATCGAGCATGCCCTGGTGGTGCTGGGCCTGGGGCGCTTCTACCGCTGGCTGTCCCTGCTGCTGTTCGCCCCCCAGGGCGGCGGCTTCGGCGAGTGGCTGGTGGTGGAGCACGCCCTGACCCGGGGCCGGCTGATGGAACTGCTGGGGGCCGGCCGCTTCCCGCCGGCCGAGCACGACGCCCTTTTCCTGTGCGGCTCCTTTTCCCTGCTGGACCGGCTGCTGCAGCAGCCCCTGGCCGAAGTGGTGGGGCAGCTGACCCTGCCGCCGGCGGTGAAGCAGGCCCTGCTGCAGCGGCAGGGGCCCTACGCCCAGCTGCTGGAGGTGGCGGAAGCCTGCGAGAGCCTGGAGTCGGCCCGCATCGAAAGCGCCGCCCAGGCCGCCGGCCTGGAGGCGGAGGCCACCAACCGGGCCATGATCATGGCCATGGCCTGGGCCAACGAGGTGGGGGAACTGGGCGGCAGCGACGCCCTGTAAGACGGGGCGGGCCCGGGCGGCCCGCCGCCGGCCTCATTCCGGCTGGCAGATTTCGCCGCGGCGGATGGCCACCAGGGTGCGGGCGATGAGCAGGCCCAGGACCAGGCTGAGGATGGAGAGCAGGATCATGCCCAGGGCGCTGAAGAAGGTGCTGTGGGTGCGACCGGCCATGGCCAGGGTGGCGATGGTCACCGCCGCCAGGGGGAAGGAATAGGCCCAGGAGGAGAGGAAGAAGGGCACGCGCAGGAAGCGCAACACATTGGAGAACAGCAGCAGGGCCAGGAACAGGGCCGTGTGCAGCAGGATGCGGGCAAAGGCGTCCACTTCTCCGGTCAGGTTCATCCAGGCGACGCAACCCACCGAGGGCGGCGCCAGGAGGATGAACAGGGTTGGGGTGAGGCGCAGGGGCAGGGGCTCGTGGAAGAAGAGCCGGTACATGACGATGGTCAGCAGCACCAGCCAGAACACCAGCCCGATACTGAAAAAGAACCAGGACAACTCCGGCGGGGCAAAGCGCACGCCGACCACGGGCACGATGATGTTGCCCACCACCGGGATGAACCAGGCCGGGTTGGCGTGCTTGATCTCGTAGTGGGTGTGGTGCAGCCAGCCGCCCATGATGGCCAGGGTGAAGGCCAGATGCAGCCCGGCGCCCAGGCCCCAGATCGGGGCGGCGAGGCCGGGGGCGTCCTCGGCCCAGGCGATGGCCAGCAGCAGCAGGCCGATGGAAATGGTGGGGAAGAAGTTGATGCGCACCGGATGGCGCCATTCGCCGAGGACGGCGACCCGGTGGGTGAGGAACTTGAGCCCATACACCAGGGCCGTCAGCAGCCACACGGCGGTAGCCAGCCAGCGCAGCCATTGTCCCACTTCCGCCGGCGCCCCCAGGACCAGGTGGGCCTTCTGCCAGGCGATGGCAAGGCCGGCGGTGCCCATTACCGTGGAGAAGAAGGAAACGGGAAAGAGGGAGAGCCGGGCGGGCGTGGGGGCGGTGTGGGTCATGGCGGTGGGTTCCGTATAACGGGCGGCCGGAATAAACGCGGCGGGGTCGGACTTGGGCTGCTTCTTGTCGGGATGGGCCGGAATGAGGCCGGCGCCCATTATATGTAAGTTCAGAGTTTTCTAATATTCAAAATGGGGGGAGCCGGACGGGCAAAAAAAAGCCCGGGGCGAGCCCCGGGCTGTGAGGTGGGTCGGTTTGCTTCTTAGTGGGAGGAGGCCGCTGCGGCACCGATGCCGGTTTCGGAGCGGATTTCCTGATCCAGGTAGGCGACGCGTTCCTTGGCGGCCTGTTCGCTGCGATCCATCAGGGAGAACAGCCAGATGCCGATGAAGCCGGCAGCCATGGAGAACAGGGCCGGGGAGGCGTAGGGGAAGATTTCCGTCTTGTTGCCCAGGATGTCGACCCAGATGGACTTGGAGAGGACAGTCAGGACCACAGCGGTGATCAGGCCCAGGAAGCCGCCGTAGAAGGCGCCCTTGGTGGTGCAATCCTTCCACAGCACGGACATGAAGAGCACCGGGAAGTTGGCGGATGCGGCGATGGCGAAGGCCAGGGACACCATGAAGGCGATGTTCTGCTTTTCGAAGGCAATACCCAGCACCACCGCGATGATGCCCAGGGCAACGGTGGTCATCTTGGACACGCGCATTTCCGTGGCGCTATCCACGTTGCCGTGACGGAACACGGAAGCGTAGAGGTCATGGGACACGGCGGAGGCACCGGACAGGGTCAGACCGGCAACCACAGCCAGGATGGTGGCGAAGGCCACGGCAGAGATGAAGCCGAGGAACACGTTGCCGCCCACGGCGTTGGCCAGGTGGATAGCCGCCATGTTGCCGCCGCCCTTCAGCACGCCCTTGGCATCCAGGAACTCGGGGTTGGTACCGACGAGCACGATGGCGCCGAAGCCGATGATGAAGGTCAGGATGTAGAAGTAACCGATCCAGGTGGTGGCCCAGAACACGGACTTGCGGGCTTCCTTGCCATCCGGCACGGTGAAGAAGCGCATCAGGATGTGGGGCAGACCGGCGGTACCGAACATCAGGGCCATACCGAAGGAAATGGCGGAGATGGGATCCTTGATGAAGGAGCCCGGGCCCATGATGGACTGACCCTTGGCGGCAGCAGCGGCAGCGACCGTCTCGGCAGTGGCACTCGGATCGGTTTCCAGCGCCTTGGCCAGCAGGCCCTTGGCAGCCAGGTCGGTCTTGATGCGCACGGCGTCGGCGAACAGGGCTTCAGGGGAGAAGCCATACTTGGCCAGCACCATGAACACCATGAAGGAAGCGCCGGAGAGCAGCAGCACGGCCTTGATGATCTGCACCCAGGTGGTGGCCGTCATGCCGCCGAACAGCACGTAGACCATCATCAGGATGCCGACCAGCACCACGGCCATCCAGTAGTCGAGGCCGAACAGCAGCTTGATCAGCTGGCCGGCACCCACCATCTGGGCGATCAGGTAGAAGGCCACCACCACCAGGGTACCGGAAGCCGCCAGAGCGCGGATCGGCGTGGCCTGGAAGCGGTAGGCTGCCACGTCGGCAAAGGTGAACTTGCCCAGGTTCCGCAGGCGCTCGGCCATGAGGAACATGATGATGGGCCAGCCCACCAGGAAGCCGATGGAGTAGATCAGGCCGTCGTAGCCGTTGGCGAACACGGCGGCAGAAATACCCAGGAAGGAAGCGGCGGACATGTAGTCGCCGGCGATGGCCAGGCCGTTCTGGAAACCGGTGATGCCGCCGCCAGCGGTGTAGAAGTCAGCCGCCGTCTTGGTCTTGGAGGCTGCCCACTTGGTGATCCACAGGGTGGCCAGCACGAAGGCGCCGAACATGATGATGGCCGTCCAGTTGGTGGCCTGCTTTTCGGCCTGGCCTTCCAGCGCCGCGGCGAACACCGGGGAGCTGAGCAGGCCCAGGCCGGCGAGGGCGAGGGTGTTGGTCAGTTTTTTCATTTCTTCATTTCCTCCTGGACGATCTGCTCGGTCAGGGCATCGAACTCGCTGTTGGCGCGGCGGACGTAGAGGCCGGTGATGGCGACGGTGAACAGGATCAGGCCGACACCAACGGGAATGCCGACGGTCATGACGCCGCTTTCGGACAGCTTCTGGGCCAGCAGCGCCTTGTCGAAGGCGATGATGGCGATATAGCCGTAGTAGGCCAGCAGCATGATGACGGTCAGGGTCCAGCCAAAGACGTTGCGCTTGCTTTTCAGCTCGTGGAATTTCGGGTTTGCCCGAATCCGCTTGGTCAGCTCTTGTTGACTCATTTGTCTCCTCCTAAAAAACCTCCGGGCCAATCGAAGGAATGGCCATGGAGCCGAACTATGTCCCCGAAGACTTACAGTTCCCTTACTCCAATGAGAACTTTTTGCGTCAGGACGGAAGAATTTCGAGTCTCGGTAAGTGAATGATTTAATGGAAAAACGATTTGTGCGCTGCGTCAATTTTTCTTGGTAGTTATGCCGTTGCAATGGGCTGTTTCATGTCGACTGGTGCAATCGATTTATCAATGCGTAAACTGCGGAAGCGCTGTTTTGATTCGGTTTTTGGGCTGGGCAGCCCAGGTGGCCGCGTCCGCGATTAACCGCGGACGGGGAGGGTGAGGGGGTGGTGCAAATGCGGAAAGAACGGCGCCGGCATTGGTCCGGCGGGTGTCCGTCAAGGGGGTGACGGACGTTCCGGAGCGGTGCCGCTGTGAAAAATATTTTTTTCAGGCGAGGAAGTTCTGCCGTTCCTTGAACAGCTTGCGGGCGTCGGCGTGGGCCTGCTCCAGGTTGCGCAGGGCCGGATCGTCGTCGTGGGGGCAGAAGTACTCCTTGTCTTGGGCGGCCATGACCAGGGCGATGGCCGCCTCGTCCTCCAGGTCGTACTTCTCGGTAATCAGGGTGGTGACTTCGTCCAGATACTCTTCGTAGGTCATGGGCATGGCGGAATTCCAGGGAGGAGGGCGGGCCGGCGGCATGGCCGCCAAAGGGGGGTCAGGGCTGCAGCACCAGTTCGACACGGCGCCAGGAACTGCGGCAGGCTTCGCTGTCGCAGGCCGGCGCCAGTTCCCTGCCCCGGGCGCGGATGAGTATCTGGGTGCCGCGGACGCCACGGCGTACCAGGGCGGCCTCCACCAGGGAGGCCCATTTCTCCGACAGGGCCAGGCAGTACTCCTTGCTGCCCAGGTGGTCCGTGTGGGCACGCAGCACCAGGCGCCGCAGCCGGTCGGCCCGCAGCTCCTCGGCCATCTGGTCGAGCAGGGGCGCCGCCGCCGGCGGCACCTCGGCATCGCCGGGGGAGAAATAGACGCTGGGGGCCTGGGGCGTGGCCACCACTTCGGCCGGGGGCGGCACGCTGGGCCGGGCCGGGGCCGGCGGTCGCGGCGCGCTGACGACGGTGGGGGCAGTGGGCGCGGCGCAGGCCGCAAGACAGGCGGCGAGGCAAAGCAGGGTCAGGCGAATGGGCTGCATCGGAATCTGGCGGGGCCGCCGCCGGGCCGTCGTCCGCCACCGGCGAGGGGCGCATGGCTGTCCGGGGCCCCGCAGCGGGACTGGGAAGCCTGCCATTATAGGGGCGGCCCAGGCCCGGGGGCGAGTCCGGGAATCGCCGCAAAGCCCGGCCCGGACCTGGGGGGGGCAGGATGGGCCAGAGCACACATATTTTTGCTAGTATACGATTCGTATATAAATCGTATATTTCGAGGTGTCATGGGAATCGTCAAAATTTCAGAGCAGATGCACGAAAATTTGCGTCTCACCAGCGGCGCCTTGAGCCGTTCCATCAACGCGCAAGCGGAACATTGGCTACGTGTGGGGATGCTCGCGGAACTCAACCCGAACCTGGCCTACGCTGATATCTGCCAGTTGCTGATTCAGGCGGAACGGCAGGCTGAAGGCAGTTCTGCCGACAAGGATGCAGCGGTGGCGCAGGCGGCATGAGCGCAGCGCGAGCCGTACCCATCCGGGCGGAGGCCGAAATTGCCATGGCCCGACGCGCCGGAATGTTGGCTGCCGATGTCCTGCGGATGATTGCCGGCCATATCCGGCCGGGAGTTACCACCAATGAGCTGGACCGCTTGTGCCACGAGTACATTGTCCATGTGCAGCAGGCGATTCCTGCCAATGTGGGCTACCACGGCTACCCCAAGACCATTTGCGCTTCGGTAAACCATGTGGTTTGCCACGGCATTCCGTCCGACAAGAAGCTGAAGGACGGGGACATCGTCAACATCGACGTTGCCGTCATCAAGGACGGCTGGTTCGGCGATACGAGCAGGATGTTCCTGGTCGGCAACCCCGGCATCCTGGCCCGGCGCCTGGTGCGCACGACCTATGAAGCCATGCAGGCAGGTATTCGGCAGGTCCGTCCGGGGGCCACCCTTGGCGATATCGGCCACGCCATCCAGAGCGTTGCCCAGCGGGAGAACTTCAGCGTCGTTCGCGAATACGGCGGCCACGGCATCGGCACGGTCTACCACGACGACCTGCATGTGCCCCACTACGGCCAGCCCGGTAAGGGGCTGAAACTGGAGCCGGGCATGATCTTCACCATTGAGCCGATGCTCAATGCGGGCGGCGCCGCCATCCGCCATCTGCCTGACGACTGGACGGTCGTGACCAAAGACCGCTCCCTTTCGGCCCAGTGGGAGCACATGGTGCTGGTGACCGAAACCGGTTTCGAGATTTTGACGCCCTGGCCCGATGGGGAGGGGGACTACCCGCCCATCACGCCGGCAGGCGCCGTCCTGTCCCTGTCCTGATCCAGCCATTGGGCTCTGGCGCCTACCGGAGGGTGTATTGATCGGTTCCGTGGGTTGGGTGGATGTTTGTATTTTGGATCAGTTGCTTAGCTTCCTTCCCCCGGCAATTTTCTGCCTCTCGCCATACCTGGGGACAACAATTGTGTCTGGCCGCCCTTGAAATCGAAGGGGGGCGCCCCTATTATTAGCACTCGCTCGGGGTGAGTGCTAACAGGCCAGGCCTTCACCACCCCGCCTGACCGGGCCGACAGGCCCCTGAATCCCTGCAATAACTTCGTTACAAGGAGCTATCCCTATGAAAATCCGTCCCTTGCACGACCGTGTGATCGTCAAGCGCGTCGAAGCTGAGCGCACCACCGCTTCCGGTATCGTCATCCCCGATTCCGCCGGTGAGAAGCCCGATCAGGGTGAAGTCCTGGCCGTTGGCCCCGGCAAGCGTGACGATTCCGGCAAGCAGAACGCCCCCGACGTGAAGGTGGGCGACCGCGTCCTGTTCGGCAAGTACGCCGGCCAGACCGTCAAGGTGGACGGCCAGGAACTGCTGGTCATGCGCGAAGAAGACATCATGGGCGTGGTCGAGGCCTAAGCCTCTCCCCCTTTCCCATTCAACAGATTCTGGAGAATTTCAATGGCAGCTAAAGAAGTCAAATTCGGTGATTCCGCCCGCGCCCGCATGGTCGAAGGCATCAACGTCCTGGCCGACGCGGTCAAGGTGACCCTGGGCCCCAAGGGCCGCAACGTGGTGCTGGAGCGCTCCTTCGGCGCCCCCACCGTGACCAAGGACGGTGTGTCCGTGGCCAAGGAAATCGAACTGAAGGACAAGTTCGCCAACATGGGCGCCCAGATGGTCAAGGAAGTCGCTTCCAAGACCTCCGACCTGGCTGGTGACGGCACCACCACCGCCACCGTGCTGGCCCAGGCCATCGTGCGCGAAGGCATGAAGTACGTGGCCGCCGGCATGAACCCGATGGACCTGAAGCGCGGTATCGACAAGGCTGTCGCCGCCACCATCGAAGAGCTGAAGAAGATTTCCAAGCCCTGTGCCACCACCAAGGAAATCGCCCAGGTCGGTTCCATCTCCGCCAACTCCGACGCTGACATTGGCACCATCATCGCCAATGCCATGGAAAAGGTCGGCAAGGAAGGCGTCATCACCGTTGAAGACGGCAAGTCCCTGAATAACGAACTGGACGTCGTCGAAGGCATGCAGTTCGACCGCGGCTACCTGTCCCCCTACTTCATCAACAACCCGGACAAGCAGATTGCCGTCATGGACAATCCCTTCGTCCTGCTGTTCGACAAGAAGATCTCCAACATCCGCGACCTGCTGCCCGTGCTGGAACAAGTCGCCAAGGCCGGCCGTCCCCTGCTGATCATCGCTGAAGACGTGGAAGGCGAAGCCCTGGCCACCCTGGTGGTGAACAACATCCGCGGCATCCTGAAGACCGTGGCCGTCAAGGCTCCCGGCTTCGGCGACCGTCGCAAGGCCATGCTGGAAGACATCGCCATCCTGACCGGCGGCCAGGTGATCTCCGAAGAAGTGGGCCTGACCCTGGAAAAGGCTACCCTGGATGACCTGGGCCAGGCCAAGCGCATCGAAGTGGGCAAGGAAAACACCACCATCATCGACGGCGCCGGTTCCGAAGACGCCATCAAGGCCCGCGTGGCCCAGGTGCGTGCCCAGATCGAAGCCGCCACCTCCGACTACGACCGCGAAAAGCTGCAGGAACGCGTGGCCAAGCTGGCCGGCGGCGTGGCCGTGATCAAGGTGGGTGCTGCCACCGAAGTCGAAATGAAGGAAAAGAAGGCCCGCGTCGAAGACGCCCTGCACGCCACCCGCGCTGCCGTTGAAGAAGGCATCGTCCCCGGCGGCGGCGTTTCCCTGCTGCGCGCCCGCGCCAACCTGGGCAACCTGAAGGGCGACAACCATGACCAGGACGCCGGCATCAAGATCGTGCTGCGCTCCCTGGAACAGCCCCTGCGCGAAATCGTTGCCAACGCCGGCGACGAGCCTTCCGTGGTGGTGAACAAGGTGGTTGAAGGCAAGGGCAACTTCGGCTTCAACGCCGCCACCGGCGAGTACGGCGACATGGTGGAAATGGGCGTGCTGGACCCCACCAAGGTCGAGCGCACCGCTCTGCAGAACGCCGCTTCCGTCGCCGGCCTGATGCTGACCACCGACTGCATGGTGGCCGAGCTGGCCGAAGACAAGCCCGCCGCCGGCATGCCCGACATGGGTGGCATGGGTGGTATGGGCGGCATGGGCATGGGCATGTAATTCACCCCTGCCAGCATCTGCTGCAAAAAAGCCCGGCTTGAAACCGGGCTTTTTCTTTTGGGATTGCCTGCCGACACCGCCGCAGCTCCGCCGGCGGGGCTCCTTCTGCCGGTGCCAGCGGCACTCCCGTCCGGCGAAGTTCCCCGGTCCCGGTTCCGGGCGGCGGACGGAATCCGGCCCGCCCCGCTGCCAGTTGGGGGCGCTTGCGGTAAGCTGCCGGCCATTCTTCCCATTCGGAACCCGCTGACCATGCAAATCTGGGTCGATGCCGATGCCTGCCCCAAGGCCATCAAGGAAATTCTCTTCCGCGTGGCGACGCGCACCCAAATCCTGGTCACCCTGGTGGCCAACCAGGCCCTCTACGCGCCGCCCTCGCCCTACCTGCGCAGCATCCAGGTGCCCAAGGGCTTCGACGTGGCGGACAACGAAATCGTCGCCCGGGTGGCGGCGGGGGATCTGGTCATTACCGCCGACATTCCCCTGGCAGCGGAAGTCATCGCCAAGGGCGCCCGGGTGCTGACGCCCCGGGGCGAGCCCTACGACAAGGGCTCCATCCAGGCCGCCCTGTCCATGCGCAATTTCATGGATACCCTGCGCTCTTCCGGCGTCGACACCGGCGGCCCTGCCGCCATGAGCCAGTCCGACCGCCACGCCTTCGCCCAGCAACTGGAGCGCCTGCTGCCCCGGGGCTGAGGCGCTCCGGTTCCTTCCGTTAGAACCGCCGCAGCGGCGCCGTTGGCGGCGCCCGTCCCTTTCCTTTCGGCGTAGCCGGTCCCGGAGAGCCCCGTCCGAAGGCAGTGTCGCGGCAGGCCCCGTCGTCCTTCATTTCCTCTTGCCGCCGGGTGTCATGGCGCCCCGCCCGAGCCTGCGCTCCTCCTTCCCGCACGTTGTCTCTGCTCTCATCGCCTCAGCTGGGAGGCAGCAAGGACGGGCATTTCGGCTATGGCTGCCTGAAGATGGCCGTCCCTATTGCCTTTTCAGCCAGGTCTTGAAGCCGGTCCGGCGTCTTTACGCCATCTTAACGAGCCCCTCCCCAGCTTTAGCAAGGTCTTGATTCCTCCCCGCCTACAGTTCGAGCGTGATGTTCCATCTGCATACGGAGGATTTCCATGGACCTGTTCTACATCGGCCTGGCCATCGGCTTCTTTGCCCTGACGGCCGGCCTGGTGGCTTATTTCGACCGCTTGCGGAGGTCGTGATGGCGCCCCTTTACCTGATCGCCCTGGCGGTGGCCGGCGGCCTCTTCGCCTATCTGCTGGCCGTGCTGTTCTACCCGGAGGACTTCTCATGAGCGCCAACCTCCTGCTGCAGTACGGCTTCTTCTTCGCCGTCCTCTTCCTCCTGGCCTGGCCCCTGGGGCTGTACATGGCCCGCATCTACCGGGGCGACCTGCCGGCCTTCGTGGCCTGGCTGCGGCCGCTGGAGAACTTCTGCTACCGCCTGGCCGGCGTGCGTCACGGCGACGACATGGGCTGGCGCCGCTATGCCGGCGCCGTGCTGGCCTTCAGCCTGCTCGGCGTGCTCGCCGTCTACGCCCTGCAGCGCCTGCAACTGTGGCTGCCCTTCAATCCCCAGGCCATGGCCAACACCACGCCGGATCTGGCCTTCAACACCGCTGTCAGCTTCGTCACCAACACCAACTGGCAGGCCTACGGCGGTGAGACCACCATGAGCTACCTGACCCAGATGCTCGGCCTGGCGGTGCAGAACTTCCTTTCCGCCGCCACCGGCATGGCCGTGGTGGTGGCCCTGATGCGGGGCTTCCAGCGCAAGGAGGCCGGCGGTATCGGCAATTTCTGGATCGACCTGGTGCGCTCCACCCTTTACGTGCTGCTGCCCCTGTCCCTGATCCTGGCCCTCGCTCTGGTGGGGCAGGGCGTGGTGCAGAGCGTGGCGCCCTACGCCAGCGTGCCCCTGACCCAGGCGGTGGACTATGAACAGCCCAAGGTCGGCGCCGACGGCCAGCCCGTGCTCGACGCCGCGGGCAAGCCGGTGCTGGAAGCAGCCACCGCCAGGGAGCAGACCCTGGCCCTGGGGCCGGCGGCCAGCCAGATCGCCATCAAGCACCTGGGCACCAACGGCGGCGGCTTCTTCAACGCCAATTCCAGCCATCCCTACGAGAACCCGACCCCGGTTTCCAACCTGCTGCAGATGCTGGCCATCGTCCTCATCCCGGCCGCCCTCTGCTTCACCTTCGGCCGCAGGGTCGGCGACCTGCGCCAGGGCCTGGCCATCCTCGCCGCCATGACCGCCATCCTGGTGGCCCTGCTGGCGGTGGAAGTGTGGGCCGAGCAGGCCGGCAACCCCCTGTTCGAACGGCTCGGTATGGCCACCCAGGGCAGCGAGCTGATGGCCGGCGGCAATATGGAAGGCAAGGAGGCCCGCTTCGGCATCAGCGCCACCTCCCTCTTCGTCACCGTCACCACCGCCGTTTCCTGCGGCGCCGTCAATGCCATGCACGATTCCCTCACGCCCCTGGGCGGCCTGGTGCCGATGTGGCTGATGCAGCTGGGCGAGGTGGTCTTCGGCGGCGTCGGTTCCGGCCTCTACGGCATGCTGGTGTTCGCCATCGTCGGCGTCTTCGTCGCCGGCCTGATGATCGGCCGCACCCCGGAATACCTGGGCAAGAAGATCGAGGCCTACGAGATGAAGATGGCCGCCGTGGCCATCCTCGCCACGCCCCTGGCGGTGCTCCTCGGCACGGCCCTGAGCCTGATGCTGGAGGCGGGCACCGCGGGCGTCTTCAACCCCGGCGCCCACGGCTTCTCGGAAGTGCTGTACGCCTTCTCTTCCGCCGCCAACAACAACGGCAGCGCCTTCGCCGGCCTGGGGGCCAACACGCCCTACTACAACACCGCCCTGGGCCTGGCCATGCTCTTCGGCCGCTTCACCATCATCGCCGCGGTGCTGGCCATCGCCGGTTCCCTCGCCGCGAAGAAGCGCATTCCCCCGTCCGCCGGCACCCTGCCGACCCATACGCCCCTGTTCGTGGTGCTGCTGATCGGCACCGTGATCGTGGTCGGCGCCCTGACCTTCCTGCCGTCCCTGGCCTTGGGGCCGGTGGTGGAACACCTGCAGATGGTCGGCGTCCGCTAAGGAGTCCTCGATGAAAACAACAAGCCAATCCCTCTACGACCGGGCCCTGCTGCAAGAAGCCGCCTGGGAATCGGTCAAGCGCCTCTCCCCCCGCTACCAGGTGAAGAACCCGGTGATGTTCGTGGTCTGGCTGGGCAGCCTGCTCACCACCGGCCTCTGGCTCCAGGCCCTGGCCGGGGAAGGCGAGGCCCCCGCCGGCTTCATCCTGGCCATCACCCTGTGGCTGTGGTTCACCGTGCTCTTCGCCAACTTCGCCGAGGCCGTGGCCGAGGGCCGGGGCAAGGCCCAGGCCGCCGCCCTGAAGGGCCTGAAGAAGACCGTGTGGGCCAAGAAGCTGCGGGAAGCCCACGCCGGCGCCCCCTTCCACACCGTGCCCTCGGAAGACCTGCGCAAGGGCGATGTGGTGCTGGTCCAGGCCGGCGACGTCATTCCCGGCGACGGCGAAGTGGTGGAAGGCGTGGCCTCGGTGGACGAATCGGCCATCACCGGCGAATCGGCCCCGGTGATCCGGGAGTCCGGCGGCGACTTCAGCGCCGTCACCGGCGGCACCCGGGTGCTCTCCGACTGGCTGGTGGTGAAGATCACCGTCAATCCGGGGGAGACCTTCCTCGACCGCATGATCGGCATGGTGGAAGGGGCCAGGCGGCAGAAGACGCCCAACGAGATCGCCCTGACCATCCTGCTGGTGGCCCTGACCCTGACCTTCCTCCTGGCCACGGCGACCCTGCTGCCCTTCTCCATCTACAGCGTCGGCGTCGCCGGCAGCGGCAGCCCGGTCACGGTGACGGTGCTGGTGGCCCTGCTGGTGTGCCTCATTCCCACCACCATCGGCGGCCTGCTCTCGGCCATCGGCGTCGCCGGCATGGGGCGGATGATGGAAAAGAACGTCATCGCCACCTCCGGCAAGGCGGTGGAAGCCGCCGGCGACGTGGACGTGCTGCTGCTGGACAAGACCGGCACCATCACCCTGGGCAACCGCCAGGCCGCCGCCTTCGCTCCCGCCGCCGGCGTCAGCGAGAAGGAACTGGCCGAAGCGGCCCTGCTCGCCTCCCTCGCCGACGAAACGCCGGAAGGCCGCTCCATCGTCACCCTGGCCAAGGAGCGCCTGCACCAGCGGGGCCGGGACATCCACGCCGACGGCGCCAGCTTCGTGCACTTCACCGCCCAGACCCGCATGAGCGGCATCGACTGGCAGGGGCGCTGCATCCGCAAGGGCGCCGCCGATGCGGTCAAGGCCCACATCCAGGCCTTGGGCGGCGAATGGTCTGCTGCCGTGCAGCAGGCGGTGGACGACATCGCCCGCCGCGGCGCCACGCCCCTGGCGGTGGCCGAATCCAGCGCCGGCGCCGCCCGGGTGCTGGGAGTGGTGGAACTGAAGGACATCGTCAAGGGCGGCATCAAGGAGCGCTTTGCCGAACTGCGCCGCATGGGCATCAAGACGGTGATGATCACCGGCGACAACTCCCTCACCGCCGCCGCCATCGCCGCCGAGGCCGGGGTGGACGACTTCCTGGCCGAGGCCACGCCGGAGGCCAAGCTCAAGCTGATCCGCCAGCACCAGCAGGACGGCCGCCTGGTGGCCATGACCGGCGACGGCACCAACGACGCCCCGGCCCTGGCCCAGGCCGACGTGGCGGTGGCCATGAACAGCGGCACCCAGGCGGCCAAGGAGGCCGGCAACATGGTGGACCTGGATTCCAACCCCACCAAGCTGATCGAGATCGTGGAGACGGGCAAGCAGATGCTGATGACCCGGGGCGCCCTCACCACCTTCTCCATCGCCAACGACGTGGCCAAGTACTTCGCCATCATCCCGGCCGCCTTCGCCGCCACCTATCCGGCCCTCGGCGTGCTCAACGTCATGGGCCTGGCGACGCCGGCCTCGGCCATCCTCTCGGCGGTGATCTTCAACGCCCTGGTGATCGTCGCCCTCATTCCCCTGGCCTTGAAGGGCGTGGCCTACCGGCCCCAGGGCGCCGCCGCCATCCTGCGCCGCAACCTGCTGGTCTACGGCCTGGGCGGCCTGGTGGTGCCCTTCGCCGGCATCAAGGCCATCGACCTCATGCTTGTCGGCCTGCATCTGGCCTAAGGAGACTTCCATGCTCAAGGAACTGCAACCCGCCCTGATCCTCCTGGCGCTGCTCAGCGCCCTCACCGGCGCCGCCTACCCGGCCCTGGTCACCGGCCTGGCCCAGGCCACCATGCCCGACCAGGCCAACGGCAGCCTGCTCAAGGAAAACGGCCAGGCCGTGGGCTCCCGCCTCATCGGCCAGCCCTTCTCCGACCTCCGCTACTTCTGGGGCCGCCCCTCCGCCACCGCCCCCATGCCCTACAACGGCGGCAGCTCCGGCGGCGCCAACATGGGGCCCCTCAACCCGGCCCTGGAGACGGCGGTACAGGAACGCATCGCTGCTCTCAAGGCGGCGGACCCTAGCCAGCAGGCCCCCATTCCGGTGGATCTGGTGACGGCCTCCGCCAGCGGCCTCGATCCCCACATCAGTCCCGCCGCCGCCCGCTGGCAGGCGCCCCGGGTGGCCCGCCTGCGGGGTCTGCCCGAAGCCCGGGTGCTGGCCCTGCTGGAGCACCACACGGAAGGCCGCCAATGGGGCTTCCTGGGCGAGCCCCGGGTCAATGTCCTGGCCCTCAACCGGGCCCTGGACCAGGTGGCGCCCTGAGGTCCCGCCATGACCGGCCCGCTCCTGGACCTCTGCCACCTGCTGCTGGCGCTGCTGGCCATTTTCGCCCCCATCGCCCTGGCCGGCTGGCTGCTGGGACATCGTCCCCCGGCTTCTTCCCCTTCACCCCAAAACAGGAAAAACCCATGAACAACTCCAAGCACCTTGTACTTCTGCCCCTGCTTCTGCTTGCCGCCGGCGCCGCCCGGGCCGAGGCGGAGGTCGCTCCGGACCTCACCGTCAGCAGCAATCTCAACCTGGCCAGCGAATACCGTTTCCGCGGCATTGACCAGACCTGGGGCGGACCCGCCCTCCAGGGCGGCGTGGACCTGGCCCACCGCAACGGCCTCTATGCCGGCCTGTGGGCCTCCAACGTCTCCGGCAATTCCTATCCGGGCGGCAACCTGGAGGTGGACTACTACGCCGGCTACAACGGCAAGCTGGACGACGACTGGGGCTACACCGTCGGCGGCTACGGCTACTGGTATCCCGGCGCCAATGTGAACAAAGGGACCTGTCCCTCCGCCGCCTGGGCGGCCCCCTGTTCCCTGCCGGGGCAGAAGTTCGACAACTTCGAGCTGAACGGCGGCTTCTCCTGGCGCTGGCTCAGTTACAAGCTGTCCGTGTCCCTCACGGACTACTTCGGCGCCAACACCAAGACCGGCTACAGCGGCGACACCAAGGGCAGCCTCTACCACGACCTGAGCGCCAACGTGCCCCTGGCCGAGGACCTGACCCTCAACCTGCACCTGGGCCGCACCGACGTCAAAGCCACCTACGGCGGCATCAGCGCCGACTACACCGACTACCGCCTCGGCCTGACCAGGACCTTCAGCGGCGGCTGGAGCCTCTCCGGCGCCTGGGTCGGCGCCACCAACGACCGCTTCTACCGGCCTCCGGTGGGCGGTCTTTCCGCAGCCAATGGCGAAACCCGGGAGTTGAACAAGGACCGTCTCGTCCTCCAGGTGGGACGTTCCTTCTAACGGGTTCCGACAGCAGCTTCCACCTCCCCCGGGGAAGCTGTTGCTTGTGCCGGCCCAGGCTTCGCCCGGGCCGGTTTTTTTTGTTGCTGCCGGATTGGGGGGCGATTCTTAACGCCATCTTGATACGGCTTCGGCTATTTTTGACCCCATTGCAACAGCCCCTTTTCTAATCTGTGGGCATCGGGTGCCGCGCCACCCTTCGTTCCCAGGTGTCCTATGAATGCCAATGTCTGTATCGGAATCCGCATCGACGGCGACCAGCTGCAACTGGCTGCCCGCCAGCAGGGTCGTGCCCTCGGCCAGGTTTCCTTCTCCCGCGACAGCGTCGGGCGTCGTGCCCTGGCCAGCTACCTGGCGGCCTGGGAGGCGCCGTTGCGGCTGGCGGTGGCGGCCGGTGCCGCCGGCATCGCCCTGGCCGTGGCCCTCGGCGACGGGCCGGGGCGGGAGGTCTATCTGGTGGCCGCCAGCATCGCCGACCAGCCGGCGGCCCTGGCCCGCTACGCCGAGCAGCGCCTGTGAGGGTACGGCCATGCCCATCCATATCTGTCCCGTCTGCGGCACCCGGCACCCGATCAACGCCGTCGAGCATCCCTTCGCCTACGGCCGCCAGCTGACCTGCGGCCCCCAGTGCAAACACCGCCTGCGCCAGCAGGTGCGGCAGCGCATCCTGGCCGAGCTGGCCCTGCGCGCTGCCGCCAAGGAATAAACTCCACCCATGTCCGATCCTCTGCAACGCCCCGATCCCGACGCCCTCCTGGCCCGCCTGGAGGCGGAGGAAATCCAGGCCCGCCGCGGCCGCCTGAAAATCTTCTTCGGCGCCAGCCCCGGCGTCGGCAAGACCTACGCCATGCTGGCCGCCGCCCGCACCCTGCAATCCCAGGGCGTGGACGTGGCGGTGGGGGTGGTGGAAACCCATGGCCGGCGGGAAACCGCCGAGCTGGTCCAGGGCCTGGAGCTGCTGCCTTCCCGGCAGGTTGAGCACCGGGGTCGCCGCCTGCAGGAATTCGACCTGGATGGCGCCCTGCAGCGGGCGCCGGACCTGGTGCTGGTGGACGAGCTGGCCCACAGCAACGCTCCCGGCAGCCGCCACCCCAAGCGCTGGCAGGACGTGGAGGAACTCCTGGCCGCCGGCATCGACGTGTTCACTACGGTCAATGTGCAGCATCTGGAAAGCCTCAACGACGTGGTGGGCCGCATCACCGGCGCCCGGGTGTGGGAGACGGTACCCGACCGCCTTTTCGATGCCGCCGACGAGGTGGTGCTGGTGGACCTGCCGCCGGAGGAACTGCTGACCCGGCTCAAGGCCGGCAAGGTGTACGTGCCCCAGCAGGCCGAGCGGGCCATGGCCAACTTCTTCCGCAAGGGCAATCTGCTGGCCCTGCGGGAACTGGCCCTGCGCCGCACCGCCGACCGGGTGGACGACGACGTGCGGGCCTACCGCCGCGACCAGTCGGTGAGCACCGTCTGGCCGACCCGGGAATCCCTGCTGGTGTGCATCGGTCCGGGCCCCGGCAGCGAGCGCCTGGTGCGCAGCGCCGCCCGCCTGGCGACCCAGCTGGAGGTGCCCTGGCACGCCCTCTATGTGGAGACCCCCCGCTACCAGCGGCTGCCCGAAGGGGAGCGGGGGCGGGTGCTGAAGAGCTTGCGCCTGGCCCAGGAGCTGGGGGCCGAGACGGCCAACCGGCCGGGCCAGGATGCCGCCGCGGCGGCCATCCAGTACGCCCGGGAACACAATCTGGGCAAGGTTCTGCTGGGCCGGGAACTGCCCGGGGACTGGCGCCGCTGGCTGCCCTGGCGCACTTCCCTGGCGCGGCGCCTGGCCCGCCAGGCGCCGGACCTGGACGTGATGCAGGTGGCCAGCGACGGGGTGGACGGGGAAGCGCCGCCGCTCCCGGACGGTCCGGCCCGGCCCGCCGCAGTCAATGTGCGGGGCTACGGCCTGGCGGCGGCGGCCGTGGCCGCCGTGACCCTGGTGGCGACGCCCCTGCACGGCGCCCTGGACCTGGCCAACATCGTCATGCTGTTCCTCCTGGCGGTGCTCTTCGCCGCGGTCAAGCTGGGGCGCAACCCGGCCATCCTGGCCGCCTTCCTCTCCGTCGCCGCCTTCGATTTCTTCTTCGTCTCGCCGCGCCTCTCCTTCGCCGTCAGCGACGTGCAGTACCTGCTGACCTTTTCCGTGATGCTGGCGGTGGCCCTCATCACCGCCCAGCTCACCGCCGGCCTGCGCTTCCAGGTGGACGTGGCCCAGAGCCGGGAGCGGCGCAGTGACGCCCTCTACGAGATGGCCCGGGAGCTGTCGGCGGCCCTCACCGTGGAGCAGATCGACGACATCACCCGGCGCTTCGTGCAGCAGGGCTTCCAGGCCCGGGCGCTGCTGCTGGTGCCCGGCCAGCAGGAGCGCCTGAGCCTGCCGGAAGGGCTGCCGGCCGACCTGCCGGTGGACCTGGGCATCGCCCAGTGGGCGGCGGACCACGGCGAGGCCGCCGGCCACTCCACCGACACCCTGCCTTCGGCACCCATGCGCTACCTGCCCCTGAAGGCGCCGATGCGCACCCGGGGCGTGCTGGCGGTGCTGCCCCGGGAGCAGCCCTGGCTGCCCTCGCCGGAACAGGAGCGCCTGCTGGAGACCTGCGCCACCCTGGTGGCCATCGCCGTGGAACGGGTGCATTACATCGAGGTGGCCCAGGAGGCCCTGGTGCAGATGGAGTCGGAGCGCCTGCGCAACGGCCTCCTGGCGGCCCTCTCCCACGACCTGCGCACTCCCCTCACGGCCCTGGTGGGGCTGGCCGACTCCCTCAGCCTGGGCGGCGCCCTGCCGCCGGCCCAGGCCGAGCTGGCCCAGGCCATCCGGGGCGAGGCCATGCGCACCAGCGCCCTGGTGCATAATCTGCTGGACATGGCCCGGCTGCAGTCGGGCCAGGTGACCCTGAAAAAGGAGTGGCAGCCCCTGGAGGAAGTGGTGGGGGCGGCGCTCCAGGCCCGGGCCTCGGTCCTGGCCCAACACCGGGTGCGGGTGGACCTGCCCGCCGACCTGCCCCTGCTGGAGTTCGACGCCGTGCTGATGGAACGGGTGTTCTGCAATCTCATCGAAAATGCCGCCAAGTACACGCCGCCGGGCAGCCTCATCGAGATCGGCGCCCGCCGGGAGGCGGAGCGGGTGCTGGTGAGCGTCAGCGACAACGGGCCGGGCCTGCCGCCGGGCAAGGAGGCGGGCCTGTTCGAGAAATTCACCCGGGGCCAGGACGAGTCGGCCATTCCCGGCGTCGGCCTCGGCCTGGCCATCGTCCGCGCCATCGTCGATGCCCACAAGGGCAAGGTGTGGGCGGAGAACCGCAGCGACGGCCCCGGCGCCCGCTTCGTGTTCACCCTGCCCCTGGGCCAGCCCCCGGCCCTGCCGACGGAGCTGCTGTGAATCCCGCCGCCGGCCAGGAGCGCCTTGCCCCGGTGGTGGTGATCGTCGAGGACGAGCCCCAGATCCGCCGTTTCGTCCGCGCCGCCCTGGAGTCGGAGGGCTGCACCGTGTGGGAGGCGGACACCGCCGCCCGGGGCCTGATCGAGGCCGGCACCCGCAAGCCCGACCTGCTGGTGCTGGACCTGGGCCTGCCCGATGGCGACGGCGTCGATCTGATCCGGGACCTGCGCAACTGGTCCGGCGTGCCGGTGCTGGTGCTGTCGGCCCGCAGCGACGAGAGCGACAAGGTGGCGGCCCTGGATGCGGGCGGCGACGACTATCTGACCAAGCCCTTCGGCATTCCCGAACTGCTGGCCCGGGTGCGGGCCCTGCTGCGCCGCGCCGGCCGGGGCGGCGACATGCCGCCGGTGTTCGCCTTCGGCCCGGTGGAGGTGGATCTGGCCCGGCGCCAGGTCAGCCGCCACGGCGAAGCGGTGCATCTGACCCCCATCGAATACCGGCTACTGAGCCAGCTGGTGGCCAATGCCGGCCGGGTCCTCACCCACCGCCAGCTGCTGCGGGAGGTGTGGGGCCCCAGCCATGTGGAGCACGCCCACTACCTGCGGGTGTACATGGCTGGCCTGCGGCGCAAGCTGGAGGACGACCCGGCCATGCCGCGGCACATCCTCACCGAATCCGGCGTCGGCTACCGGTTGGCGGTGTAATAGGGGGCGGGCCCGGGAGCCAGTATCGGCGGCCATCTCCGTCATGTCTGCCTGGAGAGTGGCGTCCCTGATGTCTCTCAGGCCAGCCGTCCCAGGCCCGCCACCGTGGCCCGGCAGTGCTGCTCGATGACCGCCAGCATGGCCTGCAGCTGGGCCGGCTCGTAATCGCTTTCCAACCAGCCCAGGCGCCGCTGCAGGGTGGCGCGGGCGGAGCCGAAGGCGACCATGGCGCCGATCAGGGCGTGGGCCAGCAGCAGGTTCTCGGGCGATTCCTCCGGCTGGCCGGTGACCCGGGCCAGGAGCCGGCTGACCAGGGTGTGGCCGGGGCGGGTGAAGCGCTCGTAGAGCACGTCGAAGGCCGGCGTGGGGTGGAACTGCTCCCGGGTGAGGAAGATGAACCAGGCCAGGGGATGGCCGGGGACGAAGGAGGCGGCGGCCAGATCCCGCACCACCTGCACCAGCAGCTCGCCCGGGTCGGTGGCCGGGTTCTGCAGGCGTTGTTCCGCCTCCCGGGTCAGGCTCTGGATGCGGGGCCCCATCTCGGCGGCGATGAATTCGGCGACGGCCCGGTACACCCCTTCCTTGCCGCCGAAGTGGTAGGGAATGGCCGACTGGTTCACCCGGGCGGCGGCGGCCAGCATGCGGGTGGTGACGCCGTCGTAGCCGTGGCGGCCGAAGAGGGCCAGGCCGGCGGCCAGGAGCCGTTCCCGGGTGTCGTCGCTGTGCAGTTCGGGCAGTTCGGCCATGGCGCGTCCTACACCTGGGTCTGGGTCACCGACTTGCGGAAGCGGGCGTGGGCGATGAGGAAGAAGATGGCGCCGATGCCGGTGATGGCGAGGAACTCGGGCCACACCGTGTCGAGGCCGGCGCCCCGGTAGAGGATGGCCTGGGCCAGGCGCACGAAGTAGGTGATGGGGGCGCCGAGCATGATGTCGCTGACCACTTCCGGCATGCTCTCCCGGGGCGTGACGCCGCCGGAGAGAAGCTGCAGGGGCACGATGGTGAGGATGAAGAGCAGGCCGAACTGGGGCATGGAACGGGCGATGGTGCCGAGGAAGATGCCGATGGAGGCGGCCGAGAAGAGGTAGAGGGCGGCGCCGCAGAGGAACAGGGGCACGGAGCCGGCGATGGGCACCTGCATGATGGCCTGGATCACGGCGATGAGGCCGACGCTGGCGGCCAGCAGCACGGCGGCGCCGCTGGCCCAGACCTTGGCCATCATGATCTCGAAGGGGGTCAGGGGCATCACCAGCAGGTGCTCCAGGGTGCCGTGCTCCCGCTCCCGGATGAAGGCGGCCCCCACCAGGATGATGGTCAGCATGTTGATGTTGTTGATCACCTCCATGACGCCGCCGAACCAGAAGCCGGTGAGGTTGGGGTTGAAGCGCACCCGGGTGGTGAGGCGGATCGGCGGGGCGCTGCTGTCCCGCTTGCCGGTGAGGTATTCGTTGAGTTCCCCGGCGACGATGCTCTGGATGTAGCTGGCGCCGATAAAGGACTGGCTCATCACCGTGGCGTCGATGTTCAGCTGCAGGGTCGGGCGCCGGCCTTCCTTCAGATCCCGCTGGAAATTGGCGGGGATGACCAGGGAAAAGGAATAGCGGCCCTGGTCCAGGGCCCGGTCCATCTGGGCCATGGAAATGAGGTCCGGCGTCTTGAAGTAGGGCGGCGTCAGGGCGCCGATGAGGCGGGCGGAAAGGGGCGAACGGTCCTCGTCCACCACCGCCACCGGGGCGTTGCGCAGTTCCTGGGAGACGCCCTTGGCGGCGCTGTAGATGCCGCCGGTGAAGGCCCAGACGATCAGCACCAGCAGTACCTTGTCGGCCCACAGGCTGCGCAGCTCCTTGAGCCCCAGGCGGAAGATGTTGGCCAGCGTGCCGTGGCGGTCCATGGTCGTTTCCTATTTTTCCTGCTTGGGCAGCAGGGCCAGGGAAATGAGGGTCAGCACCGGGATGAAGCAGGCCAGGGCGAGGAACTGCTGTCCCAGGTCGGCAAAGCCCAGGGCCTTGGTGAACACGCCGCGGCTGATGACCAGGAAGTAGGTGGCGGGGAAGAACTGGCCGATCCAGTAGGCGCCGCCCACCAGGGAGGCCACCGGGGTGGTGAGGCCGGAGAACTGCACCGTCGGCAGCATGGTCAGGATGGCGGTGCCGAAGAGGGCGGCGATCTGGGTCTTGGTGAAGGTGGAAATGAGCAGGCCCAGGCCGGTGGTGCACACCACGTAGAGCAGGGCGCCGCAGGCCAGGGCGAGGAAGCTGCCCTTGATCGGCACGCCGAAGACCAGCACCGCCTGCAGGGCCAGGGCGAAGAAGCTGAGCATGGACACCACCACGTAGGGCAGCTGCTTGCCGATGAGGAATTCGAGGCGGCTGACCGGGGTCACGTAGAGGTTGGTGATGGAGCCCAGCTCCTTTTCCCGCACCACGCCCAGGGCCATGAGGATGGCCGGGATGAACACCAGCAGCAAGGGAATCACCGCCGGCACCATGGCGTAGATGCTGCGGAAGTCCTGGTTATAGCGGTAGCGCAGGGCCACGTCGGTCCAGGTCAGGGTGGGGGCGGTGCCGGTGGCCTCGGTCACCAGCTTGACGATGTACTGCTGGTGCAGGCCCTGGACGTAGCCCCGGGTGGTCTCGCCCCGGTAAGGCATGGCCCCGTCCACCCAGGCCCCCACTTCCGGCGAGCGTCCCTGGTGCAGGTCCCGGCCGAAATTGGGGGGGATTTCCAGGGCCACCGTCAGTTCCCCATCGCGCATGCGCCGCTCCAGCTCGGCGCTGTCGGCGATGGGCGGCTGCTGCAGGAAGTAGCGGGAGCCGGCGATGTTGTCGATGTAGTCCCGGGACTCGGGGGACTGGTCCCGGTCCAGCACGGCGAAGCGCAGGCCTTCCACATCCATGGAAATGCCGTAGCCGAGCACGAACATCAGCAGCACCGAGCCGAGCAGGGCGAAGGTGAGGCGGATGGTGTCGCGGCGCAGCTCCAGGGCTTCCCGGTAGGCGTAGCCGAGCAGGCGGCGCAGGCTGAAGGCCTTGTGCCGGTGGGGTGCCCGCGCCGCTGCCGTCGGCGCGGGCTGGGCTTCGGCGGGCGTCGGGTTCTGGGGCTGGGCCGGGGCGGCGCCGCTGGCTTCCTCCAGGTAGGAGATGAAGGCCGCTTCCAGGGAATCGGCGCCCCGGGCGGCCTGCAGGGCGGCCGGGGTGTCGCTGGCCAGCACCTTGCCGGCGTGCATGAGGCTGATGCGGTCGCAGCGCTCGGCCTCGTTCATGAAGTGGGTGGAGATGAAAATGGTCACCCCCTGTTCCCGGGACAGTTCCACCAGCAGGGCCCAGAACTGGTCCCGGGCGATGGGATCGACGCCGGAAGTGGGCTCGTCCAGGATCAGCAGGCGGGGCTCATGCACCACCGCCACCGCCAGGGAGAGTCGCTGGCGGATGCCCAGGGGCAGGTCCGCCGCCGGGGCGTCGGCGTAGGGCGTCAGGTCGAAGCGTTCGGAAAGGGCGGCGATGCGCGGGCCGATCTTCTCCGGCGGCAGGTGGAAGAGGCGGGCGTGCAGGTCCAGGTTCTGGGCCACCGTCAGCTCGCCGTAGAGGGAGAAGGCCTGGGACATGTAGCCCACCTGCTTGCGCGTCTCCAGGTTGTTGGCGTCCACCGTCCTGCCGAACAGGCTGGCCTTGCCCTGGGTCGGCGGCAGCAGGCCGGTGAGCATTTTCATGGTGGTGGTCTTGCCGCAGCCGTTGGAGCCGAGGAAGCCGAAAATCTCGCCCTTGCCGATCTGGAAGCTGACCCGGTCCACCGCCGTGAAGTCGCCGAAACGCTGGGTCAGGCCCTCCGCCTCGATGGCGAAGTCGTGGCCGTCCGGCGGCAGGGGCGGGATCACCAGTTGGCTGTGGGCCTGGCGCCGTTCCTCCGGCAGCAGGCTGATGAAGGCCTGCTCCAGGGTGGCGGCGCCGCTGCGGGCCTTCAGCTCGGCGGCACTGCCGGTGCCGATGATGCGGCCGGCGTCCATGGCCACCAGCCAGTCGAAGCGCTCCGCCTCTTCCATGTAGGCGGTGGCCACCAGCACGCTCATGCCCGGGCGGCGGGCCCTGATGCGGTCGATCAGTTCCCAGAACTGGCGCCGCGAGAGGGGATCAACGCCGGTGGTGGGCTCGTCCAGGATCAGCAGGTCCGGGTCGTGGATGAGGGCGCAGCACAGTCCCAGCTTCTGCTTCATGCCGCCGGAGAGCTTGGCCGCCGGCCGGTCGCGGAAGGGGGAGAGGTTGGTGGCGGCGAGCAGTTCGTCGATGCGCCGCTGCCGCTCGGCCTTGCCCTGGCCGAAGAGGCGGCCGAAGAAATCCACGTTTTCCGCCACCGACAGGGTGGGGTAGAGGTTCTTGCCCAGGCCCTGGGGCATGTAGGCGATGCGCGGCTGCAGGCGGGGCCGCACCCGGGCGCTGCCCATGTCCTCGCCGAACACTTCCACTCGTCCAGTCTGGATCTTGCGGGCCCCGGCCACCAGGGCCAGGAGGGAGGACTTGCCGACGCCGTCCGGGCCGATCAGCCCCACCATGCCGCCGGCGGGCAGGTCCAGGGTGACGTCCGCCAGGGCATCAACCTGGCCATAGCGCAGGCTGATGCCGGCGAGGCGGGCGACGGGAGCGGCGGTGTCCAGTGAGGCCATGGTGGCGGGCCGGGAGTGGGAGTGGTTGGGGCAGGGCCGGAGGCGGGATCAGCGCAGCTGCAGCTTGGCGGGCCAGGCTACGTCGGCGGCGGTGCGCACGTAGCCGACGCCGGGCATGCCGGGCTTGGCCAGGTCGGCGTGCTGGGCCAGCCATTCCGGTTCCACCCGCAGCTTCAGGCGGAACATGAGCTTTTCCCGCTCGTTGCGGGTTTCCACTTCCTTGGGCGTGAACTGGGCCTTCGGCGCGACGAAGCTGACCCGGGCGGGAATGGGTGCCTCCAGGGCGTCGAGGACGATGCGGGCCTCGTCGCCCACGGCCACCTTGCCCGCTTCCGCCGTGGGCAGGTAGATGGTCAGGTACATGTCGTTCATGTCCAGCAGGGTCAGCACCTTGCCGCCGGCGGCCAGCACCTCGCCCGGTTCGGCCAGGCGGTACAGCACCCGGCCTGCCAGGGGTGCCCGCAGGGCGGTGTCGCGCAGGCTGACGCGCAGGGCCTCGGCCTTGGCCTGGGCCGATTCCACCGCCGCCACGGCTTCGGCTACCCGGGTCTGGGCCGCGGCCAGGGCCGCGTCGGCGGTCTGCAGGGTGCTCTGGTCCTGGTCCAGCTTGTTGCCGGTGACGTAGCCCTTTTGCACCAGGGCTTCGGTCCGCTTCAGGGTGGATTGGGCCAGGCGCCGCTGGCTGGCGGCGCTGTTCACTCCGGCCTTGGCTTCCCGGGTGCTTTCCCGGGCCTGGCGGATCTGGGCTTCGGCCGCCTGCAGCTGGGCGGCCAGGTCCTCGGCGTCGAGGCGGGCGAGGACTGCGTTGAGCGGCACGCTGTCCCCTTCCCGGGCGTTGACCTCGGCCAGGCGGCCCGCCACCTTGGTCGCCACATCCACTTCGATGGCTTCCAGGCGTCCGTTGCCGAGGGCGATGCCGGGGGGCAGGACCGGCGGGCGCAGGCGGTAGGCGATGGCGCCGCCGAGCAGCAGCACGGCGACCAGGACCAGGGGCACGGCCCGGCGGGCGATGGAGGTGGGGGCAGGGGAGGGCATGGGGATTCTCCGCGGAGGATGCGGCGCCTGGGGGATGGCCGGCGCTTTGAATGGCTCCATTGTGCCATTTCATTCATTTGAATGAAATGATGCCGTCCGGATGGAACTGGCAGTGCCGTCCATGACGCGGCGCAGCAACCGGAGAGGGGCGAATTTGTTACACTGAAAAGGTTCCCGTAAGGAACGTCCGTGCGGCGGAAAGCGGCGCCAGAGGCGGTTTTTGGCCAGTGGCCGAGCGAGGACGAAGCGGAGGCGGGAACGCAGCACGCACAGAAAAAGCGCGCAAGAAAGATGGCAGGGGACGATTCGGTGCAGGAATCGAACCGCCCCCCGAGTCCCGCCGAAGCGAGACTCCTAAGACCATAAAAGGAGAACAGCGGCGCCAGATTAAGGGCGCGGGCTTACATAAAACTTACGCGGATCAGGCTCTTATCCTCCATGCGCATACTCCTGGCTGAAGACGACAAAATCATCGCGGACGGGCTTTCCCGTTCCCTGCGGCAGGGCGGCTACGCCGTCGACTGCGCCTATACGGGTCTGGAGGCCGACACGGCCCTGATGACCAATTCCTACGACCTGCTCATCCTCGACCTGGGCCTGCCCAAGCTGCCCGGGCTGGAGGTGCTGAAGCGCCTGCGGGCCCGCAATGTGCAGCTGCCGGTGCTGATCCTCACCGCTCTCGACGGCACCGGCGACCGGGTCAAGGGCCTGGACCTGGGGGCCGACGATTACATGGCCAAGCCCTTCGAGCTGGCCGAACTGGAGGCCCGGGTGCGGGCCCTCACCCGGCGCTCCTCCGGCACCGCCCCGGTCATCACCTGCGGTGCCTTGACCTACGACCAGGCCGGCCGGGTGGCCCAGCTGGACGGCCAGAACCTGGACCTCTCGGCCCGGGAACTGGGGCTGCTGGAAATCCTCCTCTCCCGGGTCGGCCGCCTGGTTTCCAAGGATCAGCTGGTGGACCACCTGTGCGGCTGGGGCGAGGAGGTGAGCCACAACGCCATCGAGGTGTACATCCACCGCCTGCGCAAGAAGCTGGAATCCGGCGGGGTGCGCATCGCCACCGTGCGCGGACTCGGTTACTGCCTTGAAAAGCCGCAAGAACCCGGCGCCGGCCGCTAAGGAGGGGGGCGACGCCCAGCGGTCCCTGTTCGGGGAAATCCTGGACTGGATGCTGGCGCCCCTGCTTTTCGTCTGGCCCATCAGCATCGCCATCACCCACTACTTCGCCAACATCGTCGCCGGCTATCCCTACGACCAGGCCCTGCGGGAGAACGTGAACGCCATCGCCCGGCAGATCCGCTACAGCGACAGCAAGCCGGTGATCAACCTTTCCGGCTCGGCCCGGGCCGTGCTGCGGGCCGACGAGGTGGACAGCGTCTATTTCCATGTCGTCACCCGGGAAGGCACGCGCCTGGCCGGCGACAAGGAACTGCCGGTGGCCCCCGAGCTGGTGCGGCCCCGGGACGACACCGGCGAGATCAGCTTCCGCGACGGCGAATTCAACGGCCAGGACCTGCGCATCGCCTACCAGTTCCTCGCCGATCCCAACCGGCCCGACGACCGCTGGCTGGTGGTGGAAGTGGGCGAGACCCTGGAAAAACGCTCCCAGCTGGCCAACAAGATCATCGCCAGCGTCATCCTGCCCCAGTTCGTCATCATTCCCCTGGCGGTGATCCTGGTCTGGTTCGGCCTCTCCCAGGGGCTGAAACCCCTGACCAAGCTGCGCAGCCGCATCGAGGCCCGACGTCCCGGCGATCTTTCGCCCATCAACACGCGCAAGGTGCCGGAAGAACTGCAGCCCCTGATCGAGGCCTTCAACGGCATGCTGGAGCGCATGGAGCGCAACATGGAGGCCCAGACCCGCTTCATCGCCGACGCCGCCCACCAGATGCGCACCCCCCTCACCGGCCTCAAGACCCAGGCCCAGCTGGCCATGCGGGAGAACGACCCGGAGCGCCTGCTGTACGCCCTGCGGCAGATGGCCGGGGCGGTGGACCGGGCCTCCCATCTGGTGAACCAGCTGCTCACCCTGGCCCGGGCCGAGGCCGGCAGCGGCGCCGCCAGCCAGCCCCTGGCGCCCATGAACCTGGACAAGCTGCTGCGGGAGATCGTCGAGGACTGGGTCATGCGGGCCCTGGAGAACTACATCGACATGGGCTACGAGCCTGCCGACGGCGCCACCGAGATCGAGGGCAACTCCTTCCTGCTGCGGGAAATGATCAACAACCTCATCGACAACGCCCTGCGCTACACCCCCGTGGGCGGCCAGGTCACCTGCCGGGTGGTGCGCCGGCGCAGCGAGGGCGGCGAATCGGAAGTGGTGCTGGAGATCGAGGACAGCGGCATCGGCATCACCGAGGAGCAGTCCGAACTGGTCTTCGAGCGCTTCTACCGGGTGGACGATGCGGGCACCGAAGGCTCCGGCCTGGGCCTGCCCATCGTCCGCGAGATCGCCGAGCTGCATCACGCCCAGGCCAGCCTGCGGCCCAATCCCAAGGGCCAGGGCAGCATCGCCCGGGTGGTTTTCCCCGCCTACCAGGAGCCCCGTCCCGAGCTGGCCGAAGATGCGCCCCTGGCCTCCGCCTGGAACCGCTCCCTGCCGCCGCCGGGGTCGGTGTGAGGGCGTTGCGAAATAAATGTCACAAAGTCTTTGACAGGTCGGTAGGTCGTGGCTACAATGCGGCCTTCGTTTTTGGCCAGTTAGCTCAGTTGGTAGAGCAGCGGATTGAAAATCCGCGTGTCCGTGGTTCGATTCCGCGACTGGCCACCAAGATTCGATAAAAAGGGACAGGCGCGAGCCTGTCCCTTTTTTGTTTTATGCTGTCGGTTAAGGGTGGATTCCGGCATCAGACCGGAAGCGCCGAGTTCAACGAGGTTGGAGCACGTCCATGGCGAAGCCGGCAGGTCTTCCCAATTTGCGCCTGTTCGCAGTGATCTGCGTACTGGCCGTTACGGCGGTGGGGGCCTTGCTGTATCCGCGCCTGGCGGCCTCGCCCGATGCCGCGGTCGAACCCATGCCCGCCCTGCTGGCGACCACCCCGATCCGCCCCGGCGAGCCCCTGCTGCCCCTGCCCGACAGCCTGCCGGTGGACCCGGCCAAGGTGGCTCTGGGGCGCCTCCTCTTCAACGATCCCCGCCTCTCCCGCGACGACTCCCTGGCCTGTGCCGGCTGCCATGACCTGCAGCGGGGTGGTGCCGACGGCATGCCGGTGTCCCGCGGGGTGGACGGCAAGAAGGGCGGCATCAATGCCCCCACGGTGCTCAATGCCGCCTTCAATTTCCGCCAGTTCTGGGACGGCCGCGCCGCCACCCTGGAGGAGCAGGTGGAAGGTCCGGTGCACAATCCGCTGGAAATGGCGGCGGATTGGGACCAGGTGCTGGCCAAGCTGCAGGCCGACAAGGAATTGCGCAGCCGCTTCGCCAGTGCCTACCCGGCCGGGCTGACGGCGGCCACGGTACGCCACGCCATTGCCGAGTACGAACGCTCCCTGCTCACCCCCTCCCGCTTCGACCGCTGGCTGCGAGGCGACGACACCGCCCTGTCCGACGAGGAAAAGGCCGGTTACCGCCTGTTCAAGCGCCACGGCTGCTCTTCCTGCCACCAGGGGGTGAATGTGGGCGGCAACCTGTTCCAGCGCTTCGGCGTCATGGACAACTACTTCGCCAACAAGAAGGCCCTGACCGCCGCCGACATGGGACGTTTCAACGTCACCGGCCGGGACGAGGACCGGCATGTGTTCAAGGTGCCGACCCTGCGCAACGTGGCGCTCACCGCCCCCTATTTCCACGATGCCGCCACTTCCTCCCTGGAAGAGGCGGTGGCCCTCATGGGGCGCTACCAGTTGGGCGTGGAACTGCCGGCCCGGGACGTGACCCTGATCGTCACCTTCCTGCAGTCCCTCAACGGGGACGTGCGGCCATGACCCGCCTGCCGTCCTGGAAGGGTGCCGCCCCCTGGCTGCTGGTGCTGATCCTCACCGTCATCCTGGTGGGGCTGTTCCAGCGCAGCACCGGGGCCGACGTCGCCGAGCAGGCCCGGGTCGAGGCCCTGGTGCATGAGATCGTCGCCCTGGACGCCCGCCTCAACCAGGACCTGCTCAAGCTGCGCCACCGCCAGTTGCAGGACTACGACGCGGTGGCGGCGGCGGACGAGCGCATTTCCGCCCTGCTGCAACGCCTGCAGGCAGAACTGCAGCGCCACGGCAGCGAGGCCATGACCCCGGTGCTGGCCCTGTGGCAGGAAAAGCGGGAAGGACTGGAGCGCTTCAAGCAGCAGAATGCCCTGCTGCGCAATTCCCAGGACCACTTCCTCAATCTCTCCAGCCAGCTCCTGCGTGCCAGCGACAGCCCGGACGGCCGCGGCAGCGTGCCCCACAGCGCCCTGCTGGCGACGGTGGGGCGGGAAATCATGGAGTTCCTCATCCGCGGCGAGGCCGACGACATGCCGGCGGTGGCCGCCGACCTCTCCGCCCTGCAGGACCAGGTCGTCGGCTGGCCCCTGGAGGTGCGGCGCCAGGTGCTGCTGATGACGGCCCACGGCCAGCAGGTGCTGCGCCATCGCCTGGACGTGGAGAGCCTGCTCAACGAACTCACCGGCAGCCCCTTCGCCGGCAGCCTGGAGGCCTCCTACCGGGACTACAGCGAAATCTACCGCCAGGACCTGAAGCAGGCAGAAAGCTACCGCCTGCTGCTGGCCCTGTTTGCCCTGTTCCTCATCGCCACCGTGGTCTACATCATGGTGGAGCTGAAGAAGTCGGCCCTGGAGCTGGGCCACAGCCATGCCTTCCTCGACAACATCGCCAATACCCTGGCCGAAGGCATCCTGGCCCTGGACCGGGGCGGCCGCATCACCTTCGCCAACCAGCGGGCCGAAGCCCTGCTGGGGGCGGCGCCGGGCGGCCTGCTCGGCCGCGATGCCGCCACGGTGCTGTGGCCCGGCGCGGCGCCGGCCGAGGTTTCCGGCCTGGCCCGGGCCCTGGCCACCGGCGCCGTGTTCGAGGGCGAGGACGATTTCGTGCGCAGCGACGGCAGTGCCTTCCCGGTGGCCGTGCTGGGGGCGCCCCTGCGGGGCGGCGAGGGCGACGCCGACCAGGCCGGCTACGTGGCCTCCTTCCGCGACATCAGCGAAATCAAGCAGGCCGAGGCCCGCCTGCATCTGGCGGCCAGGGTCTTCGACAGCCTGGGCGAGGCCATGGTGGTGACCGATGCCCGGGGCCGCATCCAGTCGGTCAATCCGGCCTTCTCCGAGGTCACCGGCTATTCCGAGGCGGACGCCCGGGGCCGGGCGCCGGGCCACATCCTGGCCTCGGGCCAGCACGATCCGGCCTTCTATGCCCAGATGTGGCAGAGCCTGCAGGAGCAGGGCAAGTGGCAGGGCGAAGTGATCAACCGGCGCAAGTCCGGCGAGACCTATCCGGAGTGGCTGTCCATTACCGCCATCAAGGACGGGGCCGGCCAGGTCAGCCAGTACGTGGGCCTGTTCACCGATATCACCGACCGCAAGCAGGCCGAGGCCCACATCCACCACCTGGCCTACCACGACCCCCTCACCGGCCTGCCCAACCGCCGCCTTTTCTACGACCGCCTGGAAAACGCCCTGCGCCAGGCCCACCGTTCCCGGCGCAAGCTGGCGGTGCTGCTGCTGGACCTGGACCGCTTCAAGGCGGTGAACGACACCCTGGGCCACGACCAGGGCGACCTGCTGCTCAAGGAAGTGGGGGCCCGCCTCAGCCTCTGCCTGCGGGAGGGTGACACCCTGGCCCGCCTCGGCGGCGACGAGTTCGTCCTGCTGCTGCCCGAAGTGCTGTCGGCGGAGGATGCCAGCATCGTCGCCGGCAAGCTGCTGGCCCAGTTCGACCAGCCGGTACGGCTCGGGGAGCGGGAGATTTTTGCCTCCACCTCCATCGGCATCGCCCTTTACCCGGCCGACGGGGAGGACGGGGAGTCCCTGCTCAAGCATGCCGACGTGGCCATGTACGCGGCCAAGGACGGCGGCCGGGCGGCCTACCGCTTCTTCATCGCCAGCCACAACGAGCGTTCCCTGGAGCGGCTGGAACTGGAGAACGACCTGCGCCGGGCCGTCGAGGGCGAACAGCTGCTGCTCTACTACCAGCCCCAGATCGGTGCCAGCAGCGGCCGCATCGCCGGGGTCGAGGCCCTGGTGCGCTGGCGCCATCCGACCCGGGGCCTGGTGATGCCCGACAGCTTCATCGCCCTGGCGGAAAACGCCGGCCTCATCGACGCCATCGGCCACTGGTGCCTGGTGGCCGCCTGCCGCCAGCTGCGGGCCTGGCAGGAGCAGGGGGTGCCGGTGCCGCGGGTGGCGGTGAATGTCTCGGCCCGCCAGCTGCGGCGCTGGGACTTCGCCCAGGAGGTGCTGCAGGTGGTGACCCAGAGCGGCATCGACCCGGCTGGCCTGGAGCTGGAGCTGACGGAAAGCTCCCTGGCCGATGACCCGGAACAGATCCTGGCCATCTTCAGCACCCTGCGCCAGGCCGGGGTGCGGGTCTCCATCGACGATTTCGGCACCGGCTATTCCTCCCTTTCCTATCTCTCCCGGTATCCGGTGGACGAGGTGAAGATCGACCGCAGCTTCGTCTCCCGCCTCCTGGACGACCGGGAGGCGCGCTCTGTGGTGCGGGCGGTGATCCTCCTGGCCCACGGCCTGGGCATGCGCACCGTCGCCGAAGGGGTGGAGACCGAGGCCCAGTGGCAGGTGCTGAGCGACCTGGATTGCGACGAACTGCAGGGCTACCTGTTCAGCAAGCCGGTGCCGCCGCACCAGATTCCCCTGCTCAAGGGCGACTGGCAGCGCAGCGAGAGCCGCCTGCCGGTGTGACGGGCAAGGGCCGTACGGGCCTTTGCTTTATGCGTTTTCTCAAATAAACAAATAGCCAAAGAAGCTTTGTGGTTCTAAACACCTTGTTTAGAGTTCGCTTCTGAAGAGTCAGCCATCGCTGGAAGGAACCCCCATGAAGAACGCCGTTTCCCCCGTTTCCCGCCTGTTCGCCGCCCTGCTCCTGGCGGGCGGCCTGGTCGCCCCGGCCCTGGCCGATGTCACCCTGCTCAACGCCTCCTACGATGTGGCCCGGGATTTCTACAAGGACTACAACCCCATGTTCACCAAGCACTGGCAGGCCAAGGCCGGTGAAAAGGTGGAGGTGAAGCAGTCTCACGGCGGTTCCTCCAAGCAGGTGCGGGCCGTGGCCGATGGCCTGGAAGCGGACGTGGTGACCATGAACCAGGCCACCGACGTCGATTACCTGGCCGACAAGGGCCTGGTGGCCAAGGACTACGCCAAGAAATTCCCCAACAACGCCTCGCCCTACACCTCCACCATGGTGTTCATTGTGCGCAAGGGCAACCCCAAGGCCCTGAAGGACTGGTCCGACCTGGCCAAGTCCGGCGTCGAAGTGATCGTGCCCCACCCCAAGAACACCGGCAACGGCCGCTACACCTACCTGGCCGCCTGGGGCTACGCCCTCAAGCAGCCCGGCGGCAACGACAAGAGCGCCCTGGAATTCGTAGGCAAGATCCTGAAGAACGCCCCCCTGTTCGCCGCCGGCGGCCGGGATGCCACCACCACCTTCATGCAGCGCCGCCTGGGCGACGTGCTGGTCACCTTCGAGTCCGAGGCCGAGCTGATCGCCAAGGAATTCGGCCGCGGCGAGTTCGAGGTGGTCTATCCCAGCGTTTCCATTCTGGCCGAGTTCCCGGTGGCCGTGGTGGACAAGGTGGTGGACAAGAAGGGCAGCCGCAAGCAGGCCCAGGCCTACCTGGACTACCTGTGGTCCAAGGAAGGCCAGGAGAACGCCGCCCAGAACTACCTGCGGCCCCGGGATGCGGAAGTGCTGAAGAAGTATGCCGCCCAGTTCCCCAACATCAAGACCTTCTCCGTGGATGAAGTGTTCGGCGGCTGGAGCAAGGCGGCCAAGGCCCACTTCGTCGATGGCGGTTCCTTCGACCAGCTCTACGTGCAGAAGTAATCCACCCCCGCCCCCGACCCCCACGGCGCCGGGCCGGCCTGCAAGGCTCCCCGGCGCCGTCGTTTGAGAAACCCATGTCAGCCAAGAAAAACAACGTCCTCCCCGGCTTCGGCCTGGCCCTGGGCTACACCCTGGTGTATCTCTCGGTGCTGGTGCTGATCCCCCTGGGCGGCCTGGTGCTCAAGTCCACCGCCCTGACCTTCGCCCAGTTCTGGGACATCGCCACCACCGAGCGGGCCCTCGCCGCCTATCGCGTCACCTTCGGCGCCTCGGCCCTGGCCGCCGTCATCAACGCCTTCTTCGGCCTCATCGTGGCCTGGGTGCTGGTGCGCTACGACTTCCCCGGCAAGCGCCTGATCGACTCCTTCGTCGATCTGCCCTTCGCCCTGCCCACCGCCGTGGCCGGCATCACCCTGGCCACCCTGTATTCCACCAACGGCTGGATCGGCAAGTACCTGGAGCCCCTGGGCCTGAAGGTGGCGTACACGCCCCTGGGCATCGTCGTGGCCCTCACTTTCATCGGTCTGCCCTTCGTGGTGCGCACCCTGCAGCCGGTGATCGAGGACATCGAGCCGGAAGTGGAGGAGGCCGCCGCCACCCTGGGCGCCTCCCGCTGGCAGACCTTCCGCCGCATCATCTTCCCCGCCATCTTCCCGGCCCTGCTCACCGGTTTCGCCCTGTCCTTCTCCCGGGCCGTGGGGGAATACGGCTCGGTGATCTTCATCGCCGGCAACATGCCCCTCATTTCCGAGATCACGCCCCTGCTCATCATTTCCAAGCTGGAGCAGTACGACTACGTGGGCGCCACCGCCCTGGCGGTGGTGATGCTGGGCATTTCCTTCGTCCTGCTGCTGGCCATCAACGGCCTGCAGTGGTGGGCCGCCAACCGACACAACAACCGTAATACCGGAGGCGAGCAATGAGCGTGCGCCGTGCCAATACCGAACCGGCCTGGGTGCGCTACACCCTGCTGACCCTGGCCTTCGCCTTCCTCGCCCTGTTCCTCGGCGTGCCCCTGGCGGCGGTCTTCGCCGAAGCCCTGCGGGGCGGCTGGGAAGCCTATGTCAACGGCCTCCTGGACCCGGAGGCCCGCAGTGCCGTGACCCTGACTCTGGCGGTGGCGGCCATCGCCGTGCCCCTCAATGTGGCCTTCGGTATTGCCGCCAGCTGGGCCATCGCCAAGTTCGAGTTCCGCGGCAAGAGCCTGCTGATCACCCTGATCGACCTGCCCTTCGCCGTCAGCCCGGTCATCGCCGGCCTCATCTTCGTGCTGATGTTCGGCGCCCAGGGCTATTTCGGTCCCTGGCTCGCCGAGCACGACGTGAAGATCGTCTTCGCCGTGCCCGGCATCATCCTGGCCACCCTCTTCGTCACCTTCCCCTTCGTCGCCCGGGAAATGATTCCCCTGATGCAGGCCCAGGGCAAGGATGAGGAGGAGGCCGCCGTCTCCCTCGGCGCCTCCGGCTTCCAGATGTTCTGGCGGGTGACCCTGCCCAACATCAAGTGGGGCCTGCTGTACGGGGTGATCCTGGCCAACGCCCGGGCCATGGGCGAGTTCGGCGCCGTCTCCGTGGTCTCCGGCCACATCCGCGGCGAGACCAACACCCTGCCCCTGCACGTGGAAATTCTCTACAACGAATACAACGCCATCGGCGCCTTCGCCTCGGCCTCCGTCCTCGCCCTCCTGGCCCTGGTCACCCTGGTGGCCAAGACCCTGGTGGAGTGGCGCATGCGGGCCGAGACCGCGATGCTGACCGCCGAACTGCCCCCCGAGAAAACCAACTGAGCCTGCCGCCATGAGTATCGAAATCCGCAACATCGCCAAGCGTTTCGGCAACTTCGTCGCCCTCGACGACGTCTCCCTTTCCATTCCCACCGGCGAGCTGGTGGCCCTGCTCGGTCCTTCCGGCTGCGGCAAGACCACCCTGCTGCGCATCATCGCCGGCATGGAAACGGCGGACGAGGGCCAGGTCATGTTCGAAGGCAGCGAGGCCACCCACCTCCACGCCCGGGAGCGCCAGGTGGGCTTCGTCTTCCAGCACTACGCCCTGTTCCGCCACATGAACGTGTTCGAGAACGTGGCCTTCGGCCTGCGGGTCAAGCCGCGCAAGGAGCGGCCCTGCGAGTCCGAGATCCGCAAGCGGGTCATGGACCTGCTCTCCCTGGTGCAGCTGGACTGGCTGGCGGACCGCTACCCGACCCAGCTTTCCGGCGGTCAGCGTCAGCGCATCGCCCTGGCCCGGGCCCTGGCGGTGGAACCCAAGGTGCTGCTGCTGGACGAGCCCTTCGGCGCCCTCGACACCAAGGTGCGCAAGGAACTGCGCCGCTGGCTGCGCCGCCTGCACGACGAGATGCACATCTCTTCCGTCTTCGTCACCCACGACCAGGAAGAGGCCCTGGAAGTGGCGGACCGGGTGGTGGTGATGAACAAGGGCCGCATCGAACAGGTGGGTTCCCCGGACGAGGTCTATTCCAACCCGGCCAGTCCCTTCGTCTATCAGTTCCTCGGCAACGTGAACGTCTTCCACAGCCGGGTCCATGGCGCCTGGGCCGAGGTGGCCCGGGACGACGTGCCCGCCGGCCAGGAGGCGGTGGCCTTCATCCGCCCCCACGATATCGACATCGACACCGTGGCCACACCCGAATCCCTGGAGGCCAAGGTCAGCTACGTGCAGACCATCGGCCCCCTGGTGCGGGTGGAGGTGATCCACCAGGGGGAACTGGTGGAAGTGGAACTGACCCGGGAGCGCCAGCAGGTGCTGGGCCTGACGGCCGGCCAGCAGGTGTGGCTGAAGCCGCGCCAGGTCAAGGTCTTCGCCAACGGCGAGGGGGCGGTGGCGCCGGCTCAGGCCCAGGAAAAGCAGCCCTTCCTGTTCTGAGGCGTCGTCTCACAACGGGTGCCCGCTAAAGCAGAAGGGGCGCCATTCTTCGGCAATGCATGCCGGAGAATGGCGCCCCTCTTGCGTTTCAGGGCAGGGCTTGGATGAATCCCGTGCCCTGCCTCAGGTCGCCGGGTCTTGGCGGTCGGGCCTCAGGCGCCGGGTTTCAGGCGCCGGGTTTCAGGCGCCGGGTCTCAGACATTTTCGCCGCACAGTTCGGCGTAGGCCGAGTGGTTGTGGATGGACTCGAAATTCTCCGATGCCACCGACCAGCGGCCGACGCGGGGCTCGGCCATGAGGCGCAGGGCGATGTCCCGCACCAGGTCCTCGACGAACTTGGGATTGTCGTAGGCCCGTTCGGTGACCCACTTCTCGTCCGGGCGCTTCAAGAGGCCGAAGACCTCGCAGGAGGCTTCCTCCTCGGCCAGGCGCACCAGTTCCTCCACCGCCATGGGCTGGCGCAGTTCGGCGCTGATGGTGATGTGGGAGCGCTGGTTGTGGGCGCCGTATTCGGAAATCTTCTTGGAGCAGGGGCAGAGGCTGGTGACCGGGGCGGTCACCGCCAGGGTGGTGCGGATCGGGGCGCCGGGCTGTTGCTCCACCTGCAGGCGCACGTCGTAGTCGAGCAGGCTGGAAACGCCGGAAACCGGGGCTGCCTTGGCGATGAAGTAGGGGAAGGCCAGGTCGATGCTGCCGCTCTCGGCCTGCAGGTGGCCCAGCATTTCCTGCAGCAGGGCCGGCAGGTCCGCCGCCTGCAGGGCGCCCCGGGGGCGTTCGAGAATTTCGACGAAGCGGGACATGTGGGTGCCCTTCACCTCCGGCGCCAGGCCCACAGCCATGGTCAGCTCGGCCACCGTGTGCTGCACGGCGCCGTCGGCGGCGGCCAGGGCCAGGGGATAGCGCAGGCCCTTCACGCCCACCTTCTGGATCGCCAGCTGGCGCTGATCCGGGGTGGCCTGGACATCGGGCAGGTGGAACATCTTGTCCGGTGCATTCATATCGTCTCTCCGTGGGGTTGGGGGCGGCGTGGCGCCTTTTTGTCGTTCAGGGCTGGGCCAGGAAGCGCTGGATGGCCTGGCGCAGCTGGGGGTCGTTGGGCGTGGTGCGGCTGCCGAAGGACAGCACGGTCTTGCCGCTGCGGTCGATCAGGTACTTGTGGAAATTCCATTGCGGCACCTGGCCCGTGGCCTTGGCCAGGGCCTGGTAGAAGGGGTTGGCGTCCTTGCCCACCACCGAGGTCTTGGCCAGCATGGGGAAGCGCACGCCGTAGGTGAGGCGGCAGAAATCGGCGATCTCCTGGTTGGAGCCCGGTTCCTGCTGGCCGAAGTCGTTGGCCGGGAAGCCCAGCACCACCAGGCCCTGGCCCTTCAGTTCGGCGTAGAGGTCTTCCAGGCCGTCGTACTGGTTGGTGAAGCCGCAGTAGGAGGCGGTATTGACCACCAGCAGCACCTTGCCGGCGTACTGGCAGAGGGGCTGGGGCTTTTCGTCCTGCAGGGCGGGGAAGGTGTGCTGCAGCAGGGGCGGGCAATCGGCGGCGCTGGCCGGCATGGCGGTTCCTATCAGGCTGAACAGGACGAGGAGGGCGGGCAGAACTCGGGCGGCAAGTCGGGACATGAATCCTCCGGGCAGGGGCAGGTCGGTCGCTCCAGGCCAGCAGCCCGGCTTACTCAAGACAGCAACTGGCGGCTCCGGGTTCCCGGCCCAGGCCCCCGCACGGAGGCAGACGCTGCAAAAAAGCAGGGAACCGGGAGGCATTGGCGCTGTCTGTAGCTGCGCGCCCCCAACTCCAACAGAGAAAACATAAAAATGCTCTACCCGGAACTCTTCACCAGCCTGGAAAAAGCCCGCTGGAACATGGCCGACGACATTCCCTGGGACCAGTTCGACGCCGGCCTGCTCTCTGACGAGCAGGCCATCACCATCAAGATGAACGCCATCACCGAATGGTCCGCCCTGCCGGCCACGGAGATGTTCCTGCGGGACAACAAGGACGATTCCGACTTTTCCGCCTTCATGTCCATCTGGTTCTACGAAGAGCAGAAGCATTCCCTGGTGCTGCAGGAATACCTGCGCCGCTTCCGTCCCGAGCTGGTGCCGACGGAGGAGGAGCTGCACGCCGTGCGCTTCGAGTTCGACCCGGCCCCGCCCCTGGAAACCCTGATGCTGCATTTCTGCGGCGAAGTGCGTCTGACCCAGTGGTACCGCCGGGCCAGCGAATGGCACACCGAACCGGTGATCAAGGCCATCTACGACCACATCTCCCGGGACGAGGCCCGCCACGGCGGCGCCTACCTCAAGTACATGAAGCGGGCCATCGACAAGTTCGGCGACAGCGCCCGGGCCGCCTTCGCCAAGCTGGGCATGCTGATGGCCGCCAGCGGCCGTTCCGGCAAGCCCCTGCACCCCACCAACCTGCACGTGAACCAGAGCCTCTTCCCCAACGACACGGTGCAAAGCCGCCTGCCGGACCCGGAATGGCTGGAACGCTGGCTCGACACCCAGATCTGTTTCGACAAGACCTGGGAAGCCCGGGTGGTGGGCGGCATCCTGCGCAACCTCTCCAGCCTCTTCGACCAGACTTTCGAGACGGTGCAGGACCTGAGCCGCTACCGCAAAACCCTCAAGGTGGCCTGAGGCCGCTCCGCCGCTTCCCGCTTTTCTCTCTCACCGGCCCGGCGGCGCCAGCCTGGCGCCCCGGCTCTGGTAAAATCTCCCGTCTTTGCGGCCGCCACCGGGCGGCCAGCCGTTCTGCCGTGGAGAAATAGCAATGTACAAGTCCCCCCTCATCCAGGATCTGCACGATCGCGGGCTCATCGCCCAGCTGACCGACGCCCAGGCGCTCGATCAACTGCTGACCCAGGAGTCGGTGACCCTCTATTGCGGCTTCGATCCCACTGCCGACAGCCTGCACCTGGGCCATCTGGTGCCGGTGCTGATCCTGAAGCGCTTCCAGGAAGCCGGCCACAAGCCCATCGCCCTGGTGGGCGGCGCCACCGGCATGATCGGCGACCCCAGCTTCAAGGCCACCGAGCGCAAGCTCAACACCCCCGACGTGATCGCCACCTGGGTGGAGAAGATCCGCGGCCAGGTCATGCCCTTCCTCAAGTTCGACGGCCCCAACGCCGCCCGCATGGCCAACAACTACGAGTGGTTCAGCGGCATGAACTGCCTGGAATTCCTGCGCGACATCGGCAAGCACTTCTCGGTGAACGCCATGATCAAGAAGGAATCGGTGCAGCAGCGCCTGGTGCGGGAAGACCAGGGCATCTCCTACACCGAATTCTCCTACAGCCTGCTGCAGGGCTACGACTTCGCCGAGCTGTACAAGCGTTTCGGCTGCATCCTGCAGGTGGGCGGCTCCGACCAGTGGGGCAACATCGTCGCCGGCACCGACCTGACCCGCCGCCTGCACCAGCAGCAGGTCTACGGCATGACCGTGCCCTTGATCACCAAGGCTGACGGCACCAAGTTCGGCAAGACCGAATCCGGCGCCGTCTGGCTCGACCCGAAGAAGACCTCCCCCTACGCCTTCTACCAGTTCTGGCTCAACACCAGCGACGCGGACGTCTACAAGTTCCTCAAGTTCTTCACCTTCCTGCCCCTGACCCGCATCGCCGAAATCGAGGCGGCGGACAAGGCCGGCGGCGGCAAGCCCGAAGCCCAGCGCATCCTGGCCGAGGAAGCCACCCGCCTGGTGCACGGCGACGAGGCCCTCAAGGCGGCCCAGCGCATTTCCCACAGCCTGTTCTCCGGCGAACTGGCCTCTTTGACGGAAAACGACCTGGAGCAGCTGGCCCAGGACGGCATGCCCGGCGTCGCCATCGACAAGGCCCAGGGCGGCCTCATCGACGCCCTGGTGGCGGCCAACCTGGCCAAGTCCAAGTCCGAAGCCCGCACCTTCATCCAGAGCGGCAGCGTGGCCATCAACGGCCAGAAGGTGGAAGGCATCGAGCACCAGATCGGCGAAGGCGAGCGCCTCTTCGGCCGCTTCACCATCCTGCGCCGGGGCAAGAAACAGTACGGGCTGGTGAGCTGGATCTGACGCTGATTTAAAAGCGTTGGCCACAGAGGGCACAGAGGTCACCGAGAAGGTGATTCTGTGCCCTTGTCGTTTTCAGGGGGCTGCCTGGAGAGGTAGCAGGCATGCGCTTTCTCGGCATGGCATCGCGGGGATGGCCGTCTTTCCTGCCTCCCGGGCCATGCCTACTTTCTTTTCGCCACAGCTACAGGCGCACCCATACCTGCACCTCCACCCGCCGCCAGGGATTCCTGTGGCGGGTCAGCCGGCTGATGCGGGCTTCCAGCACTTCGCCCCGGTCCAGGGCGGCGGCCACGGCGGCGTTTTCCGCCCGGGGCAGGTAGCCCAGCTTGGCCTTGCGCCACTCCACCCGCACCGCCCGGGGATCGTGGGGATTGTCCGGCTCCCGGTGCAGGGTCAGGGGATCGCCCACGGCCATGGCCGGCCACAGGGTGTCGCTGCCGTAATACTGGCTGCCGGCCAGGGGCGAACTCTGCACCAGGATGCGCACCTCGGCGGCCCCCACCGGCGCCGCCAGCAGCAGGCACGAGAGCAGGAAGATCCTAATCGGCGTCGAAGGCATTCTTGAGCCATTCCAAGGGAGCGCTCGCCGCCTCGCCCTGCAACAGCACGCAGTCGAAACGGCAGGCGCTGTCGCCCTGTTCCTGCAGCCAGTGGCGGGCCGCCAGGATCAGGCGCTGCTGCTTCTTCCGGGTAATGCTGGCGGCGGCGCCGCCGAAATCCCCGTTGCGGCGCAGGCGCACCTCGACGAAGACCGTGGTGCGGCCGTCGCGGCAGACCAGGTCGATTTCGCCGCCCCTGACCCGGTAGTTGCGCGCCAGCACCTTCAGTCCCCGGTCCTCCAGCCAGGCGGCGGCCCGCGCCTCGGCCAGGCTGCCGTCGGCCTGCCGCGGGTCCCGGGCGGGGGAGGGGGCTGCTGCCGTGGTATCTTTGGCGCCTGTGTTCACGGTCCGGCTCGCGAGTATTGATGACAATTGAATCTGCATTGTATGTGGTCCCCACCCCCCTGGGGAATCTCCAGGACATGAGCCTGCGCGCCATCGAGGTGCTCAAGGCGGTGCCCTGGGTGGCGGCCGAGGACACCCGCCACAGCCAGCCCCTGCTGCGCCACTTCGGCAGCGGCGCCCGCCTCCTGCCGGCCCACCAGCACAACGAGGAACAGGCCGCCCAGGGGGTCATCGACAAGCTGGCCGCCGGCGAGGCCGTGGCCCTGGTCTCCGATGCCGGCACCCCCGCCGTTTCCGACCCCGGCGCCCGCATTGTCGCCCGGGTGCGGGAGGCGGGCTTCAAGGTGGTGCCCCTGCCCGGCGCCTGCGCCGCGGTGACGGCCCTCTCCGCCTCCGGCCTGATGGCCCCCCATTTCCTCTTCTACGGCTTCCTCCCAGCCAAGGCCGGCCAGCGCCAGAAGGAGCTGGAGGCCCTGGTGGCCCTGCCCTACACCCTGGTCTTCTACGAGGCGCCCCACCGGGTGCTGGAATCGGTGGAGGCCCTGGCCGCCGCCTTCGGCCCGGAACGCACCATCGTCTTCGCCCGGGAACTGACCAAGCTCTTCGAGACCATTCACGCCTGTCCCCTGGGCGAGGCCCTGGAATGGCTGCAGGCCGACGCCAACCGCCAGCGCGGCGAGTTCGTGCTGCTGGTGGAAGCCGCGCCGGAGGATGCGGACGACGGCGCCGGCGAGCGGGTGCTCAGGCTACTGTTGGCAGAAGGCCTGCCGGTGAAGCAGTGCGCCAAGCTGGCGGCCGAAATCACCGGTGCCTCCAAGAACGAGCTGTACCAGAAGGCCCTGGCCCTCAAGGACGCCGGCTGAGGCGACCGCCGCAGCGGCCCAAGTCCCTACAGACAGTGGGGCAGGGCGGCAGCTAAAATTACGTTTATCAGCCGCAAGGCCCTTTGACGAAGAACTTCCATGCAAATCACCATCACCCGTCCCGACGACTGGCACCTGCACCTGCGCGACGGCGAAGCCCTGGCCGCCGTGCTGCCCCATACCGCCCGCCAGTTCGCCCGGGCCATCGTCATGCCCAACCTGAAGCCGCCGGTGACCACGGTGGAACAGGCTGCCGCCTACCGTCAGCGCATCCTGACCGCCCTGCCGGCCGGCATGAGCTTCGAGCCCCTGATGACCCTGTACCTGACGGACAAGACTCCGGCGAGCGAAATCACCGCCGCCGTGGCCTCCGGCTTCGTCAAGGCGGTCAAGCTCTACCCCGCCGGCGCCACCACCAATTCCGACGCCGGCGTCACCAGCCTGGCCAAGTGCTCGGCGGCCCTGGCCGAGATGGAAAAGCGGGGCCTGCCCCTGCTGGTGCACGGTGAAGTCACCGATCCGGCCATCGATCTCTTCGACCGGGAAAAGGCTTTCATCGATACCGTCATGATGCCCCTGCTGAAGGACTTCCCCGGCCTCAAGGTGGTGTTCGAGCACATCACCACCGCCGACGCGGCGGCCTTCGTTGCCGAGAGCGGCGCCAACATCGGCGCCACCATCACCGCCCACCACCTGCTCTACAACCGCAATGCCATCTTCCAGGGCGGCGTGCGCCCCCACTGGTACTGCCTGCCGGTGCTGAAGCGCGAGACCCACCGCCAGGCCCTGGTGCAGGCGGCCATCTCGGGCAATCCCAAGTTCTTCCTCGGGACCGACTCGGCGCCCCATGCCACCGGCGCCAAGGAGGCTGCCTGCGGCTGTGCCGGCTGCTATACCGCCCTGCATGCCATGGAACTGTATGCCGAGGCCTTCGACAATGCGGGTGCCCTGGACAAGCTGGAGGGCTTCGCCAGCTTCCACGGCGCCGACTTCTACGGACTGCCGCGCAACAGCGGCACGGTCACTCTGGAAAAGAAGGCCCAGGCCGTGCCTGCCAGCCTGGCCTACCTGAGCGGCGACAGCCTGACCCCCCTGCGGGCCGGCGAGAGCCTGCCCTGGACCTTCGTCGCCTGACGACCTGACCGCGCCACCGCTTCCCCGAGGATGCCTGCCATGAAGAAGCCCCTGCTGCTCCTGCCCCTGCTGTCCCTGCCCCTGCTGGCCGGCTGCATCAATGACGCCGCCGCCTATCGCATCGATGGCCGCGACCACGCCATCAGCGTCTCCCGGGAGCAGAACTTCTTCTGGGAGAAGACGGTGAAGTTCGCCGTCATCGCCGCCCGCCTGCCGGACTGCCAGCGCATCCACCTGCTCAATCCGGCTCCCCGCAACACCAGGGTCGAGCTGTGGCAGCCCGGTCCCGGCACCTTCGTGCTGAAGCAGGGCGAGGCCTATTTCCTCACCGAAACCCAGACCTGCAAAGGCTTCCAGAAGCTGGCGGCGGCCCCCCAGGAAGGTCTGGGCGACAAGGTGGGCGTGTTCGAGGAGAAGGGCGACCGCTTCGTCTTCACCCCGGAACCCAAGCCCGCCACGCCGCCGGCTGCGGCGGCGGAAGCGGTGCCGGCCCCCGCCACGGAACCCGCCGCAACGGCTCCCGCCGCGCCCGCGCCGACCCAGCAGTGAGCCGGCCGGCTCCCTACGCCAATCCCCTCTTCGCGCCTCTGGCTCCCTGGCTGGCGCGGCTGCAGCCGCCCTGGCCGCCGGTGCCCGATGCCGCCGCCCTGGCCGGCCTGACGGCGCTGGCGGCCGGTCTGGGGTTGCGCTCGGCCACCGGCCATCCCCTGAGTTTTCCGCCGCCCCGGGACGACGGCCTGGGCTACGAGGCGCGCATCGGCGCCAACGGCCAGGTGGAAACCCGGCCCGACAACTGGCACGACTTCTTCAACGCCCTGGTGTGGTGTGCCTTTCCCCTGAGCAAGCAGGCCATCAACGGCCGCCACCTGCAGGCCCTGGCGGCAGCCGGGGACGATGCCCCGGGGAGTGGGCGCGGCGGCGCCCGGGATGCCATGACCCATTTTGACGAGTGCGGCGCCCTGGTGCTGTCCACCGACCCTTCCCTGCTGCAGCTGCTGCAGGAGTTCCGCTGGCAGGAACTGTTCTGGCAGCGCCGGGCGGACCTGGCCGCTTCCCTGCGGGTGGTGGTGTTCGGCCACGCCACCTATGAATCCCTGCTGGCCCCGTTCTGCGGACTGACGGCCAAGGCGGTTCTCTACGAGGTGGATGCGGCAGTCCTGGCGGCGGTGGACCGGGGCGACCTCTCGGCCCTGGATGCGCGCCTGGCGACCGAGCTGGCCGCCGGCCACCACGGCCGGCCCCGGGAGCTGCAGCCCCTGCCGCTGCTGGGCCTGCCCGGGGTGACCCCGGACAACGAAAATCCGGACTATTACGCCGATACCTGGCAATTCCGTCCGGGGCGGCGCGCCAAGCCCGTATAATGGCGGGGTGAAGCTGGCCAGGCAGCCGCTGGGTATTCGTACCGAGAGGAAAGTCCGGGCTCCATAGAGCGGGATGCTGGCTAACGGCCAGGCGCTATAAGCCGCAAGGCGAAGGCGACGGAAAGTGCAACAGAGAGCAGACCGCCGATGGCTCCGGTGCAAACCGGGGATCAGGCAAGGGTGAAACGGTGGCCGGACCTCAGGTCCGGACGGGCTGGTGCAAGCCGGTTCGGGGTAAGAGCCCACCGCGGCTGTGGCGACACAGACGGCACGGTAAACCCCATTCGGAGCAAGGCCAAATAGGGGAGCATCAGGCGTGGCTCGCGCTGCTCCCGGGTAGGCTGCTTGAGCGCCGTGGTAACACGGCGCCTAGAGGAATGGCTGCCAGGCGGCGGAGGTTCGCCTCCAACGCCCAACAGAACCCGGCTTATCGGCCAGCTTCACATCCCTTCCCGTATTTCCCAGACCCCCGCCCGTGGCCGGGGCCGGCAGGCGTTCGCCCGTCGTTCTTTCAGCTTGTCCCCATCCTTCTTTCTTGCGCTCGTCGTCTTGCCTGTCACTCCGATGGCATGGGATGCCCGGAGGGCGGATTGCGGCCTTCAACTCCTAATAAAGTACTTTCAGTTTGATTTGTATCAATATTGATTTTTAAGGAAATTTTTTCTGTAAAATTTTGTCAGAAAGCGCTGTAAGCCCTTGTCGCAAAAGAAAAAAATGCCATTTCCCCATTGACGCTAAGATTTGAGTGCACTAAAGTGGTGAAACGTGGTGTTCGGTGGTGAATTGTGGAGTGAGCGAAATCCTCCCGCCTGCCGAAGGACCTCGGGGGAAACCAGGGGAAGTCATGTTTCAAGGGGCGGATACGCTGAGTCTGGATGCGAAGGGGCGGCTGGCTGTGCCAGCACGTCACCGGCCCGAACTCGCCCTCAATTCCGCCGGCCGCCTGGTGGTCAATTACCACCCCCACGGTTGCCTCAAGGTCTATCCCGAGTCGGTATGGCAGCCCATCGCCGACAAGCTGTCCAAGATCGCCACCATGAATCCCGCCACCGCCGCGGTGCGCCGGGTGATCCTGGGGACCGCTTCCGTCCAGGAAGCCGACTCCACCGGACGTCTTCTTCTCCCTCCCGCCCTGCGTTCCCTGGCCAAGCTGGACAAACAGGTGATGCTGGTGGGCATGGGTGACCACTTTGAAATCTGGAGCGAGGACTCCTGGGCCAAGCAGAACGAGCTGGCCCTGGCGGCGCTCCAGGATCCTGAGGCTCTCGCCAGTTTCGAGGGCATTGTTCTGTGACCACCGAACGTAGTACCCACGTCACCGTGCTCCTGCAGGAAGCGGTGACGGCCCTCCGCGTTGACCCGCGGGGCGTCTATGTGGACGGCACTTTCGGCCGCGGCGGGCACAGCCGGCTGATCCTCGAGTCCCTCGGGCCCGAGGGGCGGCTGGTGGCTTTCGATCGGGATCCCCTGGCCATCGCGGCCGGGGCGTCGATCCAGGACAAGCGTTTTTCGCTGCATCACACCCCTTTCAGCGAGATGGGGGAGGTGTTGCAGCAACAGGGAATCGGGCTGGTGGACGGGGTGCTCCTGGATATCGGAGTGTCTTCGCCCCAGATCGATGAGGGAGAGCGGGGCTTCAGCTTCAGATTCGATGCCCCTCTCGACATGCGCATGGACACCACCCGGGGCGAAACCGCCGCGGAATGGCTGGCCCGCGCCGATGAGACGGAAATTGCGGAGGTTATAAGGGACTATGGGGAAGAACGGTTTGCTAAGCAGATTGCAAAGAAGATTGTGGCTGCTCGGTCCGAGCGGCCTGTTGCAACCACAAGGCAGCTTGCCGCGCTCGTCGCTGAAGCCGTGCGGACCCGCGAGCCCGGTCAGGACCCGGCGACGCGAAGCTTTCAAGCTATACGGATTCATATCAATCAAGAGCTCCAGGAGCTCTCGCTAGCCCTCTCCCAGGCCCTGGCGCTGCTCAAGCCCGGCGGCCGACTGGCGGTGATTTCCTTCCATTCCCTGGAGGATCGCATCGTCAAGAATTTCCTGCGTGACCAAGCCGAGCCTGCCAGTCACCTGCCCAAGGGTCTGCCCCTGCGCGCCGACCAGTTGCCCCAGCCGACCCTGGTGCTGGTGGGCAAGGCGGTGCGGGCCTCCCGGGAGGAAGTGGCGGCCAATCCCCGTTCCCGCAGCGCCATCATGCGCGTGGCGGAACGCACCGCAGTGCCCCTGAGCCGGAAGGTGGCCTGAGATGCTGCGCCTCAACCTGTTCCTGCTGCTGGCGGCCATGATCTGCGCCCTGGGCGTGGTCACCTCCCAGCACAAGGCGCGCAAGCTGTTCCAGGAACTGGAAGGGGAGCAGGAGCGGGCCCGCAGCCTGGATGTGGAATGGGGCCAGCTGCAGCTGGAACTGTCCACCTGGGCCACCCATCCCCGCATCGAGAAAATCGCCCGGGACAAGCTGCACATGCATGCGCCGGAGCCGGCGAAGGTGATCAACGTGCCCGCAGGAGGCCGCTGAGATGGCCCGGGCCCGCAGCCACCGCTACACCGAAAGCCCGGTGCTCCAGCTGGCTTTCCCCGCCTGGCGCTCCCGCCTTGCCGCCCTCGCCTTGCTCGGGGGCTTTGCCGTTCTGGCCGGCCGCTCCTTCTATCTGCAGGTGATCAACAACGATTTCCTCCAGGAAAAGGGCGAATCCCGCTATCGCCGGGAGCTGGAAATCTCCGCCTCCCGCGGCCGCATCACCGACCGCAACGGCGACGTGCTGGCCGTGTCCACCCCCATGCGCTCCATCTGGGCCATCCCGGCGGACGTCAAACTGACCCCGGAGCAGTCCCAGAACCTGGCCAAGATGCTGGAAATGGACGGCCGCGAGCTGAACCGCCGCCTGGCCGAGGACAAGAACTTCGTCTACCTGAAGCGGCAGATCCCGCCGGACACCGGGGAGCGCATCGCCGCCCTGAAGCTGCCGGGCATCCACCAGAACAAGGAATACCGCCGCTACTACCCCTCCGGCGACATGACCGCCCACATCGTCGGCTTCACCGGCGTGGACGACAAGGGCCTGGAGGGCGTCGAGCTGGCCTTCCAGGACCAGCTTCTGGGCCGCCCCGGTTTCCGCAGCGTGATCAAGGACCGCCGCGGCCAGATCGTCGAGGACGTGGGCTCGGTGAAGCCGCCCCAGGACGGCAAGGACATCACCCTGGCCCTGGATTCCAAGATCCAGTACCTGGCCTTCTCCCAGCTGAAGCAGGCGGTGGACGACAACGACGCCAAGGCCGGCGGCGCCGTGGTGGTGGATGCCCGCAGCGGCGAAATCCTGGCCCTGGCCAACTGGCCCACCTACAACCCCAACAACCGGGCCAACCTCTCCGGCGCCCAGTTGCGCAACCGGGCCGTCACCGACACCTACGAACCCGGTTCCACCATGAAGCCCTTCTCGGCGGCCCTGGCCCTGGAGAAGGGCAAGTTCCGTTTCGATTCGGTCATCAACACCGCCCCGGGCAAGCTGACCATCGGCACCGCCACCATTTCCGACTCCCACGCCCACGGTCTGCTGACCCTGGCCCAGGTGATCCAGAAATCCTCCAACGTGGGCATCGCCAAGGTGGCCGGCACCTTCCCGGCCGAGGAAATGTGGACCATGTTCGACAACCTGGGCTTCGGTCAGGCGCCCAAGCTCGGCTTCCCCGGCGAAGTGGGCGGCCGCCTGCGGCCGTGGAAGACCTGGCGCCCCATCGAACAGGCCACCATGAGCTACGGCCATGGCATTTCCGTTTCCCTGATGCAGATGGTGCGGGCCTACACCGTGTTCGCCCGGGACGGGGAGCTGATTCCCCTGACCCTGCTCAAGGGCGACGGCAATCCGGTGAAGGGCGAGCGGGTGTTCTCGCCCCAGACCGTGCGCGAGGTCCGGGCCATGCTGGAAATGGCGGTGCAGCCCGGCGGCACCGCGCCCAAGGCCCAGATCCCCGGCTACCGGGTGGCAGGCAAGACCGGTACCGCCCACAAGCTGGAAGGCGGCGTCTACGCCCGCAAGTACGTGGCTTCCTTCGTCGGCCTGGCCCCGGCCAGCGACCCCCGCCTGATCGTCGCCGTGATGATCGACGAGCCTTCCAGCGGCAAGCACTTCGGCGGCGACGTGGCCGGTCCCACCTTTGCCAACATCATGAGCGGTGCCCTGCGCACCCTGGGCGTGCCCCAGGATGCGGCCCTGCAGGTGGCCGGCTCCAATGCCGGCAAGGAGGCCCTGTGAGCGGCGCCATCGTGGCCCAGGCCCTTCTCGACCAGCTGCGCGCCCAGGGCGCCGCCGTCACCCGGCTGGAGAACGACAGCCGCCGGGTGCAGCCCGGCGACGTCTTCGTCGCCTATCCCGGCCATGCCGCCGACGGCCGCAGCTTCATTCCCGCCGCCCTGGAGAAGGGCGCTGCCGGCGTCTTCTGGGAAGCCCGGGACTTTGCCTGGAATCCCGCCTGGGCCGCCGTGCCCCAGCTGGGCGTGGACAACCTGCAGTCCTTCGCCGGCCATCTGGCCAACCTGGTCTATGGCCGGCCTTCGGAGCAGCTGGCCCTGGTGGGCGTCACCGGCACCAACGGCAAGACCACCTGCAGCCAGTGGATCGCCCAGGCCCTGGGCGGCGCCGGCCGCTCCTGCGCCGTCATCGGCACCCTCGGCAACGGCTTTCCCGACGCCCTGGGCGAAGCCGCCAACACCACGCCCGACGCCCTGGCCCTGCACCGCCTGCTGGCCGAATACAAGGCTGCCGGCGCCGTCGCCTGCGCCATGGAAGTCTCTTCCATCGGCCTCGACCAGGGCCGCTGCCACGGTGCCCGCTTCTCCGTCGCCGTGTTCACCAACCTGACCCGGGACCACCTGGACTACCACGGCACCATGGCCGCCTACGGCGCCGCCAAGGAGCGGCTCTTCGCCTGGCCCGAGCTGAACGAGGCGGTGATCAACCTGGACGATCCCTTCGGCCGGGAGCTGCTGGCCCAGACCACCGCCAGCCTGCGCATCGGCTATACCCTGGAAGGCCGTCAGGCGACCGAGGCCGACTGGCTCCTGTCTGCCGAAAACCTGCGCCATGGCGCCGAAGGCCTGGCCTTCACCCTGATCGCACCCCAGGGCCGGGTGGTGGTGGAAACCGGCCTGGTGGGCCGCTACAACGTGGCCAACCTGCTGGCCGTGGCCGGCGCCCTGCTGGCCCTGGGCCTGCCCCTGGAAACCGTGGGCCAGCGCCTGTGCCGCCTGACCCCGCCCGCCGGCCGCATGCAGCGTTTTGGCGGCAAGGGCCTGCCCCTGGTGGTGGTGGATTACGCCCACTCCCCCGATGCCCTGGAAAACGCCCTGACCGCCCTGCGGGAAGTGACCCAGGCCCGGGGCGGCCGCCTGCATTGCGTCTTCGGCTGCGGCGGCGACCGGGACAAGGGCAAGCGCCCCCTCATGGGCAGCGTCGCCGCCCGCCTGGCCGATGAAGTGCTGCTGACCAGCGACAACCCGCGCAGCGAAGATCCCCTGGCGATCCTGGCCGAGATCCGTGCCGGAGCGCCGGAGGCGGCGCTGGAGGCGGAGCGGGAGGTGGCTGTGGCCCACGCCGTGCTGCGGGCGGATGTGGCCGACGTGGTGCTGGTGGCCGGCAAGGGCCACGAGCCCTATCAGGAAATCATGGGTGCCGCCGGCCTGGTGCGGCGCCCCTATTCGGACATCGAGGCCGTGGCGCGGGCCCTGCAACAGCGCGCCGGGAGCATGGCAGCATGATGGATCTATTCGAAGTGGCCCGGGCCACCAACGGCACCGCCTACGGCAGCAACGTGCTGTTCGGCGGCGTTTCCACCGACAGCCGCAGCGTCGGCCGCGGTGAGCTGTTCGTCGCCCTGCGCGGCGAGCGTTTCGACGGCCACGAATACCTGGCCCAGGCCGGCGAGCGGGGCGCCTGCGCCGCCGTGGTGGCCGTGGATACGGTGGAACAGCTGCAGGGCAAGGTCAGCCTGCCCCTGGTGGCGGTGGCCGACACCCGCCTGGCCCTGGGCGCCCTGGCCGGCTATTGGCGGGCCAAGTTCTCCCTGCCCCTGATCGCCGTCACCGGCTCCAACGGCAAGACCAGCACCAAGGAAATGATCGCCTCCATCCTCCAGGCCCAGGCCGTGCTGGATGGCTACGATCCGGCCATGGTGGTGCTGGCGACCCAGGGCAACTTCAACAACGACATCGGCCTGCCCCTGACCCTGCTCAAGCTGCGCACCACCCACCGTTCCGGCGTCATCGAGATGGGCATGAACCATCCGGGCGAGATCGGCTACCTGACCCGCCTGGCCCAGCCCACCGTGGCCCTGGTGACCAACGCCCAGCGCGCCCACCTGGAAGGCATGGGCGACCTGCAGCAGGTGGCCGAGGAAAAGGCCACCATCTATGCCGGCCTGAAGCCCGGCGGCGTCGCCCTGGTCAGCGCCGACGACGCCTTCGCCGCTTACTGGAAGGGCGTGAACGAGCGTCGCCGTGTCGTCACCTTCGGCCTGGACAAGCCCGCCGACGTGGGCGGCAAGGTGCAGCTGCACGGCCTGGAAACCCGCATCGACCTGACCTCGCCCAAGGGCAATGCCGCCATCCGCCTGCGGGTGCCCGGCCTGCACAACGCCCGCAACGCCGTGGCCGCCGCAGCCGCCGCCCTGGCCGGCGGCATCTCCCTGGCGGCCGTGGTCGGCGGGCTGGAGTCCTTCCGCGGCGTCAAGGGCCGCCTGCAGCAGAGGCAGGCCGCCGCCGGCGCCGTCATCCTGGACGACACCTACAACGCCAATCCGGATTCGGTGCGGGCCGGCATCGACGTGCTGGCCGCCACCGTGGGCCGCAAGATTCTGGTGCTGGGCGACATGGGCGAGATCGGCGCCATGAGCGGCCAGTACCACGACGAAATCGGCGGCTACGCCAAGTCCCAGGGCGTGGACCAGCTCCACTGCCTGGGCGAGGCCGCGGCCCAGGCGGCGCGCAATTTCGGCGCCGGCGGCCACCACTACAAGAACCTCGAGGCCCTGGTGCAGGCGGTGCAGGCCGAACTGACCGGCGACACCACCGTGCTGGTGAAAGGCTCCCGCTTCATGAAGATGGAGCGGGTGGTGGACGCCCTGACGGCGCCGGCCGCCAACCAAAATTCCAAGGAGAACAGCTGATGCTGCTGCTGATCGCCCAATGGCTGGGCCAGGATATCCGGGCCTTCAACGTCTTCAACTACATCACCCTGCGCATGGTGCTGGCCGCCATGACCTCCCTGCTCATCTCCTTTGTCGCCGGTCCCGGCGTCATCCGCTGGCTGGCGGCGAAGAAGATCGGCCAGGCGGTGCGCACCGACGGCCCCCAGACCCATCTGGTGAAGACCGGCACCCCCACCATGGGCGGCGTCCTTATCCTCATCGCCATCGGCATCACCACCCTGCTCTGGGGCGACCTCTCCAACCGCTATGTCTGGGTGGTGCTGGTGGTGACCCTGGGCTTCGGCGCCGTGGGTTGGTACGACGACTGGAAGAAGGTGGTGTACCGGGACCCCAACGGCCTGGCTTCCCGCTGGAAGTTCTTCTGGCAGTCCGTCTTCGGCCTGGCGGCCGCCGTCTATCTGGGGCTTTCCGCCACCGGCCCGGCCCAGACCGAAGTGATCATTCCCTTCTTCAAGGCCTTCTCCTATCCCCTGGGTGTGATCGGCTTCATCACCCTGACCTACTTCGTCATCGTCGGCACCTCCAACGCGGTGAACCTCACCGACGGCCTGGACGGTTTGGCCATCATGCCCACCGTCATGGTGGCGGCGGCCCTGGCGGTGTTCGCCTACGTCGCCGGCCACGCCGGCTACGCCAAGTACCTGTTCCTGCCCTATGTGCCGGGCGCCGGCGAGCTGGCCGTGTTCCTCGGCGCCCTGTGCGGCGCCGGCCTGGGCTTCCTGTGGTTCAACGCCTATCCGGCCGAGGTGTTCATGGGCGACGTGGGCGCCCTGGCCCTGGGCGCGGCCCTGGGCACCGTGGCGGTGATCGTGCGCCAGGAAATCGTGCTGCTGATCATGGGCGGCGTCTTCGTCGTCGAAACCCTGTCGGTGATGCTGCAGGTGAGCTGGTTCAAATACACCAAGAAACGCTACGGCGAGGGGCGACGCATCCTGCTCATGGCGCCCCTGCATCACCACTTCGAACAGAAGGGCTGGAAGGAAACCCAGGTGGTGGTCCGCTTCTGGATCATCACCATCATGCTGGTGCTGTTCGGCCTCTCCACTCTGAAGCTGCGTTGAAACTGCGTTAAGCGAAGGCAATAGAACGAAATGAACGTCCAAGGCAAACAGGCGGTGGTAGTGGGACTCGGCGAGTCCGGCCTGGCCATGGCCAAATGGCTGGCCCGGGAAGGCGCGCGGGTGCGCGTCGCCGACAGCCGTGCCCTGCCGCCCAATGCGGACGCCTTCCGCAGCGCCGTGCCATCTGCGGAGCTTGTCACCGGCCCGTTCCAGGCCGCTACCTTCGCCGGGGCAGATTTCATCGCCATCTCCCCGGGGGTGCCGGTGGAGCAGGTGAGCGCCGTGGCCGGCGCCGTGCCCCTGGTTTCCGAAATCGAACTCTTTGCCTGGGCCCTGGGCCGCTACAGCCCCGCCGCCAAGGTCATCGCCATTACCGGCAGCAACGGCAAGACCACCACCACGGCTCTCACCGGCGCCCTCGGTGCCGCCGCCGGCCTTAACACCCGGGTCGCCGGCAACATCTCCCCCGCCGCCCTGGACGCCCTGATGGATGCCCTCGACGGCAACGACCTGCCGCAGCTGTGGGTGCTGGAACTGTCCAGCTTCCAGCTGGAAACCACCCACAGCCTCAACGCCGACGCCGCCACCGTGCTCAACGTCTCGGAAGACCACCTGGACCGCTACGCCGGCTCCATGGACCGCTACACCGAGGCCAAGGCCCGCATCTTCCAGGGCAAGGGCGCCATGATCCTCAACCGGGACGACGACCGCAGCCTGGGCCTGGGCCGCTGCGGCCGCAATTTCGTCACCTTCGGCCTGGACCAGCCGGGCCGGGCACTGGATTACGGTATTGCTGACGGCTGCTTGATGCGCGGCAACGACAAGCTGCTGGCCCTGGCCGAGATGCAGCTGACCGGCCTGCACAACGCCGCCAATGCCATGGCCGCCCTGGCCCTGCTGGAGGCGGTGGGCGTCGCTCCCGCCGCCGTGCTGCCCGCCCTCAAGGCCTTCAAGGGTCTGCCCCACCGGGTGGAACACGTGGCCCGCATCGGCGCCGTCGATTACTACGACGATTCCAAGGGCACCAACGTGGGCGCCACCCTGGCCGCCATCGAGGGCCTGGGCCGGCCCCTGGCCATCGTCCTCGGCGGCGACGGCAAGGGTCAGGACTTCTCGCCCCTCAAGGCTGCCCTGCAGCAGCACGGCCGTGCCGTGGCCCTGATCGGCAAGGACGGCCCGGCCATCGGCCAGGCCATTGCCGGCTGCGGCCTGCCCACTGAATCCTTCGCCGACATGGCCGCCGCCGTCGCCTGGCTGGCCGCCCAGGCCAAGGCCGGCGACGCAGTGCTGCTGTCCCCGGCCTGCGCCAGCCTGGACATGTACAAGAACTACGCCCACCGCGCCCAGGCCTTCATCGACGCGGTGCAACAGCTGGAGGGCCGGGCATGAGCATGGTCCAGGCCCTCAATCAGCCGCGCCAGGAGCCCACGGAAGTGGACATGCTCCTGCTCTGGTCCGTCCTCGGCCTGCTGGCCCTGGGGCTGGTGATGGTCTATTCCTCCTCCATCGCTACCGCCGAGGGCAGCAAGGCCTTCGGCTACCAGCCGGCCTACTTCCTCATCCGCCACGGCGTCTTTCTCTGCGTCGCCATGGTGGCTGCCGCCGTGGCCTTCCAGGTGCCGGTCAAGGTGTGGCAGGAACTGGCGCCCTGGCTGTTCCTGACCGGTGCCGTGCTGTTGGCCGTGGTGCTGATTCCGGGCATCGGCCGGGACGTGAACGGCGCCCGCCGCTGGCTGCCCCTGGGCTTCGCCAATCTGCAGCCGTCCGAGCTGATGAAGCTGTTCGCCGTGCTCTACGCCGCCGACTACACGGTGCGCAAGATGCCCCACATGCACGACCTGAAGAAGGCCTTCCTGCCCATGGCTGGGGCCATGGTGGTGATCGGCGGCCTGCTGCTGAAGGAGCCGGACTTCGGCGCCTTCGTCGTCATCATCAGCATCGCCATCGGCATCCTCTTCCTCGGCGGCATGCGGGCCCGGCTCTTCGCCGTGCTGTTCGTGGTGCTGCTGGCCGCCTTCGCCATCCTCATCATCGTCTCTCCCTACCGGCGCGACCGTCTCTTCGGCTTCATGGACCCCTGGTCCGACGCCTTCGGTAAGGGCTACCAGCTGTCCCATGCCCTGATTGCCTTTGGCCGCGGCGAGCTGTTCGGTGTCGGCCTCGGCGGCAGCGTGGAAAAACTGTTCTACCTGCCCGAAGCCCACACCGACTTCCTCCTCGCCGTGATCGCCGAGGAACTGGGCTTTGTCGGCGTCCTGGTGGTGGTGGGCCTGTTCGCCCTGCTGGTGCAGCGGGCCTTCGCCATCGGCCGCCAGGCGGTGGCCCTGGAACGTCTCTACCCGGCCCTGGTGGCCATGGGCATCGGCATCTGGATGGGGGTGCAGTCCTTCATCAACATGGGAGTGAACATGGGCCTGCTGCCCACCAAGGGTCTGACCCTGCCCCTGATGAGCTTCGGCGGCTCCGGCGTCCTGGCCAACTGCGTGGCCCTGGCCATCCTGCTGCGGGTGGACTGGGAGAATCGACAATTGATGCGGGGAGGCAAGGTATGAGCCAGAAGACCCTGCTGGTCATGGCCGGCGGCACCGGCGGCCACATCTTCCCCGCCCTGGCGGTGGCCGACTACATGCACGAGGCCGGCTGGAACGTGGTGTGGATGGGCAACCCGGCGGGCATGGAAGCCCGGCTGGTGCCCCAGCGCGGCTTCCCCCTGGTGCCGGTGAAGTTCGGCGCCCTGCGCGGCAAGGGCTTGCTGCGCAAGCTGCTGCTGCCCCTCAATCTGCTGCGGGGCTTCTGGCAGGCCTTCCGCGCCATCCGCGTGGTCAAGCCCGACGTGGTGCTGGGCATGGGCGGCTACATCACCTTCCCCGGCGGCATGATGGCCGCCCTGCTGGGCAAGCCCCTGGTGGTGCATGAACAGAATTCCGTCGCCGGCCTGGCCAATAAGGTCCTGGCCGGCGTCGCCGACCGGGTGGTCACCGGCTTCCCCGACGTGATGAAGAACGGGGAGTGGGTGGGCAACCCGGTGCGTCCGGAAATCGCCGCCCTGGGCGATCCCCTGAAGCGCTACGAAGGCCGGGAAGGCAACCTGCACCTGCTGGTGGTGGGCGGCAGCCTGGGCGCCCAGGCCCTCAACGACACGGTACCCAAGGCCCTGGCCCTGTTCGACGAGGCCGAGCGGCCCCAGGTGGTGCACCAGGCAGGCGAGAAGATGATCGACGCCCTCAAGGCCGGCTACGACGCCGCCGGCGTCGCCGCCCACTGCGTACCTTTCATCGACGACATGGCCGGCGCCTACGAATGGGCCGACCTGGTGATCTGCCGCGCCGGCGCCCTCACCGTGGCCGAGCTGGCTGCCGCCGGCGTGCCGGCCATCCTGGTGCCCTATCCCCATGCGGTGGACGACCACCAGACCGGCAATGCCGAATTCCTGACCCAGGTGGGCGGCGCCATCCTCCTGCCTCAGAACGAACTGACGCCGGAAAGTCTGGCCCTCCTGAAGAATATGCCCCGCAGCCAGCTGGCCCAGATGGGCGAGAAGGCGCGGGAGCTGGCCAAGCCCAATGCCACGGCCATGGTGGCCAAGGCATGCATGGAAGCTGCGAGCAAAGAATGAAACACAAGATCAAACATCTGCATTTCGTCGGCATCGGCGGCTCGGGCATGAGCGGCATCGCCGAGGTCATGCTCAACCTAGGCTACCAGGTGTCCGGCTCCGACCTGGGCGAGAACGCCGCCACGGCCCGCCTCACCGCCCAGGGCGCCAAGGTCATCAAGGGCCACGATGCGGCCAATATCGCCGGTGCCGACGCCGTGGTGGTCTCCACCGCCGTCAAGGCCGACAACCCGGAAGTGGTGGCGGCCCGGGAGGCCCACATCCCGGTGGTGCCCCGGGCCCAGATGCTGGCCGAGCTGATGCGCCTGAAGCAGGGCATCGCCGTCGCCGGCACCCACGGCAAGACCACCACCACCAGCCTGGTGGCCTCCATCCTGGCGGAAGGCGGTCTGGACCCCACCTTCGTCATCGGCGGTCGTCTCAATGCGGCCGGCGCCAATGCCCGCCTGGGCTCCGGCGATTTCCTGGTGGCCGAGGCGGACGAGTCCGACGCCTCCTTCCTGCTGCTGTCGCCGGTCATTTCCATCGTCACCAACATCGACGCCGACCACATGGAAACCTACGGCCACGACTTCGGCCGGCTCAAGGGCGCCTTCGTCGATTTCCTCAATCGCCTGCCCTTCTACGGCGTGGCGGTGCTGTGCGTGGATGACCCCAATGTGCGGGAGATCCTGCCCCAGGTGCCCAAGCAGGTGATCCGCTACGGCCTGGACCCGGCCACCTGCAACGTCTACGCCGAGAACATCGTCGAGGCTGGCGGCCAGATGAAGTTCGACGCGGTGCGGGTCAATGGCAGCACCACCCGCCTGCCCATCACCCTCAACCTGCCGGGCCGCCACTACGTACTCAACGCCCTGGCCGCCATTGCCGTGGCCACCGAGGTGGGCGTGGCTGACGAGGCCATCGTCACCGCCCTGGCCGAATTCAAGGGCGTCGGCCGGCGCTTCCAGCGTTACGGCGAAGTGGCCTGCCCGACCGGCGGCAGCTTCACCCTGGTGGACGACTACGGCCACCACCCGGTGGAAATGGCCGCCACCCTGGCCGCCGCCCGCGGCGCCTTCCCCGGGCGCCGCCTGGTGCTGGCCTTCCAGCCCCACCGCTACAGCCGCACCCGGGACTGCTTCGAAGATTTCGTGAAAGTGCTGTCCACCGTGGACACCCTGCTCCTGGCCGACGTCTATGCGGCCGGCGAGCAACCCATCGTCGCCGCCGACGGCCGGGCCCTGGCCCGGGCCCTGCGGGTGGGCGGCAAGGTGGAGCCGGTGTTCGTGGAGGACATCGCCGCCATGCAGCAGACCATTCTGGATTGCGTCCGGGACGGCGATGTGGTGCTGACCATGGGCGCCGGTTCCATCGGCGGCATCCCGGCCAAATTAGCCGCCCAGCCGGCGGCCAAGTAAGTGAGTGTGTGAGAGAGCAATGAACAAGGATTTCGGCAAAGTGGCGGTTCTCTTCGGCGGCAAGTCTGCCGAGCGGGCCGTTTCCCTCAACAGCGGCTCCCGCGTGCTGGCGGCCCTGCAGCACCAGGGCGTGGACGCCCACGCCTTCGATCCGGCGGAACGTTCCCTGGACGAATTGAAGGGCTTCGACCGGGCCTTCATCGCCCTGCACGGCCGCTTCGGCGAAGACGGCACCATCCAGGGCGCCCTGGAGCTGATGGGCATCCCCTATACCGGCAGCGGCGTCCTGGCCTCCGCCCTGGGCATGGACAAGTGGCGCACCAAGCTGATGTGGCAGGCCGTGGGCCTGCCGGTGCCGGCCTATGCCATGGTGAACGAACACAGTGATTTCGCCGAGGTGGAAGAGGAGCTGGGCCTGCCCCTGTTCGTCAAGCCGGCCTGCGAGGGCTCCTCCATCGGCATTTCCAAGGTCAAGACCGAGGGCGGCCTGCAGGCCGCCTACGCCGCCGCCGCCGAGCACGACAAATTGGTGCTGGTGGAGCAGGGCATTACCGGCGGCGAATACACCGTGGCCATCATCGGCCAGGGCGACGACATGCGGGCCCTGCCCATCATCAAGATCGAGCCGGCCAACGAGTTCTACGACTACGAAGCCAAGTACCTGCGGGACGACACCCGCTACCTGTGCCCCTGCGGCCTTCCCGCCGAGAAGGAGGCCGAGATCCAGGCCGGCGCCCTGAAAGCCTTCCGGGCCATCGGCGGCCGCGGCTGGGGCCGGGTGGACTTCCTCATGGACGAGGCCGGCAACCACTACTACCTGGAGGTGAATACCTCCCCCGGCATGACCGACCACTCCCTGGTGCCCATGGCGGCCCGGGTGGCGGGCATGGATTACGAACAGCTGGTGCTGAGGGTCCTGGCCCTCGCCACCCTGGGCTAAGGACAGCGAGGCGACATGTGGCACAAGCCCCAGCTCATGACGGCCGTAGCCGACCTGCTGCTTGCAGCGGGCGCGGCGGCTTTGCTCGTGGCGCTGGGCCTGGGCGCCGCCCGCCTGCCCCTGTTCCCCCTCAAGGAAGTGGTGTTCGCCCAGGAACTGCGCGAAGTGCAGCGGGGCGAAGTGGAGCGGGCCCTGTCCGGTCTGGTGCGGGGCAATTTCTTCAGCGTCAATCTGGATGCCCTGCGTACCGCCCTGGAAAAGCTGCCCTGGGTGCGCAAGGCGGAGGTGCGCAGGGCCTGGCCTTCCCGCCTGGAAGTGCGGGTCGAGGAGCATCGTCCGGCGGCGCGCTGGGGCGAGGGCAGCGGCCAGCTGGTGAATACCTACGGCGAAGTGTTCGCCGCCAGCCTGCCCCAGTCCCGGGGGGAAGGGCTGCCCCAGCTGAACGGCCCCATCGGCACGGCTCCGGACGTGCTGCGCCGTTTCGACGAGTTTTCCCGGCAGTTGCAGCCCACCGGGCGGCAGCCGCTGCAGCTGGTGCTGTCGCCCCGGCTGGCCTGGCAGCTGAAGCTGGACGACGGCATGGTGCTGGAGCTGGGGCGGGAGCAGCCCAAGGCGCCGGTGGGCCAGCGCCTGTCACGTTTCATCGAGATTTATCACACGGTGCTGGCGGAGCGCACGCCCCGGCCCCAGGTGGTGGATTTGCGGTACCCCAACGGTTTCGCCCTGCGACTGGCGGCCGCGGGGAAATGAGTGCAATGCAAAAAGTAGCGAAGGCAAAGGAACATCATGAGCAGGGATAGCAAGGAACTGGTCGTCGGCCTGGACATCGGCACCTCGAAGATCGTGGCGCTGGTGGCGGAGATCACCCCGGAGGGGCGTCTCAACGTCATCGGCATGGGCAGCCAGGATTCCAAGGGGCTGAAAAAAGGCGTCGTGGTCAACATCGAGGAGACCGTCAGTGCCATTTCCCGGGTGATCCAGGAGGTGGAGCTGATGGCCGACTGCAAGGTGGCCAACGTCTATACGGGCATCGCCGGCAGCCACATCAAGAGTTTCAACTCCAACGGCATGGTGGCCATCAAGGACAAGGAAGTGAACACCATGGACCTGGACCGGGTGATCGAGACCGCCCGCGCCATGCCCATCCCGGCCGACCAGGAGATCCTGCACATCCTGACCCAGGAATTCATCATCGACGACCAGGACGGCATCCGCGAGCCCATCGGCATGAGCGGCTTCCGCCTCGAAGTGAAGGTGCACATCGTCACCGGCGCCGTCTCCGCCGCCCAGAACATCGTCAAGTGCGTGCGCCGCTGCGGCCTGGAGGTGAACGACCTGGTGCTGCAGCCCCTGGCCTCCAGCTTCGCCGTGCTCTCCGAGGACGAGAAGGATCTGGGCGTGTGCCTGGTGGATATCGGCGGCGGCACCACCGACATCGCCGTGTGGACCCAGGGCGCCATCCGCCACACCTCGGTCATCCCCATCGCCGGCGACCAGGTCACCAACGACATCGCCATGGCCCTGCGCACCCCCACCCGGGAGGCGGAGGACATCAAGCGCAAGTACGGCTGCGCCCTGTCCCAGCTGGCCGACCCGGAAGAGGTGCTGGAGGTGGCAGGGGTGGACGACCGCCCCAGCCGCAAGCTCTCCCGTCGCGCCCTGGCCGACGTGATCCAGCCCCGGGTGGAGGAGCTGTTCGAACTGATTCAGGCCGAGCTGCGCCGTTCCGGCTTCGACGAGGTGCTGTCTTCCGGCATCGTCCTCACCGGCGGCGCTTCGGTGATGCCCGGCATGATCGAGCTGGGCGAAGAGATATTCCACATGCCGGTGCGTCTGGGCGTACCCAAGTACGCCGGCGCCCTCGCGGATGTGGTGCAGAGCCCGCGCTTCTCCACTGCCTTCGGCCTGCTGATCGAGGCCCAGACCCAGCGCAAGCGGGGTCTGAAGGTGCAGGAGACGCGCAGTGTCAAGCAGGTGTTTTCCAGCATGAAGTCCTGGTTCGAGAAGAATTTCTAAAAAGTTTCTATGCAAGCTGTTTTGTTCAACGCAAGTTTGAATGTGGTTAATTGAAGGAGGCGATCCATGTTTGAAATTATTGATAAAGAAGAATCGAGCGGAACCGTGATCAAGGTGGTTGGCGTCGGCGGTGCCGGCGGCAATGCCGTGGATCACATGATCCGTGAAGGGGTGAACGGCGTGCAGTTCGTCGCCGCCAACACCGATGCCCAGGCCCTGAGCCGCAACATGGCAGCCGACAAGATGCAGCTCGGTGCCTCCGGCCTCGGTGCCGGCGCCAAGCCGGAAGCCGGCCGCGCCGCTGCCCTTGAAGAGCGGGAGCGCATCGCCGAGCAGCTGAAGGGCGCCAACATGGTCTTCATCACCGCCGGCATGGGCGGCGGCACCGGTACCGGCGCCGCTCCCATCGTGGCGGAAGTGGCCAAGGAAATGGGCATCCTCACCGTGGCCGTGGTGACCAAGCCCTTCGGCTTCGAAGGCAAGCGCCTGAAGGCCGCCGAGGCCGGCATCGCCGAGCTGCAGAAGCACGTCGATTCCCTGGTGGTGATCCTCAACGACAAGCTGATGGAAGTCCTGGGCGACGATGTGTCCATGGAAGAGGCTTTCAAGGCTGCCGACAACGTCCTGCGCAATGCCGTAGGCGGTATCGCGGAAATCATCAATCTCCCCGGTCTGGTGAACGTGGACTTTGAAGACGTGCGCACCGTCATGGGCGAAATGGGCATGGCCATGATGGGCTCCGCCTACGCTTCCGGCGTGGACCGGGCCCGCATCGCTGCCGAACAGGCCGTGGCTTCCCCCCTGCTGGAAGGCATCAACCTGTCCGGTGCCCGCGGTGTGCTGGTGAATATCACCGCCTCCCGCAGCCTGAAGATGAAGGAAGTGAACGAGGTGATGAAGACCATCAAGGAATTCGCCGCCGAGGACGCCCACATCATCTTCGGCGCCGTGTTCGACGAAGCCATGGGCGAGCAGCTGCGCGTCACCGTGGTCGCCACCGGCCTGGGCAAGGCGGAAGCCCGTCGCCAGTCCTTCGAGGTGATCAACACCGCCGTGCGTACCGGTACCGACGACGCTCCCATGGCCATCGACTACGGCCAGCTGGACGCCGTGCCTGCCGTCATCCGCAAGGGCCGCAACGCCACCGTCGAAGCCCTGGCCAACAGCGGCGTCGATCGTTACGACATCCCGGCCTTCCTGCGCAAGCAGGCGGACTAAGGGTCGGGGGCGACCGGCCGGGCGTCTTTGCCTGCCCGTCTGACGGGCAAGCGGACGGCGCTGCCTCCCGCCGGGGTGACCGGCGTCTGGCGGTCGCCCAGACCTGCGGTAACGTGTTGTAACAAAACGCCTCCTTAAGGGGGAGTCCGCCTTCGTGCTAGAATGCGGGCTCCCCCCTTATTCCGTCTTCGCTTTGATTTTGAAGCGGAAAAACGATTGCCGACATGTTGAAACAACGTACCCTCAAATCCCTGATCCGCGCCTCCGGCGTCGGTCTGCACAGTGGCGTCAAGGTCACCATGGCCCTGCGTCCTGCCGCGCCCGATACCGGCATCGTCTTCCGTCGCGTGGATCTGCCCCAGCCCGTGGAAATCCATGCCGACGCCCTGCTGGTGGGTGATACGCGCATGTGTTCCTGCCTGGAGGTGGATGGGGTCAAGGTGGGGACGGTGGAACACCTGATGTCGGCCTTCGCCGGCCTGGGCATCGACAATGCCTACGTGGACCTGGATGCGGCCGAAGTGCCGATCCTCGACGGTTCCGCCGCGCCTTTCGTCTTTCTCATCCAGTCGGCCGGCATCGAAGAGCAGCCGGCAGCCAAGAAATTCATCCGCGTCACGCGCCCCATCGAGGTGCGGGATGGCGACAAGTGGGCCCGCTTCGAGCCTTACGACGGCTACAAGCTGACCTTCTCCATCATTTTCAACCATCCGGCCATCGACAAGTCGGCCCAGTCCGTCAGCGTCGACTTCGCCGAGCAGTCCTACACCCGGGAAGTAGCCCGGGCCCGTACCTTCGGCTTCATGCAGGATGTGGAGATGCTGCGGGAAAACGGCCTGGCCCTGGGGGGCGGCCTGGAGAACGCCATCGTTCTCGACGAATACCGGGTGCTCAACAGCGACGGCCTGCGTTATGGCGACGAGTTCGTCAAACACAAGGTGCTGGATGCGGTGGGCGACCTCTACCTGCTGGGCCATCCCCTGCTGGCAGCCTTCACCGCCCACAAGTCGGGTCATGCCCTGAACAACATGCTGGCCCGCCAGCTGCTGCAGGAGCGCGAGTCCTGGGAGTGGGCCACCTTCGAAGACCAGTCCCAGGCCCCGGCAGGCGTCGCCCGCTGGCTGGAACTGCCGGTCCAGGCGGCCTGAGCCGGCGCGGGAGGCCGCCTTGTTCCTCCTGCGCATCCTGGCCGTCCTCACGGTCATCGCCGTGGCCGCGGGTGTGGTGGCCTATGTGTTCACCCGCCAGGCCAGATACCTGAATTTCTCCTGGCGGGTCTTCCGCTATTCCCTGATGTTGGCCCTGCTGATATTCGCGCTCCTGGTGCTGGAGCGGGTGGCCGTCATTCCGCTTTGATCGCCGCCCGGGCCAGGAATCCTTCCAGGCCGCGTTTCAGGGGGGAGTCATCCGGCAGCTGGGCTGCCAGCTGTTTGAGCTCGTTGCCGGTGCTTGCCGACAGGGGTTTGAGGGTGGAAGAGGGGAGCGCCACGGCGGGGGGGCGTGCTTGCACTTTGATGGTCACGCCGTTACACTCAAAGCCCCTTTTCAAGAATTCGCCGGCCAAACTTTGCGCCATCTGACGCAATTTGGCAGCGACCGCGCCGTTATCGGCGTGGATAACGACATTCCCCAACTTGATATTCGCGACACTGCTCGAGCGCGCCAGCGGGCCCGGAGCAAAGCTGTCGTAGGCGCGCTGGGCGCGCATCAAGAGTCGGGCATGGGCCAGGACCGAGGCCGCTCCGTCCGCTCTGCCAAGATAATTTTCAACTGGTTCGTGCATGGATCACTTCGAGGAGAAGCATCGTGCATATTATTCTGGTGTCTGACCGCCTGGCAACCACCAAGACCGTCAGCCTGACCCCCAAGGTGATCCTTTCCCTTGGGGCTGGCTTCATGGTGCTGGTGTTGCTGGCCGCCATGGCCTTTTCCTGGCTCACCGTACACTTCCGCCTGCCCCTGGTACAGGATCTGGTACTGGCAGCACAGCGCCAGGAAAACCAGAAAACCCAGGAGTTCATGCGGGAAAATCTGAATGTCATGGCTGGCCGCCTGGGCGAGATGCAGGCGCAGCTGCTGCACCTGGATTCCATGGGCGAGCGCCTTTCCGTGCTGGCAGGCATGAAGCCGGCAGACAAGGGGCAGTTGTTGCCGGTGGCCAAGGGCGGCGGTCAGGGCGGTCCCCTGTTGCCCACTTCCCTTCGCGACACCTCCATCAAGTCTTCGGACGAACTGCATCGGGAACTGGACCGCATGGCTGCGCTGGTGGATCAGCGCGTCGATTTCATGCGTGTTCTGGAAAACCAGCTGATGGACCAGCGCATCAAGAAGGTGCTGCTGCCGACCACCTTGCCGATCCAGGGCGCCGGCATCGGTTCCGGGTTCGGGGTGCGCTCCGATCCCATCGCCGGGGTCAATGCCATGCACGAAGGCGTGGATTTCTCCGCCGAAGTCGGTACGCCCGTGGTTTCCGCCGCCGGCGGCGTGGTGGTGGAGGGCAGCATGCATCCCCAGTACGGCAACCTGATCGAGATCGACCACGGCAACGGCTTTTCCACCCGCTACGCCCATCTGTCCAAGATCAACGTGCGGGTCGGCCAACTGGTCAAGCGTGGACAGCTGATTGCCGCCACCGGCAATACCGGGCGTTCCACCGGTCCCCATCTGCATTTTGAGGTGCGCTTCCAGGGGGTGGCCCAGAATCCGGCCCGCTTCCTGCAGCAAGGCTCCCAGGTGGCGTCCCGTCACTAGTTGCATCCCCGGCGGGACGAGTCCTTCGTCCCGTTTCCTTTGATTTTCCCCAAATTGGCGGCCTTCCTTAGCGTGGTAGAATCGCCCCTTTCCCGCTAACGGACGCCTAAGCGTCTCTCACGATGATCCCCGGACTCCTCAAGAAAATCTTCGGCAGCCGCAATGATCGGCTGATCAAGCAATATTCCCAGATCGTCCAGAAAATCAACGGGTTCGAGGCCGCCATCAGCGCCTTGTCCGACGATGCCCTGCGCGGCAAGACCGACGAGTTCCGCCAGCGCTACGCCCAGGGGGAAACCCTGGACGACCTGCTGCCGGAAGCTTTCGCCGTGGTGCGGGAGGCCGGCAAGCGTGTCCTGGGCATGCGGCACTTCGACGTGCAGATGATTGGCGGCATGGTGCTGCACTACGGCAAGATCGCCGAAATGCGCACCGGCGAAGGCAAGACCCTGGTGGCCACCCTGCCGTCCTATCTCAATGCCATTTCCGGCAAGGGCGTGCACGTCATTACCGTAAACGACTACCTGGCCCAGCGCGACGCCGAGTGGATGGGCCGGCTGCACCGTTTTCTGGGGCTGTCCGTCGGGGTCAATCTGTCCCAGATGCCCCACGAGCAGAAGCAGGCTGCCTACGCTGCCGACATCACCTACGGCACCAACAATGAATTCGGCTTCGACTACCTGCGCGACAACATGGTCTATGCGGCCGGTGAGCGGGTGCAGCGGGGTCTCAATTTTGCCATCGTGGACGAGGTGGACTCCATCCTCATCGACGAGGCCCGTACTCCCCTGATCATCTCCGGCCAGGCCGAGGACCACACCGAGCTGTACCAGCGCATGAACCAGGTGGTGCCCCTGCTGACCCGGGCCGCCGACGAAAACTCCGAAGGCGACTACTGGGTGGACGAAAAAGGCCACCAGGTGCACATGTCCGAGCAGGGCCACGAACATGCCGAGGAAATCCTCGCCCGCGTCGGCCTGCTGGAAGAGGGGCGCAGCCTCTACGAAGCCGCCAACATCATCCTGGTGCACCACCTCAATGCCGCCCTGCGGGCCCACAACCTGTTCCACAAGGATCAGCAGTACGTGGTGCAGAACGGCGAGATCATCATCGTGGACGAGTTCACCGGCCGCCTGATGCCCGGCCGCCGCTGGTCCGAAGGTCTGCACCAGTCGGTGGAAGCCAAGGAAGGCGTGCGCATCCAGAACGAAAACCAGACCCTGGCGTCGATCACTTTCCAGAACTACTTCCGCATGTACGGCAAGCTGGCCGGCATGACCGGTACGGCCGATACCGAAGCCTACGAGTTCATGGAAATCTACGGTCTGGAAACCGTGGTGATCCCGACCCACCGCCCGGCCCAGCGCAAGGACCACAACGACCAGGTGTTCCGCACCGCCGCCGAGAAGTTCGCGGCCATGAAGGCGGACATCCTGGACTGCCACCAGCGGGGTCAGCCCGTGCTGGTGGGCACCACCTCCATCGAGAATTCCGAGCTGCTGTCCCGCCTGCTGGACCAGGAAAAGCTACCGCACCAGGTGCTCAACGCCAAGCAGCACGGCAAGGAGGCCGAGATCGTGGCCCAGGCCGGCCGTCCCGGCATGATCACCATCGCCACCAACATGGCCGGTCGCGGTACGGACATCGTCCTCGGCGGCAGCATCGAGAAGCAGATTGATGCCGTTCGCCTCGACGAGTCCCTGGATGATGCCGCCAAGGAAGCCAGGATCGCCGCCCTCAAGGCCGAATGGCAGCCGGTGCACGACCAGGTGCTGGCCGCCGGCGGCCTGCACATCATCGGTTCCGAACGCCACGAGTCCCGCCGCATCGACAACCAGCTGCGGGGCCGGGCCGGTCGTCAGGGCGATCCGGGTTCCTCCCGCTTCTACCTGTCCCTGGACGACCCGCTGCTGCGCATCTTCGCCGGTGACCGCCTCAAGGCCATCATGGAGCGCCTGAAGATGCCCGAGGGCGAGGCCATCGAGCATCCTCTGGTGACCCGCTCCCTGGAATCCGCCCAGCGCAAGGTGGAGGCCCGCAACTTCGACATGCGCAAGCAGTTGCTGGAATACGACGACGTAGCCAACGACCAGCGCAAGGTGATTTACGCCCAGCGCAACGACCTGCTGGAAGTGGACGACATTTCCGAAACCATCCAGGCCATGCGCCAGGGGGTGGTGGCCGATCTGTTCCACCTCTATGTGCCGCCGGACAGCGTCGAGGAGCAATGGGACCTGCCAGGGCTGGAAAAGGCTTTGGAAGCCGAGTTCCTGCTCACCCTGCCGGTGGCCGAATGGGTGCAGGCCGACACCACTCTCTCCGTCGAGGACCTGCTGCACCGGGTGATCGCCGCCGCCGACCAGGCCTATGCCGACAAGGTGGCCCTGGTTTCCGATCCTTCCGTCTTCCGCAAGTTCGAGCGGGACGTCATGCTGCAGAGCCTGGACAGCCACTGGCGCGAGCACCTGGCCGCCCTCGACCATCTGCGTCAGGGCATCCACCTGCGCGGCTACGCCCAGAAGAACCCCAAGCAGGAATACAAGCGGGAGGCCTTTGAACTGTTCGAAGGCCTGCTCAACAGTATCCGCAACGAGGTTTCCAAGCTGCTCCTCACCGTCCAGGTCCGTTCGCCCGAGGACGTGAGCGAAGTGGAACAGCCCGGGGTGGAAAACGTGCAATACCACCATGCCGACTACGACGAGGTGCTGGGTACCGCGGACGGCGAGGGCGAGGAAGCCGGCCAGCAGCCGGCCCAGGCCGGTCCCAAGGTGGGGCGCAACGATCCTTGCCCCTGCGGCAGCGGCAAGAAGTACAAGCACTGCCACGGCAAGCTCAACTGAAATAAAAACTGAACTGACGCAGAGGGAGCGACCTGCTACCCTCTGCGTTTTCTTTTATCCCCTGCGGTGAGAGATTCATGCCCGTCAATTACGCCACGCCTGCCCCCGAAGCCCTGTTCCCCGTTGCCGGTGTCCGCCTCGGCACTGCCGAAGCCGGTATCCGCAAGGCCAATCGGCGCGACCTGACCGTGATCGCCCTGGACCCCGGTTCCACCGTGGCCGGCGTGTTCACCCAGAACCGCTTCTGTGCAGCCCCGGTGCAGGTGTGCCGCAAGCATCTGGCCGGCGAGTCGGAAATCCGGGCCCTGGTCATCAACACCGGCATCGCCAATGCGGGTACCGGCGAGACCGGCCTGCAGGCGGCCATGCAGACCTGCGCCACCCTGGCCGGCCTGCTCGGGCTGGATGAGGATCGCCAGATCCTGCCGTTCTCCACCGGCGTCATTCTCGAGCCCCTGCCCGTCGATCGTCTGCAGGCCGGCCTGCCCGCCGCCATCGCCGACCTCAAGGCCGACAACTGGCATGCGGCCGCCCACGGCATCATGACCACGGACACCGTGGCCAAGGCAGCCTCCCGCAAGGTCGAGATCGGCGGCAAGAGCGTCACCATCACCGGCATCTCCAAGGGCGCCGGCATGATCAAGCCCAACATGGCCACCATGCTGGGCTTCCTCGCCACCGATGCGGGCATTCCCCAGCATCTGCTGGAGCAGGTGGCCAAGGAGGCGGCGGACCAGTCCTTCAACTGCATCACCGTGGATGGCGACACTTCCACCAACGATTCCTTCATCGTCATGGCTACCGGCCAGAGCGGCCTGCGCATCAAGGATGGCGCCGATCCCGCCTGGGCGCCCCTGAAGGCGGCCATCGTCGCCGTTTCCATCGAACTGGCCCAGGCCATCGTGCGCGACGGCGAAGGTGCCACCAAGTTCATCACCGTGGCAGTGGAAGGCGGCAAGGACCTGGAAGAGTGCCGCAAGGTGGGCTATGCCATCGGCCATTCGCCCCTGGTGAAAACCGCCTTCTTCGCCTCCGACCCCAACCTGGGCCGCATCCTGGCAGCCATCGGCTATGCTGGCATCACCGACCTGGATGTGGGCCAGATCCGTGTCTGGCTGGCCAGCGGCAGCGATGCCGTGCTGGTGGCGGAAAAGGGCGGCCGGGCTGCCGCCTACAAGGAAGAGGACGGCTCCCGCATCATGAAGAATGCCGAGATCACCGTGCGGGTGGATCTGGCCCGGGGCACCGCCCAGGGCTGCATCTACTCCTGCGATTTCTCCTACGACTACGTCAAGATCAACGCCGACTACCGCAGCTGAACGCCAGCTGTAGCAGCGTCGAAGAAACCCGCCCTTCACGGCGGGTTTTTTTTTATGGGCCTGCGGGGGCTTCGGCAGTCAGCGACAGGCAACAAAAAACCCGCCGGGGCGGGCCGTTGGGGCGGGGCTGAGGGCTGGCCTGGGTCAGTGCATTTCTTCCAGCAGTCGTTCGCATTGCACGGGCTGGGAGAGGCGCTCCATGAGCTGGGTGATGGTCATGCTGCTTTCCCGCTCGCCGCGCAGGATGCTCTCGATCAATTGTTCCAGTCGTTCCAGGTTGTCTGCCATCGCCGTGGTCTGTCGCCGTTGTCCTTATGTTTCTTTAACGGCCGCCGGGGCGCGGACTTGAGTCGTGCTGTCTGTGGTGGGCCGTCGTGCACCGGATGCCGGGCCTCTTTGCGTTAGGTCAACCAAAGCCCAGACGAGCCCGGTTCGGCATCCTTGGCTGGGTATAATGCGGCGACAAATCAATGGGTTATATAGGGTTTGTCTATTGCCGCCATAGCGGTTGCCTATAGTCCGGAACATACCGGGCAAGACCAACGTGCTGAGTTCTGGGAGGACAGCCATGACATTGACCGAATTGCGTTACATCGTCGCCCTGGCGCAGGAGGGGCGCTTTTCCCGGGCGGCGGAACGCTGCTCCGTGAGCCAGCCGACCTTGAGCGTTGCCATCCAGCGCCTGGAGGAGGACCTGGGCGTGATCCTGTTCGAGCGGGGCAAGGGCCAGGTGACCCTGACCGATGTGGGCGAGCAGGTGGTGGCCCAGGCGGCCCGGGCCCTGGAAGAGGCCGACCGGGTGCGCCAGATCGCCCACCGGGGACGCAACCAGCTGGAGGGCGGACTGAAGCTGGGCGTGATCCATACCATCGGCCCCTACCTCCTGCCCGAACTGATCGTCTCCCTGCGCCAGATCGCCCCGGACATGCCCCTGGCCATCGAGGAAAACATGACCGCCACCCTGGCCGACATGCTGCGCCACGGGGAAGTGGATGCGGCCATCCTGGCCCTGCCCTTCGAGCTGCCCGGCGTGGTGACGCGGCCCCTTTACGACGAGCCGTTCAAGGTGGTGGTGCCCCAGGGCCATCCCTGGCAGGACAAGCAGGAAATCGCCTCGGACGAGGTGGATGCGGAGGAGGTGCTGTTGCTCAAGGCCGGCAACTGCTTCCGCGACCAGGTGATGGACGCCTGTCCCCAGATCAGCGGTTCCGACACGGAAGTGCGGCAGGGCCATTCCATCGAGACCATCCGCTGCATGGTGGCCTCCGGCTTCGGCCTCTCCGTACTGCCGGCCGGTGCCCTCTGCAAGCCTTATTCCACTGACCTCATCAGCGTGGTGCCCTTCAAGGCCCCGGCCCCGTCGCGGCGGGTGGCCCTGGCCTGGCGGGTCGGCTTCACCCGGCCCAAGGCGGTGGAAGCCCTGTGTCAGGCCGTCAGCCTGATCGACAACCCCAGCTACCTGCACGTGCGCTAGGAGCGGCCGTCAGCGGCGGCGGAGGCGGATCAGGCGGAACCAGCCGGCCGCCAGGGCCGGCCTGTCGGACTCCAGTTGCAGGGCCGGCTCGCTTTCATGCACGGTCTCGAAAACCACGTCCAGATGGGTCGCCAGCCGGCTGGCCAGGGGCGACAGCAGCCGGCGCAGGGGCGCCCGCTGCCCGGGTTGCAGGAACTTGTCGAAAATCAGGGCCGTGCCGCCGGGGCGCAGCACCCGGGCGGTTTCCTGCAGGCAGAGGCGGGGTTCCGGCACCACAGCCAGGATCAGGTGCAGCACCACGGCGTCAAAGGCGGCATCGGCAAAGGGCAGGCGGCGGGCGTCGCCGCGGACCGGCGCGAAGTCCAGACCGTCGCTGCGGCGGCAGGCCCGGGCCAGCATGGCCGGGGTCAGGTCCAGCCCGGTGTAGCGGTGCTGGCGGGGCAGGTGGGGGAGATCCAGGCCGGTACCGATGCCCAGCAGCAGCACGTCCGACGGGGGCTGGGGCAGGGCGCCCAGGCTTTGGCGACGGGCTCCCCGGGTTGCCGCCGCCAGGGCCGCATCGTAGAACGGGGCGATCAGGGCGTAGCTGTGTTGCAGGCCCACCGGCGTCTCAGTGCAGTACCCGGGGCACGGCCAGGGCGAACTCGGCAATGTCCGCTTCGAACTGGGTGCCGTCCTCCGCCACCATCTGGTAGCTGCCGCGCATGGTGCCGACGGGTGTGCTGAGGGAGGCGCCGCTGGTGTACTCGAAGCTCTCGCCGGGCTGCAGCAGGGGCTGGTGCCCCACCACGCCGAGGCCCCGCACCTCCTGGACCTCCTCGTTGGCGTCGGTGATGAGCCAGTGGCGGGAGATCAGCTGGGCGGCCACGGTGCCGATGTTGCGGATGGTGATGGTGTAGGCGAACACGTAGCGCTCCGCGTCCGGGTCCGACTGCTCGGCCAGGTACTGGGGCACGGTGGTCACGGCGATTTCGTATTTTTTGCTTTCGGCCATGGTCTCGGGTCTGTGGGGTGGAAAGTCTCATTGCACATCACTGTGTGCACTCTGACAAGCCGGCCTCGGCGTGGGTTCACGATAAAATCACCTTTCTGTCACACCAACCCCCACAAGGCCGCCGCCATGCATCTCATCGCTCCCAGTATCCTTTCCGCCGATTTCGCCAAGCTGGGGGAGGAGGTCCGCTCGGTCATCGCCGCCGGGGCCGACTGGATCCACTTCGACGTCATGGACAACCATTACGTCCCCAACCTGACCATCGGCCCCCTGGTTTGCGAAGCCATCCGCCCCCACACCACGGCGCCCATCGACGTGCATCTGATGGTCAAGCCGGTGGACCGCATCATTCCCGATTTCGCCAAGGCCGGGGCCAACATCATCACCTTCCATCCGGAAGCCTCCGAGCACGTGGACCGCAGCCTGGGCCTGATCCGGGACAGCGGCTGCCAGGCCGGCCTGGTCTTCAACCCGGCCACGCCCCTGCACTACATGGACCACGTCATGGACAAGCTGGACGTGGTGCTGCTGATGAGCGTGAACCCGGGCTTCGGCGGCCAGAAGTTCATTCCCGAGACCCTCAACAAGCTGCGGCAAGCCCGGGCCAGGATCGATGCCTACACCGCCCGTAGCGGCCGCCAGATCCGCCTGGAAATCGACGGCGGCGTGAAGGTGGACAACATCGCCGAGATCGCCCGGGCCGGGGCCGACACCTTCGTCGCCGGCTCCGCCGTCTATGGCGCCGGCCAGGACAGCGATCCCAACCGCTACGACTCGGTCATCGCCGCCCTGCGCCAGCAGCTCGCCAGCGCCTAGGCTGAAAGCCAATAGGGACGCCAATCTCCGGCATGGCATGCCTGGAGTTGCCGTCCCTGTTGCTTCTCCGGTGAGGTGACTTTTAGACAGCCTCGCCCGCCCCATCCGTCTCCTTGCCGCCGCCTTGCCCCGGAAATTCGCCATGCCCCTTCGTTCCGCCACCTTCGACCTGGACGGCACCCTGGTCGACTCCATCCCCGACCTGGCGGCCGCCTGCCACGCCATGCTGGCCGAACTGGGCCAGCCGCCCCGCACGGATGACGACGTCCACCGTTTCGTCGGCAAGGGCATGGCGGTGCTGGTGGAGCGCTGCCTGACCTGGGATGCCGCCCCCGAAGCGTCCCTGCTGGAAGCCGGCATCGCTTCGTTCCGCCGGCACTACGCCGACATCAACGGCCGGGCCAGCACCGTCTATCCCGGTGTGGTGGAAGGTCTGGAGGCGTTTCGCGCCCTCGGCCTGCCCCTGGGGGTGGTGACCAACAAGCCGGCCGCCTTTACCTCGCCGCTGCTGGAGCGCATGGGCCTGGCCGGGTATTTCGAGGTGGTCATCGCCGGCGACACCCTGGCCTTCAAGAAGCCCCGGCCCGAGCCCCTGCTCCATGCCTGCGCTCTGCTGGCTACCGAGCCGGGCCTCAACCTGCACGTGGGCGATTCCCTCAACGACATCGAGTCGGCCCGGGCTGCCGGCTGTCCGGTGATTTGCGTGCCCTACGGCTACAACGAAGGCCGGCCCGTAGACAGCGCCGATTGCGATGCGCTAGTATCGGACCTCGTCGCAGCGGCCCGTTGGGCGGCCGGCGCTTAAATCGATACCGACTCCGAATCGACACTTCACCGTGACCCGCAAGTTCAATGCTTTCCTGATGGGTAACCGCGCCGCCTGGGGCTGGCGTGGCTGGTGGCGCTCGCCGCGCCATTATTGATATTACCCGTCCGGGCCCGGGCGGCGAGTTGAGACCAAACTCCCGGGCAAGCATTGAAATACAACCTGTCGTACTTGCGAGGTCCCCATGACCGAAACTGAATTCAACGCGCTTGCCGCGCAGGGGTACAACCGTATCCCCGTCACCCTCGAGACCTTTGCCGATCTCGATACCCCCCTTTCCATCTACCTGAAGCTGGCCAACGGCCCCTACACCTACCTGCTGGAATCGGTGCAGGGCGGTGAGCGCTTCGGCCGCTACTCCATCATCGGCCTGGCCAGCCCCACCCGCATCGCCGTCTATGGCCACCAGGTCATGGTGCTCACCGGCCAGCGCATCGCCGAGCGGGAAAACGACACCAATCCCCTGGAGTTCATCGAGAGCTACCAGAAACGCTTCCGCGTCGCCCCCTACGCCGGCCTGCCCCGCTTCTGCGGCGGCCTGGTGGGCTGCTTCGGCTACGACACGGTGCGCTATGTGGAAACCCGCCTGACCAAGAGCGCCAAGCACGACGAACTGGGTACGCCGGATATCCTGCTGCTGCTCTCGGAAGAGATCGCCGTGGTGGACAACCTCTCCGGCAAGCTGACCCTGGTGGTCTATGCCGAGCCCGGCTTTCCCGGCGCCTTCCAGAAGGCCCGGGCACGCCTCAAGGAGCTGCTGGCCCAGCTGCGTACCCCGGCGCCCATCCCCGAGGAGAAGCCGGCCACTTCCCAGCCGGCGGTTTCCATCTTCGGTGAGGCGCCCTTCAAGCAGGCGGTGGCCAAGGCCAAGGAGTACATCACCGAAGGCGACATCATGCAGGTGGTGCTGTCCCAGCGCATGACCAAACCCTTCTCCGCCAGCCCCCTGTCCCTGTACCGGGCCCTGCGCACCCTCAATCCTTCGCCCTACATGTATTACTTCGACTTCGAGGATTTCCATGTGGTGGGCGCTTCCCCCGAAATTCTCACCCGTCTGGAAGGCGATACCGTGACGGTGCGGCCCATCGCCGGCACCCGCAAGCGGGGGGCAACGCCGGAGGAGGATGCGGCCCTGGCCGAGGACCTGCTGGCGGACCAGAAGGAGATCGCCGAGCACGTGCAGCTGCTGGACCTGGGTCGCAACGACGTGGGCCGGGTGGCCCAGACCGGTTCGGTGAAGCTGACCGAGCGCATGAGCATCGAGCGCTATTCCCACGTGATGCACATCGTCTCCAATGTGGAAGGCAAGCTCCAGGCCGGCCTCTCGGCCCTGGATGTGCTGAAGGCGGCCTTCCCCGCCGGTACCCTCTCCGGCGCCCCCAAGGTGCGGGCCATGGAAATCATCGATGAACTGGAGCCGGTGAAGCGCGGCATCTATGGCGGTGCCATCGGCTACCTGGGTTTCAACGGCGACATGGACCTGGCCATCGCCATCCGTACCGCGGTGATCAAGGACGGCCAGCTGCACGTCCAGGCCGGCGCCGGCATCGTTGCCGATTCGGACCCGACCTCCGAATGGCAGGAAACCCAGAACAAGGCCCGGGCCGTGCTGCGGGCCGCGGAAATGGCCGAAAACGGCCTCGATACCCGTTTCGAGTGAGGGCGCTGCCATGCTGCTGATGATCGACAACTACGACAGCTTCACCTACAACATCGTCCAGTACTTCGGCGAGCTGGGCCAGGATGTGCGCGTCTATCGCAACGACGCCATCACCCTGGGCGAGATCACCCGCCTCGATCCGGACTATCTGGTGATTTCCCCGGGGCCCTGTGCGCCCCAGCAGGCGGGGGTTTCCCTGGCGGCCATCCGCGAATTCGCCGGCAAGATTCCCCTGCTGGGCGTGTGCCTGGGCCACCAGTCCATCGGCGAGGCCTTCGGCGGGCGCATCGTGCATGCCAAGAAGCTGATGCACGGCAAGACTTCGCCCGTGCATCACAATGATCAGGGCGTTTTCAAGGGCTTGCCCAATCCGGTGACCTGTACCCGCTACCACTCCCTGGCCATCGAGCGGGAAAGCCTGCCGGACTGCCTGGAGATCACTGCCTGGACCGACGACGGCGAAATCATGGGGGTGCGGCACAAGACCCTGGCGGTGGAAGGGGTCCAGTTCCACCCCGAATCCATCCTCACCGAACACGGCCACGACATGTTGCAGAACTTCCTCAAGGAGCACGCCAAATGAGCCCGCAAGAAGCCTTGACCCGCTGCATCGAGCACCGGGAAATCTTCCACGACGAAATGCTGGAGCTGATGCGCCAGATCATGTCCGGCGAAATGAGTCCGGTGATGATCGCCGCCATCACCACGGCCCTGCGGGTGAAGAAGGAAACCATCGGTGAAATCGCTGCCGCCGCCCAGGTGATGCGCGAGTTCGCCACCAAGGTGCCGGTGCGGGACCCGTCCGCCGTGGTGGACATCGTGGGCACCGGCGGTGACGGCGCCCATACCTTCAATGTCTCCACCTCCTCCATGTTCGTCTGCGCTGCCGCCGGGGCCAAGGTGGCCAAGCACGGCGGTCGTTCCGTTTCCTCCAAGAGCGGCTCGGCGGACGTGCTGGAAGCCCTGGGCGTGAACCTCAACCTGCCGCCGGAGCGCATTGCCGAATGTATCGATACGGTGGGTATCGGCTTCATGTTCGCTCCCAACCATCATGGCGCCATGAAGCATGCGGCCCCGGTGCGACGCGAACTGGGGGTGCGCACCATCTTCAACATCCTCGGGCCCCTGACCAACCCGGCCGGCGCCGAGCGCCAGGTGCTGGGGGTGTTCCATGCCGATCTGGTGGGCATCCTCATCCGGGTGCTGCAGCGCCTGGGTTCCCAGCGGGCCTTCACCGTCTTCGGCGTGGATGGTCTGGATGAGATTTCCAATTCCGGCCGCACCCTGATTGGCGAACTGAAGGATGGACGCATCCATGAGTACGAGATCCATCCGGAGGATTTCAACCTGCCGGTGCACGATCCCCGGGTGATCCGGGTGGGCAATGTGGAAGAGTCCAAGACCATGGTGCTGGCGGCCCTGGAGGGGCGTCACGGTCCGGCCCGGGATATCGTGGCCCTGAACGCCGGAGCCAGCCTGTATGTGGCCGGCCTGGCCGACTCCATGGCCCAGGGGGTGGAAAAGGCGCTGGATGCCATTGCCTGCGGTGCCGCCCGGGCCAAGCTGGACGAATTCGTGCGCTTTACCGAGGTAGCCCCATGAGCGACATCCTCGACAAGATTCTCGCCACCAAGCGGGAAGAGGTGGCTGCCGCCCTGCCTGCCATGCCTCTGGCCGCCGTTCGCACCGCTGCCGAAGCCCGGGTCAAGGCCGACCCGGCCCGGGATTTTGTCGGGGCCATCCGCCGCAAGATTGCCGGCGGGCAATCGGCGGTGATCGCGGAAATCAAGAAGGCCAGTCCTTCCAAGGGCGTCATCCGGGAGAACTTCGATCCGGCCGCCATTGCAGCGGATTATGAAGCCCACGGTGCGGCCTGCCTGTCGGTCCTGACGGACCGGCAGTATTTCCAGGGCGCGCCCGAATACCTGCAGGCGGCCCGCGGCGCGTGCGCTTTGCCGGTGCTGCGCAAGGATTTTCTGGTGGACCCCTATCAGGTCTATGAAGCCCGGGCCATGGGGGCGGATGCCATCCTGTTGATTGTGGCGGCCCTCAGCCTGCCGCAGATGCGGGAGATGGAAGACCTGGCCATGGAGTTGGGCATGGGGGTGCTGGTCGAGTCCCACGACGGCCAGGAGCTGGAGCAGGCCTTGCAGCTGAAGACTCCGCTGATGGGTATCAACAATCGTAACCTGCGTTCCTTCGAGGTCAGTCTGCAGACCACCCTCGGCCTCCTGCCGGAGATCGGTGACGGGCGGATCGTGGTGACGGAGAGCGGCATCCTGGGTGCAGCGGACGTGGCCCTCATGCGAGCCAACCAGGTCGAAGCCTTCCTGGTCGGCGAAGCCTTTATGCGCTGCCCGTCCCCCGGGGAAGCCCTGCAACAACTCTTCGCCAAGGGCTGAAGGGCTGGCCCTTATGGCTTTGGGCGTAGGTGATGGCGTTGGCTTTTAGTGTTGTGTTGTAAAAACACAACAACTTTGAGGCGGGAATGTCGGCATCCTGCCGTTGTCGTTGCTCCCCCTAGGTGGGTTTGCCACAATCCGTCTCAACTTCTCGTAAGAGAGGTATTTAAAAGGGGTAGGCGAAGAACGCTACCTTTCCTAATTGCAAGAGGAGAAAACCTGATGCAAAAGAAATTCATCGCTCTGGCCGTTGCCGCTCTGGCTTCCGGCGCCGCTTTCGCTCAATCCAACGTGCAAGTTTACGGTGTTGCTGACTTCGGTCTGGCCGTGAACGGTTCCGCTCTGAACGGCACCACCACCGGCCAAAACACCCGTTTTGATTCCGGTATCGCTTCCGGCTCCCGTCTGGGCTTCAAGGGCACCGAAGATCTGGGCAACGGCCTGAAGGCTCTGTTCAACTTCGAAATGGGTCTGACCCTGGACGACGGCGCTTCCGCTCAAGGTCGCACCTTCGGTCGTCAGTCCTACGTTGGGCTGACCGGTGGTTTCGGTACCGTGATCGGTGGCCGTATCTACACCCCCCACTACACCCTGATGGCTCAGATCGATCCGTTCGGCGTGGGTACCGCTGGTCGCGCTAACAACCTGTTCGCTTCCTCCTCCCTCGCTGCTGGTCTGTACGATCCGATCCGCGTGAACAACACCGTTGCTTACGTGTCCCCCTCCTTCTCCGGCCTGTCCGTGACCGCTGCTTACGGCACCAACTCCCTGGACAACCAGGAGTCTGCTGCTAACACCTCCAACCAGAACCGTCTGTTCGCCATCGCTCCCACCTACACCAATGGTCCTCTGACCGTCGGTCTGAACTACCACCAGGTGAAGCTGGACGGCAACGCCCTGATCGGCGGCGCTGGCTCTGACGGCAAGCTGAGCAGCTACACCCTGGCTGGTAAGTACGACTTCGGCGTGCTGGCCCTGTCCGGTGCTTACGGCTCCAACAAGGTTGAAGCCAACGGCAACGACGCTGACAAGGTTCGCAACTGGCTGATCGGCGTGTCCGCCCCCATCGGTGCCAAGGTTGTCCTGAAGGCTTCCTACAACAACCTGAAGGACAAGCTGAACGACAACGCCGACGCCAAGCAGTTCGCTATCGGTGCCGACTACCTGCTGAGCAAGCGTACCAAGCTGTACACCGCTTTCTCCAAGATCAGCAACGACGACAACGCTGCTTACACCGTGGCTCACGCCTCCGGTGGTTCCGGCAACAACGAATCCCAGTTCAACCTGGGTATCAACCACTCCTTCTAATCGTCTTTCGACGACCTGAAGCAGTTGTTGTTAAAACGGGCACCTTCGGGTGCCCGTTTTGTTTTTGCTCATTCCAGGCGCCGCCGGGAGTGGACAATAAAAAAGGCGCCTTCCAGGGCGCCTTTTTTATTGTTGAGGTCGTGAACGCTATTTCTCGTGCAGGCAGACCATGTTGTCGCGATGGATGAGTTCCGGCTCTTCCATGTAGCCGAGGATGTCCTCGATATCGCTGGACGAGTGCTTGGCGATGAGGCGAACTTCGCTGCTGCCGTAATTGCAGAGGCCCCTGGCGATCTCCCTGCCGCTTTCGTCCAGGCAGGCTACGGCGGCTCCCCGCTCGAAGTCGCCGTGAACTTCCCGTACTCCTACAGGCAGCAGACTCTTTCCTTGGCGCAGGGCTTGGATGGCTCCCTGGTCGAGCGTCAGCTTTCCTGCCAGCTGCAAATGGTCTGCCAGCCACTGTTTGCGGGCGGTCATCGGCAGGGTGTCGGCGACCAGCAGAGTGCCGACGGATTCTCCGGTAGCAAGGCGGGTGAGAGGGCTTTTTTCCCTGCCACTGGCAATGACAGTGTCGGCGCCGCTGCGGGCGGCCCGCTTGGCGGCGAGGACCTTGGTAATCATGCCGCCGGTGCCGATCTGGGTGCCGGCACCGCCGGCCATTGCCTCCAGGGATGGGTCGCCGGCGCGGGCTGAGGTGATCAAGGTGGCGGAAGGGTCCTTGCGCGGGTCGGCGGTGAAGAGGCCGGGCTGGTCTGTCAGGATGATGAGGCAGTCTGCCTCCACCAGGTTGGCGACCAGGGCGCCCAGGGTGTCGTTGTCGCCGAATTTGATTTCGTCAGTAACGACCGTGTCGTTCTCATTGATGATGGGGACGACACCCAGTTCGAGCAGCGTGGTCAGCGTGGCCCGGGCATTCAGATAGCGTTTGCGGTCGGCCAGATCGTCGTGGGTCAGCAGAATCTGGGCGGTGTGCAGGCCGTGGGCGCTAAAGGCCGATTCATAGACCTGGGCCAGGCCCATCTGGCCGACGGCGGCGGCGGCCTGGAGTTCGTGCACGGCCTTGGGGCGCTTCTGCCAGCCCAGTCGTTGCATGCCGCAGGCAATGGCGCCTGAGGAAACCAGGACCACCTGTTTGCCGTTGTGGCGGAGCTCGGCGATCTGGCGCGCCCATTCGTGAATGGCGGCTAGGTCGAGCCCGGCGCCATTGTTGGTGACAAGGGCCGAGCCGACCTTGACGACTAGGCGCCCGGCATTGGCCGTACGACTGGTGGTTGGGCTCATTCGTCTACGCTTGGTGAGGGGGTGAGGGGGCTTTCCCCGGACTCCTCCGCTGCCTCGTCCTGTTTCCTAATTTCCTCCAGGGCGGCCTGGATGGCGTAGACCACGGGGCGGCAGCCTTCGCCGCTGATGGCGGCAATGGGGAATACGGGCCCGTCGAAACCGGATCTTTCCCGGTAGGCGGACAAGAAGGCGCCCACGTGTTCCTGGCGCTCTTCCTCGGGGAGCAGGTCAAGCTTGTTGAGGATCAGCCAGCGCGGCTTGCTGGCGAGTTCGGGGCTGTATTTTTCCAGTTCGCCGACGATGGCGATGGCGTCGGCAACCGGATCGGCGTCCGGATCCATCGGGGCAATATCGACGATGTGCAGCAGCACACGTGTGCGGGCCAGGTGCTTGAGGAAGCGGATTCCGAGGCCGGCGCCATCGGCTGCGCCTTCGATGAGGCCCGGGACGTCGGCAATGACGAAGCTCTTGTTGTCATCGACCCGCACCACGCCAAGATTGGGGTGCAGGGTGGTGAAGGGATAGTCTGCAACTTTGGGTCGGGCGGCGGATACGGCGCGGATGAAGGTGCTCTTGCCCGCATTGGGTAAGCCCAGCAGGCCTACGTCGGCGAGCACTTTCAATTCGAGCTTGAGTTCTTTTTCCTCTCCCGGCTCACCCTTGGTGCACTGACGGGGGGCGCGGTTGGTGGAGGACTTGAAGTGGATGTTGCCCAGGCCGCCACGGCCGCCTTGGGCCAGCAGGACCTTCTTGCCGTCCTTGTCCAGGTCGGCCAGTACGTCACCGGTGACGGCATCGCTAATGACCGTGCCAACCGGCATGTGCATGATGATGTCGTCGCCGCCTTTGCCGTAGCAATCGGCGCCCCGCCCGCTTTCGCCGTTCTGGGCGAGGAATTTGCGGGTGTAGCGGTAGTCGATGAGGGTGTTGATGTTGCGGTCGGCAATGACATAGATGCTGCCGCCGCGACCACCGTCGCCGCCATCCGGACCGCCCATGGGGATGTATTTTTCCCGGCGGAAGGAGGCAACGCCGTTGCCGCCCTTGCCGGCGATGACCAGGATCTTGGCTTCGTCGATGAATTTCATAGGGTATAAACAGAAAAGCCCTACCGCGAGGATAGGGCTCTCCTTGGTTCCTTAAAGCGCGGGTTAGGCGGCGGGAACGATGCTCACGGTGCGGCGGCGCTTTTCACCCTTGATGGTGAATTGCACGCGACCTTCAACGAGGGCGAACAGGGTGTGGTCCTTGCCGATGCCGACGTTTTCGCCGGGATGGAATTCGGTGCCACGCTGACGAACCAGAATGTTACCGGCTGCCACCAGTTGGCCGCCGTAGCGCTTTACGCCAAGTCGCTTCGATTCCGAGTCGCGGCCGTTGCGGGAACTACCGCCAGCTTTTTTGTGTGCCATGGTGTATTAACTCCTCGATCAGGCAGAGATGCCGTCGATGCGGATCTCGGTGTAGTTCTGACGATGGCCCTGGTGCTTCTGGTAGTGCTTCCGACGGCGCATCTTGAAAATCTTGACCTTGTCGTGGCGGCCGTGGGAAACCACGGTAGCCTGGACAGAGGCGCCCTGAACCAGCGGGGCGCCAATTTTCACAGCCTCGCCTTCGCCTACCATGAGGATCTGGTCGAGAGTGATTTGTGCGCCGATGTCTGCCGGTATCTGTTCTACTTTAAGTTTTTCGCCAGCGACGACGCGATATTGCTTGCCGCCGGTTTTTATGACCGCGTACATAGGGACTCCGATAACAAAGGGTGTAACAAAGAACCGTGCATTATACGGATTTTAGACGTCGCGTCAAAGACTTCCGTTCTTTGGCCGCCGCGTCCGCCGGCCGGGCGGCTTGACCATCCTCGGGCGCGCGCCTACCATGCAGCGGCTTGGCTGGGAGCCTGTGCTGAAGGCCTCCGCCGTTGCTTTTCCGGCTGTTGTGGCCGTCCTTTCCTTTACGCTCTCGAAACGTTCCCGTGGCTCTCGAAAAAATCAATGCTCTGATCGGCCCCGACATGAAGTCGGTGGATGCCGTCATTCGTCAGCGCCTGCATTCCGATGTGGTGCTCGTTCGTCAGGTGGCCGAGTACATCATCAGCAGCGGCGGCAAGCGCCTGCGTCCGGTGCTGGTGCTGCTGGCTGCCGGTGCCATGGGCTACAAGGGTGTCAATCACCATGAATTGGCGGCGGTGGTGGAATTCATCCACACCGCCACCTTGTTGCACGACGATGTGGTGGACGAGTCGGAACTGCGTCGTGGCCGGGAGACGGCCAATAACCTGTTCGGCAATGCCGCCAGTGTGCTGGTCGGCGATTTCCTTTATTCCCGCGCCTTCCAGATGATGGTGTCCGTGGGCAACATGCGCATCATGCAGGTGCTGGCGGATGCCACCAACATCATCGCCGAAGGCGAGGTGCTGCAGTTGATGAACTGCCACGATGCGGACGTGGATGAAGAGCGCTACCTGCAGGTGATCCGCTACAAGACGGCCAAGCTGTTCCAGGCGGCGGCCCGGCTGGGGGCAATCCTGGGGGGGGCGACGCCGGAGGTCGAGGAAGGTTTGGCGGCTTACGGCATGCATCTGGGGACCGCGTTCCAGCTGGTGGACGATGTCCTGGACTATTCCGCCGACGAGGCCGAGACCGGCAAGCATCTGGGTGACGACCTGGCCGAAGGCAAGCCTACCCTGCCTCTCATTTATGTGATGCAGAACGGTTCTCCGGAGCAGGCTGCCTGTGTGCGTCGCGCCATTGAGGAGGGCGGGCGGGATGACTTCCCTGCCGTGCTGGAAGCCATTCGTGCCACCGGTGCTCTGGAGCACACCCTGAAGCAGGCCAAGCTTGAGTCGGAAGTGGCGGTGCGCGCACTGCAAGCGCTTCCGGCTTCTCAATACAAAGATTCGCTGGTAGAATTGTCAGTCTTCGCTGTGACGAGAAGTTTCTGACTTTTCCCGAAAGTTGCAGTGAGCGAGTCGGGGTGTAGCTCAGCCTGGTAGAGTACTGCGTTCGGGACGCAGGAGTCGGAGGTTCGAATCCTCTCACCCCGACCAATTTTCAGAAAAGCCACTCATCCGAGTGGCTTTTTTGTTTTCCGGGTGTCGGTGGCCCTTGGAGCGCAGCTGTTCTTCGCCGGCCCCGGGCCTCGTGGCCGTGGTGGAGCCTCTGCTATGCTGTCGCTCTGATTGCTTGTGCAGCCGGAATGCCATGTCCAAGTTTCTGTTGTTCATTCTCTTTGTCGGCCTCGCCTGGTGGTGGTTCAGGGGGCGCGGCGTATCGCGTGGATTGGGCGGCGGGGCCCCCGTCAACCCGCCGGTGGAGCGGATGGTGGTGTGTCGTGGCTGTGGCGTCTATCTGCCGGAAAGCGATGCTCTGGTGGTTCGGGGGAATCCCTATTGCTGCGCCGAGCATGTTGTTCGTGACGATGGCTGAGGGCGTGCCTTGTCGTTCCTGAATGTTCCGCCTGTCGAGGTTTCCGAAGCGCACTGGAAGTCGCTGCGCTATTTCAATTTCTACCGCCTGGTTGCCGCCTTCCTCCTCTATGGGGCGGCCTATCTGCATCCGTCCAGCTTCGAGCTGGTGCCGGCCACCGATCAGTCCCTCTATACGTGGACGGCCTTCGTCTATTGCCTGGCCACTGCCTGCTCGGTGTTGTTGCTGGCCTTCTGGCGTCGTCATTTCAATCTGCAGTTGTCGGGCCAGGTGCTCCTGGATGTGGTGGCCCTGACGGTCCTGATGCATGCCAGCGGGGGGCTGCGTGGTGGCCTGGGGGCCATGCTCCTGGTCTCGCTGGCCGGGGCGGGGCTGGTCGGGCAGGGGCGATTGGTGCTTTTCTATGCGGCCCTGGCAACCCTTTCCATGCTGTTCCAGCAGTTGCTGCTGGCCTTGAGCAGCGAATTCGACCCCTCCGCCTTTTTCCAGGTCGGCCTGCTGGGGGCGGGTTTTTTTACCTCGGCGATTTCGGCCCGTCTCCTGGCCCGTCGCGTGGTGGCCAACGAAGAGTTGGCGCGCAAGCGCGGCGAAGCGCTGGCCAACCAGGTCTGTGTCAGTCAGCGGGTGATCGAGGAAATGCAGGATGGCGTCCTGCTGGTCAGCCCTCTGGGCGAGGTGCACCTGCATAATCCCCGGGCCGAGGCGCTCCTGGGATTGACGGCGGGGGAGGCTGGCAACCTGGAGCGCTGTTCGCCGGCCCTGGAAGGGCACTTTCTCCGCTGGCGGAGGCGGGAAGGCAGCAAGGACGAGAGCGGCCTGGTCTTCCACGTCCCGCGCAACGGCAAGCAGCTGTTTGCCCGTTTTCTCGAGACCCCGAGCAGTGCCGGTGACACCCTGATTCTGCTGGAGGACATGGACCGCCTGCGCGAGGAGTCCCGCCAGATGAAGCTGGCGGCTCTGGGGCGGTTGACCGCCAATATCGCCCACGAAATCCGCAATCCCCTGTCCGCCATCAGCCATGCCGGTGAGCTGCTGCGGGAAGATGCGGACCCGAAGGGCGGGGATGCCCGACTGGTGCGCATCATCCTGGACAATACCCAGCGCCTGGAGCGCATCGTGCGCGACGTACTCGAGCTGGGACGGCGGGACCGCTGCCATCCGGAGTCCATCGATCTCAATGCTGCATTGGCGGCCTATCTGGACGAGTTGCAGTCCAAGGCGGAGGCGGCTCCCGGCGTGCTGTGCCTGGAAGGATTGGCCGGAGCCGAACTGGAGTTTGATCGTACCCATCTGCACCAGGTGCTGTGGAATCTGCTCAGCAATGCATTGCGGCACAGCCGGCAACAACCCGGTAGCGTGCAACTACGCGTTGCCTACGGCAATGGCGGCATGGTGGAGCTGCATGTGGAGGATGATGGGCCCGGCATTCCCGAAGCCATCCGGGAGCAGGTGTTCGAACCGTTCTTTACCACCCATGGCAAGGGGACCGGCCTGGGGCTCCACATTGCGCGGGAACTGTGCGAAGCCAACGGGGCGCAGCTGGAGTTGTTGAGCGAGTCCAGGGCCGGTGGAGCCCATTTCAGAATAACGGGAAGGAGAGGGCATGGCTCAGGCCAAAAGTGAACGCCGCGCCAGGGGGGCGCTGGCCCGGGTGCTGGTGGTGGATGACGAAGCGGATATCCGGGAACTGGTGGACCTCACCCTGTCCCGCATGGGGCTGGCGGCGGATTGCGCCGGCACCGTGGCCGAGGCTCGGGAGTTCCTTGCCCGGGAGTCTTACCAGCTGTGCCTGACCGACATGCGTTTGCCCGATGGGGAAGGGCTGGAACTGGTGCGCCTCATCGGCGAGCAGTACAGCGAGACGCCGGTGGCCGTGATCACCGCCTTCGGCAGCACCGAGAACGCGGTGGCGGCCCTCAAGGCCGGGGCCTTCGACTATCTGGCCAAGCCGGTGGCCCTGGATCAGCTGCGTACCCTGATCAAGTCGGCCATCGATCTGCCGGTGGCATCCGCGGCCGAGGGGGCGCCCCGCAGCGAGGCTCTGCAGCTGCTCGGCGATTCCCGGGCCATGAGCACGGTGCGGGAGATCATCGCCAAGCTGGCCCGCAGCCAGGCGCCGGTTTACATCTCCGGCGAATCCGGCTGCGGCAAGGAACTGGCGGCCCGCCTCATCCACGAGCAGAGCAACCGCAGCCAGGCGCCTTTCGTTCCGGTGAACTGCGGGGCCATCCCCGAGAACCTCATGGAAAGCGAGTTCTTCGGTTATCGCAAGGGCGCCTTCACCGGTGCCGAGCAGGATCGGGAAGGATTCTTCCAGGCAGCGGGGGGCGGCACCCTGTTTCTCGACGAGGTGGCCGACCTGCCCCTGTCCATGCAGGTCAAGCTGCTGCGGGCCATCCAGGAAAAGCGGGTGCGCAAGGTGGGCGCCACCGTGGAGGAGGCGGTGGATGTGCGCCTCATCTGTGCCACCCACCAGGACCTGAAGGCCTGCGTCGAGGCCGGCACCTTCCGCCAGGATTTGTACTACCGTCTCAACGTCATCGAGTTGCGCATGCCGCCGCTGCGGGAGCGGGCCGAGGACATTCCCCAGCTGGCTCGTGCCTGTCTCGACCGTCTGGCCCATCAGGCGTCGGCGTTGCCGCTGACGTCCGCGGCCGAAGCGGCGCTGTGTCGCTACACCTTCCCCGGCAACGTCCGCGAACTGGAGAATATTCTGGAGCGGGCCACGGCGCTATGCAGTGGCAGCGAGATCGACGAAGGCGACCTGCAGCTTTCCCTTGCCGATGACGGTCATCCCGATGCCGGTTCCGAAGGGCGCGGCGGCGAGTCTCTCGATACCTATCTGGACCGTCTGGAGCGCCAGGCGATTCAGGAGGCGGTAGTTCAGACCCAGGGCAATCGCACGGCGGCGGCGCGCCTGCTCGGCATCACCTTCCGCTCCCTGCGCTATCGCATGGCCCGTCTGGGGATCGAGTGATGACGGAGCGCTTCGATGCCGAGGGCTGGCTGGCCGGCGCAGTGCGGCGCGAGTCGCCCAATCAGGACGAGCGGCCCGAGGGAGAGCGGCCGAGCCTGGTCGTCATCCACGCCATCAGCCTGCCGCCCGACGACTTCGGCGGCCCCTGGATTTTCGATCTGTTCGACAACACCCTGGACCCGGCGGCCCATCCCTACTTCGCCTCCATTCACCATCTGCGTGTCTCTTCCCACTTCCTGATTCGTCGCGATGGCGAGCTGGTGCAGTTCGTTTCCTGCGACAAGCGTGCATGGCATGCAGGTGTCTCCGAGTGGCTGGGGCGGGAGCGCTGCAACGATTTTTCCATCGGCATCGAGCTCGAAGGATGCGATGCCATGCCCTTCGAGCCGGCCCAGTACGATGCCCTGAAAGCCTTGCTGCAAGCCATTCTCCGGCACTACCCCATCAGTGCGGTGGCCGGGCATTGCCACATCGCCCCTCAGCGCAAGACCGATCCCGGCCCCCATTTCGACTGGCAGCAATTGCGTTGCGAGTTCGCAACCGTGCGCTTTCCAGCCATGCAAAAGAGTTAAAAAACACTTGCATAGGAAATACCCCATTACTAGAATTAGGCCCAAATCACAATGGGCACACTAAATCTAGTGGTCACTTACGCAAGCACGCCAAAACAGCTGCAAAGCAAATCCCGGAACGCCAAGACTGGCGCGGGACTCGGCTTCTTCACCCCTCCGCGACCGTGAATCGCCAAGAGCCGAGAATGACGCCCCGCCCTTTCCATCCCATCGCGTTTGTCCCCGGTTCTTTCCGTTGCCGTCGACCTGCGGCAACGTCCAGCCTCCTCCCCGAATTATTCTGCCGACGCCTGCTGGCGTCGTTGCGTATTGCCGCTCACGCGTCTTCAGTTCGTTCGCGTGTTGCCGCTCCGTATTCAACCGGCGCTTCCTCCGGAAGGTCGATGAATGGTCCGTGCTTTTCCCGGGCGGATCTCGTTTTGTCCGTTGTGTCTTAAAGCCAATTTTCGATCCTGGAGAAGGAGGTTATTTATGGCAACCGCAAAGAAGACGAAGACCGAGGCCGCCAAGGACAAGAAGTCCCCGGCGAAGGCTGCTGCTAAACCCGCTGTGAAGAAGGCTGCTCCGGCCAAGGCTGCTGCCAAGCCCGCCGCGAAGAAGGCTGCTCCGGCCAAGGCTGCTGCCAAGCCCGCCGCGAAGAAGGCTGCTCCCGCTAAGGCTGCTGCCAAGCCCGCCGCGAAGAAGGCTGCTCCCGCTAAGGCCGCTGCCAAGCCCGCTGTGAAGAAGGCTGCTCCCGCTAAGGCTGCTGCCAAGCCCGCCGCGAAGAAGGCTGCTCCGGCCAAGGCTGCTGCCAAGCCCGCCGCGAAGAAGGCTGCTCCGGCCAAGGCTGCTGCCAAGCCCGCCGCGAAGAAGGCTGCTCCGGCCAAGGCT
>Ga0265332_10000031_pt1 | contig 162330 bp, 147 predicted proteins | sample 41926metaG_FD_202084 | JGI IMG/M metagenome (GOLD analysis project Ga0265332, IMG submission 202084) | Rhizosphere microbial communities from Carex aquatilis grown in University of Washington, Seatle, WA, United States - 4-19-26 metaG | ecosystem: Host-associated > Plants > Roots >...
CGTGATGTTGATGAAGCGCCGAAAGCGCGGGTTGCGGCTGCGCGTGATGATGCGGTTGCGCTCGGCCAGCACGCCTTCGCGGTTGTTGGGCTTCTTGACTTCGATGAAGGCCAGCGGCATACCGTTGATGAGCAAGGTGATGTCGGGCCGGAATTCATCGTCGCCGTTCTTGCAGGTCAGCTCCGTGACGACGTGGAAGCTGTTGTTGTCGAAATTCTCGAAATCGATCAGCCGAGAGCCTGAGTGTTCCGTAAGCCGGTCATAGAAGGCTTTGCCGAGATCTTCGTTGTCCAGGAGAAGTTTGACGTCGACCAGCAGACGGGTGATGTCATCTGCACTTAGGTCTGGATTGATCCGCGCGATGGCGTCGCTGAAGAGATTGGGGAAGATATTGGTTTCTTCGTCCCACGCAGCACCCTTCAAGGAAAGATAACTGTAGCCAAGCCGCACCAGGTGCAGCATGCATGGGATTTTGACACGTGAGTCTTCGCTGAAAATCATCAGAACTGCTCCCCTTTTTGTTCTTGCCACACGGGTGAGTTACATTTTTCCCAGGCCACTGGCGTCTATTGATTCGCTGACTTCGGGTGGTGGGAATTTTCGCCGTCGGCTGATTTTGTGCGCAGGAAAATCTTTGCATTCTTGCCAGCGGTCAGCGGGATTTTTCCCAACGCCCGTATGCGGGGCCACTTCGCTTGCGGCGGTCTACGGTTCGGCGTTCATGACGAGGATTCCCAGATATACCTTGGAGTCTGAACTGCAATCGTCTTCAGTCTAGCAAGGAGTAGTGACTAGGCCGTGCCGAAGGCACCCCTGACGGGAAATCTGGATTCAACCATCTTCGCGGATCTGGCGCCCGGTCAGTTTGAGGAACAAATCTTCGAGATTCGCCGGCCGATGCAGGGTGCGCAGCTGCGGGTGTTCGAGCAGCACGTCGAGCAGTGGATGCGCATTCTGGGTGTAGAAGAAAACCGTCTCCCCGCTCACTTCAATGCGCTCGGCCAGTGGTGCCAGCCTGGCGTCGCGCTGCAAGGCCAGCGCACCGGCGCCATAGACCTCCACCACCTCGCGTTCCAGGTGCTCGGCAATCAGGGCGCGGGGTGCGCCTTCGGCAATCTTCTTGCCGTGGTCGAGCACGATGAGGCGCGAGCACAGGCGCTCGGCCTCGTCCATGAAGTGCGTGGTGAGCAGGATGGAGGTGCCGCCCTGCACCAGGCGCTGCAGCCGCTCCCACATCAAATGGCGCGCCTGCGGGTCCAGGCCGGTGGTGGGCTCGTCGAGCAGCAGCAGGTGCGGGGCGTTGACCAGGGCTCGCGCCAGCGAGAGGCGCCGCTTCATGCCGCCCGAGAGCTCGCCGGGGCGGGCAGCAGCCTTGTGGCTCAGTGCGGCAAACTCCAGCAGTTGCGGAATGCGTTCGTCCAGCACCGTGCGTTTCAAACCGAAATAGCGGCCATAGACGCGCAGGTTTTCCAGGCAGTTGAAGTCCGGGTCCAGCGTGTCGAACTGCGTCACCACACCCAGCTGCTGTTTGATGGCCAGTGCGTCGCGCGGCATGGCGAGTGGCGCGCGGCCCGCTGGCGGGTGGTAGTGGATGCTGCCGGCGTCCGGCGCGGTGAGCCCCAGGCACATGCGGATGGTGGTGGTCTTGCCCGCGCCGTTGGGGCCGATCACGCCCAGGCATTCGCCGGGGGCGATGGCAAAGGAGACGCCGTCCACCACCACCGCGCTACCGTAGGATTTGCAGAGCCCGGAGACGTCGAGCAAGGGCAGCGGGGCCGGTGTGGCCAGCGGTGGCGCGGACGGCGCCGCAGCGTCGGTGGGGATCATTTGCATGCATTCTCCCGTACGGCAGCGCCCGCTTGTGCGAGCCTTCGAATTTTAGGTAAAAAGTGCCTCTAGCGCTTATTGGGTAAGCGTTACCAGCTATCAAAACAAAAGCGCTTGCGCCGCGGGCCAGCGCTTATAGGACTTGCGCAAAATGGTTCCAGCAAGGCGCTCTGACGCAGACAGTGCAAGCGCACGGCAAGGAAGAGCAACGCCGCTGGGGCGATTTTGCGTAAGTCCTGGCTTACTGAAACGCCACTTCGGCAAAACTGCGCAGCTTGCGGCTGTGCAGGCGGTAGACGCCCCCGGCGCGCAGGATGTCCACCGCGCGCATGCCGATGCGCAAATGCTGGTCCACGCGCTCGCGGTAGAAGTGGTTGGCCATGCCCGGCAGCTTGATCTCGCCGTGCAGCGGTTTGTCGCTCACGCACAAGAGCGTGCCGTAGGGCACGCGAAAGCGAAAGCCGTTGGCGGCGATGGTGGCGCTTTCCATGTCCAGCGCCACCGCGCGGCTCTGGCTGAAGCGCCGCTGGGGCGTGTTGTCGGGCAGCAGTTCCCAGTTGCGGTTGTCGGTGCTGGCGACCGTGCCGGTGCGCATGATGCGCTTGAGCGCGCCGCGCTCCATCTGCGTCACGTCGGCCACGGCCTGCTCGAGCGCCACCTGGATTTCGGCCAGCGCGGGAATGGGCACCCACAGCGGCAGTTCTTCGTCCAGCACATGGTCTTCGCGCACGTAGGCGTGGGCCAGCACGTAGTCGCCCAGCTGCTGGGTGTTGCGCAGGCCCGCGCAGTGGCCCAGCATCATCCAGGCGTGCGGGCGCAGCACGGCGATGTGGTCGGTAATCGTCTTGGCGTTGGCCGGGCCGACACCGATGTTGACCATGGTGATGCCGCTGCGATCGGCGCGCACCAGGTGGTAGCCGGGCATTTGCGGCAGGCGGGGCGGCGGCGCGCCCAGGTCGTCCACGTCCTGCGCCGGCAGGCCCGTGCGGCGGGTGACCACGTTGCCGGGCTCGACGAAGGCGATGTACTCGCTCTCGGGGTTGGCCATCTCGGCGTGGCCCAGGCGCACGAACTCGTCGATGTAGAACTGGTAGTTGGTGAACAGCACGAAATTCTGGAACCACTCGGGCAGGGTGCCGGTGTAGTGGCGCAGGCGGTGCAATGAATAGTCGACGCGCGGCGCGGTGAACAAGGAGAGCGGCTGCGCCTCGCCCGTCCGCGGCCGCCAGGTGCCGTTGGCGATGCCGTCGTCCATGGCGGCCAGGTCGGGCAAGTCAAAGCGGTCGCGCATCAGCATGCGCCGCTCGGCGCTGAGCTGGCCTTCGACGTGGTCGTGCTCGGCAAACGAGAAGTGAATCGGAATCGGGTGCTCGCTCAATCCCACCTCCAGCTCCACGCCGTGGCTCTTGCGCAGCAGGCGCAATTGCTCGGTGTAGTAACCGCCGAACAGGTCGGGCCGGGTGAGTGTGGTTTCGAAGGTGCCAGGCCCCTCGACAAAGCCATAGGCCAGCCGCGTATCGGCGCGTGCCACCGTGGTGGTATGCAAGCGCACGTAGGGGTAGAAGGCGCGCACGCGCTCGGGCACGTCCTCGCCGGCCACGAAGCGCTGCATGGCGCCGCGCAGGTGCTCAATTTGTTGCTGGTAGAGCAGTTGGATCTGGGCGACGGCCGCGTCCGGGTCGGAGAAGTGGGCGGCGGGAACGGGGGCGGTGGTGAGCGGCATGCGCGCTATTGTCTACGCGCTGCAAGACGGCTTGGTGTCAGCTCTGCCGGCGCTGTGCCAGCCAGGCGCACGTCTGCAGCGCGTCCATAGGGCGTGCAATGCCGTAGCCCTGGGCCAGGTCACAGCGCAATTGCGTGAGAAGCGCTTGCTGCGCCGGCAGCTCTACGCCCTCGGCCACGGTGCGCAGTTTGAGGCTGCGGCCCAGTTCGATGATGGCGGTGACGATGGCGACATCGTCGCTGGAGCCGGGCGTATCCAGGACGAAGGAGCGGTCGATCTTGAGCTTGTCGAGCGGGTAGCGCTTGAGGTAGGAGAGCGACGAATAGCCAGTGCCGAAGTCGTCGATCGCGATGCCCACACCCAGCGTTTTGATCGCCTGCAGCGTCTGCAGCACCTGCTCGCTTTGTTGCATCAACACGGTTTCGGTGAGTTCGACTTCGAGAAACTCCGGCTGCAGGCCGGTTTCCGCGAGCACGGCGGCAATTTCACCGGCCACGTCGCGCTGGCGGAATTCGAATGCCGAGAGGTTCACGGCCACTGGCACTTGTGGCAGGCCCGCGTCGTGCCAGGCCTTCAGCTGACGGCAGGCTTCGCGCATCACCCAGCGACCGATGGGGGAGATCAAACCGTGCGTCTCGGCAAAAGCGATGAACTTGTCCGGCGCCAGCAGGCCTTGGCGGGGATGCTGCCAGCGCACCAGCGCCTCGAACCCGGCGAGCGCGCCATCGGCCATTTGCACGACGGGCTGGTAATGCAGCACGAACTGGTTCTCGGCAATGGCGGTGTGCAGTTCCCGCTGCAATTGCAGCGAGGCCATCGCATGGTCTGCCATGCCTGGGGTGCTGAACTGGTGGTGGCCGCGGCCGGCGTCTTTGGCCTGGCGCAGTGCCGTCTCGGCCTGGCGCAGCAGGCCAGGTGCGGTTTTTTCATCGTCCGGAAACAGGCTGATGCCAATCGAGACGGACTGGCACACGCTGGTGCCGGTCACGTCGATGGGTTCGACCAGGCAGCGAAAGAGTGCGTCAGCCAACGCTGCGGCGGCGGTGCGGTCGGTGCTTGGCAGCACCACGACGAACTCGTCGGCGCCCGGGCGAGCAATAAAGCCCCGATCGGCCACGCAATGGCGCAGGCGCTGGGCCACCGCGCAGAGAATCTGGTCGCCCGCGCCGTGGCCCAGCGAGTTGTTGATGGTTTTGAAATGGTCGAGGTTGAGGTACAGCAGCGCGACCTGGCGTTGGCGAGAGGTCTGCGCAGTGCGCGCCTGGGCCAGGGCCAGTGCCAGCTGGTCGAGCAGCGCACGGCGGTTGAGCAGCTCGGTCAGCGCGTCATGCCGCGCAAGAAAGGCTTCGCGTTCCTGCATGTTCTTGCGCGCGCTGATGTCGCGCACCACCACCACGCGGTAGTCGGCGCCCGTTTGTGGCATGGTCTTGCCGATGACTTCTACCGGGATTTCGTGCCCATCGCGGTGGACGATGTGCACCTCGTAGAGGAATTCGCTGCCGTGGCTGGTGTAATCCTGCGCAATGGGGCGCCAGGCGGGGGCGATGAAGTCGAACATGGTGCGCCCCACCACCTCGTCTAGGGACAGTCCGGTGAGCCGCGTCATGGCGTCGTTGCAATCGAGCACCACGCCATCGCTGTGGAACAGGATGGCTTCTTCCGTGGCCTCGGCAAATTTGCGCATGCGCTCTTCGCTCTCGCGTACCGCACGCTCCGCCGCCCAGCTCGCCGTGGATTCGTGCGTCACCGAGAGCACGCCATCTGGCATGCCACCTGCGCCGGAATGGGGGGTGAGGGTGACGCTGAACATGCGTATGCTGCCGTCGGCAGCGCGCCGTTCGTGCAGGTATTTGACGCGCTCGCCGCTGACGCAGCGTTCGGCATGCACGGCAACCTTGGCCCATTGGTCGGTGCCGAAGACTTCCTCAGGTGTCTTCCCGACAATCGACGCAATGGAGAAACCGTTGGCATTTGCGTACGCAGCATTGGCAAAGCGGCACTGCCTGCTGGGCAGCGCGTAATACGCCACCTGCCCGCCCAGCAATTCTGCAAGCGCGTGCAGCAGCTCAGCAGCGCCGGGGTCTGCGGCGTCCTGGGGTGCGGTGGCTTGCGTGGCTTCGGTCATCGAATCCGTTTGGCGGGTGGGTGGCCTGCCTACTGCAGGTCTGGGGTCGCAACAATAGCTTACATGGCGTGCGCCTGGTTTGCCTACGGGTTTGCGCCAAGACAAATGATGAACAGGCTCTCAGGCAATTGGACACGTTTTCGGAACTTTTTGGGGGCGCCGGATAATCCGCGCATGACCTCTCCATCCGCGCAGCATGCGCCTGGGTTTGGTGCGCTTGCGCTCAACCCCGCTACTCTCGCCAATTTGCAGCAGCTCGGCTACCTGCAGATGACCCCCATCCAGGCCGCCAGCCTGCCGTCCGCGCTGCTGGGCAAGGACATCATCGCCCAGGCCAGCACCGGCAGCGGCAAGACCGCCGCCTTTGGCCTGGCGCTGCTCGCGCGTTTGAACCCGCGCTGCTTTGGCGTGCAGGCGCTGGTGCTGTGCCCCACGCGCGAGCTGGCCGACCAGGTCAGCGCCGAGATCCGGCGCCTGGCGCGCGCCGAAGAGAACATCAAGGTCGTCACGCTGTGCGGCGGCGTGCCGCTGCGCGGCCAGGCGCAAAGCCTGTCGCATGGCGCGCACATCGTCGTCGGTACGCCCGGCCGTGTGATGGACCATCTGGAGCGCCAGCACCTGGCGCTGGACCAGCTCAATACCCTGGTGCTCGATGAGGCCGACCGCATGCTCGATATGGGCTTTTTCGACGACATCGCCACCGTGGCGCGCCAGTGCCCGAAAAACCGCCAGACCTTGCTGTTCTCGGCCACCTACCCGGAAGGCATCGCCAAGCTCAGCCAGCAGTTCATGAAAGAGCCGCAGCGCATCACCGTGCAGGCGCAGCACAGCGCCGGCAAGATCGAGCAGCGCTGGTACGAGGTGAAAAACTCTGAGCGCTTGCATACCGTGTCCCTGCTGCTCGCGCACTTTCGCCCAGAATCGTCGATTGCCTTCTGCAACACCAAGCAGCAGTGCCGGGACCTGGTGGCGGTGCTGCAGGCGCAGGGCTTTAGTGCGCTGGCGCTCTACGGCGAACTGGAGCAGCGCGAGCGCGATCAGGTATTGGTGCAGTTTGCCAACCGCAGTTGCTCGGTGCTGGTAGCCACCGACGTGGCGGCGCGTGGCCTGGACATCGCCGACCTGGCCGCCGTCATCAATGTGGACGTGACGCCCGACGCCGAGGTGCACATCCACCGCATCGGCCGCACCGGCCGGGGCGACGCCGAGGGCTTGGCGCTCAACCTGGTCAGCATGGACGAGATGGGCAGCGTCGGCAAGATTGAAGTGCTGCAGGGCCGCGCGTCGCAGTGGCAGCCAGTGGCTGAACTCGCCCCCAGCGGCAGCGGCCCGCTGGTGCCGCCCATGGCCACCATCCAGATCATTGGCGGGCGCAAGGAAAAGATACGTGCTGGCGACGTGCTGGGCGCGCTCACCGGCGACATGGGCTATGTGCGTGAGCAGGTCGGCAAGATCAACGTGAACGAATTTTCGACCTACGTGGCCGTCGAGCGTGGCATCGCCGAGCAGGTGGTTTCGCGCCTCAACGCCGGGCGTGTCAAAGGCAAGAGCGTGAAGGCGCGGCTGGTGGCGGAGGGCGGATGATCAGCCTGCTGCAGCGCGTGCGCGAGGCGCGCGTCGAAGTGGCGGACGAAGTCGTCGGCCAGATCGGGCCGGGCCTGCTGGTGCTGGTCTGTGCCGAGCGCGGCGACACCGAAGCCGAGGCCGACCGGCTGCTGGCCAAACTGCTCAAGCTGCGCATCTTCAGCGATGCCGCCGGCAAGATGAACCTCAGCGTGCAGGACACCGGGGGCGGTCTGCTGCTGGTGAGCCAGTTCACCCTGGCCGCCGACACCACGGGTGGCAACCGCCCAGGCTTTTCGCAGGCTGCCGCACCTGACGAAGGGCGCCGGCTGTTCGACTACTTCGTCGCCCAAGCCCGTGCTGCGCACCCTGAGGTGCAAACCGGGCGTTTTGCCACCGAGATGCAGGTGCATTTGGTCAATGATGGGCCGGTGACGATTCCGCTGCGCATGGCGCCTATCGGCGCCTGATGGCTTTGTTGAATCAACAACCTATGCGCAGATTTGATAGAGCCGTACCAATAAAGGTAGCGCTACTCTGGCCTAAAACGTATACGTTGCACCTAAGCCAACCAGAAAGTTGCGGCCAGGGGCGGGTTCGAAAAAGCGGCTGGAACCTTCATTGACAATGACCGAGCCTGAATAACTTCTGTTTGTCAGGTTATCAACCCGAACAAACTCCCTGATGGCCCAGTGGCCAAATTTCTGGAGCAGCGAAGCCCTCAAATTGAGAAGATCCACATGGGGTGCGGCATCGCTGTTGGTGTCATTCACATACATCTTCCCTACGTGGCGCCATTCCAGCGCGGTTTCCAGGCCCCAAGCCTGGTACTGCCAAGCCAGCTCACCATAAAGACTGGCGCGGGGAATACCAGGAATTCTATTTCCGCCGGCGATCAACGTATTCGGCTTGGTGCAGGGTGTGGCGGCACAAGTCATGAAACTGCTGCCGTACGTCGCATTCAGATACGTCGCAGCCAGGTAGGTCGACCAACCCTTTCCCCAGTGACCTGACAGCGCGGCTTCAATGCCGTCTCGTTGCGTATTGCCTGAATTCTGGTATGTGCTGCGGCCGCCAGAGTTGCTTAACACCACAATTTCATTGGCTGTATTGGCCTGGAAGTAGGCCGCATTCAAGTGCCAGTTCGGCATGAATTCAGTTTTCATGCCAATCTCCCATTGCCGGCTGGTTGCGCTCTGCAAGCCAAAATTCAGGCCCGTTCCCCCATTGGCACGATAGGCCAATTCATTGAGGGTTGGCGTTTCAAATCCTTGCCCTGCGGAGGCGTAGAGGTTCAGGGCATCGCTGGCATGGAACACTACGCCGAGTGCTGGCGTAGTCGCCTGATACTTTACGGAGCCGCTGTCATCGCCGTTGCCGGTGAAAATATACCGATCCTGTGAGTCGAACGACACCTGTGAATGCCGCAAGCCCGCAGAAACGCTCCATCGTTCCGCTACTTCCCATTGCCCTTGGACGTATTGATCAAACGCATCTACTGTATTGAGTTCGTCACGCCGCAGCGCTCCCTGCACTCCGAGCACGGAGCCAACAAAGTTTTGAAAACCGAGCCTTGACTGCTTCATCTGATCAGTGGACAGGCCCGCCGTCAATGTCAGCGGTTTTCCCAGTAATTGGGATTTGTCAACCCAGCGCGCGTCCAGGCCCTGGTAGCGGCTGCTAAGATCAATCACGCCGCCCGGCTGCGTTGCGGATGCCTGGGTCGCCACGGGAATCGACTGGAACTGCTCGGCACTGCGTGTGCCGGAATAGGCGGCAATGTGGAACGACTGTCCGCCACCCAAACGTTGGTCAAGCACGATGCCGCCTTGAAGCTGATCCACCGATTTGCGTGTATTGAATAGAGATGCGCTAGGCGTCGCCTGACGCGGATTGGCAAGCATTTCTGCTCGCGTAAGTCCGAGCGGATCCTGAACGCCAGGCATGTTCACGCTGTTGATTACGAATGTCCAGTGGGTGTCATCGCTGACGGTATATTTCACCTTGCCGTTGAAGTTCTCCCGGGTCGCAGCGCTGTGATCGCGGTAACCATCGGTACCAAACTTGGCCGCGCTGATGTTGTATTGTGCGGCGCCCTGTGTTCCACTCAGTTTTACGCCCGTGCGCTGTACGCCATTGCTGCCCCAAGTAGTGGCGAGGTCAGCCACAGTTTCTGGGCCCCCATCGGCGGTGAACACGCTAATCACGCCGCCTGAGGAATTTCCGTAGAGCGCCGAAAATGGCCCACGCAGAACTTCGATTCTGGCGGCCGAAGCCAAATCGAAATTTGACACCTGACCTTGCCCGTCTGGAAAACTTGCTGGAATGCCGTCGGCATAAAGTCTCAGACCCCGTACGCCGAAGGTGGAACGTGCGCCAAACCCCCGCGAAGAAATTTGTATGTCCTGTGCGTAGTTCTGGCGATTATTTGCCATGATGCCTGGGACTCGGTCCAACGTCTCGGACAGATTGACCTGCAATTCCGCGTTTTGAAGTGTCGAGGCGTCTATCACATCGACGGAAGCGGGTGTGTCAAATGCGGATTGCTCGACTCCATGTGTGGCGATTGTCACAATTGGACTCAAGGTGGGTTCGGTGGATGCGGGGACGGTCTGTCCAAGTACTTGCACGGCGGTGCTCATTGCGGCGAGAAAGACAGCAGTCTTTGTCTGGCCCGTAAAAGAAAAAATGAATTGAGACATAAAATTTACTTCGAAAGCGGGCAGTAAATTTCATTACTGCATCATAGAGATGATAAGAGTACTTGGGCGAGGAAACAGTAACGAATATCTTATGATCAGTCTGCGCATTCAGGTGTTCAGGCAATTCCCTGACGCATCACCCGGAATGCTCACTCTATAGCCTGCTATACAGTTGACAAGACGCAGAGCACTCCAGCCTCCGTGATGTTGCGGAAAATATCAACGCGATAATGAAACCGTGGTTCGCCTGCTCGCCTATGTGTATGACTGCTCTTGCGTCTGAGGTGGGAGAGCAATACCTCTGGACCGGCGATATGCGCTAGCGAGACGAGCCGGAAATGGACAGTGCAATGGGTGCTGAGTGGTGAATCATTGTTGGCGAGCGGGGCTCGCGTTTGATATTACTTGCTTATTGCACCACGGAACCATTCGCTTTATCACCCCGTCGTGCCGAAACGCATGGTAAAAAGCGGCCAGTACGTGCAGGGCAAGCAAAAACATCAGCGTCCATACAGCACCCTTGTGCAGGCTGTTGAAGATGGCATTGAGGGTGGCGTTCTCTGGCCAGCCGACGGAGGGAAACAGCAGCCCGAAAAACTTCAACGAGTGGTTGGTGAACGATGCCGACAGAAGGCCGGCCAACGGTGCGAGCACCAGCAAGAAATAGAGCCCACGGTGAACCACGGCAGATAGCTTGCGCTCCCATGGCAGTATCTGCGCTGCAGCAGCAGGCGGGGTATAAAAGCGCCGCCAGGCGATGCGAATGAGCACCAGCGCCAGCGCACACAGACCAAGCGATTTGTGCAGCGCATACGGCGCCGTCCGCACCGGACCCTTGGGCAGATCGGTCATCATCCAGCCGATGATCAGCAAAGCGATGACCAGTGCGGCGTGGAGCCAATGCAGAAAAATCGCTGGCCGGTTGTAGCGTTCGCTACTCACTGCGCTCATGGAATAGTCACCTCCCAAGGCAATTCGCCCAATGGCACATAGACCAGTTTGAGCAAAACCGCGGCGTTGATCGCTAAGGCGCAATGTCCGAGCCGCATGCTCAGCCTTCTGGCAACTGGTAAGTGACGCCGTACTGGCTAAAAATACGCGCCACCGTTCCATCTTCTTGCAGGCTGGTCAGCGCGGTTGTCAGTGCTTGAGCGAGCCGTTCCTCATGCTTTCTGACGGCCATGGCGAGCGGCCACTTGCTTGGGCGAAGTTCCAGCATTTTGACGAGACTGATCGGATAGGCCGGGTCGTTCTTCAAGGCCGCTTCAAGCTCTGCCCTGGGCGCCATGACTGCGGCCACTTCGCCGCCCCGCATGCCGGCGACTGCCAATGCAACGCTGCGGTAATGCACGACATTGTCTCGCAAGCGACCGTTAAGAACACCCATCAGAAACGAATCTGAACCTGAAGTCCCTTCGACGCCGACTTTCTCGTGTGTGAAGACATTCAGCGCCACCGCAGACGAGCCCGAGGGGTCTGGCACACGCGAGGCGATGCGCGCCAGTGCGACCGCTTCAACATGGTAGGGCCCGAAGATACGTACTTGATCGTTCTGAGCAGCGAGGTACTGAGCCAGCGGTACATGCAGCATCACATCGCCTGGCTGGGCCCCGAGGTAGTGCCCTTTCCAAACCATATTGCGTAGGTCGCCGTTCATATCCTCGTCAGCCGTGAACCATGCAATCTCTGCTTGTACGCCCAGACGTTCAGCCAAGGCCTTGCCGAGATCGACATCTATCCCCCGGTCATCGAAAGAGTAGGGTGGGAAATTGTTATAGACGGCGACGCGCAGACGACCCTTCTGGCGTATGTCGTCCAGCCCGTCGGCCAGCGCAGGCAGGACGACTGTCATGCCCAACGCACCCAGGGCAGCAAGCCACTGGCGGCGCTTAATTGTTGACATGGACCGACTCCAGCCAGGCGCGAATGGCCCACATGGCTTCTTGCGAGAAAACCCCCTCAAACGGCGGCATATAAACCCGGCCGTCGCGTGTAGAACCGTGACGAATACGGTTAAGGAATATCTCGTCACCTTCGTCACCAGTAGGCAAGTAGCGCAAATCGGGTGCAATGCCCCCGGATTCGGCCTCGAGGCCGTGGCAGCGGGCACAATTCTGGTTATAGCCGGATGCCCCAATATGGATCGCAGTTTTATCGCCGCGATAGGGGTTGGACTTCAGCCATGCGGTGCCGACGGGTTTCAATCCAGCCGTATCCACCGGCTGCGGGGTAACGTCGCCGTGGGCCATGGCGGAACCGGCGGCCAGGCCCAGCGTCACGGATAGAAGCAGGCGGGAAATGGATTTTTTTGAAGCAGTCACTTTGTCTCCTTGGATATGAAAATTGATTGTGTTTGTGGTGGCCGGAACAAAACGGCGAGGCATGCAAAGAATGGGAGAGAAATTGTCTTATTAAGGTCTATAGGGCTAGCGTCTTTCGGATAAGGCAACATGTCGCCGCTTTGTACAGTCGGTACATGGCTGTCTCCCTCTCATTCTGACCTTTGGGGCCGCTTTTATTTTTTCCGGTATGCCCCTTGTTATCAGGCACACGCATTCGTGTACCTGTATTAATGTATGCCGCGCCATCCTCGGTATTAATAGCGCAAACAGCATCTTGCTGAAGCACCACCGTGTGCCTTTTGGGCTCGAATGTATCTTGGAATCGCGGTCTTTGTCTGTATTCCCGGCCGGACTGGTGGCTGCAATCGAGCTGCCATCCATTGTGGGGGCTGATTTTGGCGGCAAACCTTGAACCGTGAGGCGGCTGCGGGCTGCGGCGAAAATATGATTGGCCCATTCACGCTTCTCTAGCCAGTGGCAGAACCTCAGCAGCGTGCTGTCATCAAGCGAAGCAATGAGCACAACCAGCGCAGTCCAAGGAGTTGTGCGCTGCATCTGGGCGTGAAACTCCGGTTGGCGGGCTGTTGTGGTGATCAGGTTCAGATCAAGGCTGATTTGCTTCATGGGCGAAGAGGAGGCCATTGCGGGCTGATATCTACCAGAGCCAGGAGCGGTTTTGCTGAAATTTCCGGGTATCGTGAGATTGAGCTAGTGTCGTGAGTTGGAAATTCGTCTCAGAAAAGTGCCGAGAATCGCCGCCATGCGGCGTTGCAAATCCTCGCGATAGCTACGACCATCGCTGTGGTTTGCGCCTTGCCTGACGACGATTTCGCTCCTTTTCATTTTTCAACGTACTTCCAACTCACGACGCCAGTTTGAGAAATGAAAGATGTCGAAACCGCCATCCGTCAAAGCGCAGATTTGGAACACGGTATGGCAATGATTTCGGCATATTTTTGGTACAAAGCTTTAATGATCGGCCCGTTTCGGGCCGATCAGAGCGTCAAATGCCGATCAAGACTTGTGCAGCTTGAACACCCATACCGAGCCGCCTTGTTCGAGGAAATTCACGCGCTTGGCAACGTCGCCGCCCCACAGCGGAACCGCACCGCCCCAGCCGGCTGTCACGGCGATGAACTGCTCGCCGTTCGCTTCCCACGTAACGGGCGGGGCTACGATGCCGGTACCGGTCTGGAAGGACCACAGTTCCTTGCCGGTCTTGGCATCGAGGGCCTTCAGGAAACCTTCCGGCGTACCGTGGAAGACCAGGCCGCCACCGGTAGCCAGAACGCCTCCCCACAGCGGAGCGTAGTTCTTGCTTTCCCAGACGATCTTGCCCGTGGCTGGGTCGACAGCGCGCAGGGCACCGATGTAGTCATCATTGATGGCTTTGATGGTGAACCCGGCTCCCAGATAGGCCGCACCCTTCTTGTAGGCGACGGGCTCGTTGTGGATTTCCATCGACCATTCGTTGGCAGGAACATAGAACAGGCCGGTTTGCGGGCTGTATGCCATCTGTTCCTGGTTCTTGCCGCCAAGGAAGCCTGGTGCTGCGAACGCTTCAGTACCGGCCTTGCCGTCGGCACTTTTCGCCGGATCGCCAGGGCGAGATTCGTCGTTGTAAACCGGGCGGCCCGTTTCTAGGTCGATTTTCTTGGCCCAGGTAATTTTCTTGACGAAGGGGAAGGCGTTGAGCAGCTTGCCATTGGCACGGTCGTTCACGTAGAAGAAACCGTTTCGATCAGCCTTGCCGCCAGCCTTGACGATCTTGCCCGTTTTCGGATCTTTGTAGTCAAAGGAGACGAATTCATTCGCGCCGTCATAATCCCAGCCATCGTGCGGCGTATTCTGGTAATGCCAGACGATCTTGCCGGTATCGGGGTCAATAGCGAGGGTTGAGCACGAGAAGAGGTTGTCACCAGGGCGGTTCCAGCTGTTCCATGGCGCTGGGTTGCCGGTGCCGGTGAAGATCAGGTTGGTTTCCGGGTCGTAGGTAGCGCCGTTCCAGGTAGATGCGCCGCCAGTTTTCCAGAGGTCGCCAGGCCAGGTGGCGTTGGTCGTACCGGAGATGCCGTTTTCAACCTTGTTGCCGTCCTTGTCGAAGGTATAGCCCATGTGGCCTTCGACCGTCGGACGCGTCCACAACAGCTTGCCGGTCATCGGATCGCGGGCGTCGATACGACCCACGACGCCGAACTCGCCACCGGACACGCCGGTGATCAGCTTGCCATTGGCAATGATTGGCGCTGCGGTGGAAGAGTAGCCGGCTGCGTAGTCTTCCAGCTTTTCTTTCCAGACCACTTTGCCCGTGTCTTTGTCCAGCGCGACCAGTTGCGCATCCAGCGTGCCGAAGATCACCAGGTTGCCGTACAGGGCAGCGCCGCGGTTGACCACGTCGCAGCAAGGCATGATGCCATCGGGCAGGCGGTGCTCGTACTTCCACAGCTTCTTGCCAGTCATGGCGTCGAACGCGAAGATCCGGCTGTAAGAGGCGGTGACGAACATCTTGCCGTCGCTGATGAGCGGCTGCGATTCCTGACCGCGCTGTTTTTCGCCACCGAAGGACATGGTCCAGACGGGCGTCAGGTTCTTGACGGTTTTCGTGTTGATGGAGTTCAGCGCGCTGTAGCGCTGACCCTGAGTGCCGAGGCCGAAGCTCACGACATCTCCGGGGGTCTTGGCGTCGTTGAGGATGTCTGCAGTTGTCACGTCCTTCGCCTGGGCTGTGCCCAGCGAGCCGGCGCCGAGTACGGCTGCAGCGACCAGTGCCAAAACGAATGGCACCCTGTTGTTCTTGCCCGTCTGTTTCATCGAGTCATCTCCTTGGTTGTATTTCCGAAGCGGAACAGATACCCGCCAGAAAGCAGCATCAGCCCCGTGGACAAAAACTCAAGCAAGCGGCGTGCCAGAATGATGGCGTGTGATGTGCCCCTGAGGCTGTAGTCGGCCGGCTAGGAAATGCGGCGTCTAGGGCCATGCTGAACAAGTCCCTCACGCGCCGCGCATCCGTACCTCGGGTGGTCTGCAGCCTTGCAAATCCTCGCCATAGCTGCGGCTATGGCTGCGGTTTGCGCGCAGGGGGCAGCCCCCCTTGCATCCCATCCCGATGCACGGCGCACCTCATCGCGGTGACGTATTCAGCATCGCCCTAATTCCCCGTGGGCGCGAGTTTCGGTCGAGCGCCGAAGCTGCAGCCGTTACAGGCGCAGCAGGTCTGGACAGTTCGCCTGTTTCAAATGGCGTCAACTGCTCCAAAGTGCGACAGGTGCTCTTTAAACAGAACCGGTAGGGCGTTGACCGCCGTCGCCATGCTTTCCCCTGCGGCTGCAGTGCTCTGACCCTCGCTGTAGCGATTGCGGCTAAAGGCATTCAGGGTTCGGTAGGCACGATGTTTGCTGCCTTGTTGGCCATCGCACCGTGGGATGGCGCAGAAAAGCCTGCTTCAGGCCTAGTGCGACGCCGAATAGATGGGTCTTCAGGGCATCGGCAACGCGGCCAGTCGTCTATGCGGTCTCAAGGGTAGTTCCCGCCGGCTCAAGAGGAGAAACCACCGTGCGCCGTTTTACGCCAAGTCTGCATACCCGCATCAGTTTCGTGCTGACGGCGCTAGCTGGCGTGCTTGTATTGGCGCTGGGCAGCTTGTGGCTGACGCAAAGCCGGCAATCCATCCATGAGGAAGTCGAGGCTGCCAATCGGGTTGCCCAGCAGTGGCTGAACGTTGCTGCTCGCCAGGCGCGTTCCGATCCACCGGTCTGGAGCAGTGAGCAACTGCTCTCGCAGGTGCAGGCGGTCGGGCGGATTCGCGCCAACGCGCTGGAAGTGCTCGATAGAGCCGGGAATCAGGTCTACCTGTCACCACAGCCTGTTTACAAGGCTGGGCGCGCTGCTCCCGGCTGGTTTTCGGCCATCGTCGACCCGCAATTTGCCACCCATTTGATCGATGCGGGTCCGTTGACGCTGATCCTTCATCCGGACTCCTCGCTTGCGATACTCGATGCCTGGGACGACCTGCGCTTGATCGCAGGATGGGCTGCGGTATCGCTCATCGCGCTGTTCTTTGCGGTACGCCTTGCACTGCGCCGCGCACTGCGTCCGCTCGGCGTGGTCATGGCGGCGCTCGACCGCACCGGACGCGGCCGTTTCGACACGCGTCTGCCGGTTTTTCCGGTGCCGGAACTCGGGCGCCTGGCCTGCGCGTTCAACGGCATGGCCGACCGCCTTGCCGAAGCGGTCAATGACAACGTGCGGCTGGAAACCGAGCATGAGCTGACGGAACGCATGCAATTGCGACTGGAGGCCGAACGCGGCAACATCGCTCGCGAGCTGCATGACGAGCTGGCACAGGGCATCACCGCCGTGCGTGCGCTGGCCGGTGCGATTGCACAGCGCACCGGCGAACACCCGGTCGTGAACGGGTACGCGCACAGCATCGTGGCCGTGACTGGGAAGATGCAAGACGGCGTGCGCGATATCCTTCATCACCTGCGCCCGGATACCAGAGGCGAGCGCGTCAACGTCGAGGAAATGCTGCGGCGCTATCTCGATGTCTGGCAACAGCACTATCCCGATATTGTTCTCAGCATGACGCTGGAGACGTGCCTCCAAGATGTCAGCGACGACTTCGCTCAGGCACTGCTGCGCATTGTTCAGGAAGGTCTGACCAACGTTGCGCGCCACGCAGCAGCCAGCCACGTGGATGTGCACCTGCGCCAACTGCAACAGGGGCGGGAATGCCGCCTGGAACTCTGTCTGATCGACAACGGCCGCGGCCTTGGGACACCATCAAAATTTTCCGGCTGCGGCCTCGGCTTGAGCGGCATGCGCGAACGCGTCGCGGCGCTGTCGGGCGAGCTGCATTTCGACAGCGTGGCCGGTGGCGGTACTCGCCTCTGCGTCTTGTTGCCGGCAAACTCCATAAGTACCCGGGAGAAAGTGTCATGACCCTGTGCCTTGCCAGTCAGAAAATCCTGCTCGCCGACGACCACGCCATCGTGCGCATGGGGTTTCGTGCGCTCCTTGAGGGTGCGGGGGGCTGCGTAGTGGGTGAAGCCGACAGTGGCGAACAGGCCGTGCGCCTGTATGGCGAACTGTTGCCTGACGTCCTGGTGATGGATATTTCGATGCCCGGAATCGGCGGGCTGGCCGCCCTTGAGCGCCTGCGCGCCCGCTATCCCAACGCCCGTGTGCTGATACTTTCGGCGCATCAGGACGCGGTGATCCCGGTGCGCGCCCTGAAGGCAGGCGCGCTGGGCTACCTCTGTAAACGCAGTACGCCCGATGAGTTCCTGCGAGCCGTCTGGCAGGTGGCGAAGAATCAGCGCTATATCGATCCGGAACTGGCGCAGGAGGTTGCACTGGCGCAACTCTCGGGTACCGCCGACCCGGCCGAAACGCTGACCGAAAAGGAGTTCGCGGTTTTCCTTCAACTGGCCAAAGGGCGTTCGGTGGGGGATATCGCCAGCGATTTCAATGTCAGCGCCAGCACGGTCGGCACCCATCTCTACCACGTCAAACAGAAGCTCAATGCCAGCAATGCCGCCGAACTTGCGGTCCTCGCCATGCGCGCAGGGTTGATGGAGGCATGAGTGCAATGGCCGGGCCGCTGTTCCCGGAGACGGTGCCGCTGCGCACGCTCCGTCTGGCGGTTGGCGACGGCCATGTGTTGCATGTCGAGGAATGTGGGCGGCCGGACGGTGTTCCGGTCGTTTTTCTGCATGGCGGTCCGGGGAGTGGCTGTTCGCCGGCTCAGCGCCGCTTCTTTGATCCCGAACGTTTTCGTGCCGTGCTCTTCGATCAGCGCGGCTGCGGCCGGAGCACGCCACTTGGCGGTCTGCAGGCCAACACGACCGCGCATCTGCTGGCCGACATCGAGCGCATCCGCGAGGCACTCGGCATCGAGCGCTGGATCGTTTTCGGTGGCTCCTGGGGCAGCCTTCTCGCGCTGGCCTACGCGCGACAGCATCTAGAGCGGATCGCAGGCCTTGTCTTACGCGGCATCTTTCTCAGCTCGGCCGACGAGTTGCAGCGTTATGCCCAGGGGGCCGATCACGGCGTACCGCGGGCCTGGGAGGCTTTTGCCGCCGGCGTGCCAGCCGCCGAGCGCGGCGACCTGCTGCACGCTTACACCAGCCGTCTGCTGAGCCGCGATCTCCTGGTGAGGCAGGGGGCGGCGCGGCATTGGATCGACTATGAACGCGCCTTGATGGGCGAAGCTCCGCTGGAGAGCATTCCCGACGCCCGGCAACTGGCGAAGACTGCCGTGCTGGCGCACTACCTCGCGCAGCGCTGCTTCGTCGACGCTGCCGAACTCCTCGCCAACTGCGCCTGCTTTCGGCGCCTCCCGGCAGTCATTGTGCAAGGCAGTGAGGATCCGGTTTGTCCCCCGCGCACCGCCATGCGCCTGCATCGCGCCTGGCCCGAGGCCGAGTGGCGACTTGTTGCCGGTGGTCGGCATGGCGCTTTGGCACCGGACATCGCCGCCGCCTGCATCGCTGCGCTTGGACGTGTTGCGAGCCGCAGCGGCATTTGAGTCCACGTTTCCCCGCACCATGAAATTCCCGGGCCGTCGCCCGAGGTACGGATGCGCGGCGCGTGAGGGACTTGTTCAGCATTGCCCTGACCGACGAACGGGGCAAAGCGCGGGTGGCCTGTACGGAAGCGGTGCACATCGTCAAGGCGCACGATTTTCCGATGACTCTGGCCATGCCGGTCTTGCCCACCTTTGGATTTGTGCTTTTGATGATGGGGTGAGGGACCTCTCGTGGAAAACCCTTGGTGGTACAGAAATTGCAACCCAAGGCACATGGTGTCTCATTGCTGAACAGCCTTCCATGCCCCTTGTGCGTTTTATCACCAAGTTGTTCCGTCGGTTCCCAGGTCTCGCCGGGTACCTCGGCACCGCGAGCTTCTTGCTGCTGGTCGCCTCATCGGCGCACGCGGTTACGCTTGATCGGGAAAAGCTGGCGGCATATTTTCCCGAACCGCTGATCGTCGGAGAAAAAGACCCCGAGCTGCCGGTGTGGCCCCTGTTTCGCCAGATGCGAAGCGACAAGGGCTGGGGCGACCCTGTTGCGGTCGGCTTTGCATTCGAATCGCTTGACTTCGCCCCGGTGCCAGGCTTCTCAGGTACGCCCATCAACCTGCTGATTGCACTCGACAACATGGGGAAATTCCTGGACGTCAAGGTCCTTTCCCAGCATGAGCCGGTCTTTGTGGAAGGGCTCGGCCCAGCTCCCTTGGACAAGTTCGTCAAACAGTACCAGGGACTGGGGATCACGCAGAGCATCAAGATCGGCTCCAACTCGAACAAGACCGGCCAGGCCGAAAGCGCCAATGTCTTCATCGATGGTGTCGCCAAGGCCACCGCCTCGACGCGCATCGTGAACCAGAGCCTGCTGTCGGCCGCACTCAAGGTGGCGCGCGCCAGGCTCGGCTTTGCCCTCGGCACAGACCCGGATCTGGTGGGCCGCATCAAGACCCATCTGTACCAGCCCATGGACTTCGCGGCGCTGGAGCGTGCCGGCCTTGTGGCCCGCAAAACTTTGCTGAACAAGGAAGTGGAAGCCGCGTTCAAGGGCACGGTGGGCGAACGCCAGGATGAGATTGCACGGCGCGAGCCCGACGCCGTATTCACCCAGCTCATGGTGCTGTACCTCAATGTGCCCAGCGTGGGGCGCAATGTGCTGAGCGACAAGGCATGGAAATACCTCATGGGCTGGATCGAGCCCGGTGACCACGCCTTCCTGGTAGCCACGCGTGGGCGCTACAGCTTTGTCGGCGACAACTACATTGCGGGTGCAGTGCCGGACCGTCTTACCTTGACACAGTCTGGCCTGCCGATCGAATTGCGTGACCTCAACATCGAGGGCACCCCCAAGTTGCCCGCCGACTGGAGCGGCCCGGACGTGCAGTGGCGGGTGTTCAAGGTCATCAGCCAGGCCAGCCTGGACCCTTCGCAGCCCCTGGACTTCGCGCTGAGCGTGACCCGTGAAAAAGGCCAGATGTTTCCCGAGAAGGCGCGCAAGGATTTCGTGCTCAAGCTGCGGCTTCCGTCCGACTACTTTGACGTTTCTGCTTCCGACAACAAGACCTGGCACGCCCTCTGGACCGACCGCGCCTGGGAGATCGGCGTGCTGTGTGCGGCGCTGGCGCTGCTCACCGTGTTGCTCGCCCGCCCCAAGTGGGTTACCGCGTCGCCGCGACGCATGGCGCAGGTCCGTACTGCGTACCTGCTGTTTACCCTGGGCTTCATTGGCTGGTATGCGCAAGGCCAGTTGTCCATTGTCAACTTCACGGCCGCTATCCAGGCACTGCGGGCCGGACGCAGCCTCGACTTCTTCCTCTACGACCCGATGACGGTGCTGCTGTGGGCCTACGTGGCGATTTCGCTGGTGCTTTGGGGACGCGGCACCTTCTGCGGCTGGCTCTGCCCGTTTGGTGCACTGCAAGAATTCATCGCCAAGATCGCACGCGCACTCAGGCTGCCGCAGCGGCGTCTGCATACCCGCACCGATAAGCGCTTGAAATACCTCAAATATGGCGTTCTTGCGGTGGTGATTGCCATGCCCTTTATTTCAGCGCCGTGGACCGACCAGGCCGTGGAGGTCGAGCCTTTCAAGACCGCGATCACGCTGGGGTTTCACAGATCCTGGCCATTCGTTCTGTGGGCTGTCGCGTTGCTCGCGTTCAGCGCCTTTGTTTACCGGGGCTTTTGCCGCTACTTGTGTCCGCTGGGTGCAGGGCTGGCAGTGCTGGGCCGTGTGCGACTGCTGAACTGGCTGCCACGCCGCGCCGAATGCGGCCAACCGTGCCAGACCTGCCGCCACCGCTGTGAGTACCAGGCCATCGAACCGCAAGGCAAGATTGACTACGACGAGTGTTTCCAGTGCCTGGACTGCGTGGTGATCTATGAGAGCGACAAGCTGTGCACTCCGCTCATTATCCAAAAGCGCAATAGCCGGGTGATACCCGTGCAGCCCGTGCCCGTCCCGACGGCGGCCTCCGGCACGGACGCCTGAAGCAATAAGGCCAAAGATGCAAAGACGCCATTTTCTGTTCGCGACCCTTGGTGCGGCTGCCAGTACTGCGCCGCATGCGGTTCCAGCCGCACCCCTGCACTGGCGCGAGCGGGTGCTGTTGGGCCTGGGCACCACGTTGACCCTGCGAGCCGCGCACTCTGACAAGGCACAGGCCGAGGTTGCGCTCGACGCGGCGGTGGCGGCCATCCGGCGCGTTGAAGCTGCCATGAGTCTGTACCGACCGGACAGCGAGCTGGTGCGGCTCAACCGTCAGGGCTACCTGGAACGCCCCGGCGCCGATTTGCTCAAGGTGTTGCGCACCGCACAGATGGTGTCCCGGCGGAGCAACGGCCAGTTCGACCTGAGCGTGCAGCCGCTGTGGGCATTGCACGCCAAAGCCCACAGCGAAGGGCGCGAGCCCACTGCGGCCGAAATCCATGCCGCACAACAATGCGTGGGCTGGCAGTCTTTGGAGGTGGGCGAGCAGCGCATCGAGCTGCGTCGCCCCGGCATGGCCCTTACCTTCAACGGCATTGCGCAGGGCTATGCGGCGGATGCGGCACGCGAAGCGCTGCGCAGCCATGGCATTGCCAATGCCCTGATCGATGCCGGCGAATACGCGTCGCTGGGCCGGAGTGAACGTGGCCAGGCGTGGACCTTGGGTATTGAAGACCCGCACGACGAACAGCGACTGGTGGCCACGCTGCGCGGAGATGGCCGTGCCGTGGCCACTTCAGCCGACAACCGAAGTGCCTTCACGGCCGATCACAAACACCACCATATCTTCGATCCGGCCACGGGCGACTCACCGCCCGATCTGAGCAGCGTCACCGTGCTGGCTCCCAGCGCGATGATGGCCGACGCCCTCACCAAAGTCATGTTCGTCGCGGGTCCGCAGCAGATTCCCCAACTCGCCAAGCGCTGGCAAGTGGGCGTGCTGTGGGTGGACAAGGCCGGCCGCTGGGAGGCGACTGCCGATGTGCTCCTGGCCTGAAAGCGCAAGCGCGCCTGCTGGCAACGCAAACACCCAATCAGGAAGCCTTGTGCAACATCCGATATCTCGCCGCAGGCTGTGGCCACGAACTTCGATCACATTGGCACTGGCGGTCGCGTTCAGCCAGCATGCAAACGCACAGCAGGAAGACGCACTGCCGGCGGTTGAGGTCGTCGGCAGCACGCCGCTGCCTGGTATCGGCCAGCCGCTCAACGAGGTTGCGGCACCGGTGCAAACTGCCAAAAGCCGCGACGTCGAGCGCAGCGGCGCGCTGGATCTGGGCGATTTCATGAACCGCACGCTGGGCAGCGTGCATGTCAACGAAATGCAGGGCAATCCCTTTCAGATGGATGTCAGCTATCGCGGCTACACCGCGTCGCCGCTGCTGGGTACGCCGCAGGGCTTGTCGGTGTACGTGGATGGGGTGCGCATGAACCAGCCGTTTGGCGATGTGGTGAGCTGGGATCTGATTCCGCGTGCGGCGATCTCGTCCATGACGCTGATGCCGGGCTCGAACCCGCTGTTTGGCCTCAATACGCTGGGCGGTGCGCTGTCGGTGCAGACCAAGGACGGCCGGAGCAATCCGGGCACCTCGCTGCAGACCACGCTCGGCAGCAATGCTCGGCGTGCGGTCGAATTCGAGCACGGCGGCTTTAACGACAAGGGGCTGGACTGGTATGTCACCGGCAACCTGTTCAAGGAGAACGGCTGGCGCCAGGATTCGCCATCCGATGTGCGCCAGCTGTTCACCAAGCTGGGTTGGCATGACAGCGCCACCGACCTGAAGCTGTCGCTGTCGCATGCCGACAACCAACTCACCGGCAATGGCCTGCAAGAGCAAAGTCTCCTGGCGCTCGACCGCGCCAGCGTCTACACCAGCCCGGACCAGACGAATAACCGCTCCACCATGCTCAATCTGGCGGGCAGCCACACCGTCAATGACAATCTGCTGTTCTCCGGCAACGTGTATTACCGCGACATCAAGACATCAACCTACAACGGGGACATCAACGATGGCTCGTTGGATCAGTCGGTCTATCAACCCAGTGCAGCCGATAGAGCGGCGCTGGCTGCGGCCGGCTACAGCGGCTATCCCGTCAGCGGCGCCAATGCATCGAACACCCCCTTTCCATCCTGGCGCTGCATTGCGCAAGCACTGCAAAACGACGAGCCGGCCGAGAAATGCAATGGACTGATCAACCGTGGCCAGAATTCACAACAGAATTTCGGGCTGTCAGGCCAGCTCACCTGGCTGGGCGACCTGGCGGGCAAGCGCAACCAGTTGGTGACGGGCGCCGGCTATGACGCCAGTCGGGTGCGCTTCGCGCAATCCTCGCAGCTGGGCTATCTGAATCCGGATCGCAGCATTACCGGCGTCAACGCATTCGGCGATGGCGTCAGCGGCGGCAATGTGGATGGTGGTGTGCCGTACGACACGCGGGTTGATCTGGCTGGCCGCATCCAGACCTGGAGCCTGTTTGTCAGCGACACCTTGTCGATTCAGGACAACCTGCACCTGACGCTGTCGGGGCGCTACAACACGACATCCATCAAGAATCGCGACCAGATTCATGGTGCCAGCGACAGCGCATCGCTCACGGGCGACAACCGCTTTTCACGCTTGAATCCGGCCATCGGCCTGACCTACAGCCCGGCCAAGACAGTTAACACCTACTTCGGCTACAGCGAGAGCAGCCGTGCGCCGACCGCCATCGAACTCGGTTGTGCCAATCCGGATCAGCCCTGCAAACTGCCGAACGCGATGGCCGGCGACCCGCCGCTCAAGCAGGTCGTCACGCGTACCGTCGAGGCGGGCCTGCGCGGAATGTTGGCCGGCAACCTACGATGGAATGCGGGCGTGTTCAGCGCTGAAAACCAGAACGACATCCTGTTTGTGGCCGACAACCAGGCCGGCTATGGCTACTTCAAGAATTTCGGCAAAACCCGGCGTCGCGGGTTAGAACTGGGCCTGAGCGGTGAGCTTGGCAAGTTGAATCTGGGCGCGCAATACACTTGGCTCGATGCGACCTACCAGAGCGCCGAAACCGTCAATGGCAGCGGCAATAGCAGCAATGACGCGGCCAGAGCGGGCAACCCTGGGCTGGACGGCACCATCGGCATCCGGCCGGGTGACCGCATTCCGCTGATCCCGCGCCAGATATTGAAATTGTTTGCCAACTATTCCGTGTCGCCATCCTTCACCCTCAGCGGCACTGTGGTGGCGGTGTCAGGTTCATTGGCGCGCGGCAACGAGAACAATGGCCACCAACCAGACGGCAAGTACTATCTTGGCCCGGGCCGCAGCGCCGGTTATGCGATTTTCAATTTGGGCGGCAATTACCGCGTGACGCGGCGGTTGCAGTTGCTGGCGCAAGTCAACAACGTGTTTGACAGGCAGTACAGCACCGCGGCCCAATTGGGAGCGACAGGCTTTGATGCGAACGGCAATTTCGTGGCTAGGCCGCTCGGCGGATCGGGTGCAGACGGCTACCCGCTCCGTCAGTCGACGTTCTACGCTCCCGGCGCACCGCGCCAGGTCTGGGTGGGGCTTCGGTACGTGTTCGACTAGCCGAAGTCCCTTTGAATCCGATTCTGCACAGTGCGCAGCGCCCTCACTGCCGCCAGAAAAAGATGGCTGTCATCACCAGACCCGTAAGCACAATGCCGCCACGCAGCCAGGGCGCGGGAATGCGCCGGGCCACCCGCGCGCCGCCATAGCCGCCAGCAGTGGCGGCCACCATCATCATCAGCGCCTGGGGCCACAGCACCACGCCGCCTGCAGCGTAGATGGCGACGGCAATGGCGGTGAGCAGGGCCGAGACCCAGTTTTTGAGCCCGTTCATGGCGTTCAGGTTGGTCTGGCCGAGCAGCCCGAACAGCGCCAGCAGCAAGATGCCCAGGCCGCCGTTGAAATAGCCGCCGTAGGCCGCAACGATCAACACGCCTGCCGTCGCTTTGGCGGTGGACGGCTTGCCCCCCGCCGTCCATTCGCGCAGCTTGGGCCCCAGCGCAAACAGCAGCGTGGCGGCTAGCAGCAGCCAGGGCACGATGACGGAAAACAGGTCGTTGGACGTGACCAGCAGCAGGCCCGCGCCCGCCGCACCGCCGACGAGCGAGAGCAGCACCAGACGCGGCATGGAGAGCCCTGGTGGCGGCTGCGTGTCTTCGCGAAAGCCCCAGGCACCGGCCATGTAGCCGGGCAGCAGAGCGACGGTGCCGGTGGCGTTGGCCACCACCGGGGGCACGCCTGTAAAAACAAGTGCGGGCAGCGTCAGGAAGCTGCCTCCTCCGGCAACGGCATTGAGGGCGCCAGCGACGAAGGCGGCGGTGAGAAGCAAGGAGGTATCGAACATGGGGCGGTGTCGGGCTGGCGGCATGCCGGCTCAAGGACGGCCTGTATCGTAGGTTCAAATTTTGGGAGTTACTGGCCGAATTACCTGCAAATTGGGTTGCATTGCTGTGTCTGAGAGCCACCCTGGCAGGAGGCGCCATTCCCACCCAAGTTCGCCTGCGTTGCCGTCCCGCCTATCTGTGCACCGGACTGCGCCGCACCTTACGCTTGCGCGTAGGGGTCGGCAAAACCGAGCTCACCCAGAATGGCGGTTTCGTACGCTTCCATCTCCTCTGCATCCTGTGCGCTGGTCTCATGGTCCCAGCCCTGGGCGTGCAGGGCGCCGTGCACCAGCAGGTGGGCGTAGTGCTCTTCCAGGGTTTTGTTCTGCTCCAGCGCCTCGCGCGCCACCACCGGGGCGCACAGCACCAGGTCGGCTAGCACCGTGGGTTTCTGCGCGTAGTCGAAGGTGAGCACGTTGGTGGCGTAGTCTTTTTGGCGGTAGTCGCGGTTGAGCTGGCGGCCTTCTTCCTCATCGACGATGCGCACGGTGATTTCGGCATCGGAGGAAAGGGCGTGTCGAATCCACCGCACTACCCGGTGGCGCGCCAGCACGGCGCGGTGCTCGGGGGCGGCGGCAAAGCGCGCGAACTGCAGGGACAAGGAAAGTGCGGGCAGAGCCATATATTTATAGTGTTTTAGGCCTCTAGCGCTTATCCATAAAGCGTTAGCAGCTATATAAAAAATAGCGAACTACGTCGCCCGCGCACGCCCCGGCCGCCCGGCGGCGTCGTAGGCATCGACGATGCGCGCCACCAGCGGGTGGCGCACCACGTCCGCGCTGGTAAAGCGCGTCACCGAAATGCCTTTGATGCGCTTCAAGATGCGTTCGGCTTCGATCAGGCCGCTCATCGCGCCCTTGGGCAGGTCGATTTGGCTCACGTCGCCGGTCACCACGGCTTTGGCGCCAAAGCCGATGCGGGTGAGGAACATCTTCATCTGCTCGGGCGTGGTGTTCTGCGCTTCGTCCAGGATGACGAAGGCGTTGTTCAGCGTGCGCCCGCGCATGAAGGCCAGCGGCGCGATTTCGAGCTGGTTGCGCTCGAACGCCTTTTGCACCTTGTCGTAGCCCATCAGCTCGTAGAGCGCGTCGTACAGTGGGCGCAGGTAGGGGTCGACCTTCTGCGCCAGGTCGCCCGGCAGGAAACCCAGGCGTTCGCCCGCTTCCACCGCCGGGCGTGTGAGCACGATGCGCTGCACGGCCGAGCGCTCGAGCGCATCCACCGCGCAGGCCACGGCCAGATACGTCTTGCCGGTGCCCGCCGGCCCAATGCCCAGGCTGATATCGTGCGTGGCGATGTTGGCCAGGTACTGCGCCTGAGTGGCGGTGCGGGCGCGCAGGTCGGCACGGCGCGTGGTGAGCTGCGAGCCGTCGACGAGGGCATCGACCAGCTCGCTGTCGCCGGCCAGCATGAGCTGGACCGTTTCGTCGCTCACCGGGCGCTCGGCGATTTCGTAGACCGCCTGCAGCATCTCCATGGCCTGCGTGGCGCGTGCCTTGGGGCCATCCACCTTGAACTGCTCGTGCCGGTGCGCGATGCTGACTTGCAGCGCCGCCTCGATGGTGCGCAAATGGCAGTCGGCCGGGCCGCACAGGTGCGAGAGGCGCGCGTTGTTGTGGGGAGTGAAAGTGTGGCGCAGGATCACGCTGATAATTCCGGGCGGTAAGGCAAACGGTGAAGCGCCACACGCGCTGTCAGCGCGATTTGCACGGTGTGCGCAAAGTGACAAGAAGGACTGCAATGATAGGCAAGTTGACCGGCACCCTGCTGGAGAAGAATCCCCCCGAGGTGCTGCTCGATTGCCACGGCGTGGGTTACGAGGTGCAGGTGCCCATGAGCACCTTCTACAACCTGCCGGCGCTGGGCGAGCGCGTCAGCCTGCTGACGCAGTTCATTGTGCGCGAGGATGCGCAACTGTTGTACGGTTTTGCCAGTGTGCAAGAGCGCGCCGCTTTCCGCGAGCTGATCAAGGTGGCTGGCGTCGGCCCGCGCACGGCGCTGGCGGTGCTCTCTGGCATGGGCGTGGGCGATCTGGCGCAGGCCATCACCTTGCAGGAGGCGGGGCGTCTGGTGAAGGTCCCTGGTATTGGCAAGAAAACGGCCGAACGCTTGCTGCTGGAGCTCAAAGGCAAACTAGGCGCCGAGCTCTCGGGCACGGCGGCCCTGGCCAAGAGCGACGCGCAGGCCGATATTCTGCAGGCGCTGCTGGCGCTGGGTTACAACGACAAGGAAGCGGCAGCGGCGCTCAAGGCGCTGCCGGTGGATGTGGCGGTGGGCGATGGCATCCGGCTGGCGCTGAAAAGCCTGGCGAAATAGCGGCGGTGCGCGGATTGCGCAGGAACAACAAGGAACAGGTATGCAAATCAGAGCGTGTGCAATGCGCTGGGCGACATGGCTGTTGGTGGTTGCGGGCCTCACGGCTTGCGGTGGCGGTGCAGACGATGTGACGCAGCCGGCACGGACGCAGGCCGCGCCGCTGCTGCAATCCAAGGCATGGGTTCAACCGTCTGGCGTGCAGGCACAGGTCGGTGTCAAGGCTCGGGCTCTGACACCAGCCGCTGTACCCTTGCCGGCGCAGGTGCAATTGGGCGAACTCGTCCAGGAAAAAGGCGTTGCACTGCGAGAAGGTGGTGCGCGGCTGGTGGGCGTGCCCCGTGCCCTTGCCGAAACGGCCGCGCCCGATGGTCTTGCCGCCCGGTTGCATTGGCAAGACACACCGACCGGCGCCAAGGTTGCGGCACTGAGTGTCTCGGCGAGCGGAGCGCAAGGCTTGCGGCTCGCACTGCACGTAGAGGCCTTGCCAGCCGATGCCTTGCTGCGGGTGTACAGCCAGGCGCGGCCCGAGACGGTCTATGAAGTTGCCGGACAGCAGGTGTTGGACGCCATTGCGCGCAATCTGGCTGCAGGGGAAACCGGTGATGCCGCGCACACCTGGTGGACGCCAGAACTTGGCGCAGACGAGCAAACGCTGGAGATTGAGCTTGCGCCCGGCACCGACCCGCAGGCCCTGCGTATCTCGGTGCCGCGGGTTTCGCACATCTTTGAAGATCTGTCGGTGCCGCCGGAGGGCGCACTGGTCAGCAAAATCAATGAGTCAGCCACCTGCAACCTGGACGCCAGCTGCTACGACGAGGTCGCTGCGCAGCGCAATGCGGTGGCACGCATGGTGTTTACCAAGGACGGCAGCACCTACGCGTGTACGGGAACGCTGCTGAATGACCTGGCCTCTTCGGGTACGCCGTATTTTCTGAGCGCCAACCACTGCATTTCTACTCAGGCAGCAGCCAGCAGCCTACAGACCGACTGGTTTTACCGCTCCCCCACCTGCAACAGCCGCACGCTCTCGTCGGCCTCGGTGCGCCGCTTTGGTGGAGCTACCCTGCTGTATGCCAATGCCGCAAGCGATACCGCCCTGGTGCAACTCAATGACGCTCCCCCGCCCGGTGCTGTCTTCGCGGCCTGGGACGCCACGCCGCAGGCGAGCGGAGCTGCCGTATTCGGCCTGCACCATCCGAGCGCCGATCTGCTCAAGGTGAGCTTCGGGACATTGATTGGCCAGTTGTCCTGCACTAGTGGCACTGGAACGAATTTCACCTGCAGCGGGAGCACGGGCAATTACTACCAGGTGCAATGGTCTAGCGGAACCACGGAGGGCGGCAGCAGCGGCTCGGCCTTGTTTCGCGGTGGCTACGTGGTAGGGACGCTGTATGGCGGAGCGGTCAGCTGCACCGCAACCGGGGGGTTTGACGTGTATGGGCGCCTGGATGTGGCGTACAACGACGGAATCAAGAAATGGTTGGCCGGCAGCGGCAGCAGCGGGGATGGTGGTGGTGGGGTCTCGACGCTGGGCAGCCTATTTCGGACAATGCTGAGCCCAAAATAACTTCCCCCAAATGCGCATGAACATTTGAGAGAAGCAGACCACAAGTTACTTGGCGTTGATCAGGTTTTTCAAAGTATCGCCAGCTTCGATCGAATAAATCTTGGTGGCAAGAGACGTGACATCGGTAATGGAGATGCTGACGCTCTTCAAATTGTCCGTGGTTTTTTCCCTGGAATATGCGCATATTGCTTCACCTGGAAGAAAACTTACCAATATGCCTGCGTCTGTAGGTCGCCCGGGCGTCCGACCGACTCCCGAGTTATAAACCGTCGTGACGTCGGAAGAAGTTCCACCGAGGAGACTGCCATTTAAATATCTGCTGCCAAGCCAATCATCATTGGTCCAGACATTGGCGCCCTTGAGATCTTGCACTACCAGAGTGGAATCTGAATTCTCTTCGTTGGATTCGGCAAATACAACCAAAACTTTGGAGCCTTGAAACGTTGCGCCTCCGCTGTCAATGATGGTGCAGCCTGACGCCGAAGCGGTTCGTGATTGAAGATTGTTGGTGCTGATATTCAAGAGGCCTGCGTGCGAGGAGAGAGTAAAAATTGACAGAATACAAAAAACGGCAGATTTGATTTTTTTCATATTTGACTTAATGAATATTAACTATATATATGTGCGCGGTTGATTTATTTAAGATTTCTGACTGAAATAAATAGTACGTCGACTAACGTTTGCCGAAATAGGTGTTAACCCTTATGCATTGGGGCAATTTAAATCGACTCTCACTTGGCCCTGCAGTCTATGTCAGAATGTTTGCTGGGAATATGCCTACGTGACCATCCAGACCGACGACTTCGCGCCCGCGCCGCCCAAGCGCGTTATTTCTGCCGCCCCCGCGTCACCGCAGGAAGAGGCCATAGAGCGCGCCCTGCGCCCCAAACTGTTGCAGGAGTATGTGGGCCAGGCCAAGGCGCGCGAGCAGCTCGAAATTTTCATTGGCGCCGCCAAAAAGCGCGGTGAGGCGCTCGACCACGTGCTGCTGTTTGGCCCCCCTGGCCTGGGCAAGACCACGCTCAGCCACATCATCGCTGCCGAACTCGGGGTGAACCTGCGCCAGACCAGCGGCCCGGTGTTGGAAAAACCCAAGGACCTGGCGGCGCTCTTGACCAATCTGGAGCGCAACGATGTGCTCTTTATCGACGAGATCCATCGCCTCAGCCCCGTGGTCGAGGAAATCCTCTACCCCGCGTTGGAGGATTACCAGATCGACATCATGATCGGCGAAGGCCCGGCGGCGCGTTCCATCAAGCTCGACCTGCAGCCCTTCACCCTGGTGGGCGCCACGACGCGCGCCGGCATGCTGACCAATCCGCTGCGTGACCGCTTTGGCATCGTCGCGCGGCTGGAGTTTTATACGCCTGAAGAACTGGCGCGCATCGTCAGGCGCAGCGCCGGGCTGCTGGGAACCCCCATGGACGACGCCGGTGGTTTCGAGCTGGCGCGGCGCTCGCGCGGTACGCCGCGCATTGCCAACCGGCTGCTGCGCCGCGTGCGCGACTATGCCGAGGTCAAGGGCGAAGGCCACATCACCCAGGATATTGCCAACCGGGCGCTCGCCATGCTGGACGTAGACCCGCAGGGCTTTGACGTGATGGACAGAAAGCTTTTGGAGGCGCTGATTCACCGCTTTGACGGCGGCCCGGTGGGGTTGGACAACATTGCCGCCAGCATTGGCGAAGAGGCCGGCACGATTGAAGACGTAATCGAACCCTATCTGATCCAGCAAGGCTATTTGCAGCGCACCACGCGCGGCCGCGTGGCCACGCTGGCCGCCTACCGCCATTTGGGCGTGACGCCGCCGCAAGCGGTTGGCGGCCTGTTCGACGCCGGGGCGTCGCAGTGACATTGCCTCGGCGCACGCTGTGGCTGTTGGGCGCGGCGCTGGCGCTGGGTGTCTTGGCGGTGGCGCTCGCCATTTGGCTGCGCGGGCCGCAGGTCGATGCCGTGCAGGTGCAGCGCGCGCCGCTTGTGCGCACGCTGCAGTTTTCCGCCCGCGTCGCGACGCTCTCGCGCGTGGACATTGGCAGCACCCTCACTGGCCGCGTGGTGCAGGTGCTGGTGGTCGAAGGCGACCGCGTGCAGGCAGGCAATGCGCTGATCCAACTCGAAGACCAGGAATGGCGCGCCGCACTCGCCCAAGCCAGGGCCGCGGAGCAGCAGGCCCATGCACACCTGACGGGCCTGCGCAGCAGCGGCCGCGCGGCTTCGCAGGCTGGCCTCGCGCAGGCCGAGGCCGGCCTGCATGCCGCCAATGCGGCCCTGGCGCGCGCGCAGCAGTTGGTGGCCCAGGGTTTTTACAGCGCCGCTCAACTTGATGAGGCGCGCCGCGCTGCCGATGTCGCGCAGGCGCAAACCAACAGTGCGCGCGCCCAGGTGCAGGCCAATGCCGACGCGGGCAGCGACGTGGTGCAGGCCAGGGCACAGTTGGATGTTGCCCATGCTGCGACACAGGCCGCGCAGGCGCGGCTGGCCCAGGCCACGCTGCGCGCACCCACCAACGCCCGCGTGCTGGTGCGGAGCGTCGAGCCTGGGCAGATCGTGCAGCCCGGCAAGGCCTTGCTGAGCCTGGCGCTGGCCGGCCCGACGCAGCTTGTCGCCCAGGTGGACGAGCGCTTTCTGGAGCAACTGCGGCCTGGCCAGCGCACCGCCGTCGTGGCCGACGCTTTCCCGGACCAGCGCTTTGCCGCGCGCGTGCTGAGCCTGGCGCCGGCGGTGGACGCGCAGCGCGGCGCCATCGAAGTGAAATTCGCGCTTGCCGCAGAGGCCCCAGCGTTTCTGCGTGAGGACATGACGCTGTCGGTGGAGGTGGAAACCGCAAGAAGAGACAACACCCTGGTGCTGCCGCAGACAGCGCTGCGCGCGCCGCCTGTGGGCGACCAGGCCGAAGTGCTGGTGGTGCAGGCGGGCCGTGCGCGCCTGCGCAAGGTGCGGCTGGGCCTGCGCACCCTGGGCGCCGTGGAGGTGCTGAGCGGCCTTGCCGAAGGGGATGCCGTGCTGCAAAACGCTGCGGGTGTGCAACCCGGCGCCCATGTGCGCAGCCGCGTGGTCGATTGGATGCCTGCTGCCAGCGACCCGGCTGCGCGTGCCGAAGATGCCGGCTCGGCTATTTTCAATACCATGGGGAACTGACGGCCCATGCTGCGCTGGCCCGGCTTTGAACTGCGCGTGGCGCTGCGCTTTTTGCGTGAGGGGCGCATGCAGACCGTGCTCATCGTCGTCGGGGTGGCGGCAGGCGTCGCGGTGGTGGCCTATGTCTCGGCGCTGATCAGCGGCCTGCAATCGAACACGCTCGCCAAGACACTCGGCGCCCAGGCGCACATCACGCTCCAGGTGCCCGACGATGTTGTCACGCCGGCGGCGCTGCCCCGGCCCGGTGCTGCGGTGCTGAGCGACACCCAGCCGCGCGCCCAGCGCCTGCGCTCGGTGGCCAACTGGCAGGCACTGGTGCCGCTTTTGGAGCGTCGGCCCAATGTGGCCGGCGTCTCGCCCATGGTTTCGGGCGCGGGGCTGGCGCTGCGCGGCGAGGCGGTGCAATCCATCGCGTTGATGGGCGTGGACCTGGACCGCTACGACCGCGTTGTCGGCCTGCGCAGCAAGGTGGTCAGCGGCGTGGCACGGCTGGAACCGGGCGAGGCCATCATCGGGCGCGAGCTGGCGCACGACCTGGGCGTGCACGCGGGTGACCGCTTCACGGTACAGACGGGTGGGCGCAGCGAGTCGCTGCGCACCACGGCGCTGGTGGATCTTGGCGTCAAGGATTTGAACCGCCGCACGGTGATCGTGCCGCTGCGCGAGGCGCAGAACCTGCTGGCCTTGCCCGGTGGCGCCACCAGCCTCGATCTGACGCTGCACGACGTCTGGGTGGCGCAGACCATGGCGCGCGATCTGCGCGCACAGTTTCCCTACAAAATCGAGAGCTGGCAGGAAAACAACGCGCAGCTCGTCGCCGCGCTGAACGCCCAGTCCGTTGCCACCGGCATCATTCGCGGCGTGGTGCTGGCCGTCGTGGTGCTGGGCATTGCCAGCGTGCTGGTGGTGTCGGTCGTTCAAAAGCGCCGCGAGATTGGCATCCTACGCGCCATGGGCGCCACGCGCGGGCAGATCATGCGGGTGTTTCTGGTGCAGGGCGCCGTGGTCGGCGCGGTGGGCTCGCTGCTCGGCCTGCTGCTCGCGGTAGCACTCATCTTTGTGTTTACGCGCTTCGTGCATGGCTCGGATGGGCGTCCGTTGTTTGACATTCACCTGCTCCCTGCAACCGCGCTGCTGGTGGCACTGATTGCTACCGTGTGCGGGGTACTGGCGGCCATTGCGCCTGCGCGCAGCGCCGCCCGGCTCGATCCGGCGCAGGCTATTCGTATTTGATCCATGGCCGCGCCGCCCGGAACACCAGCGCTGATTGCGCTCTCCTGTATCAAGAAAAGCTACAACATCGGGCGCCCCAGCGAGGCCGAAATACTGCACGGGCTGGACCTGCAGGTCGCAGCAGGCGAGTTCATCGCACTCATGGGCCCCTCGGGCTCGGGCAAGAGCACGCTGCTGAACATTCTGGGTCTACTCGAGCGCGCCACTTCAGGCGACTACCGCCTGCAGGGGGAGGCTGTCCAGACCTTGGACGATGCCGTGCTCACGCTGCGGCGGCGCCACACGCTGGGTTTTGTGTTCCAGTTTCACCACCTGCTGCCAGCCTTCTCGGCGCTGGAGAACGTCACGCTGCCGGCGCTGATGGGCGAGGGGCGCGTCAGCAGCCAGCAGCGCGAGCGTGCGCGCAGCCTGCTGGACGCCGTGGGCCTTGCCAATGCCATGGACAAGCGCCCCGGCGAGCTCTCAGGCGGTATGCAGCAGCGCGTGGCCATTGCCCGTGCCCTGGTGCTGGACCCGCCGCTGGTGCTGGCCGACGAGCCCACGGGCAATCTGGACACCGCCGCGTCCAACGAGGTGTTTGCGCTCCTGCGGCGCATGCATGCCGAGCGCGGCACCAGCTTCGTCATTGTCACCCACGACCCGCGCCTGGCCGCGCACTGCGACCGGCTGGTGGAACTGGTGGACGGACGCATCGCCCGCGACGAGGCGATGGTGCAAGGCGTGGAGCCGGTTCCCAGCAGCTTGCCCGCGCCGCCGCCGTGACCAGTGGCATGCGGGAACCATCAAAAAAGTGAGCTGCCAGCGCTTACTACATAAGCGATAGAGGCTGATTTGACTGATATTTTCCACGCACTTGGCCATCGGCACGGCCCTGCTTACTGCCAGCCAAAGCGGCGGATATAGAAGCGCTTGAGCACCGTGGTCAGCGTGGCGTAGCCCAGCAAGATCGCCACCAGCGCGCCAAAGTAGGGCAGCGGCAGCGCCTGCAGCTTGAAGTAATCGGCCAGCGGCCCCATGGGCAGAAACACGCCCACGGCCATGACCAGCACGGTCATGCCCATCAGCGGCCAGGCGGCGCGGCTCTGGAGGAAGGGCAGCTTGGGCGTGCGGATCATGTGCACGATCAGTGTCTGCGTGAGCAGGCCGACGACGAACCAGCCCGACTGGAACAGCGTTTGCGACGCCAGCGTGTTGGCCTTGAAGACCCACCACATCAGCGCAAAAGTGAGGATATCGAACACCGAGCTGATGGGGCCAAAAAACACCATGAAGCGCCCCAGATCCTGCGGGTTCCAGCGCAGTGGCTGGCGCACCAGCTCTTCGTCGACATTATCGAAGGGAATGGCGATCTGCGAGACGTCGTACAGCAGGTTCTGCACCAGCAGCTGGATCGGCAGCATCGGCAGGAACGGCAGGAAGGCGCTGGCCACCAGCACCGAGAACACGTTGCCAAAGTTGGAGCTGGCCGTCATGCGGATGTACTTGAGCATGTTGCTGAAGGTCTTGCGGCCTTCCACCACGCCCTCTTCGAGCACCATCAGGCTCTTTTCGAGCAGGATGATGTCGGCCGCTTCCTTGGCAATATCGACCGCGCTGTCCACGCTGATGCCAATGTCGGCGGCGCGCAGTGCGGGTGCGTCGTTGATGCCGTCGCCCATGAAGCCGACGATATGCCCGTTGGCGCGCAGCGCCCGCACGATGCGCTCCTTGTGCAGCGGCGTGAGCTTGGCGAACAGGTCGTGCTGCTCCACCAGCCGGCGCAGGCCGGCCTCGTCCAGGTCTTCGATCTGCGCGCCCAGCACCACGCCATCGACCGGCAGGCCAACGTCGCGGCAGACCTTGGCGGCCACCAGGTCGTTGTCGCCGGTCAACACCTTCACGGCCACGCCGTGCGCGGCCAGCGCCTGCAGGGCCGGGGCGGCGGATTCCTTGGGCGGATCGAGAAAGGCGATGTAGCCGATCAGCGTCAGATCGGCCTCGTCGGCCACGCTGTAGACGGCCTTGCTCGGCGGCACCTCCTTGACGGCCACGGCGACCACGCGCAGGCCCTCCTGGTTGAGTGCGCCGGTCACGGCCTGCACGCGCGCCAGCAGCGCGGCGTCGAGCGCCAGCACCTGCGCGCCGTCCTGGATGTGGCTGCAGGCGGCCAGCACTTCTTCGACCGCGCCCTTGCAGATCAGCTCGTGGTGGTCGTCGCGCTCGGACACCACCACCGACATGCGCCGGCGCTGAAAGTCAAACGGGATTTCATCGACCTTGCGGTAATCCTCGCTGACGCGCAGCGCGGTCTGCAACTCCACGTGTTCGAGCACGGCGCGGTCCAGCAGGTTCTTCAGCCCGGTCTGGTAGTGGCTGTTGAGGAAGGCGAACTTCAGCACCTCGTCCGAGGCGACGCCAAGCACGTTGGTATGGCGCTCCAGCACGATCTTGTCCTGCGTCAGCGTACCGGTCTTGTCGGTACACAGCACGTCCATGGCGCCAAAGTTCTGGATCGCGTCCAGGCGCTTGACCACCACCTTCTTGCGCGACAGCACCACGGCGCCCTTGGCCAGGGTCGAGGTGACGATCATCGGCAGCATCTCGGGCGTCAGGCCCACGGCCACCGACAAGGCAAACAAAAAGGCCTCGACCCAGTCGCCCTTGGTGACGCCGTTGATGACGAACACGATGGGCACCATCACCAGTGCAAACCGTATCAGCACCCAGCTGACGTTGTTCACCCCGGTCTGGAAGGCCGTGGGCGTGCGGTCGGCTGCGGTGACGCGCGTGGCGATGGTGCCGAAATACGTGCCGTTGCCGGTGCTGAGCACCAGCGCGGTGGCCGCGCCAGAGACCACGTTGGTGCCCATGAAAAGCAGGTTGGCAGCGTCCAGCACGCTCTCGGTATTCTCAGTATTCTCGGCTGCATCGGCATGCTTCTCGATGGGCAGCGACTCACCGGTCATGGCCGCCTGGCTGACGAACAGGTCCTTGGACACCAGTACGCGGCAGTCGGCCGGAATCATGTCGCCAGCCGACAGAATGATCAGGTCGCCAGGCACGAGCTGCGCGATGGGCAGTTCTTGCTGCGCGCTGGCGCCGCCTGCCGCGCCAGTTTCGCTGCGGCGCAGCACTGTGGCGGTGTTGCTGACCAGGGCCTTGAGCCGTTCGGCTGCACGGTGCGAGCGGCCCTCCTGGACAAAGCGCATCAGCGTCGACAGCACCACCATGCTGCCGATCACAACCGTGGCTTTGGCGTCTTCCGTGAGCCACGAAATCACGGCCAGCGCCGTCAGCAGCAGGTTGAACGGGTTCTGGTAACAGTGCCACAGGTGCAGCCAGGCCGGCAGGGGTTTTTCATGCTCGACCTCATTGGGGCCGACGCGCGCGCGGATGTCCGCGGCCTCGGCGTCGGTCAGGCCACGCGCCTGGCTGCCAGCGCGCGCCAGCAAGGCTGCCGTGCTGTCCTTGCTGGCCTGACGCAGTGCCTGCGTCAGCGCTGGTGGTACCGCCACGGCATGGCCATGCGTATCGAGCGACTCCAGCATCAGGCGGCGCCGGAAATGCCGCAGCGTGTGGCGGCTGCGCAGGAACAGGGCAAAGCGGGCTTTGAAGAATTGCAGGGCCATTTCTTTCTTCCAGAACACGGGAGCGTCGCGGCCGGGCGGGTTCTCAGCCTCCTGACACGGCGCAGGGCACAGGCCTGTCAAGCCTGGCCTGCGCAGGGCAGGAAAACATCAGTGATTCAGGCGCGGCATCACCAGGGCGCAGGCAAGCGCCGGGATGTCAGAAACCAGGGGCAGCAGTCGCGGACCGGACCGTGCCCCGTGCGTGGGACTCAGTCGGCCAGCAGCGCTGCCTTGGCGGCACGCTGTAAATCACTGGAAGAACTGGCACAGTCCACGCGGGGGGCTCCAAAAATCAGGGTGCGCGATTGTTGCACAGCAGCATTGCAGGTGCAATAACGTATTGGCCTGTCCGAAGGGTGGATTTTAACTATCAGAACAATAGCATGAAGCGCTTGTTCTATAGGCGCTAGCGCCCAATATTGATGGGATTTCTAATGGCTGCGACCCCTACAGGAGCAGGTTTCTCGCAGGATTTTTTCTAGGGTGGCGCCCTCAGAACGCATGGGTTCACGCCCCCAGGGGCAAGGCGCTGATGGACGCGAGCTGGAACGCCTGCCGGGTAGCGCAGGTCGGCCCGTCAAGAAGGCTGTCGGGCGGCGCTGCCTTCGAGCTTGCGGTAGATGGTCTGCCGGCTGATACCCAACTGGCGTGCGGCCTGGGTGACGTTGCCGCGCGTGCTTTGCAGGGCTTGCTGGATGGCGGCGTGCGAGAGCTCCTGCAGGTTGAGCGTGGCGTGCTGGACCGGTACCGGGTCCGCAGGGCACGGCGCAGCGGCTGCATTCTTCAAAGGAAGGGACAAGGCGGCGATCAGGTCATCAGGCATATGCACCCAGTCCAGCGTATCCTCCTCGTCGCCCAGCATCGCGCAGGCCGTGCGCAGCACACTGGCGACCTGGCGCAGATTGCCGGGCCAGGCATAACCGGCCAGCCGTGCATACAGCTCGGGCGCCAACTGCAGCGCGCGCTCCGGGTGCAGATCGTGCAGCAGGCGCTGGGTGAGCGCCCCGAAATCGCTGCGCTCGCGCAGCGCCGGCAACTGCACCGTCAGGCCATTGATGCGGTAGTACAGGTCTTGCCGGAACCGCCCCTGCGCTGCAGCCTCCAGCAACTGGCAATGCGTGGCACAGACAAGAGCAAAGTCCACCGGCACCGCCGTGCCCGAGCCAACCGGCGTAACGCTGCGCTCCTGCAGCACGCGCAGCAGCCGGGTCTGCATGGGCAGCGGCATATCGCCAATCTCATCGAGAAACAGCGTGCCGCCGTGCGCTTCGCGCAGGCGCCCCAGGCTTCCTTCCTTGCGCGCGCCGGTAAAGGCCCCGCTCACGTAGCCAAACAGCTCGGCCTCGATCAAGGATTCGGGAATGGCGCCGCAGTTGATGGCGACAAAGGGCGCTGCATGCCGCGGACCGCTGGCATGCAAGGCGCGCGCAAACACCTCCTTGCCCACGCCGCACTCCCCCTGGATCAACACCGGGATAGGCTTGCCCACCACGCGGCGCACCTTGTCGGCGGCGGCGCGCCAGCGGGCATCACCCGTGTCGATCTGGGCCAGCGCATCGCCCGCGGGCTGTGCCGGCTGAAGGCGCTCCGCACTGCTCGCGCGGCGCGTGGGCCAGGTAGCCGCATCCGCCTGCAACTGGGCAAACAGCGTGGCGCCGCTGTGCAAGCGAAGCATATGGGTCTGCGAGGACCGGCGCTGGTGGCGGGTGAGCAGGTCATCGAGCCGCAGATCGAACACGCGTTCGAGCAGCGTCGCGCCGATGTCCCCGGTCTGCAGGCCCAGCTGCGTCAGGGCCACGCGGTTGGCGCCGACGATCCAGCCGTCCTCGGAGATCACCACAATGCCTTCCGCCACGCTGCCAATGCCTTCGGGCTGCGTGTGCAAGTGCAGCCGAAGGTTGCGCTGGCAGGTGGCCACCAGCAGGCGGTTCTCGATCATGCGGGCGGCCGTACTGACCAGGCCCAGCGTATGCCCATGGGCCTGGCCGCTGCGGTGGTCGCCAGAAATGTCCAGGATGCCCAGCAGATCGCCCGTGGCCGACAGAATGGGCGAGGCCGCGCAGGTCAGGAAACTGTTGCGCTCCAGGAAGTGCTCGGAGCCGTGTATCTGCACGGCGCTGCCCTCGACCAGGGCCGTGCCAATGGCATTTGTGCCGCGGTCTTCTTCGTGCCAGGAAGCCCCGCAGGCCAGCGCCACGCGCGCCGCCCTGTCGGCGAAAAGCGGGTCGCCCAGCGTGTGCACCAGCATGCCGCGGGGGTCGGCCAGCACGACCACGCTCTGGCTGTGGCGCACCTGGTCAAACACATACTCCATGATGGGGCGTGAATGCGCCAAGAGCGCATGGCTGGCCGACAGGGCCTGGCGCAGGCTGCCGCTGCTTGCGGGCTCGGGCGCCAGCACCCGGCCAGTGGGCACCAACCCCGCTGCCATGCTGCGCGACCACGAACGCGTCAGGCGCTCATGGACCAGGCCACCTGGGCACTGGCCCGATTCCAGCAGATGCTGCCTGGCCTGGCGCAAGGCGATGGGGGTCGAGGGCATGTGTTGTCTCCTGTGCGGGTGCTGGGGTGCCCCGCTTTTTGGCGCCAGTATGGGCGGCTCACTACCCGCAGGCAACTGTGCATTACCCCTATGCGGGCCAAGTGTTCCATTGCGTGACAGTTGTCGCGCTGTGGAGCGTTGTCGCCAAGGGCCAGCGCACCCCATGACCGCCTATTCGGGCGCACTCCGCGGGACTTATGGGTCGCAGGCTTGACGGCCTGTAGCAGATGCCATCGTACTGCTGTACAGCATTTTCCGCGCATTGGATGTCGCGCAAGGCACACAACTTGCTATCCATGCTCCCTAGGAGCGGATTTGACTCAGGGCCGAACAAAGCATCCCGAAGCTAGCACCTACGTTCAATTCTATCGAAGTGGGTCGCCAAGGCCATCGCAAGGGGTAATCGGTTACCCAGGCAGCAGAGGTTGGGCGAGTGGTCGGTGACGTTCCTGTGGGTAGGTATGACTTCATTCATTAGCAAATAAAAGGAGACGACGATGAAGAATTTGAACGCGCTGGCCATCAGCATCTCGGTGCTGGGCGCTCTGGCCACTTTTCTTGCCCTCGGGCCTTTCAGCGGGGTGTACCTGATATGGGCCGTGTTCGTGGCCTGGGGGGCTTTCTACGCGCTGGGCGCGGATCTGGCCGCGCTGCAAAAACTGATTGTCTGTGGCGTCTTCGGGGCGTTGGTGGCTTGGGTGGTTGCGGTGGCGATTCTTGCGCTGCCGTTCGCGGGGCTTCTGGGTTTGCCTCTGTGGGCGGCGCTGGCGGTGGGCGTGGGCGTGGTGGTCGTGGTGCTGGCGGCCAACGTGCCGGCACTGGCGACGATTCCTGCGACGGTGTTTGGCTTTGCCTCCACCTTTGCGTACCTGCTGCAAACCCCCGACATGCTCAAGCTTGACGTGCTGCTCTCGGCAACCTTGAAAAACTCGCTGATCGTGGTCTCTCTGTCGCTGGTGGTAGGGGGTCTCTTCGGTCTGGTGTCAGCGCGCTGGGGCGCTGCGATGACGAAAGCGTAGGCGCAATTCGGCCTACCGCGATTTTCATTGTGGCTAGGGGGAATCAAGCGGCCACACAGGCTGCTTGATTCTTCTCGATCCGCTGTTGCCCCATTGGGAGAAGTACGCGTATGCAAGCTCAACAAATGCTGCCGATTGAAGAATTTGGTTTGGCGGTGGGCCTGCGTTTGCCTTGGCGAGCCAGCAAATGCACGGTCAACGAAGTCTCCAAAACGATCCACCTGTGGATCACCAACCAAGGCCTGGCGACCGCCGAGCAACGGCGCCTGTGGTTTGTCCCAAAGGCAGCGCGAGCGCCCAGCAAAATCACCACTGCCGAAGACAAGCAATGGCGCCATGTGGATTGCATGACCTACAGTTGCGTCGTGCATACCTGTGATCCGCTGCAGCCTGACGACCATGAACTGGACTGGCTTGGTCTGCCCAACAGCCCGTTCACCAAGTGCCTGGCAAAGAGAATCTTCCAGTTGCTGATGGAAGGCGTCGACATGCAGGTCATTTGCGAGGTGCTGCGCATTCCGTTTGCCGAACTCTGGAAGTTCAAGTTCGACCTGGACAATGGACTGCTGAACTTCGAATACCAACCATCGACGCGGCGCGGGGCGAAATTTCACCCCGAGTCCCAGCTGCCCGCAGCGAAACGGGCTGCTGCGTCAGACGCCAAGGCAGTTGAGGCGGCCATCGAGGTGCCCGATGTGTCTGATCCGGTGTGGGAGGATTTGATCACGGGGAAACTGAACATCGATATCAAGACGCTCAGTCTTCAGCTCTTGTTAACGAAGCTGCGGCAACAAGTCAGCCAGTTGCAAAGTGCGGATGTGAAGATCATGAAGCTGCGCGAACTGCATCGCTACGTGGAGCGGCATCAGCGCGTGCTCCGGCACGAACTGGTCCAGCTCAAACCGTTCTAAGTAGGGAATCGAACATGAATGTCTTGAACCAAGCCCTGCTTGAACCGCACGAGGCGGCGGCGCTCATTGCCAGTGGGGCGTACCTCGCCATCGCGGGTGACGAAGCGGTTCTGGTCGGTCTTCCCAGGGGCAACTGGATTGGCGGCACGATTGCGTACTTCATGGCGCAGGAGGGTGGACAAACCACCCGCGGGAAAGTATTCGTGACCAAGCTCGATACCTTTGGCCTGACTCCTACCATCACCCAATACGATGCGCAGCATGTGCCTTCGGTGTGCCAGGATGGGCCTGACAACGGTTACAGCCTGATCATTCTTCCTGCCTTTTCCAGGATTCATTACGAATTCGCCAAAAACGCACCCATGTACGAAGACATGTACATGAAGCCGCTCGTGGGTTGGATTTCTGGTGCGCACCTCGATGACCTGGCCACGCGCAAGCCCAAGACCTTGGATGGGCGCACGGGCGAGCTATTCGAAGACCGGGCCGTGGTCCTGCACGTCCCCTTGCCAGACAACATCAGCGTCAATGTGAACATTGTCAACCTGTTCAAGCAAGGCAGTGGTGATGTCATCTATTTCGAAAAAGAAGGCTTCAGTGCGTCTACCTGCGTCATCAACCAGAGGCCAGTGTCTTTTGCAAAGTACTTGAAGGAGATGGGCCACGACACGCGCTTGCCCCTGGTGGCCGACTACAACGGTGCCAGCGTCAATGTGAGCTTCAAGGCGGTCAATCTGCAGGACGCGACCGTAGATTTCTATGGCCCCGTTTTCCCTAAGGTCGCGTACCGGCTTGCCGATTCGTTCCACGTCGACTATGAGGCGGCCTTCGTGCAGGCCTGCGCCGATTTGCCCGAAGCCAGTTTTTCCTGCAACTGCATTCTCAATTACCTCTATGGGGAACTTGAAGGCAAACATACCGGGCAGGTGGTTGGCCCGATGACTTTTGGCGAAGTGGCCTACCAGTTGCTGAACCAGACCATGGTGCAGATGACCTTGGAGATGCACTGACGAGCGCGGCTTGCCAAGGGGGGCAGGTCACGCAGAACAAATCCCTCAGGCACTGCGCGGCGCACTGGCGGCGGCTTCGAGCTTGCGGTAGATGGTCTGCCGGCTGATACCCAACTGGCGTGCGGCCTGGGTGACGTTGCCGCGCGTGCTTTGCAGGGCTTGCTGGATGGCGGCGTGCGAGAGCTCCTGCAGGTTGAGCGTGGCGTGCTGGACCGGTACCGGGTCCGCAGGGCACGGCGCAGCGGCTGCATTCTTCAAAGGAAGGGACAAGGCGGCGATCAGGTCATCAGGCATATGCACCCAGTCCAGCGTATCCTCCTCGTCGCCCAGCATCGCGCAGGCCGTGCGCAGCACACTGGCGACCTGGCGCAGATTGCCGGGCCAGGCATAACCGGCCAGCCGTGCATACAGCTCGGGCGCCAACTGCAGCGCGCGCTCCGGGTGCAGATCGTGCAGCAGGCGCTGGGTGAGCGCCCCGAAATCGCTGCGCTCGCGCAGCGCCGGCAACTGCACCGTCAGGCCATTGATGCGGTAGTACAGGTCTTGCCGGAACCGCCCCTGCGCTGCAGCCTCCAGCAACTGGCAATGCGTGGCACAGACAAGAGCAAAGTCCACCGGCACCGCCGTGCCCGAGCCAACCGGCGTAACGCTGCGCTCCTGCAGCACGCGCAGCAGCCGGGTCTGCATGGGCAGCGGCATATCGCCAATCTCATCGAGAAACAGCGTGCCGCCGTGCGCTTCGCGCAGGCGCCCCAGGCTTCCTTCCTTGCGCGCGCCGGTAAAGGCCCCGCTCACGTAGCCAAACAGCTCGGCCTCGATCAAGGATTCGGGAATGGCGCCGCAGTTGATGGCGACAAAGGGCGCTGCATGCCGCGGACCGCTGGCATGCAAGGCGCGCGCAAACACCTCCTTGCCCACGCCGCACTCCCCCTGGATCAACACCGGGATAGGCTTGCCCACCACGCGGCGCACCTTGTCGGCGGCGGCGCGCCAGCGGGCATCACCCGTGTCGATCTGGGCCAGCGCATCGCCCGCGGGCTGTGCCGGCTGAAGGCGCTCCGCACTGCTCGCGCGGCGCGTGGGCCAGGTAGCCGCATCCGCCTGCAACTGGGCAAACAGCGTGGCGCCGCTGTGCAAGCGAAGCATATGGGTCTGCGAGGACCGGCGCTGGTGGCGGGTGAGCAGGTCATCGAGCCGCAGATCGAACACGCGTTCGAGCAGCGTCGCGCCGATGTCCCCGGTCTGCAGGCCCAGCTGCGTCAGGGCCACGCGGTTGGCGCCGACGATCCAGCCGTCCTCGGAGATCACCACAATGCCTTCCGCCACGCTGCCAATGCCTTCGGGCTGCGTGTGCAAGTGCAGCCGAAGGTTGCGCTGGCAGGTGGCCACCAGCAGGCGGTTCTCGATCATGCGGGCGGCCGTACTGACCAGGCCCAGCGTATGCCCATGGGCCTGGCCGCTGCGGTGGTCGCCAGAAATGTCCAGGATGCCCAGCAGATCGCCCGTGGCCGACAGAATGGGCGAGGCCGCGCAGGTCAGGAAACTGTTGCGCTCCAGGAAGTGCTCGGAGCCGTGTATCTGCACGGCGCTGCCCTCGACCAGGGCCGTGCCAATGGCATTTGTGCCGCGGTCTTCTTCGTGCCAGGAAGCCCCGCAGGCCAGCGCCACGCGCGCCGCCCTGTCGGCGAAAAGCGGGTCGCCCAGCGTGTGCACCAGCATGCCGCGGGGGTCGGCCAGCACGACCACGCTCTGGCTGTGGCGCACCTGGTCAAACACATACTCCATGATGGGGCGTGAATGCGCCAAGAGCGCATGGCTGGCCGACAGGGCCTGGCGCAGGCTGCCGCTGCTTGCGGGCTCGGGCGCCAGCACCCGGCCAGTGGGCACCAACCCCGCTGCCATGCTGCGCGACCACGAACGCGTCAGGCGCTCATGGACCAGGCCACCTGGGCACTGGCCCGATTCCAGCAGATGCTGCCTGGCCTGGCGCAAGGCGATGGGGGTCGAGGGCATGTGTTGTCTCCTGTGCGGGTGCTGGGGTGCCCCGCTTTTTGGCGCCAGTATGGGCGGCTCACTACCCGCAGGCAACTGTGCATTACCCCTATGCGGGCCAAGTGTTCCATTGCGTGACAGTTGTCGCGCTGTGGAGCGTCGCCCCACGGGCGACTGGTGGAATCTTGCTCAGAAAACTTGCAAGGTCCTGCAAATTCAATGCATTGGCAGCGCGGGGACAGCCTGGCACGGTTTGTGAATGGTGTCTGGTATCTGGCCGTCCAAGTGGGCGCTGGATTGACATTTCACCTGGAGACAAGCACATGACCGTTTATGCAGCCCCTGGCGCCGCTGGCGCCAAAATCGCCTACAAACCCCAGTACAACAACTTCATCGGTGGCAAGTTCGTCGCCCCTGTGAAAGGTCAGTACTTTGACGTGGTGACCCCTATCAGTGGAAAGGTCTATACGCGGGTGGCCCGCTCCACCGCCGAAGACATTGAGCTGGCGCTCGACGCCGCCCACGCCGCCGCCGACGCCTGGGGCAAGACCGATGCCGCCACGCGCTCCAACATCCTGCTCAAGATTGCCGACCGCATCGAGCAAAATCTGGAGTTGCTGGCCTACGCTGAAACCGTGGACAACGGCAAGGCGATCCGCGAGACGCTGAATGCCGACATTCCGCTCACCGTGGACCATTTCCGCTACTTCGCCGGCTGCGTGCGGGCACAAGAAGGCGCGCTGTCCAACATCGACGAGAACACCGTGGCGTACCACATCCAGGAACCTCTGGGCGTGGTGGGCCAGATCATTCCCTGGAACTTCCCCATCCTGATGGCCGCGTGGAAGCTGGCACCCGCCCTGGGCGCCGGCAACTGCGTGGTGCTCAAGCCCGCAGAGAGCACCCCCATCAGCATTTTGATTTTGGCCGAGCTGATTGCCGACATCGTTCCCCCTGGCGTGCTCAATATCGTGAACGGCTACGGCCGCGAAGCCGGCATGCCGCTGGCCACCAGCAAGCGCATTGCCAAGATTGCCTTTACTGGCTCCACCACCACGGGCCGCGTGATTGCGCAGGCCGCCGCGAACAACCTGATTCCCGCCACGCTGGAACTGGGTGGCAAAAGCCCCAACATCTTCTTTGCCGACATCATGGACAAGGACGACGCCTTCCTCGACAAGGCGATTGAAGGCCTGGTGCTGTTTGCCTTCAACCAGGGTGAGGTTTGCACCTGCCCATCGCGCGCATTGATCCAGGAATCCATCTACGACAAGTTCATGGAACGTGTGCTCAAGCGCGTGGCCGCCATCAAGCACATGAACCCGCTGGACACCGACAGCATGATGGGCGCACAGGCCTCCAAGGAGCAGCTCACCAAGATCCTGTCGTACCTTGATCTGGGCAAGCAGGAAGGCGCTGAAGTGCTGGCCGGTGGCAGCCAAGCGCATCTGGGCGGGGACCTGGAAGGCGGCTACTACGTGCAGCCCACGCTGTTCAAGGGCCACAACAAGATGCGCATCTTCCAGGAAGAAATCTTTGGCCCTGTCTTGGCCGTGACCACCTTCAAGGACGAAGCCGAAGCCCTGGCCATTGCCAACGACACGCTCTACGGCCTGGGTGCCGGCGTGTGGAGCCGCAACGGCAACGTGGCCTACCGCATGGGCCGCGCCATCAAGGCCGGGCGCGTGTGGACCAACTGCTACCACGCCTACCCGGCGCACGCTGCGTTTGGCGGCTACAAGGAATCGGGCATCGGCCGCGAAACCCACAAGATGATGCTTGACCATTACCAGCAGACCAAGAACCTGTTGGTGAGCTACAGTGAAAACAAGCTGGGCTTCTTTTAAGGCCGGCGGCTGGTCCCAATGAATGAAGGGGTGCGGGCAGCCGCTCCCCTTCTTCGTTTGAGAACCTAAAAGGCAGTCGGCTGAGCGCGGCAGTGTCGTTACCGGTGTGCCAGGCAAGGTGAGCGAGACGAGGCAGCGGGTTCATGCCCGCAAGGAGTGGTCGCGCTGCATGGCGCGCCGAGTGTGGTGCTGGTGGGCACATAACGCACCCTTGCGGCGAGTGCGGTTGACGCCACCAAACCCTGGTTGCACAAGGGATAGCGAAGAAACCTCAGCGGCCACCTGCCGATCGGTCTAGGCTGTAGAAAACAAGGAGACGAGCATGGTCGAGAAAATCATTGCCACCCCCGCCGCGCTGGAACTGGTGGCTTTCCTCCAAACCAAATACGGCCCTGAACTGATGTTTCACCAGTCGGGCGGCTGCTGTGACAACAGCGCGGCCAATTGCTTCCTGCCCGGCGAGATCACCATGGGGGCTGGCGATGTGTACCTGGGCGACGTGGGCGGCTGCCCGTTCTACATGGGACGCGCGCAGTACGAAACCTGGAAACATACCCAACTCATCCTCGATGTGATCGAGGGCCACGGCGGCAGCTTTTCGCTCGAAGGGCCGGAGGGCAAGGCCTTCCACACGCGCTCGCGGGTGTTCACCGACGAGGAATTGCAGACGCTGGGCATCAGCCGGCCCAGCGCTGACGCGCTGCCTGCGTGCCCACTGAAGTGAAATCAGGCGTGGGGCTGCTGGTCCTGCTCTTTTTTCTCAGCTTGGATCAAGAAAAAGCAGGGTCCAAAAAACTTGGATTGCTCCTGAATAAATAGCTTTTTGCGCTTATTGGATAAGCGCTAGAGGCCATTTTTCTATAAATTTTCACAAGAATCTGTACAGCCCGTGGGCCGAGCCTCACTGGGCGTCAGTGCGAGGTGCCTTCCGAGCGCGTGATCTTGTTCCACACGTTGTACTTGCCCACGGGTTTTTTCATGGGCAGGCGTTTGACCTCCTTGAGGGTCTTGGTGTCAAAGACGATCAGTGCGCCATCCATGTCCCACACGCTCACCAGCGCGTAGCGGCCATCCTTGGTGAATTCGGTGTGTGCCAGGGTGTGGCCGGGTTCGCGCAGAGTCGCCACGGGCTCCAAAGTCTGCTTGTCGATCAGCGTCAGCGTGTCCTTGGCTGTCGGGCTCATCATCGAGTCGGCCCAGGCGTAACGGGTGTTCTCGTGGCTGCGGATGAAGAAGCCTGGGCCGGGCGTGGGAATGGCCTTGACCAACTTCCAGGTGTGCATGTCGATCACGTCGATCGTGCCGTCCTTCAAATTAGGGCTGGCGAGCACGGTGGTGCCATTCCATGCGAAGGTGATGCCTGAGCCCAGGTGCGGCATGCCGGCCATCGGCAGTTCGGCGATCTTGCGGCGCACATCGAGGTTGACTACCTGCGCTTTGGGCGTGCCCTGCGCGTCGGGCTTGGGGCGGGTGGAGCCCAGCACGTTCTTGTAGCTCTGGTCGAAGAAGAAATCGTCCAGTGGCTCGTCGAGTGGCGTGCGGCGCGGGTTCAGAAATCCGGGTTTGGCGATCGCCTCGGCCATCTTGTAGTCGTGCACCAGTCCGTCGTAGATGGGCGCCGCCTTTTCGTCGTACGAGATCTCCCAGAGCTCAGGAATGTCCTTGAGCGCGACGATGAAGCTTTTGCGCGGCTCCGCGTCGTACACCGCCGAGACGCGCGACGTCTGCTTGCCGTCGAGCGTGCTCGCATCGATGTGCTTGATGAGCTGCAGGTCGGCATCGAACAGCACCACGTCCTTGGGCAGGTAGTTGGCCGCCATCACGTAGCGGCCATCACCGCTGACGGCGACGTTGCGCATGTTCAGGCCAGCGCGCACTTCGGCCACCACCGTGAGGTTCCACAGGTCGTATTTGGTGATCCAGCCATCGCGCGAGCCGAAATAGACAAAGCGCCCGTCGGGCGTGAACTTTGGCCCGCCGTGCAAGGCGTAGCGGCTGGGGAACCTGTGAATCACTTCGAAGCGGTCGCCATCGACGAGGGACACATGGTGGTCACCGGCTTCGACGACGACAAACAGGTTCATCGGGGCGGCGTTCCATTGGGGCTTGGCAGGCAGGTCTTTGGCGCCGGGCGTCTCGACGCGTGAGGCGCGGATGTCGGCGTCGTTCCAGGTGGGCGCGGGGAGGACGGGCCGGTAGATCCAGTCCACCACGGCGGTGATCTCTTCAGGCGAGAGCTGCTGCGCAAAACCCGCCATCTGGGTGGCGGCGCGGCCATGCTGCACCACGTCGAGGGCGTCTTTCTTGCGCAGGCGCTCCAGGCTCTCGGGCAGCAGCGCCGGCCCCATGCCGCCGGTGCGCGCGCTGTCGTGGCAGGTGGCGCAATGCTGTTGGTAGAGACTGGCCGCGTCGATGTGGGGTGCGGCCGCGCCATCCGCACGTGCCAGACCCTGGCCCATCCACAACAGACCTGCGGCGAGCAGCCAGGGAGCGACGCGGGCGAAGAGTGTGTTGTCAGACATGGGTTTCTCCGGCGACGATGCGGATCGTCTGGCGTGCATTGCGAAACGGCGTCACGGCGACGCGGCTGGCATCGCTGCCCGCCGCGAGGCCGATCTCGTCGTCGCGCAGGTAGCAGCCGGGGTCTTCGGCCCAGGCGTCGCCCGTGAGTTGCTGGGCGCGCACGCGTGTGTTGCCGCCGCAGATCTCGAAATAGTGGCACTGCGCGCAGCGCCCGCCCACGGGGCGCGGGTGCGCCTTGAGGCCGGCCATCAGCGGCTCGGAGGTGTCGGACCAGATGGCCGAGAAAGGCCGTTGGCGCACGTTGCCCAGGTCGTGGTGCCACCACATGGTGTCGGGGTGTACGCTGCCCAGGTTGTCGATGTTGGCCACGTTCACGCCGCTCGCATTGCCGCCCCAGGCCACCAGGCGCTCGCGCAGCGGTGCCTCCCACTGCGGCAGGCGCGCGCGCACCCACTGACTCAGATAGGGGCCGTCGGCGTCGTTGTTGCCGGTCACGTAGTCTTCCTCGCGGCCCTCCAGCGCCGCCTGCCAGGCGCGCTCGAACAGCATGTCCAGCGCATTGCGCGTGGCTTGGAACTGCGCGTCCTTGCCGCGGTGGATGTTGCCCCGGCCGGCATAGTTGAGGTGCGAGAAATAGAATTTGTCCACCTGCTCGGCGCGCATCAGGTCGAGCAGCGCCGGCAGGTCGTGCGCGTTCATGGCGGTCATGGTGAAGCGCAGCCCGACCTTCACGCCGCGTGCGTGCAGGTGGCGCACGGCGGCCAGGCTGCGCTCGAAGGCGCCGTCCAGGCGCCTGAAATGGTCGTGCGTTTCGCGCAGGCCGTCCAGGCTGATGCCCACATAGTCAAAACCCGTGGCGGCCACGCGCTCGGCCATGGCCTCGTCGATCAGCGTACCGTTGGTCGACAGGCCCGTGTAGAACTTCATCGCCTTGGCACGTTCGGCGACCTCGAAGATGTCGGGGCGCATGAGCGGCTCGCCGCCCGAGAGGATGAGCACCGGCACGCGGTAGTCCTTGAGGTCGTCCATCACGCCGAACACTTCGCTGGTCGAGAGCTCCCCCTCGTAGTCGTGGTCGGCCGAGAGCGCGTAGCAGTGCTTGCAGGTCAGGTTGCAGCGGCGGATCAGGTTCCAGATGACGACCGGGCCTGGGGCGCCGCCGCTGCCCCGGCGTGCGTGTACCGCATCGGGGTAATGCCCCGTTTTTTCGGCTTGCGCAAGCTCGCGCATGTATTGGCTGATGCGGAACATGGTTCAGCTTTCTTGGACAGAGGTGTTTTTCAGCCGCAATCCGGTCTTCTTCAGGATCGCGGTGGAGTAAAGAATGTCGTGGCCCGTGCAGGCCGCGCCCAGGAGCTGTTGCACCTGCGCGGCCTGCTGTTCGACCTCGGCGCGCGAGCGGCCATGCAGCATGGCGAACAGGTTGTACGGCCAGTAAATGCCCCCTGACGCTGTGCTTTGCACACCGTCTCCCCCCGAGGGGGACTCGGCATCTTGGGAGCGGCCCGGCGATGCCTTCGGCAGGTGGCGTGGGCGGCGGTAGCAGTGGCTCACGCCGGGCAACTGGCCGATGCGCTCGCCCAAAGCGTCCACCTGGGCGTCGTCCACATTCCAGACGCTCATGCCGTTGGCCGTGAAGCCCAGGCGGTAGTGGTTGGGTACGGCGCCGATGCGGCGCACCAGGCCGATCTCCAGCATCTGTGCCAGCCGCTCGCGCACCTGCTGGCCCGAGACACCCAGGCGTTCGCCCACGGCGTCGTAAGGGCGCGGCACCAGCGGCAGGCCGCCCTGGGTGGCGGCGATCAGGGCGCGGTCGAAATCGTCAAGCGCCATGGAGGGCTCCGCTCATCAGGGGGAGCTTGAGTTCTACGAAGAACTCGCGCTCTTTTGGGAAGGCCAGCACGGGTAACCCCGTCTCAGCCTCAATGCGTGCGATGGCCGCTGCGCACTGCGCCAGCGTTTCGGTGCCGAGGACGAACCACATGTTGAGCGCGTGGGTGCGCCGGTAGTTATGCGCGACTTCGCTCAAGGCATTGACCTGGGCGGCCACCGCATCGAAGCGTTCCTCGGGCACGGCCATGGCGGCCAGCACGAACAGGCCGCCCGCGCGCTCGATCTGGAACAGCGGCCCGAAGCGCGTGAGCATGCCGCTCTCCAGCAGGGCCGAGAGCCGCCCGATCACGTAGTCCTCGGTCCAGCCGAACTCCAAGGCCACGTCGGCGAAGGGCCGCTCGGTCAGCGGCAGCTCGCCGTGCAGGCGTTCGAGCAGGCGGGCGTCATCCGGCGACAGCATCGAGCACCTCCGGTGTGGTGGCAGAACCCAGGGTAGCCGTTTCGGGCGGAGCGCGGAAGCGCCGTGGGCCGGTCTGCTTGAAGCGGCGGCAGGAGAACAGCACCTCGTGCGGGTAGGGCGCCAGGTCTGCATTGCCGATGGCGCGCGCGATCACCTCCAGCACCGCCGCGCGGTCGCGGCCATGCACCATGCAGTACAGGTTGTAGGGCCAGCCCTCGGCGCGCTCGCGCCGGTAGGCCAGCGTCACGCCGACCTCGCGCGCCAGCGCCTCGCCGTACCGGTCTACCGCGGCGTCGGGGATGTCAAACACCGTCATGGCGTTGGCGCCGAAACCGAGCTCGTGGTGCCGCACGATGGCGCCGATGCGCCGCAGCGAACCCTGGTCCAGCCATTGCTGCAACGTGGCCAGAATGGCCTGCGGTGTGCGGCCCAGGGTCTGTGCCCAGTCGTCGAAGGGGTGGGGCGTCAAGGGAAGGCCGGCTTCCAGCAGGGCGGCAAGCGGCCGGTCGGCCGGGGCGACGGGTGTGGCTGCAGCAGCTTCGGGCATGGCGTGGGCGGCGGTGTTCGAGCGCAGATCGAAGCCCAGATCGATGCGGTAGGCGCGCCGCATGGGCAACTGCAGGGCGTGCAGGCCGGTCGCTGCGTCCAGGCTGCGCATGGCGTTCTGGACAGCATGCGGGTCGGCGCCGGTCATCACGAACCACAGGTTGTGGGCGTGCTCGCGCTGGTAGTTGTGGTTGACGCCAGGGTGCTGCGACACGATGGCGGCGACCTCGGCCAGACGCGCGGGTGGCACGGCCATGGCCGCGAGCAAGGCCGCGCCACCCGCGCCGCCGGCGAACACGCCGCCAATGCGGCTGAGTGCTCCGGCCGCTTGCAAGTGGCGGTAGCCGTCGATTACCTGCGTTTCACTCAGGTGGGCGGTGGCGCCGATCTGCGCAAAGGGTGCGCGCACCAGCGGAAAGCCGCGCTGCCAGGGGTTGAGCAGCGCCAGCACCAGTGGGTCGGCGGCGGGGAGCCGGGAGGGCATGCGGTTGGGCGCTCAGAACCCGAGACGGGCGGCGCGTGAAGTGAAGAAAATGCCACTGGGGGAATCGACCTCCAGCACGGCCTGGGTGGCGAAACGGTGGGTGTCGATCACGCTCACCCGGTTGGCGTCGCGCGAGCTGATCCATACCGATTCGCCGCGCGGCGTGAACTCCATGTGCAGCACCGCCTTGCCGGGCTCCAGTGTGCGCACGATCTGCTGCGTGGTGGTGTCGATGACCTGCACGCGGTGGTAGTCGGGTACGGCAAAGTTCACCCACACCTGACGTCCGTCGGGCTGCGCCATGACGAACACCGGTTGGCCGGCGACCGGGATGCGGCCCACCTCCTGCCAGCTTTCGGTGTCCACCACCAGCACCTCGTGGTGGCCAATCGCGGGCAGGTAGGCACGCCGGCCGGCCACCGCCCAGCCGCGCAGATGCGGCATCTTGTAGACCGGCAGCGCCTGCTCACCGCGGCCATAGCCGTCCAGGATGCGGCGCGCTTTGGGGGGCTCCTGCCACAGGTCCACCAGCGCCAGTCCGTCCTCGCCAAACAGTCCGGCGATGTAGTGCCGACCATTGGGCGTGACCAGTGCGTCGTAGGGCTGGCGCCCGATGTTCGGGATGCGCGTGGTGTGCGGGTGCGCAGGGTCGGAGAAATCGGTGATGCGAATCTCATTGGCGTCGAATAGGCTGTAGGCAAAGCGCTGGCCGGGCAGGTCTACTAGGCCCACCACGCGTGAGAGTTTTCCCGGCGCGTACTCGGCGGGCACGTCGGCCACCAGCGCCAGCGTCTGCGCATCAAACGCCTTGATGCCGCCAGGCGTGTAGTTCTGCGCCACCACCAGGCGCCCGTCCGCACTGATGGCTCCGCCGATGGAGTTGCCTGCCTGCATCACGCGGCCGACGATGGCCTGGGTGAGCAGGTCCACCTTGGTCAGGCCGCCATCACGCCCGAACACAAAGGCATAGCGGGTATCGCGCGAAAAAACCACCGAGGCGTGCGACAAGTCGCCCAGGCCCGCGACCTGGCCCAGCAGCGTGCGGTGGCTGGTGTCGATGATGGCCAATGTGCCGCTGGCGCGCAGTACGACCACACCCAGGTCGCCGGTGCCCCGCAGCACGGGGGGCTCGGCTTGGGGTGGCGAAGCGGTGGATGCACAGCCGCTGGCAAGCAGGCCGGCAGCGGCGGCGGTGGTGAGAAGATGCCTGCGGTTCATGGATGTACTTTCGGAAGTTCGGGGAAACCGGTGAGCAGTTGTTCTGCAATCCAGTGGGCGTCGCTTTCGCTCAGCATGGCGCTCCAGGGCGGCATGGGCGTTCCTGGACGCCCACCGTAGATGGTGGCTTCCAGGGCTTCAACGGGTTTGCCGGCCAGAGCGGCAGCGGTAAGGGCCGGCCCCAGACCGCCGGTCAGGCGCATGCCATGGCAGGAGCCACAGTCCTGCCGGACCATGCGCACGAGTGCCTGCTGGCGCCCGGTGTCGGGCGCTGTCTGTGCATGGCCCGCGACGACCCAGCCCGGCGCCAAGGCCACGAAGGCGACGGCGCCTGCGAGCTTTCGCCACATGCAAGGGTCAGGGAAAAACAACATAGCGAGGCGCCAAAACGAAGACAAACAAATAATCAGGGTTATCCCGCGCGGAGTGCTTGACTAGCATCAAGAGCTGTCGTGCTCCAGCTTTTGACAATGGCCTGTATTGATGCAGGAGATGCGATGAATGATGTTTCGCCGGGCGCCGCAGGTGCTGCGCCCCCCACCAGCCCCGCCCCCTGGGGCTTGGTCACGCTGGTCGGGGCCGGTCCGGGAGATGCGGAACTGCTGACGCTCAAGGCGGCGCGCGTGCTGGGCAGCGCAGAGCTGGTGCTCTACGACCATCTGGTGTCCGATGCCGTGCTCGCCCACATTGCGCCTGGCGCGGAGCGGATCTATGTCGGCAAACAAAGCCGCAACCACACCCTGCCGCAGGAAGGCATCATCGAGCTGATGGTGCGGCTGGCGCGCCAGGGGCGTTCGCTGGTGCGTCTCAAAGGTGGCGATCCGTATGTCTTTGGCCGCGGCGGTGAAGAGGCTGAGGGCCTGGCTGCGGCAGGCATTGCCTGCGAAACCATTCCGGGCATCAGCGCGGCCCAGGGCGCCGCCGCCGCCACCGGCATACCGCTTACGCACCGGGAAACCGCCGGCATGCTGGTCTACGCCACGGGGCATCTGCAGGGGGCACAGGAAGACCGTACGGTGCAGCTTGACTGGGAGGCGCTGGCGCGCCCCTGGCAGACGGTGGTCATCTACATGGGTGTCGGCACATTGCCTGTGGTGTGCGAGCAACTTGTCGCCCATGGCCTGCCGGAATCGACCCCGGCGGCGCTCGTCGAGCGCGCCACGCTGCCCGAACAGCGCTGCATCGTGGGAACCGTGGCCACGCTGCCGGCGCTGGGCGTGCGGTATGGCGTGAAGCCGCCGGCGCTGATCATGATTGGCGAGGCAGTCGGGCGCCAGGTCGTGCCGCCCGATGGCGCCGGCATGGTGTCAGGGCTTGCGTCGGATTGATAGGGAAATGGACTGAGGCCTACAACGGCAGGGCGGTGGGTTCCCCGGCAATGCCCCAGTGGTGAGATGCCACATACGCCAGCAGAAATTCCCTGAAACTCTGCGCAGCCGGCGACAGCGTGGCCGCACTGCGCTGGTACACCAGAAACTTGCGCCGCACCTGCGGCTCATGCAGCGGGGCCAGTTGCAGCTGGTACAGACGCACCAGTGAGCTGGCATAGGGCAGGCACGCCGTGATACCCAGGCCGGCGCTGACCATGCTCAGCGCGGTCGTCATGAAGGTCACTTCGTTGCTGGGGTTGAGCGTGATCTCCCGCAAGGCGCCGTGCAGGTCGAGCGACAGCCGTTCGGCAAACTGCCCCTGCAAGGCAATGAAAGGGTGCGTGATGGCGTCACTCCAGCAGATGCGCGGTAATTCAGCCAGCGGGTGGTCGCTTGGGAACACCACCATGAAAGGCATTTCAAACAAGGTCTCACCCGCCATGTCGCCGCCCATGCCGCGCTCGGGGCCGACACCGAAATCGGCTTCCCCCGCGGCCACCCGCGCGAGCACCCCATCGACCGCGCAGTCCGACAGGCGCACCTGCACGCCGGGGTGCTCGCGGCGGTAGGCGGCAATCACTTCGGGCATCAGCGTGCACGCCATGAGCTGGGGTGCGGCCACGCGCACCACGCCGCGCCGCAATGCCTTGAGGTCGTCGATGCCGCCCAGCACCCCGTCGAGGTCTTGCAGGATCTTGTCGATCAGGGGCACAAAGCCCCGGCCTACTTCGGTCAGGCCGATGCTGCGCGTGCTGCGCTCGACCAGGCGCACGCCCAGGCTTTGCTCCAGTTCCTTGATCAGGCTGCTGAGCGCCGACTGCGTTACGTGCAGGGAGACGGCGGCCTGCGTGAAGCTCCCGGTGCGCACCAGCGCCACCAAAGCGCGCAACTGGCGCAGGCTCACATTCATTAAATTTCCTTGTGAATGCAGAAAAATAAAGCGTTTGAATCATAGATCGAGAAAGTCTTTAATTCAAACCATCGCAAGGCACCCCAAGTGGTCTGCGACCCGCCCGCAGCGTGCCGTGTCCATGCTGCAACCAAGGCGATTTCTGGATGCTGGCACGAGCGACCCGATTGGAGACAAGCACATGAAGATCAAGAAGTTTCACCATGTGGCCTACCGCTGCATCAACGCCAAGCAAACCGTGGAGTGGTACGGCAAGTACCTGAACATGGATTTCATCCTGGCCATTGCCGAGGACGAAGTGCCGTCCACCAAGGACCCCGACCCCTACATGCACATCTTCCTGGATGCGGGCAACGGCAACATCCTGGCGTTCTTTGAACTGCCCACCAAGCCGCCCATGGACCGCGACCGCAACACCCCCACGTGGACACAGCACCTGGCCATGGAAGTGGGCAGCATGGAAGAAATGATGGACGCCAAGGCGCGCATGGAAGCCGATGGCATCGAAGTGCTGGGCCCCACGGACCACACCATCTTCAAGTCGATCTACTTCCGCGACCCCAGCGGCCACCGGCTGGAGTTGGCCGTGAACACTGGCACGCCCGAGATGATGAAGCAACTTGATGAAGTCAAGTGGGACATGATCAACGAGTGGGACCGTACCAAGAAGGCGCCCAAGCACGCTGCCTGGATGCACGACGGCAAGGGATTCCCCGGCGCCTGAGCGCGCAGGCCCGCCAACAGGTTGCTAATTCGGCCCGCCGCGTGCGGGCTGCACAAAGGGGAATCCATGGGAAATCGCTGGGGACGCGCCTGCGTGCGTGTGCTGGAAATCGTCATCGTCGCCTGCCTGGCGGTGATGGCGATCCTGGTGTTTGGCAATGTGGTGCTGCGCTATGGGTTTGATTCGGGCATTGCGGTGTCCGAAGAGCTCTCGCGCCTGCTCTTTGTCTGGTTGATTTTTCTCGGCGCCATCCTGGCGTCGGTGCAGCGCGCGCACATCGGTTTCGACGCGCTGGTGGAGCGCCTGCCGCTGGCCGGCCGCAAGGTGCTGGTGCTGCTGACGGGCGGCCTGATGCTCTGGGCCTGTGGCATGTTCCTGGTGGGCGGCTGGAAGCAGACCGAAATCAACCTGGGCAACAGCTATCCGGTGCTGGGCATCTCCTACGGCTGGCTGTACGGCGTGGCCCTGGTGTTTGGCGTGGGCATGGCGCTGGCGATCGTGGGCAACGTCTGGCAGACGCTGCATTCGGCCCAGGCGCAGCAGCTCACCAAAGACCTGGGTGATCGCATCCTGGAGAAGATGCCGGACGTCGCCGCAGGCGACAAGAGCGAGGGGACGCGATGACCGCCGCCCTCTTTTTGATCGTCCTGCTGGCGCTGATCGCGCTGGGCATGCCGATTGCGTTCGCGCTGCTGTTCTCGGGCGTGGCCATCATGCTGCAGATGGGCCAGTTCGATTCGCAGGTGGTGGTGCAGAACGCCATTGGCGGGGCCGACAACTTCGTGCTCATGGCCGTGCCCTTCTTCATCCTGGCGGGTGAATTCATGAACGCCGGTGGCCTGTCCAAGCGCATCGTCGAGATGGCCGGGGCCTTTGTCGGCCACCTGCGCGGCGGCCTGGGCTACGTGGCCATTTTTGCCGCCATCCTGCTGGCCAGCCTGTCGGGCTCGGCCGTGGCCGACACGGCGGCGCTGGCCGCCATCCTGGTGCCCATGATGCGCCAGGCCGGCTACGACCCGGAGCGCGCCTGCGGCCTGATGGCGGCGGGCGGCATCATCGCGCCGGTCATTCCGCCGTCCATCGGCTTCCTGCTGTTCGGCGTGGTCGCCAACATCTCGATCACGCGCCTGTTCCTGGCCGGCATCATGCCCGGCGTGATGATGGGCGGCTCGCTGGTGCTGGCCTGGTGGCTGGTCGCGCGCCGCGCCAGCGTGCAGGTGGCGCCGCGCAAGCCCTGGGGCGAGCGCATGGCGCTGCTTGGCAAGGGTGTCTGGGCGCTGATGCTGCCGGTGATCATCATCGGCGGCCTCAAGTTCGGCATCTTCACGCCCACCGAGGCGGCGGTGGTGGCCGCGATGTACGCGCTGTTCGTCGGCGCCGTCATCTACCGCGAACTCACGCTGGCAGCCATCTACCACTGCTTCCTGGTGACGGCGCGCACCACGGCCGTGGTGCTGCTGCTGGCGGCGCTGGCCATGGTGGCGTCCTACATGATCACCATTGCCGACATCCCCGGCCAGGTGGGCGGCTGGCTGGGCGTGCTGGGCGACAGCCCCAAGCTGCTGACGGCGGCCATGATGCTGGTAGTGTTCCTGGCGGGCATGGTGCTGGACTTCATTCCCATCGTGCTCATCTTCACGCCGGTGTTCCTGCCCATCATCGAGCAGGCGGGGATCGACCCAATCTACTTTGGCGTCATCTTCATCATCAATTGCTCGCTGGGCATGATCACGCCGCCCGTGGGCGTGGTGCTCAACGTGGTCAGCTCCATTGGCAAGATCTCGCTGGCCCAGGCGGCGCGCGGCGTGCTGCCGTTCCTGGCCGCCGAGCTGCTCGTGCTGGTGGCGCTGGTGCTGTTTCCCGCACTGGTCACCGTGCCGGCCAGTTGGTGGCATTGATCGCCTTTCACTTCCCTTTTCAACCCAGGAGACAACCCATGAAAACGTTTTCCAAACTGATGGCCCTGGCACTTGCCGGCAGCTTTGCGATGGCGGCCCCACTGGCCGCAATGGCCCAGGTCACGGCGAAATTTGCCGTGACGCTGCCGGAAAAATCGCACCAGGGCCAGGGTGTCGCCAAGTTCATCGAGCTGGTGGACGCCAAGAGCGGCGGCAAGATCAAGATCAAAGGTTTTTATGCCGGTGCGCTCGGCAACGATGTGCAGGTCACCTCGGCCTTGCAGGGTGGAACCATTGAATTCACCGTGCCGCAGACGACCACGCTCACCGGCATGGTCAAGGAATACGAAATTCTCGATTTCCCGTTCCTGTTCGCCAATGTGCAGGAAGCTGAGAAAGTGCTTGACGGCCCGGTGGGCGACAAGCTTCTGGCCATGCTCCCCGCCAAGGGCCTGGTGGGCCTGGCGTACTGGGAAAACGGTTTTTTCAACGCCACCAACAGCAAGCACCCCATCAACAAGGTGGAGGACTTTGAAGGCTTGAAATTCCGCGCCGTACAGGCCAAGATTTCGCAGGAAACCGTCAAGGCGCTGGGCGCCAACCCGGTGCCGCTGGCCGTGCCGGAACTCTACACCGCGCTGGAAACCCGCACCGTCGATGGCCAGGGCACGCCCACGGCCGTGATTGCTGCGCTCAAGCTCAACGAAGTGCAGAAGTACCTCTCGCTGACCCGCCACAGCTACGGCGCCTTCATTCCCCTGGTGTCCAAGAAGTTCTGGGACAAGCTCTCCGCAGGTGACCAAAAAATCTTGAAGGACTCCGCCATCGAGGCGCGTGCCTTCCAGCGCGGTGTGGCGCGCGACCAGGAAAAATCTGCCCAGGCGGCGATGGCCGCCAAGGGCCTGATCGTCAACGACGTCACCGATGCCGAACGCGCCCGCATGCGCGAGAAGGTCCAGCCCGTGTGGAAGATGTTTGCGCCCAGTGTCGGCGAAGGTCTGTACAAGGAAGTGACCGACCAGTTGGCCAAATAAGGCGCTGCACCACCGCACCGTTGCCCTGCGCGGGCGGGGTGCCTCGCCGGTGGCCGCGCCCTCTTGCGCCGGCCGGACCGTTTTCTCAAGGATTGCCCCATGAAACTCGCCACCCTCAAAACTGGCGGCCGCGACGGTACGCTCGTCGTCGTGCGCCGCGACCTCTCGCAATGCCTTGCCGTGCCGCAGATTGCGTGCACGCTGCAAGCCGCGCTGGACGACTGGGAGCGCTGCGCACCGCTGTTGCAGGCGGTGTCGGGTGCCCTCAACGCCGGCACCGCGCAAGGGGCAACGGCCTTTGACGCCACAGCCTGCCACTCACCCCTGCCGCGCGCCTACCAATGGGCCGATGGTTCGGCCTACCTCAACCACGTGGAGCTGGTGCGCAAGGCGCGCGGCAGTGAGGTGCCAGCCTCGTTCTGGACCGATCCGCTGATGTACCAGGGTGGCTCGGATTCGTTCGTTGGTCCGCGAGACCCCATCGATGCGATCAGCGAAGACTGGGGCATCGACCTCGAAGCCGAGGTGGCCGTGGTCACCGGCGACGTCGCGATGGGCTCGGGCGTGGAGCGCTGCGCACAGGCCATTCGCCTGGTCATGCTGGTGAACGATGTTTCGCTGCGCAACCTGATTCCTGGCGAACTGGCCAAGGGTTTTGGCTTCTTCCAGGCCAAGCCGGCGAGCGCTTTTTCGCCCGTGGCCGTGACGCCTGATGAGCTCGGCGCCGCCTGGCAAGGCAGCAAACTGAAAGGCCAGTTGCGCGTGCAGATCAACGGCCAGCCCTTTGGCGAGCCCGACGCGGGCGAGGACATGGCGTTCAGCTTTGCGCAGCTCATGGCCCATGCGGCCAAGACGCGCGCGCTGGGCGCCGGCTCCATCATCGGCTCGGGGACGGTGTCGAACAAGCAGGGCAGCCTGCATGGTTCCAGCGTCGCCAACGGCGGCGTGGGCTACTGCTGCCTGGCCGAAGTGCGCATGTACGAAACCATTGAAGGCGGCAAGCCGGTGACCGAGTTCCTGCACTTTGGCGACCGCGTGCGCATCGACATGCTGGATGCCCAGGGCGCGAGCATCTTCGGCGCCATCGACCAGACGGTGCGCCAGATCCCGGCGGCGCTCTGAAGGGCAGCGACGAAATGCTCAAGCTCTACAGCTATTTCCGCAGTTCGGCGTCGTACCGCCTGCGCATTGCCCTGGCGCTCAAGGGACTCGCGCACGAAACGGTGGCGGTGCACCTGCTCAAGGGCGGTGGCGAGCAACACCAGCCGGCCTTCCGTGCCGTCAACCCTGCGGGTCTGGTGCCGGTGCTGCAGGACGGCGATGCGGTGCTCACGCAGTCCATTGCCATCATGGAGTACCTCGACGAGGCCTACCCGGAGTCACCGCTGCTTCCGCGCGATCTGCTTGGCCGCGCCCGGGTGCGTGCGCTGGCGCTCACCATCGCCTGCGATGTGCATCCGCTGGGCAATCTGCGCGTGCTGAACTACGTGGGCGATACCCTGGGGGCAGGCGAAGAAGGGCGCAAGGCCTGGGCCTGCCACTGGATTGCGCTCGGGTTCGAGGCGTTCGAGGAAATGCTTAGCCGCCCCGGTGCGCCCACCGGTCTGTTCTGCCACGGCGACACGCCGGGCATGGCCGACTGCTGCCTCGTGCCGCAGGTGTTCAACGCGCGCCGCTTTGGTCTGGACCTGGCGCCGTATCCCACGGTGAAGCGCATCGCCGAGCACTGCGAAGCGCTGGCGACCTTCGTCAAGGCACACCCGGCAAGTCAGGCCGACGCAGCTTAACCGCGCGCGCTGCGCAACTGCTGCACCATGCCGTGCACGATGCAGAACTGCGCGGCGTAGTAGGTGGCCAGCACCCACAGGATGGCCATCGGCACGGGCTGCACGAAACGGTCGATGGCGAGCACCGAATCGCTGGCCATGAAGATGCAGGCACCCAGTGCCACGGTGCGCGCGGCGTGGGTTTGTAGCTCGGCTGCACGCCCCAGTGCCTGCGCGGCCATGAGCGCAATCACCAGCACATACACCGCCACGGGAATGCGCAGGTCGGCGGGCAGGCCCCCGCGCCACAGCCAGGCGACCATGGCGGCGCCTAGGGCCACCGTGGCCAGCAGCGCGCCCCGATGGGCAAACCAGCGCACGCCGCGGCGCAGCAGCGCGATGTAGGCCAGGTGCGCGAGCAGGAAGCTGACCAGGCCGGGGATGAACAAGCCCTGCGGCATCAGCGCCACATCGCCTGCCAATGAGCACAGCAGCGCGATGCCCAACAGCCACCAGGATTTTGAGTAAAATCTGCCTCTAGCGCTTGACTGGTATGCGCTAACAGCTACAAAACAAATAGCAACCAGCAGCGCTGCGGGCTTGAACGCCAGATGCCAGTCCCAGGCCCCCGTGGCGGCCGTTGCCGTCGACAGCGCGCTGGCTTCGACCATCCACAGTTCCAGACTGGCGATCTGCCCACGCCGTGCCGCCACCACCGCCAGCGCGGCGGCGCACAAGGCCATCAGCCAGACCAGTACGTGCGCGCGCGTGAGCGCACCGGCCTGCCAGGTCAGCGCCCAGGTGGCCAGGCCAATGAGCACCGTGTGCAGCAGGCTTTGCGGCAGCGACAGGCCTGTGGTGTTGGCAGGCCGGCGCGCCAAGGGTGTGTGGTCTGGTGCCATCGCGTCATTCCATTTCTAAATCAAACAATTACTTTGTCGGCTTCGCTTGGCGTACGCCTGTACTGTCTGCGCTTCGCCTTCGCTTACTCGATTGATTGAGAAACCGAATCAGGTGGTGGTTTCTTCGCGCGATGCGCTGTCGAGGTGGCTGGTGTCGCCCCAGCCCACCAGGGTGAGCGCCTGGGGTGTCCACAGCAGCCGGTTGACGGCCGCGTTGGTCAGCAGCCAGGTGCGGGGTGCCTGCAGCGCCTGCCCGGTGGCCAGGCGGTAGAGCACGTCAAGCACGCCGCCATGCGCCACCAGCACGATCTGCTCGCCCATATGGCGCGCGGCCAGGCGCGCCGTGACGTCGGCGATGCGCGCCTGCAGCCGTGTCAGGCTCTCGCCGCCCTCGGGCGCGTAGTGGGGGTCGCGTTTGCGCCAGCGCAGCGCCTGCTCGGGCTGCTCGGTCTCGATCTCGGCAAAGGTGCGGCCTTCGAAGGCGCCAAAGCTGCGTTCGCGCAGGCCGGGTTCGGCGTGCAGTGGGGCGTTGGCGGCATCCGCGATGGCGGCGCCGGTGGCGTGTGCGCGCAGCAGGTCGCTGGCGTACACGGCGGCAATCGGTTCGTCGGCGAGCGCGCGTGCCACTTGCGTGGCCTGCCAGCGCCCGGTGTCGTTCAGCGCGATGTCGCGGTGGCCCTGGATGCGGGTGTCCACGTTCCAGGCGGTCTCACCGTGGCGCACGGCGACGAGGCGGGTGACGTCCATGGGTTTTAGTGTGCAGTGGGGGTGGGCACCAGCGGCAGGCGCACCTGGCGCGCTCCGGCGGGCGGTGTGGGGAAGCCTGCGAGCGCCGCATCGAACAGCACGCCAAAGATGCGCGGCGCGTCGGTCCACACGTCTTCGTTGCTGGCGGAGGTCTCGTACACGGTCTTTTGCGTGGCGGCGTCGCGCAGCACCACGCTGACTTCGTTGCGGTACAGGGTCGGCGGCATGTCGCGCAGCATCCAGCCGGCGTGCAGGCTGGAGTGGTGGCCCCAGCCGAAGCCGCCACCCCAGCCGCCCCAAGGGCCGTAGGGGTACCAGGGGCCATCGGCCAGCGCGGTGCCGGTGCGCACGCCGATCTCGGCGATCAGGCGCGGCGCCGCATCGTCCTGCTGCAGGCCAGCGCGCGCCAAGGCGGCGTGCGCCATGGGAACGATGGCGTCAAAGGCGCGCGCCTGTTGTTGGGAGGGCAGCAGATCCAGGCGGTAGGTGGGCGGCTGGGGCAGGCTGGCGAGCGTGGACCAGCTCTGCACCTGGCTGTCCACGGTGCGCTGCACGGCGCAACCGGCCAGCGCGAGGGCGGTCAAAAGCACAGCGACGAGGCGTACGAACATGGCGCTACTCCTGTGAGAAGGCTCGTTACCCGAGCCGCAGCACCTGCATGCCGGGCAGGGCCGGGGGTGGGGGGAAGTCTTCGGCGTCAAAGGCCTTGTCGCCGTTCTCGTCCGATACGCCCGTGGCCACGGCGTTCCTGAAATCGTACAAATGGGCGTCCAGCAGATGGCTGGGCACCACGTTCTGCAGGGCGTTGAACATGTTTTCGATGCGGCCGGGAAAGCGTTTTTCCCAGTCGCGCAGCATCTCGCCGACCTGCTTGCGCTGCAGGTTCTCCTGGCTGCCGCAGAGGTTGCAGGGAATGATGGGGAAGTTGCGCTGCGCGGCCCAGCGCGCAGTGTCTTTTTCGGTCACGAAGGCCAGCGGGCGGATCACCACATGCTTGCCGTCGTCGCTGACCAGCTTGGGCGGCATGCTTTTGAGCTTGCCGCCAAAGAACATGTTGAGCAGCAGGGTCTGCAAAATGTCGTCGCGGTGGTGGCCCAGGGCAATCTTGGTCGCGCCCAGTTCGTCGGCCACCCGGTACAGGATGCCCCGGCGCAGCCGGCTGCACAGGCTGCAGGTGGTTTTGCCCTCGGGAATCAGGCGCTTGACGATGCTGTAGGTGTCTTCGTTCTCGATGTGGAAAGGGACGCCGGTGCTCTTGAGGTAATCCGGCAAGACATGCTCGGGAAAGCCCGGCTGCTTCTGGTCCAGGTTCACCGCCACCAGGTCGAAGCGGATGGGCGCTCTGGCCTTGAGTTTGATGAGGATGTCGAGCAGCGCGTAGCTGTCCTTGCCGCCCGACATGCAGACCATGACCTTGTCGCCCTCCTCGATCATGTTGTAGTGCACGATGGCGCGGCCGGTTTCGCGGCACAGGCGCTTTTCCAGTTTGTGGGCTTCGCGCTCGATCTTCAGGCGTTGGGCGTTGCTGGTGGGCACGCTGCCCTCAAGAGGGTCAGGGGTGTCGGCGGTCCAGGCGCCGGAAATCACGGTGTCCATGTTTGTCATTCTCTGCGTCACCAGGCGCCGGTTTCAACGCGGATGGCGACTTCGCAGTCGTCGAATATTTCCAGTTTGGCGATTTTCACCCGAACCCCTTGCACGCCGGGCAGCTGCATCAGCCGCTGGGCGAGTTTGCCAATCAGGCTCTCCAGCAGGTTCAGGTGCTCGGCGGTGCACTCGTCGATGATGATCTGGCGCACGCGCCGGTAGTCGAGCACATGCGCCAGGTCGTCGTCGCGCGGCGCCAGCGGCTGGCGCCCCAGGCTCAGTTCAGCGTCCACCTGAATCGGTTGCGGAGCGGTTTTTTCGTGGTCGAGCACTCCCAGGCTGGCATCAAAGCGCAGGCCGGTGAGTGTCAGGATCTGGGCGCCGGAAGAGGCAGCGGTCATGTCAGGGCTTTGGTGGGTGGCAGGGCGCCGGGAGCGGGTTTGCGCCGGAAGGCTTCGACGCCCACGGCTTCGCAGTCGTCGTACACGTCGGGTTTGCGTGTGGACACCCGCGCCGCCACGACCAGTGGGTGCGCCAGCAAGGCGTTCAGCACGGCGTCGCACAGGGTCTCCTGCAGGTCGATGTGGCCGCGCTCGGTGATGTGGGTGACCTCATTGCGCACAAAGTCGTAATCCACCACTTCGTCGATGCGGTCGCACTGCGGCGTCGTTTGGACCAGCGGAACATACAGGTCGATGTCAAAAAGAATGCGCTGGGCGGCAGCGCGTTCGAAGTCGTGGATGCCGATGCGCACCCGGCGGCTGAGGCCGCGCAGAAAAATGCGCCGGCAATCGGTCAGCAAGGGGTCAATCATGCGCTGCCCTGTGGGGCGGCCGGCGCCAGTTGCTCGGCCACGAACATGATGTCGCGCGCCAGGGGGACGAGGTGCTGGCCTTTGTCCACGGCGATGGTGACGCCGGTGATGGAAGGGTTCTCCGCCAGAAAGACGGCACTGCTTGCCACGTCGGCGGGGTCGGTGGGGCTTTGCAACAGGTTCACGCTGCTGGCGCGGCGAAAGTTCTCGCCGCTCTGGGGGCCGCTCACATAAATCAGCCCCGGCGCCACGCCGTTCACGCGCACGCGTGGCGCCAGTGCCTGTGCCTGCAGCGCCACGGCGCGCTCCAGCGCCAGCTTGCTCAGGGTGTAGGAAAAATAATCGGGGTTCAGGTTGAAGACCTTCTGGTCAAGCACATGGATCACGCAGGGAAGCGCGGTGGTGGCGCTTGTGGAGCGTGCCAACAGGCTGGCGAGCTGCAAGGGCGCCGAGAGGTTGATCTGCATCTGCTGCTGCAGCAGCTCGGGAGAAAAATCCACACCGCTGTCGGGCTCGAAGGCCGAGGCGTTGTTCACGATGGCATCGGGCGCCTGCCCGAGTGCGGCCACGGTGGCGGCGAAGAGGGCTTCGATGGCATCTGACTGGCCCAGGTCGCCTTGCACCGCGTACGCCTCCTGGCCCAGGGCGCGCACGGCCTCGCAAGTCTGCAAGGCGTCCTCACCCGAGTGCTGGTAGTGGCACACCACATCCCACCCCGCGCGGGCAAAGGCCAGGCAAAACGCTTGGCCCAGGCGCCGCGCGCCACCCGTGACAAGTACGGCTTTGGGGCGGTCAGGGAGGGACATTGGGAGACAATCGCAGGCGTGATGAACGAACCCACAAGTTTAACGAGTGCCCTGCACGGGTGTATGGCGCGCGCCATTGCGGATGCCGGTGGCTGGATCGCCTTTGACCGCTTCATGGCGCTGGCGCTGTACGCGCCTGGCCTGGGCTACTACGCCAACGACAGCACCAAGTTCGGCGCCATGCCCGAATCGGGCAGCGATTTCGTCACCGCGCCCGAGATGACGCCGCTGTTTGGCCAGACCGTGGCCGTGCAGGTGGCCCAGGCGCTCGCGCGCACCGACACGCGCGAGATCTGGGAGTTCGGCGCCGGCTCTGGTGCACTGGCGCTGCAGTTGCTGGGCGCCCTGGGCGAGCGGGTGGAGCGCTACACCATCGTCGATGTTTCGGGGAGCCTGCGCGCGCGCCAGCAACTGCTGCTCGCCGGCCACGCCGACACAGTGCACTGGGCCGACGCGCTGCCCGAGCGCTTCGAAGGCGTCGTGGTGGGCAACGAATTGCTGGACGCGATGCCGGTCAAGCTGCTGGTGCGCCTCGCCGGCCAGTGGCACGAGCGCGGCGTGGCCATGCAAGGCGACGCATTCGTCTGGCAGGACCGGCCCACGCCACTGCGCCCGCCGGTCGAGGTAGAGGGCGATCACGACTACCTGACGGAAATTCACCCCCAGGCAGAGGCGTTCATCCACACCCTGGGCGATCGCCTCATGCGCGGCGCTGCCTTGTTCTTGGACTACGGTTTTGGCGAGAGTGAGTACTACCACCCGCAGCGCCACATGGGCACCGTGATGTGCCATCGCGCGCACCGATCCGACGACAACCCGCTGGCGGACGTCGGCCTCAAGGACATTACGGCCCACGTGAACTTCACCGGCATCGCCTTGGCGGCGCAGGAGCAGCCGCTCCCTGTCGGTCAGGGCTGGAACGTGCTGGGCTACACCACGCAGGCGCATTTCCTCATCAACTGCGGGTTGCTCCCAAAAATGGAGCTACAAAGCCAAGCAGAACGTGCGCTAGCGGCCAAATTGATCATGGAGCACGAGATGGGCGAGCTGTTCAAGGTGCTGTTGCTTGCCAAGGGCGAGCCGTGGGAGCCGTGCGGGTTTTCGCAAGGCGACCGCTCGCACCGGCTGTGAAGGCCTCTTTGCCATGATCCGCTGGCTGCTGGCCACCTTTGTGGCGCTGGTCGTGCTCAACAGCCTGACGCCCTGGCTGCGGCGCCTCGGGCTGGGGCGGCTGCCGGGCGACTTTCAGTTTCGGCTGTTTGGGCGCGACGTGTTTGTTCCACTCGCCAGCACGGTGCTGATCAGCGTGCTGGTCAGCCTTATCGTGACGTGGCTATGAGGGCACGCGCGGCCTCGTCCGCGTTGGTCTCGGCAAGTGCCTGCGGACAGCGGCCCCGCCACCAGTGCACGCCGAATTCGCACACGTTGGCCAGCAGCGCGTCCTTGGGTTCGCCTGCGTCGTGAATGTGGTTGCTGCCGTGCGTCACACGGGGCGCGCTCTGGCCCCAGTCGAGCCGCTGGGTGCGCAGCCCTTGAATCGAGCGCGGATTGCCGCCATGTGGTGCCATAGCCGACCCGGAGAGAAGCCCCATGACCGCCCAAACCCTGCACATCGTCTGCCCGCACTGCCACACCACCAACCGCATCCAGGCGGACCAATTGGGCAGTGCACCCGATTGCGGCAAATGCCACCAGCCGCTGTTCACCGCCAGTCCGCTGGCGCTGGATGCGGCCAGTTTTGAGCGCCATATCGGGCGCAGCCAGATTCCGGTGCTGGTGGATTTCTGGGCGCCCTGGTGCGGGCCGTGCCGTCAGATGGCGCCGGCCTATGCCCAGGCTGCCAAAGAATTGGAGCCGCAGGTGCGCCTGGCCAAGCTCGATACCGAGGCACACCCGCAGCCGGCGGCGCGCTTTAATATTCGCAGCATTCCCACCATGATTTTGTTCAAGGGCGGGCAGGAGGCAGCGCGCATTTCGGGCGCGCTGCCCGCCAGCGAGATCGTGCGGTGGGTGCGTTCGGTTCTGTGAAACCTCAGGCTTGGCAAGTGCCCAGGCGTCAGCGCATATTGCCGGTGTGCCCCAGGGAGTAGCGCCCCGGCTGCGGCCAGACGGTCAGCCCGTGGGGCTCGGCGCCCACGCGCACCTTGGTTACCGCGCCGGTCGCCGTATCGAACCGGTACACCACGTCGTCAAACCGCCCGGACAGCCACAGCCATTTTCCGTCCGCACTCACGTTACCCATGTCGGGGCTGCCGCCCCCAGGAATGGACCACTGCGCCACGACGGTCTGGGTGGCGAAATCAATCACGCTCACCTTGCCCGGGCCGTTTTTGGTGCCGTGGACCTTGTGCGTTCCGCGGTTCGCCACATACAGACGCTTGCCATCGCGGCTTGGGTACAGCCCGTGCGTGCCCAGTCCCGTGGGGATGAAGCCGACTTCCACGAACGCGTCGCCGTCCAGCACGTGCACGCCATCGGCGTCCATGTCGGCCACAAAGAAGCGCTTGCCGTCGGGCGAGATGCGGATGTCCTGCGGCATCCCCTTGGTCGAGGTGCAAATCTCGGTTTCCAGCGGATTGAGCGCGGCCTTCGACTCTGCAAAGCGCACGGCGGGCATCTTCAGCTTCAGGTAGCCCAGCACCTTCCGGTTGGCGAGGTCGATCTTGGCCACACTGCCGTCAAACTCACAGGTAAAGAGCGCGAATCGCCCGTCAATCGAGAAATCGCCGTGGTTGATGCCCCCACATTGGGGCGTGTTGATCGAGTACTGCATGGCCAGCGTCTTCGGGTCTCGAAAATCCAGCCTGCGCCGCGCTTCGGCGACGACGATGAGCGAGGCGCCATCGGGCGTGAAATACACGTTGTACGGGTCGTCCACCGGCACCGACCTGCCTGTCTGGGCGGTGCGTGGGTCGATGGGCGTCAGGCTGCCCTCGGCGCTGCGCTCGGCGTTGTTGGCTACCCACAGGGTAGACAGATCCCACGACGGCACGACGTGCTGTGGGCCCTTTTCGACGCGCAAGGTGTCCACCACTTTCATGGTGTGGGGGTCGATCACCGACACGGATCTTGAGCGCAGATTGGGCACGTAAACCCGCTCAAGGTGGTCTTTCACGGCGGAACTCATCTGGTTCGGCGTGGTTTCGCTGTAGAGGTTTTTCGGGTCTGGTACCGGTGGCATGCCAAGCACTGTCTGGATCGGCGCCGTCGGTGGAGCCGTCGCCGCTGTGCCTTGCGCCTGGACGGGCGCACTGGCCTCCTGGCGGCCGCCTGCGCTGGCGCCCATCGCGCTGAGCGTGGTCAGAAGAAGGAGCCATGCTTTCATTGGAGCAAATGTCATTTTTTGAGGGCGGTTGGAGAAGGGCCGGAGCCGGCTTGTTCCTGCATCAGGGCATGCAGGGCTGCCACGCTGCTGTCCACAATTTGTTTCACGCCGATGCGTCCCAATTCGGCACTCGCGCGGCGCGGGTCGCCGTACACACCGCCTCGCTTGCCGGCCTGCGCCGCCTGGTTCAGCGCATCCGTGCGCACCAGCGCCGGGTCCACCGCCAGCGCCAGCGAGGTATCGGCCAGGCCGGCATGGGTCCCGATTTCAGCGGGGGTGAAGCCTTTTTTCAACAGTTCGGCCACGTAGGGTGATTGCGTTGCCTGGTAGTACTCGGCCAGCGCATGCACGCGGCAGCTTGCATCGCGTGTCCATTCCTGGTTGAGGCGCTGGGCGACCCGCGCTTCGAGCTGCTGGTAGCCGCCGTGGTCACCGAGGAACACGACATGGCGAAAGCCGTGCTGTTTGAACGAGCGCGCAGCGCCGTCGAGCACCGCTTCAAAGGCGGCATCGGGAATCGAAATCGTGCCCGCAAAGCGCATGTGCGCCTGTGGCGGGGCAATGGCGCCCTCAGGCACATAGGCCAGCACGGGCGCCACCACCGTGCCCCCTACGCGCTGCGCGATCTGCCCGGCCAGGAAGCGAACGCGCGCATTGTGTTTGCCCAGCACCATGTGCGGCCCACTCTGCTCGGTGCCACCGATCGGCACCAACACGGTGGTGCTGCCAGCGGCGATGCGGTCACGTAGTTCGGTCCACGTCATGTCTTCGAGGTAGACGCTGGGCGACGCAGCGCCAGACGCCCAGGCAGCCCCAATGCCCAGGCCGCAATGGAGCAACACCATGAGGCAGACGGCGCGCAGGCAGCCCGGAATTGGTGTGACAAGGCGAAAACGGCCGACTGAAGTGGCGCCAGGCCCTGTGTGCGTTAACGCCCTGTCGCCGCCGCGCGGGTGCACTGGGGCGCAGAAAGGCATGGAAAACCGCAGAAGGCGAAGGAAAAGGCGCATAAGTGCCTGATGGTACAAGCCCGCAGGCCGCAATCAGACGCGCTCTGCTCGCTGGCAGCGCTGCCGGGCTATGGGCCTTCGACCGGCTCTGGTGTTTGAACAGTGCGTTGTCCGGTCAACGTGCCCATTGTTTTCTTGCCGGCTTCTTTTTGCGGCTGGCTGTAACCTTGGAGCCCTGGCCAACGAATACCGGCACGAACCCGTCATGGAAATCGAAGAGCGTTTGCGCGCATTGCTGCAGCAAAGCCTGGCCGGCGATGCACAGGCCTATGAGCGCTTTCTTTCCGTGCTGAGCACCCATCTGCGCGCGTTTTTGCGCCGCCGGCTGGGCCAATGGCCCGATGAAGTGGAGGACCTGGTGCAGGAAACCTTGCTCGCAGTGCACCACCAGCGACACACCTACCGCCCTGATTTGCCGGTTACGGCCTGGGTGCACGCGATTGCCCGCTACAAGCTGGTGGACTGGTTTCGCAGCCACGCCCGGAGCGGGGCGCGCAATGTCCCGCTGGAGGGTGTGCAGGAGTTGTTTTCCACACAGGATGCCGATGCCGCACAGGCGCAGCGCGACCTGGCGGTGCTGTTGGAGGGGTTGCCCGACAAGCAGCGATTGCCGATCCAGCACGTCAAGCTCGAAGGGCTTTCGGTGGTGGAGGCGGCGCGCTTGACGGGCTTGTCAGAGTCGGCGGTGAAAGTGGGCGTGCACCGGGGGCTCAAGGCACTGGTGGCACGCATTCGGGGAACGCGATGAAGACCCATGAACTGATTGGACTGCTGGCCGCTGATGCGCGGCCAGTGGCACTGCACGCACTGGAGCGCCGCTTTGCGTTTGCCAGCCTGCTTGGCGTGCTGGGGGCCATGGCGCTGATGTTGCTTCTGTATGGCGTGCGGCCAGACTTGAGGCAGGCCACGGACCAGCCCATGTTCTGGTTGAAGTTTGGCTTTGCTGCTGCGCTGGCGGCTGCGGCTGGGCTGGCGCTGCTGCGGCTCGCGCGCCCCGGTATGCCGGTAGGCCATGCCTTGGTCCTGGTGGCGCTGCCGCCCCTTACGCTGTGGATGCTGGCATTGGTGGCACTGGAGTCGGCCGCGCCCGCGGACCGGGTTGCCATGGTGATGGGCAGTACCTCGCGCGGCTGCGCTTTCAGTATTGCGTTTTTGTCGCTGCCGGCCTTTGCCGCGCTCTTGTGGGGACTGCGCCAGGCAGCGCCTACGCGCCTGCGCCTCGCGGGCGCCTGTGCCGGCCTGTTGGCGGGGGCACTGGGAACCCTGGTCTACTCGCTGCACTGCCCGGAAATGCGTTCACCGTTTCTGGCCGTCTGGTACGTGCTGGGCATTGCCTTGCCCACGGCGGTGGGCGCCGCCATTGGCCCGCGCGTGCTGCGCTGGTGAGTTCGCGATTCAGTCAGGGGCCAAAGCCGCAGTGATGGCGCGCACCCGCGCCGCGTGAATCTGTTCACCCACCTGCGGCCCTTTAAGGCCGCGTGCTGCTGCCTGGGCGGCGACCGGGGCGGTGTCCACGGCGCGCGCTGCGGCCAACGCCGCCAGCAGCCGCGCGCGCGGGGGATAGGCTGATTCTTCAAACCCCAGGCGCCCGCGTGCATCGCATTCACAGGCCAGCAGCACGTCTTCGAAGCGTTCGGGCTTGCGGATCGCGTCGCAGCGCTCCAGCAGGCGCAGCACGGCCGCCGCGTTCAGTTCGCCACTGCGGTGGAGGTTGCCGTGCTCGCGCGCCACCACGTCGGCCAGCTCGCGGCAGTCCACCGGCACGCGCAGGCGCTCGCACACGCCGCGCAGCAATTGGGCGCTGCGCTGCTCGTGGCCGATGTGGCGCGGCAGCATGTCGGCGGGCGTGGTGCCCTTGCCCAGGTCGTGCGTCAGGCAGGCAAAGCGCACGCCGAGCGGCGCGTTCAGCCGCGCCGCCATGTCTAGCACCATCATCAGGTGCACGCCGGTGTCCACCTCGGGGTGGTATTCAGGGCGCTGGGGCACGCCCCACAGGCGCTCGACTTCGGGCAGCAGCACGGCCAGCGCGCCGCAGGCCCGCAGCACCTCGAACATGCGGGAGGGTTGCGCCTCCATCAGCCCGCGTGCAAGCTCTTGCCAGACGCGTTCGGGCACCAGGTGGTCGGCATCCCCTGCTTGCACCATCTGGCGCATCAGCCGCATGGTTTCGGGGGCCACCGAAAAATCGGTGAAGCGTGCGGCAAAACGCGCCACGCGCAGGATGCGCACCGGGTCTTCTCGGAAGGCCCCGGTGACGTGGCGCAGCAGGCGCGCCTGCAAGTCGCGCTGGCCACCATAAGGGTCCACCACCGCACCTGTTTTGGCCCAATCGGCGCTGGCAGCGATGGCATTGATGGTCAGATCACGCCGCGCCAGGTCTTCTTCCAGCGTCACGTCGGGTGCGGCGTGCACCACAAAGCCCCGGTAGCCTGGCGCACTGCTGCGCTCGGTACGCGCCAGGGCGTATTCCTCGTGCGTTTTGGGGTGCAGGAACACCGGGAAATCGCGCCCCACCGGCACGAAGCCCCGGGCGAGCATTTGCTCGGGCGTGGTGCCCACCACGACCCAGTCGTGGTCGTTGACGGGCAGGCCCAACAGGCGGTCGCGTACAGCGCCGCCGACCATATAGATTTGCATGGCCGCGAGTTTAGGGCGATGCTGAATAAGTCACCGCGATGACGCGCGCCGTGCATCGGGATGGGATGCAAGGCGCAAATCCTCGCCATAGCCGCAGCTATGGCGAGGATTTGCAACGCCGCAGACCGCCCGAGGTACGGATGGGCGGCGCGTGAGGGACTTGTTCAGCATTGCCTTTGGACAGCGCCTGGGCCGGCTTGCCCGGCCGTATAGTGGCCGGCCGCCATCCGAGGCGGTTTGCCGGAGTTTTGCACCATGTCCCTGTCGTCCACGCTCACCATTGCACAGTTGAACCCTGATGGCAGCGTGCCAGTTCCCGTTGCACCAGATGCAGCGGCCAACGCTGCGGCGGCTGCGTTTCATCAAGAGGGGCGGATAGAGCACTTGCAGGCGCAGGTGGATCAATTCCAGGCACTGCTTGCCAAACCCTTGAATGAAATCCTGGCCGACCGTGAAAAGGCCCTTGAAGCCGCAGCCGCCTGGGACGCCTTTGGTGCCATGTGGATGCTCTCGCAACGTGCCATGCGCCGCGTGGCCATGGATTTGGCGGCACAGCACGGCGTTGACGAGGCCGACGTGGTGGCCCGCGCCATGGGGCATGCCAATGCGGTGCTCAATGGGGACGGCGAAGACCTGGGTGGCAGCATTGCGCCCGTGCAGATGGCGCATATCGCACGGCACCGGCCGTATCTGCGCAAGCAGTTCCGCCAGGGGTGAGGCCGATTGCCTCAGCGCGCCAATCGGTAGGGCTCTTCAAACTCGCGGAAGTCCTGCTCGGCTTGCGCGGCGGTGATCCATTCCTGCATCGCAGGCAGTTCTTTCACGCGCTGGATGTAGGCCGCGATGTGCGCCGGCACAGGCAGGCCATAGCGCGAGAGGCGCATGCACACCGGTGCATAGAACGCATCGACAATGGTGAAGTCGCCCATCAGCATGGGGCCGCCGTGCTTTTCCAGCAGCTCGGTCCACATTTGCACCAACCGCGCCACGTCGGCGCGCACGGCGGGGCGGTCGCGCCAGAGCAGGGCGCCTTGCTGGGCCAGATCGGCCTCGATGTTCATCGGGCAAGCACCGCGCAAGGCGGCAAAACCACTGTGCATTTCGGCCGCCACGCTGCGGGCGCGGGCGCGGGCGGCTTTGTCTTGTGGCCAGAGCTGTTTGTCGGGATAGGTTTCGGCCAGGTATTCGGCAATTGCCAGGGTGTCCCAGATCGTCAAGTCGCCATCGACCAGCACCGGCACTTTGCCGGTGGGCGAGATGCCGGCCAGCGTCGCCTTGAACTGCGAGTCTGCGTCGAAGCTGTCAAAGCGCGCCACCACTTCCTGGAAGGGTATGCCGGATTGGCGCAGCAGCACCCAGGGGCGCAGCGACCAGGAGGAGTAGTTCTTGTTGCCGATATAGAGCTTGAGCATGGGGCACCTTGGTGGTCAGAAAGTCGCCTGCCATTGTGCGGCAATGCGTTTTTCCATGCCGCTATGTCGGACCTTGGATATCGGACGCCGCACGCAGGGTTTGCCTCCACCAGTGCACCCGTGGAACCGGCTTTGCCGGGCCACTGGGTGCGTCCCCCTTGGGGGAAAGCGCGAAGCGCTTCAGGGGGTTAACCCAAGCTTGGCGTGGCGCGCTCGATGATGGCCTGCACATCGACGCCGCGCGGCAGCGCACCGTAGTTGAACGCACCCTCCGGAGCGAGGCGCGAGGCGCAAAATGCGTCGGCCACGAAGGCCGGCGCGCTGCGCACCAGTAGCGACGCCTGTAGTGCCAGGGCCATGCGCTCAACCACGTGGCGGGCGCGGTACGGCAGGTCGGCGGTGTCGGCAAATTCCTTGGCCAGGCCGCGTACCTGCTGGTCAAGCAGCGCATTCTGGCCTTGCGTGGGGCGCAGTTCGGCAAAAAACGCCTCCACTACCTCGGGCGTCTTGCCCATGGCGCGCAGCACGTCCAGGCACTGGATGTTGCCGCTGCCCTCCCAGATAGCGTTGACCGGCGCCTCGCGGTACAGGCGCGGGAACATGCTGTCCTCCATCACGCCGCTGCCGCCGATGCACTCCATGGCCTCGTAGGCGTGGCCAGGGGTGCGCTTGCAGATCCAGTATTTGCCCACGGCGGTCACCAGGCGCACCAGCAGGTCTTCGTGGCGCTCGTCGCGGTGGTCGAGCGCGCGCGCCATGCGCATCGACAGTGTCATCGCGGCTTCGCTCTCCAGCGCCAGGTCGGCCAGTACGTTCTGCATCAGCGGCTGTCGGTTCAAGCGCTCGCCGAAGGCGCTGCGGTGCGCGCAGTGGTGCAGCGCCTGCGACAGCGCCATGCGCATGCCGGCGCTCGAACCCACCATGCAGTCAAAGCGCGTCATGGCGACCATCTCGATGATGTTGCGCACGCCGCGCCCTTCCTCGCCCACCATCCAGGCCAGCGCGCCGCGCAGCTCGGTCTCGCTTGATGCGTTGGAGGCGTTGCCCATCTTTTTCTTCAGGCGCAGCACCTGCATGGGGTTCTTCGTGCCGTCCGGGCGCCAGCGCGGCAGCAGGAAGCACGACAAACCTTTGTCGGTGTGCGCCAGCACCAGGAAGGCGTCGCACATCGGCGCCGACACAAAGTACTTATGGCCGACCAGTTCATAGGCCTGGCCCGGGCCGCCCTGGCCCACGGGGTAGGCGCGCGTGCTGTTGGCCTGCACGTCCGAGCCGCCCTGTTTTTCGGTCATGGCCATGCCGATGGTCAGGCCCTGCTTTTGCTCTGCGGGCACGTTGCGCGGGTCGTACACGCGGGCGGTGATCCTGGGTTCCCACAGCCGTGCCAGATCGGGCTGCAGGCGCAGCGCGGGGATGGCGGCGAAGGTCATGGTGATGGGGCAGCCGTGGCCGGCCTCCACCTGGGTGTGCAGGTAGTTGCCGGCGGCGCGCGCCACATGGGCGCCGGCTTTCGGGTCCGTCCAGGGCGAGGAATGCAGGCCGTGCTGGATCGCTGTGCGCATGAACTGGTGGTACGCCGGGTGGAATTTGACCAGGTCGATGCGGTTGCCGAAGCGGTCGTGTGTTTCCAGCTCGGGCGGGTGCTTGTTCGCCAGATGGCCCTGCTCCAGGTAATCGGCCGAGCCGGTGAGCTGGCCGAAGCGCTGCAGTTCGGCGTCGGCCCAGAGTGCGCCCTCGCGCTGCACGGCCTCGCGCAGCGCGGTGTCCTGGGCGTACATGTTGTAGTTGGCGAGCTCGCAGGAGACGTTCTCCACCACATGGGTGTTGGCCAGGTAACGGGTGTTCAGGGTGGTGTCGTCAAGGGCGTTCATGGCAAGGTCTCCAGGAGGGGCGAGGGAATCAGACGTGCCTTGCTGTTGGCCGTGCTCGGGGCAGGCAGGGCGCTGTAGAAGCGGTTCCAGATGGTGCGGCCGGCATCGTCAAAGGCATGCACGCTGGCGATGAACGCCGCGCGCAGTGCGCCGTCCACCATGGGCTCGGGCAGCAGCGGGTCGTACACCAGCTGGCGGATGGCCGCGCCGCCCAGAAAGAAGGACTCGCGCGCTGCCTGCGCGGTGGGCAGGCGCGCTGCACCGGCCAACCAGTCCTTCAGGCGTTGTTGTGTGGCGCGGTAACCAAGGTTGAGGGCCGAGCCGTCCCACAGCACGTCCACAGCGGCTTCTGTCGCCGCGTCGAGCGAGGTGCAGCCGCAGACCACGGCCTGTGGCTCCAGCCCGAGTGCGCGCAGGCGCTCGCGGATGGCGGCGATGTCCTGCTCGATGTTGTCGGGGCGCAGCCAGAAGTCACGCTGTAGCTCGGCAAAGCCCAGCAGGTGCAGGGCGCGCTCGCGCTGCCCGGTGGCGCTGCGATCGCTGCGCGCCAGTGCGCCGCAGTGCACGGCGACGTACTGGCCGTTCCAGGGGCGCAGGCGTTGCTCGGCGCTGCGCCAGTTGGCCACGTCCTGGGCCAGGCTCTGCGCCGCCGGGCCCAGGCGCCAGGCGCCGCGCTCGGTGGCCAGCACCATGTCCTGCGCGGCCAGCCGCGCCAGCGTCACGCGCACATGGTTTTCGCTGATGCCGAACACCGCGCCCGCCGCCACGGCGTGGCTCACCGGCAGCGGGCTGTCGCCGCTGGCCAGCAGCAGTTCCAGTAGCAGGTGCTTGGGTTGGACCTTGGTGTTGGCGTGATGGGGCATGGCGCCTGTATATTACACATAATATCAATCATTGTGAAATATGTGTAATAAAACAGTGCATGCGGACAGCTTGTGCTGTCGGGTTCCCATAGGGCGAGTGCGCGCAGCGCCTCAGGGGAATGCCCCTATCACACTGGCCAGACGATGCCGTTGTCGTTCAGGATGGCGTCGAGCGGCAGGTCGTGCGGCTCGGGCGCGAAATCGTCCAGAAAGCCCTGCGTATAGCCCAGGCCCACCGTAACGGGGCGCGGTTGCAGCGTGGCCAGCGTGCGGTCGTAAAACCCCCCGCCATAGCCCAGGCGGTAGCCGCCGGCGGCATAGCCGACGCAGGGCACGAACAGCAGCGTGGGCACGATCACCTCGGTGTCCTTGGGCTTGGGGATGCCGTAGGCATCCTCCTCCATCTCGCAGCCGGGGTACCAGGCGTGGAAGGTAAGGGTTTTGTGCTGCTTGTTCACCACCGGCAGGCCGATGCGGCGCAGCTGGGGTTCGTCCAGCAGTTCGCCGTCTTCCTTCCAGCGGTGCAGGGCCGGCAGGGGGTCAAACTCGCCCTTGATGGGCCAGTAGGCGCCAATGACAGTGTCGGGGCGGTCGACCAACCAGATGCGCATCACGCGCTGCAACAGGTCGGCGCGTTCGAGCCGGTCGGGCATATTCAGGCGCTGTTCTACCAGCGCTCGGCGCAAGGCTGCTTTGTCCATCACATAATTCCCCCCATGCATTGGATGAAGATTCTGACACCCCTGGCCCTTTCACTGTCCCTCATGGGTATGGGGGGCAGCGCGCAGGCGCTGGCCGTGGGGGCCGCGCCCACCGCGGCGGACCAGGTGTTGATTGACATGCAGCAAGCGTTTCGCAAGAAGGATCGCCCCCGTCTGGCCCAGCTCCTGCCGCAAGCGCGCGGCCACGTTCTTGAGCCCTGGGCTGCTTATTGGGAGTTGCGCGCACGCCTGGAAGACGCGCAGGCGAGCGAAGTTGATGCCTTTTTGCAGCGCTGGGCCGGTACTTACCAGGAAGATCGGCTGCGCAACGACTGGCTGCTGCTGCTGGGCCAGCGGCGCGAATGGGCGCGCTTTGCCGCCATGCAGCCGCAATTTCGCATGGGCGATGACCGCGAAGTGCGCTGCTACGCGTTGACGATCGACCAGATCGAAGGGCACGCGCCGCAGGACATAGGGGCCCAGGTGCGCGAGAACTGGTATGCGCAGCGCGATGCGGACGACGGTTGCACACACGCGGCGAGCGAGCTGTTTTCTGCGGGCGTGCTGCCGGCCAGCGACGTATGGCGCAAGGCGCGCCTGGCCATGGAGGCCAATCGCGTGCGCGCGGCGCGCGATGCCGTGGCCATCGTGGCGACGGATTTGGTGACCCAGGTCACGCAGCTGAACGACGCGCCCACCAAGTTCTTGCGTGCGCACTCCACCGCGCCTGGCCGCGAGCGCAAGGAAATCATGGTGCTGGCGCTGATCAAGCTGGCCACCAGCGACCCCGACAACGCGGCGCAGATGCTGGATTCAAAGTGGGGCGTGCATTTCAACGCCGAAGAACGCAACTGGACCTGGGGCGTGATCGGCAAACAGGCTGCGCTGCGCCTCTCGCCCTTGGCGAGTGACTACTTCGCCAAGGTCAGCCGCGACACCGATCTGAATGACGAAATGCTCGCCTGGAAGGTGCGCGCAGCCCTGCGTGCCGGCCAGTGGGACATGGTGCGCAAGGCGATCTCCGCCATGTCGCCCGGCGCGCAAAAAGACAGCGCCTGGACTTATTGGAAGGCGCGCGCCCTGCTACAGGGCCGCGTCACGGATGCCGAGCGCGCCGAGGCCACCGCCTTGCTGCGCTCGATTGCCGGCCCCGGCGGTTTCTACGGGCAGTTGGCCCTGGAAGACCTGGGCGAGCGCGTCAGCGTGCCGCCCGCGCCAGCGCCGCTCACGGCGGAGGAAAAAGCGGCCGCGCGTGCCAACCCCGGGCTCAACCGTGGGCTCTATGCGATCCTGATTGGCTTGCGGCACGAAGGCGTGCGCGAATGGAACTACGCCACCAACCTGCACGAGCGCGGCGGTATGGGCGAGCGCGAGTTGCTCGCAGCAGCCGATTTCGCCTGCCAGTACGAGGTGTGGGACCGCTGCATCAACACCAGCGAGCGCACCCAGGCGGTGGCCGATTACTCGCAGCGCTACCCCATGCCGTTCGAGGGCGCGGTGGTGGCGCACAGCCGCCAGGTGGGGCTGGACCCGGCCTACGTCTATGGCCTGATCCGCCAGGAGAGCCGCTTCATCATGGACGCGCGCTCGGGCGTGGGCGCTTCGGGCCTGATGCAGGTCATGCCGGCCACGGCGCGCTGGACGGCGAAAAAAATCGGACTGGCCGGCTTTACCCCCGACCAGCTGCACGACCGCGACACCAACATCACCATTGGCACGGCCTACCTCAAGCTGGCGCTGGACGATTTTGCCGGCTCCATGCCGCTGGCCGCCGCGGCCTACAACGCCGGGCCAGGCCGGCCGCGCAACTGGCGCAACGGCCCGGTGCTGGACGCGGCCATCTGGGCCGAGAACGTGCCGTTCACCGAAACGCGCGATTACGTGAAGAAGGTGCTGGCCAACACCACCAACTACGCGGCGCTGCTCACCGGCAAGCCGCAGTCGCTGCGCGAGCGCCTGGGCAAGATTGGTCCGCGCGATGCGGCGGCGCCCGAGGTGAACAAGGAACTGCCTTGAAGTTTTGATATTTTTGGGCTCTAGCGCTTATGGGGTAAGCGCAAGTAGCTATGCTTATGATAGCTACACCGCTGCATCTTGGGTCAGCGCATCACGGGGTTTCTGCCTAAGATAGTGGCCATGCTCACCGTCCACCACCTTGAAACCTCGCGTTCGCAGCGCATTCTCTGGCTGCTGGAAGAACTGGGCGTTCCGTACGACCTGAAGGTCTACGTGCGTGACCCGCGCACCCGGCTGGCGCCGGCCGCGCTGCGCAAGGTGCATCCGCTGGGCAAGTCGCCGGTGATTACCGAGAACGGCGAGACGATTGCCGAGTCGGGCGCCATCATCGAATACCTGGTGGAAACCCACGGCGCCCATGCCAGCGGCGATCTGGCGCATTTGCAGCCCCGGCCCGGCACTCCTGAGCACCGGCGCTGCCGCTTCTGGATGCACTACGCCGAGGGCTCGCTGATGAACTGGCTGGTGATGAAGCTGGTGTTCACCAGCATTCCGCGCCAGCCCATGCCGTTTTTTGCCAAACCCATTGCCCGCGCGCTCTGCGCCAAGGTGCAGGAGCAACTGGTGGACCCCAATGTCGACGCTGGCCTGGCCTTCATGGAAGACCACCTGGGCCGCCACCGCTGGTTTGCCGGCGAGCACCTGAGCATGGCCGATTTTCAAATGAGCTTTGCCGTCGAGGCCGCGCTCGCGCGCGCCGCCAAGGCCAAGGACTGCCCCAGGCTGCAGGCCTATTGCGCGCGCATGCAGGCGCGGCCGGCGTACCAGCTGGCCATCGCCAAGGGTGGGCCGGTGGTGATGGCGGCCTGACGGCGTATCGAAGGATCAGGTCTTGGCGCAGGCCACGATGCGGCAGGCCTTGCCGCTGCGCCCGCGCGGTGTGCGCTGGCCCAGCTTGCCGCGCACCTCGATGGCGCCCAGCCCCATGGCGCGGGCAAAGCTCTGCAACTCGGCGCGGCAGCGCGCCAGCGCCTGGTGCCCGGCCTCGCCCTCCAGGGGCAGGTGCAGTTCCAGGGTGCAGGCATCGATCTGGCGCAGGTAGAAGTCGAACACCCCGGCCTTCTCTTCCAGCACGGTGGACAGCGCCAGCGGCAGCAGCGTCACGCGCCGGCCGCCCGGCCCGCACATGACCAGCGGCTCGTCGTGGCGGCCTTGCACCTGCACCACGGGCAGCGGGGAGCCGCAACAGCAGCGCTCGGTGTGCACCGTGATCTGGTCGCCCAGGGCGTAGCGCACCAGCGGCTGCACGTGGTTGGCCAGGTTGGTCAGCAGCACGCTGCTGGCGGCGTGGCCGGTGGGCACCGGGCGCAGGTGCTCGTCCACTGGTTCCAGAATCACCCAGTCGGCGTTCACATGCATCTGGCCGTGTGCGCATTCCCAGCCGATCGAGAGGAACTCGGAGGCGCCGTAGCTGTTGCGCACCGCGCCGCCGAGCTGCCGCGTGATGTGCTCCCGCACGCCAGGCGCCAGGTACTCGCCGCCAGTCCAGATTTCGCGCGGCCGGATGCGCAAGGCGCCGCGTGCGGCTTCGTCGGCCAGCAGGGCGGCGGCCGTGGGGTAGGTGGCGATGGCGGTGGGGGCAAAGGCATTGAGCGCCTGCACCAGCGCACCCAGGGGCTGGAGCAGTGAAAAGCTGCGCGTGCTGTTGGCCAGCCACGGGTTGAGGGCGCACAGCCGCCGCACCGACACGGTGCTGGCGAAGTGCCCGTCGATGGCGCCGATGAAGGCCGTCCGCTCGCCCAGCCCCAGCGGGTCCCACCAGCTCGACAGCAGGGGTTTGGGCGGCGGGCTGCGGCGCAGGGCTTCGAGTGCGTCGTACACCGCCATGGCCTGGGCATCCTGCACAAAAATGCCCGGCTGGCCGCTGGTACCCGAGCTTTCCCACACCATGTAGCGGCCCAGCCAGGGCGCGCCAATGCGCTCCGGGTTGGCGGTAAAGGCGCGCAGCGCATCGAGTTGCAGCTGCGGGTCGGTCACCCAGTCGCCAAAGTTCGCCATCAACTGTGCCCGCGTCACCACGGGCAGTTGTTCCAGTGCGGTGGCCGGCGTGGTGCCGGCGGGCCACAGCGAGCGGTACAGGCGGGAGCCCTGCAGGGTGGATTCGAGCAGCGCAGCCAGGCGGGTTTGCTGGCGCCGCGCAATGTCCTGCGGCGTACCGCGCTGCGCGGCAGCCACGTCCAGCGACACGGTGGACAGGCGCAGCGCGTCGAACACGGTGCTCATGCCGCCGCCGCTGCGTCGGGGCCTGGCAGGACCGCCGAAGCCGTCCGGGGTAACGCATGCACGCGGGCCATGGGCCGTTCTCCTGCGGGTGGCAACAGCGTCCATCATAGGACGTGCCACCCGGGCTGCCCCGACCCGTGCGCACCAGAACAGGTGCTGCTGCAGGCTCAGACGTTGAGCAGCAGCGATCCCTCGCGCCGCGCGGCGCCCGAGCGCAGCAGCTCGTCCACCAGGCTGTCGAGCCACTCGCGCTCGCTCTGGTCGGCAAAATGCGTGGCGTGCAACTGGCCGAAATACGGGGTGGCCTTGGCCCAGGCTTCGAGTGCGCGCTGTTCGATGCGCTGCCATTCGAGCAGCTTGTACTTCAGCAGCACCTTGGCGGCATACAGCGCATGTTTTTGCGGCGCGCGCACAAAGCCGTCGAGGCGCCGGCGTGCCGTGCTCAGGGCGCGCGGCGCATCGGCAAACACCGGGCCGTGACCCGGAATGACCACAGCGGGGGCGAGGCGCTCGATCACGTCGAGCGTCGCGGCCACCTCGCCAAACGCGGCGATGCCTTCGAGTTCGGGGAACACCACGCCAAAGCCGTTTTCCCACAGCGCATCGGCCGAAATCAGGATGCGCTGCCGCGGCTCGAACAGCACGATGGAATGCGGGTCATGCCCCGGTGCGGCGTGTATTTGCCAGGGCTTGCCGCCCAGCGCCACTTCGCTGCCCGGCGCCAGCACGCTGTCGCAGCGAAAGGGCGGGCATTCCTGGCCGGTGGGCGTGTAGCTGAGCGCGTAGGCATCCCAATGGCGCACATGCGCTGCCTGCCCGGGCGCAATGGCGGTGTGCACGCCCGGCCAGGCCTGCTGCAGCGCGGCATTGCCCCCGCAGTGGTCGCTGTGCAGGTGCGTGTTCAGGATGCGGGTGAGCGGCGTATCGCCCAAGGCCGAGCGCACCAGCGCCACGGTTTGCTGCGCGTGGCTGCAGTAGCCGCTGTCCACCAGCGCCGCGCCGTCGGGCCCTGTGAACAAGACGTTGTTGGACGAGAGCCAGCCGCGCTCGAATACGGTGATTTCAGGCGGTAGCGCAGGTGTAGCAAGCGTCATCAGCTATTGTTTTTGAAGTTCATGTGGTGTGCCGCAGCTCGCGCCGCAGGATTTTGCCCACGTTGGTTTTTGGCAGATCGTCGCGGAACTCGATGCGGCTCGGGCGCTTGTAGCCGGTCAGGTTGTCGTGGCAATAGCGCGCCACGTCGTCCTCGGTCAGGCTGGCGTCGCTGCGCACCACGAAGAGCTTGACCGACTCGCCCTGGCGCTCATCGGGCACGCCCACGGCCGCGCATTCCAATACGCCGGGGCACAGCGAGACCACGTTCTCGATTTCGTTGGGGAAGACGTTGAAGCCGCTGACCAGGATCATGTCCTTCTTGCGGTCGATGATGCGGGTGTAGCCCTCCGCGTCCATGATGCCGATGTCGCCGGTGCGCAGGAAACCGTCCTGCGTGAAGGCGGCGGCGTTTTCCTCGGGTTTTTCGTAGTAGCCCGGTGTCACGTTGGGGCCGCGGATGCAGATCTCGCCCGGCTCACCGAGTGCCAAACTGTTGCCCTCGTCGTCCTTGATGGCGATGTCGATGCCCGGCAGCGGCAGGCCGATACTGCCGGAAAACTCGGTGGTGTTCACCGGGTTGTTGGTGCCGATGGCGCAGGTTTCGCTCATGCCCCAGCCTTCGACCATGACGCTGCCGGTGACCTTCTGCCATTGGCGCGCCGTGCCCTCGGACGCTGCCATGCCGCCGGCCTGTGACACGCAGAGCTGCGAGAAATCCAGTGTGCGGAACTGCGGGTTGTGGAGCAGCGCATTGAACAAGGTGTTCACCGCCGGCAGCATGTGGAAGGGGCGCTTCTTGAGCACCTCGACGAACTTGGGAATGTCGCGCGGGTTGGGAATCAGGGTCAGGTGCGAGCCCTGGCGGATCGCCAGCAGGCACAGCGTGAGCGCGAAGATGTGGTACAGCGGCAGCGCGGCAATGCTGTTGGCGCGGGTGACGTCGCCCATTTTGGCCAGCGCTGGGGTGAACCAGGCCTCGGCCTGCAGCGTGGCGGCGACGATGTTGCGGTGGGTCAGCACCGCGCCTTTCGATCGCCCCGTGGTGCCGCCGGTGTATTGCAGGAATGCCGTGTCGTCCAGCGTGGCGCTGCTGGCGGTGAGCGTGCGCCGCGCGCCATCGGACAGGGCCTGGCGGAAGGTGACCAGCGTGCGCCCCGCCGAGAGCGGCAGGCTATACGCCGGCACCATCTTGGCGAGGTGGCGCACGGCAAAGGTGATCCAGCGGCCGTACCAGAAGCCCAACAGGTCGCCCATGGACGCCATCACCACGCGCTGCACGCCGGTGTGCCCAATGACTTCGGCCAGGGTATGGGCGAAGTTCTCCAGGATGACGATGGCGCTGGCGCCCGAGTCCTTGAGCTGGTGCTCCAGCTCACGTGCGGTGTAGAGCGGGTTGACGTTGACGCAGATGTAGCCCGCGCGCAGCACCGCCGCCATGGTCACGGCAAATTGCGGAATATTGGGCAGCATGATGGCCACGCGCGCACCGGGTGCGAGCCCCTGGCCTTGCAGCCAGGCGCCCAGCGCGGCGGACTGGCGGTCAAGCTCGGCATAGCCCATCCACTGTTCCATGCAGACCGAGAACGGGCGCCCGGCATGCTGGCGCATGGCGTCTTCGATCATGTGGGCGGCCGAGCGGTATTGCTCGGGATGCACCTCGTGCGGCACGCCTGCGGGGTAATTCTTGAGCCAGATCTTGTCCATGCGAGGAAGCGGGTGCAAGGTGACGAAACCTTTGATTCTGTTGGGCCTCTCTGGACGGGCCTACCGGGCTTGTCCTAGGGTGTGGGCCAATTGCGTCTCGCAGGCGACAAGCTCGGCGTCGAACAGCAAGTCCATGAGCCGGGTCTCGCGCTCGCGCACCGTGTCCAGAAATCCCTCGACGGCGCCGCGCTTCCTGGCCAGCGCGCCAAACGTGTCGAAACCTACCTCCAGGAAATGTTGCAACGCGCCCATGCCTGCCGCCTGGGCGGGCCCGCGCATGGCGCGCAGGAGAAGGCGCAGGCCGGGGGTGCGGGTAAAGCGCGTCAGGTCGTGGCCCAGCTCCATCACCCAGGCCAGCTGCTGGCGCCGCGCTTCGGGCTGTCCCGCCGTTTTCCAGGCGACGGCGTAGCGGCCCGCTTCGGGTGTGGTTGCGGGCTGTGCCAGCCAGGCCTGGGCCATGGCGTGGTCCAGCTCCTCGGTCTTGGCGTGCAGCAGTGCCAGCGTCAGCGCGGTGTGGACCACCGGGCGGGGAAAGACGGTTTGCAGCGTGCCGGCGATGCGTGCGAACTGCGCGTCGCGGGCGCTGTAGTCGCCAGGGCTGTAGAGCTCATCCAGGAAAAACTGCGTGGCGGGGCGCACCGTGGGGTCGCGCATCAGGTCGGTGTAGCTTCCCATGAAGCGGCGCGACTGAAACTGTTTGATGTCGCGCACGGCAGCCGCCAGCGCGGGGTTGGACGCCTGCGCGGCGCGCAGTTCGGTCACGCGGGCAATGCTTTGTCGGATGTTCTCTGCGGCGTCCATGGCGGGGCTTGCACAATCGGGAGTCGTTTTTTCCATTACACCATCGCCATGATCGCCCGCATGCAAGCCACCTGGACCGTTTGCCTGCTGCTGTCTGCAGCGTTGTGGCTGGTTTTTGCCCTGCCGCGCTCGCCCGTTTGGGCCGTGGGCAGTCTGGTGCTCGCCGCGCTGCTGTACCTGGCCGTGATGGCGGTGCAGTTCAGCCTGATGCAGCGCGTGAATGCCGCAGACCCGGCGCCGCGCGCCCGGCTTGCGCAGGTGCGGCGTGCCTGGTGGGCCGAGCTGGGCGTGGCGCTGCGCGTGTTCTGCTGGGACCAGCCCTTTCGCAGCCGTGCGGAACCCGACTGGCTGCCCACGGCGCCCACCGGCCAGCGCGGTGTGGTGCTGGTGCACGGGTTTTTGTGCAACCGTGCGCTCTGGCGCTTGTGGTTCGGGCCTCTGCGCGCCGCCGGCCATGCCTACGAGGCGGTGAACCTGGAGCCGGCGTTCGGCTCGATTGACGATTACGCGCCCACCATCGAAGCCGCTGTGCAGCGTGTGCACGCGGCCACCGGCATGGCGCCGGTGCTCATCTGCCACAGCATGGGGGGCCTCGCTGCACGCGCCTGGCTGCGCGCCTGTGCGGGCGAGGCGCGGGTGCAGCATGTCATCACCCTGGGCACGCCGCACCGCGGCACCTGGGCCGGGCGCTTCTCGCGCGCCGCCAATGGCCGGCAGATGGCGCTCGACGGTGATTGGGTGGGCCGTCTCAGCGGTGCCGAGCCGCCAGGCCGTGCGGCGCTGTTCACCTGCTGGTATTCCAACTGCGACAACATCGTCTTCCCCACCAGCACCGCCACCTTGCAGGGCGCCGACAACCGCCTGATCGCCGGCGTGGCGCATGTGGAGATGGCGCGCCGCCCCGAGGTGCTGCAGGGCTGCCTGGCCTTGCTGGCGCGGGCAGCGGATTCTGTTGCGAAAATTTAAGAGAAATAAGCCTCTAGCGCTTATCCATCAAGCGCTAGCAGCTATTAAAACAGGAGTTCTGCTTGTTTAGTCGCCCGTTGCGTTGGCGGCGATCTCGGGCAGATCGCGCAAGCGTTCGTACACCGGCGCGAAATCGGCCGCAGTCATGTCGAACAGCTCCTGGAAGCTGTCGATGACGAAATACGTCTCCTGGAAGCAGTCGATCTTGTAGCGCGTGCGCATGGTGCGCTCCAGCTGCAGCGGCCGGCGCTGCGGTGCGCTGCTTTGCACCGAATACGGCAACTCGCCCGACGAACTCAAAATGCCTGCGCCATAGGCGCGCAGGCCGCCGGCTTCGCGGATCAGGCCAAACTCGATGGTGTACCAGTACAGGCGCGAGAGCATTTCGCAGGCGCCCAGGCGCTCGGCCTTGAGGCCGCCCTGGCCGTAGCGCTGCACGTAATCGGCGAACACCGGGTTGAACAGCAGCGGCACATGGCCGAACAGGTCGTGGAAGATGTCGGGCTCGACGATGTAGTCGAACTCTTCGGGCGTGCGGATCCAGTCCGTCACCGGGAACTTGCGGTTGGCGAGCAGGGTGAAGAAAGGCACTTCGGGGATCAGCCCCGGCACGCCGACGATCTCCCAGCCGGTGGCGGTCTTGAGGCGCTCGTTCACTTCATCGAAGCGTGGAATGCGGTCTTGCGCGCCCAGCGACGGCAGCGCGGCGATGAAGGCCTCGCTGGCCAACCCCGGCAGCAACGCCGACTGGCGTGCGTAGAGGCGCCGGTAGGTGTCGTGGTCCTGCTCGGTGTAGCGGGCGTAGTCTTGCGGGCAGGTGTAGTCGGCGCCCGCGCGGGCGTAGTCGCCGCGCGGGGGGCGCTCGCTGGCGCCATAGACAACGGGTTCGACGGCCATGGGGTCTCCTTTTCAGTCTTCATGGGGCATGTACCGGCCACGGCGCATGCAACCGGCGCCGCCCAGGCCAGGGCCGCCGCGCAAGGGCCGCCCGCCGCGCTGGCGGCGTCCCCCTGCCCGCGTCGCGCAGCGATGCGAGAGCGGGGGGAAGGAGCGCAGCGACACAGGGGGGTGTCTCTATTCAGGCTGGTGCCTTGAGCACGCCACGGCGGATCTGGTCGAGTTCGATGGATTCGAACAGCGCCTTGAAGTTGCCGTTGCCGAATCCGTCGTCGCCCTTCCTCTGGATGAACTCGAAGAAGATCGGGCCGAGCTGGTTTTCGCTGAAGATCTGCAGCAGCAGGGCGCCCTTCTTACCGTCGATCAGGATCTTGCGCTTGTGCAGTTCTTCGAGCGGCTCGCCATGGCCCGGAATGCGCTTGTCCACCAGCTCGTAGTAGGTGTCGATGGTGTCGAGCAGGCGCACGCCGCTCGCGCGCAGGCCGTCCACGGTCTTGTAGAGATCGTCCGAGCCCATGGCGATGTGCTGGATGCCCTCGCCCTTGTAGCTATCGAGGTACTCCTGAATCTGGCCGGGGTTCTCTTTGCCTTCCTCGTTGATCGGGATGCGGATCTTGCCGCAGGGGCTGGTCATGGCCTTGCTCTTGACGCCCGTGACCTGGCCTTCGATGTCGAAGTAGCGGATCTCGCGGAAATTGAACAGCCGTTCGTAGAAATCGGCCCACTCGCCCATGCGGCCGCGGTGCACGTTGTGCGTGAGGTGGTCGATATAGGTCAGGCCGTGCCCAAAGGGAGCCAGGGCTTCCTGAGCGCTAACACCGGGCAGGGCCTCGAAATCGACATCGAAGAAGCCGATGTTGCCGATGTCGCCGGGCTGTGCGCCGCCCTTGCCGCGCCAGCGGTCGACAAAGTAGATCAGGCTGTCGCCAATGCCTTTGATGGCCGGAATGTTCAGTTCGCCCGGCCCCGCCTTGCCGGCGTAGCCCCAGGCGCCCAGCGACACGGCGCGCTCGTAGGCCGCCTTGGCGTCGTGCACGCGGAATGCGATGGCGCAGACGCTGGGGCCGTGCAGGCGCGCAAAACGCTGGGCAAAGCTGTCGGGCTCGGCGTTGATCAGGAAGTTGATCGTGCCCTGGCGGAAGAGGGTGACGTTCTTGTGGCGGTGGCGCGCCACCGGCTTGAAGCCCATGGCCTCGAAGGCGCGGCCCATGGCGGCGGGGTCCGGTGCGGCGTATTCAATGAATTCAAAGCCGTCGGTGCCCATGGGGTTGTCCCAGGCGGCATGGGCGTCGGCGGACGCGAGGGTTTCGGTGGGGTGCATGCGGTCTCCGTCTTGTGGAAGGTTCTTGGCGCTGGTTCGCGAAGCTTGGAGCCGATGCGGACGCGCCTTTGCGAACGAATGCCTGCACTGTAGAGGCCGATTGGATCAATATTTAGGCGAATTGTTGGGTTTTTACGCAGGTTTATGCTGAAGCCCTGCGCTGCATCAATGCGTTCAATGGCGCATCTGCGGTGCCCAAGAGGGCGCCTGCCCTGTTTTAGCGGGCCGGAGTGGCGCGCAGCGCCAGCGCCGCATCGAGCCGCAATTGCTCCTGCGGGGTGAAGCTGCGCTCGCGCAATTGCGCCAGGGCATTGGCGTCGGTCTGGCTTGCCTGGGCGCGTGCATAGTCGTCCAGCCGTGCGTTCCAGTCGCGGTCTTGCGCGTCCAGCTGGGCCAAGCGCTGGGCGGCGTCTTCGCCAAAGCGCGCGCTGCGCTGGGCAAAGCGGGTGCGCTCGTCGGTTCCGGCGGCGTTGAAGGCGGCGGTTTGTGCACCCACGGCTTCTTGCACCACGCTCTGCGCCCGCTCGGCGCGTTGTTGCGGGTCGAGTTCGGTTTCCGTGCCTGCGAGCGCCTGGCGGCGCTGCTCCGCGGTCAGATCACGGTTGCGCTCGATTTCCAGGCGCGCCAGGGTGTAGCGGTCGAGCGCCTGCTGGTCGGCAAACAGCGCGTCGAATTCAGTTTCGTCGAAATACTGGCGGCGCAGTGCATCGCGCGCCTGCAGCACGTCGCGCAGGGCCCGTGGATCGGTGGCGTCCTCGGGTGGCTTGAGTTCGCCCAGGGCGACGCGGTAGTCCACATAGCGCTCGGCCAGGGCCAGGGCGCGCGTGCTGAGCGCCTCGCCAAAGCGCCGTGCCACCAACTCGGCCAGGCGTCGCTTCAAGGCTTGGGGGTTGGGCATGTCGCCCGCTTCCAGCAGCATTGCTTCCAGTTCATCGCGCAGCCCTGGGGTGAGCAGGGGGTCGACGGCGGCGGAACTCAGCGTGAAAGTTCCACGAGGTGCCAGCGGTTCACCATGGTGCTTCGGCGATTCCCCTGCGCCTGCCGGTCGCTGTGCAGCGCCTTGCGCAGCCGATTCTCCAATGTCCTGCGGCACCAGCCACCACGCGCCGGCCGCAAGCACTGCGGCCGCGCCCACCAGCGCAATGGTGCGTCCCTTCACAGCCCGGCGTTCTTCAGGCGGTGGGCTTGCTCGCGGTACAGGGTGACAGGATCAGGCGAAAACCAGTCGCGCAGGCCCACCATCTGGTTGATTTCGTCCAGGTGGTTCTGCCGGTAGTCGCCCAGGTGGAGGCCCAGGTGCGCCGAACAAGCCGCCACCAGCCCATCGTTCGCTTCGCCAAACACCAAGCCGGTGGCAAACAAGGCCGCGTCGCTCGGGTCGAGCACGTTGGTCAGCGTGTTCTTGCCGGTCCAGGAGTAATAGCGCACGCCCGCAACCAGTTCGGCGCCGTTGCCGCAGCCGCTGGTGGGAACGCCCGCGCCAAAGCGCTGGTTGAAGCGGGCCGAGCCGGCCGTGGTCAGCGAATCGAGGGCGGCGGTGGGCATCTGCGGCAGTCCGCTGCCGCCCGAGGCCAGGTTGATCAAGGTCACCAGGGCGCTAGCGGCGCCCTGGGCAACCGTCTCGCCCACACTGCCGGCCGGGGCCACGCCGCGCAACACATCGGCCACGCGCGAACCACGGTTGACGCCGCCGACCGAAGTAACCGAAGCCACGAGTTGCGGCGCCACACCGGCCACATAGCGTGCCGTGGGGCCGCCATGCGAGTGCCCGATCAGGTTTACCTTGGCTGCGCCGGTGATCGCCAGAATGTTGCGCACCTGCGCGAGCAACTGTTCGCCGCGCACCTCGGTGCTGTTGGCGGCCGACACCTGCGCCACGTAGACCTGGGCGCCGCTCTGGCGCAGGTCGCTCGGGATGCCGTAGAAATAGTCGATACCAAACACCGAATCAAAACCGAAGAGCCCATGCACCAGCACTATGGGGTAACGCGTCTGGGCGTAGGTGCTTGCAGCCGTGGCAGGCAGGGCGGTGGCGCACAGCAGCGCGAGAGCGAATAGCCAGCGCATCGGCAACTGGCGAAAAAATGCGGTCATGGTGTCTCCTGGTAGTTATGGACAAAAAAGAACGCTCGTTCTTTTTTGTGAGCAAAATTGTTTCTGCGACGTGGAGCGCTGCGTATTCGGACATACCCGTGGTGCCGCACGTCGCGCAGACGGAACGTGCAGCGATAAAATCCTGCGCCATGCAAACCAAAGACGCACTCGACAAGCTAGACCGATCCATCTTGCGCTGTCTGCAAGCCAATGGCCGCGAAACCTACGACGTCATCGGCGAGCAGGTGGGGCTCTCGCCCAGTGCCGTCTTGCGCCGCGTCAAGCGCCTGGAAGAAGCCGGGGTGATCGACCGCTACGTGGCATTGGTCAAGCCCGAGTCGGTGGGCTTGGGGCTCACCGCCTACCTCAACGTGCGGCTGGAAAAAGCCACCGAGAGCCACAAGCGCAACCCGATGGACGTGTTTCGCGCGGCCGTTCAGACCTGGCCAGAAGTGGTCGAGTGCGCTTCGCTCACCGGCGAAATGGACTACCTGCTGCGGGTGGTCGTGGCCGATATGGCGCATTACAGCCGCTTCATCATGGAGACGCTGCTCAAGCACCCCAGCGTGCAGGATTGCAAGACCAGCTTTGTGCTGGACCACGTCAAGGCCACCACGGCGGTACCTGTCTGACGGCTTTCCACGCCTTCCTCCTACTCGGAGGTATCTTGGCAAGCGTTTGATTTCATTGAAAATTTGGCTCTACAGTCTAATTTGTTGCACTGCAACAAAAAACGCTTGGAAAGCGGAGGCAAAGCGCCTATATTGGCTCCATGACTGAAACCAAAGACTGGATCAAGGCGTCCTGGAACACGGGGATGGACCTGCTTCGGGTTCCCGCTGCCAGGCTGTCGGATGCCACGCGCAGTCCGCTCATGGTGCCCATCCGCTCCCTCGGCCCCGCGCACCGCGAGCGCATTGCCCAACACCTGCTGGCGCTGGCGCCCGCCGACCGCTACCTGCGCTTTGGCTACGCTGCCCGCGACGAGCAGGTGCGGCGCTACGCCGAGCAGCTCAATTTCGACCGCGACGAGATTTTTGGCATCTACAACCGCCGCCTCGAACTGATCGCCATGGCCCATCTGGCGTACACCGACACCGCCGCCCATAGCGAATGCGCGGAGTTCGGCGTTTCGGTGCTGGAACATGCCCGTGGGCGTGGCTACGGAGCGCGCTTGTTTGACCGCGCGGCGATGCACGCCCGCAACGCCGGCGTGCGCATGCTGTTCATCCATGCGCTCTCAGAAAACACGCCCATGCTGAACATCGCGCGCGCGGCCGGGGCGCGGGTGCGGCGCGAAGGCCCGGAATCCGAAGCGTTTCTGGATCTCGCGCCAGCCAGCCTGGACACGCACATGGCCGAGGCGGTGGAGCAGCAGTTTGCCGAGTTCGACTACCGGCTCAAACAGCAAGCGCACCAATTCTGGCGGTTCCTATCCGGGCTGCAGGCAATGCGCACCGGCGCGATCCAGAATACCGCCGGCCAAACGCCTGAAGAATGAGGCGCTTGGAGTCTCTGCCTGTCCAACACTACACTAGGGCTCTGATCCACTACCGCATGTCCTGCATCCAAAGGCAGTGTCCGAACCGCATCCCGCGCGCGCGCTTGACAAGGAAGACAAGCGTACCTTCTTCAAGCGACTCGTCGAATTCATCCATCCGGGTCCTGATTCCATTGACGAGCTCGTCGCCATTCTTTCCGAGGCCGAGGACAACGAGCTGATTGGTCCCGAGTCGCGCGTGATGCTGGAGCGCGTGCTGCGCATGGCCGATCGCACGACGGGCGACGTCATGGTCGCCGCCCCCCGCATGGACCTGCTCGATATCGATGCGTCCATGGACGAGTTGCTACGCCTGGTCATCAACACGGCGCATTCGCGCTTTCCGGTGTACCAGGGGGAGCGCGAAAACATCATCGGCGTGCTGATGGCCAAAGACCTGCTCAAGCTGCAGCGCTCGCCCGATCTGCACATTCGCACGCTGCTGCGCCCGGCCACCTTCGTGCCGGAAACCAAGGGCCTGAACGATTTGCTGCGCGAGTTTCGCAGCAACCGCAGCCATCTCGCTGTGGTGATTGACGAGTTTGGCCGCGTTGCCGGGCTGGTCACCATCGAGGACGTGCTGGAAGAAATCGTCGGTGAGATTGAGGACGAATTCGATATTCCCGAGGACGACGGCGATATCTTTGCCTTGGCCGACCGTACCTACCGTGTCAGTGGCGACACTCCCGTGGAACGTGTTGCCGAGGCGTTTGGCGTGACGATCGCCAGTACGGACCCCGAAGATGAGTTCGACACCATCGGTGGCCTCATCGCGCATGAAATGGGCCATGTGCCCAAGCGCGGCGAGCATCTGCAGTTCTGCGGCCTGCATTTTGTGGTGCTGCACACCAAGGGCGGCGCGGTGCGCTGGTTCAAGGTGACTGGCGCCACGCAAGACCTCGCCCGGCCAGATTGATGCCGATGCGCGCGCGCGGCGGCGTTCTGCCTGCCTTGCTCGCCTGCGCTGCAGGCCTCGCGCAGGCGGCGTCGCTGGCCTGGCCGGGCAGCGGTCAGCCGGTCTGGGGTTTGCAAATTTTCTCGCTCGCGGTGCTGGCGGCGCTGCTGCGGGCGGCGCCCAGGCCCCGCAGCGCGGGTGCGCGGGCCTGGTGGTTTGGTACCGCCTGGTTGAGCGGCACCTTTTGGTGGTTGTTCATCTCGCTGCACACCTATGGTGGCCTGCCCGCACCACTCGCGGTGCTGGCGGTGGTCGGGCTGGCGGTGTTCCTTGCGTCGTACTACGCGCTCGCGGGCCTGCTCTACCGTGCCCTGGCGCCTGCATCGCGCCTGGGTGCTGCGCTCTTGTTTGCCGGGTTGTGGTTGATCGCCGAACTGGCCCGCAATACGCTGTGGACGGGGTTTCCCTGGGGCGCTGGAGGCTATGCGCATGTCGACGGACTGTTGGCCGTACTGGCGCCGCTGGTCGGTGTGTATGGGATAGGTTTCGTCGCCGCGTTCCTGGCCATGCTGCTGGCGCGCTTGCGCCTTGCCGATGCGCGAAGCGGCCGTGCCTGGCTGCTGCTGGCGGTGCTGGCCTTGGGGCTGGGCGGACTTTATGGGTGGCACGATCGTTCGCGCGGCGATTTCGCCCCGGCGCATGCACCGCTGACGCTGGCCTTGCTCCAAGGCAATATCCCGCAAGATGAAAAATTTCAGCCCGGCAGCGGCGTTCCCACGGCGCTGCACTGGTACGCGGAGCAACTGGCCCACGCCGATGCCAGCCTGGTGGTGGCACCCGAGACGGCGCTGCCGCTGCTGCCGCAGCAATTGCCGCCGGGCTATTTGGAAGCGATTGCGCGGCGCTACAGCCACGGCGAACAGGCGGCACTCATCGGCATTCCGCTTGGCGACCTCAAGACGGGCTACACCAATTCGGCGTTGGGCTTTGCGCCGGGCCAAAGCGCGCCCTACCGGTACGACAAACACCACCTCGTGCCCTTTGGGGAGTTCATTCCGCCCCTGTTTCGCTGGTTTACCGAGCTTCTCGATATTCCCCTGGGTGACTTCGGGCGCGGTCCGCTGGGCCAGGCCAGCTTTGTCTGGCATGGCGAGCGCATTGCGCCCAATATTTGCTATGAAGACTTGTTTGGCGACGAAATCGCAGCGCAGTTTCGCGTGCCCGAGACAGCGCCCACGGTGCTGCTCAATCTGAGCAATATTGGCTGGTTCGGCACGGGGCTGGCCATCGACCAGCATCTCACGATCAGCCGCATGCGCACGCTGGAATTCGACCGACCCATGGTGCGCGCCACCAACACCGGCGCTACGGCGGTCATCGACCATCGCGGTGTCGTGACGCACCGTCTCGTCCGCGCAACGCGTGGTGTGCTGTATGCAAGCGTGCAGGGGCAGGGTGGGGCGATCACCCCCTTTGCCTGGTGGGCGGCGCGCTGGCGTCTGCAGCCCTTGTGGATTTTGGGCGCCGCCTGCGTGCTGGTCGCATTCTTTGTGCGTCGCAACAGCGCAAGAAGAAGCCGCAAAGCGTCTCTACAATCGGGGCTAGACGCACCTACCTAAAAATGCACTTATTGCCTGACTTCGCCGTGGCCCTGGGCGACGCAGTTCCGCCAGGCGAAGGGCACCACTACCGAACGAAGGCCTTGCACGCGCAGGCCTGGAGCACGATTTTCATGGCAGATTCCTTTTCGTACGAGCAACTGATCGCCTCCGGCGAGGGGCGGCTTTTTTCGCCCGAAAGCGGGCGCCTGCCGCTGCCGCCCATGCTGATGTTCGATCGCATCACGCATATTGACAGCGAAGGTGGCGCGCACGGCCTGGGTCTGATTCGCGCTGAGCTCGACGTGCGGCCTGACTTGTGGTTCTTTGCCTGCCATTTTCAGGGCGATCCGGTGATGCCCGGCTGCCTGGGTCTGGACGCCATGTGGCAACTGATTGGTTTCTACCTGACGTGGCTGCAATTGCCGGGAAAAGGCCGTGCGCTGGGCGCGGGCGAGGTGAAGTTCACGGGCGAAGTGGGGCCTGACGTCAAACTGGTCACCTACGAAATCGACATCAAACGGGTCATCAAGCGCAAGCTGGTGATGGCCATTGGCGACGCCCGCTTGTTGGCGGATGGCCAGGAAATTTACGTGGCAAGCGACCTGCGTGTCGGCCTGTTCAAAAAGGACGATGCGCCTGCCGCTGCGAAAGTGACAGGAGAGACTCCATGAAACGCGTGGTGATCACGGGCACGGGCATCGTCTCGTGCATTGGCAACGACAACGCAGCTGTGACGGCTTCTTTGCGGGAGAGCCGCTCGGGCATCCGTGCCATGCCGGAATTTGCCGAGATGGGCCTGCGCAGCCAAGTGGCGGGTGTGCCGCAGATTGATCTGGACACGGTCATCGACCGCAAATTACGCCGCTTCATGGGCGATGCCGCAGCCTACGCCTATGTTTCGCTCAAGGATGCCATTGCAGAGGCGGGGCTCACGCCCGCGCAGGTGTCGCACCCGCGCACTGGCCTCATCATGGGTTCGGGCGGTGGCTCGCCTGCCAACCAGATCGAGGCCGCGGACACCCTGCGCAGCAAAGGCATTCGCCGCGTGGGGCCTTACCAGGTGACGCGCTGCATGGGCTCGACGGTGTCGGCCAATCTGTCGACGGCATTTGCCATCAAGGGCGTCAATTTCTCGATTACCTCGGCCTGCAGTACCTCTGCCCATTGCGTTGGCATGGCAGCTCAGCAGATCGCTTTTGGCTTGCAGGACGTGATGTTCGCGGGTGGCGGCGAGGAGCTCTCCTGGGGCCTGGCACTGCTGTTCGACGGCATGGGTGCCATGTCCAGCAAATTTAACGACACGCCCGAGAAGGCCTCGCGTCCTTACGACACCGACCGCGACGGTTTTGTGATTGCAGGCGGCGGCGGCGCGCTGGTGCTGGAAAGTCTGGAGCACGCCCAGGCGCGCGGCGCTCAGATCCTGGGCGAGATCGTGGGCTTTGGCCTGTCGTCCGACGGCGAAGACATGGTCGCCCCATCCGGCGAAGGCGCCATTGCGTGCATGCGCCAGGCGATCGCTAACGCGGGGGGCGGCCCTATTGATTATGTGAACATGCATGGCACCTCCACTCCCGTGGGTGACGTACCCGAACTGCGGGCGCTGCGCGAAGTCTTTGGCGATGCAGTACCACCGTTTTCTTCGACCAAGTCGCTCACCGGCCACTCCCAAGGAGCGACGGGCGTGCAAGAGGCGATTTACTGCCTGTACATGCTGCAAGGCGGCTTTATCGCCGGTTCGGCCAACATCGAGAACCTGGACCCAGCTGCGGAAGGTATGCCGATCGTGCGCGTGTCGCGCGATGCGCCGCTCACCACCGTGCTGTCCAACAGCTTTGGCTTTGGTGGCACCAACGCCAGCCTGGTGCTGCGCCGCTGGGACGGCGCCTGATCCGCTGGGCCGCCCCAGGCCCTGCGTAAAATCGTGTGCTTGCGCGCCGCTCTGGCGTGCCAAGGGCCTGGCCCCCATTTTTTCTCGCGCGGCCCGTACCGCGCAGCACACCCCATGTTGACCTTCCAGCAAATCATTCTCAAGCTCCAGTCGTACTGGGACGCGCAAGGCTGCGCGCTTTTGCAGCCCTACGACATGGAAGTGGGCGCTGGTACTTCGCACACCGCTACATTTTTGCGAGCGATCGGCCCAGAGCCCTGGAAGGCGGCCTACGTGCAGCCCAGCCGTCGCCCCAAGGACGGCCGCTACGGCGAGAACCCCAACCGGCTGCAGCACTACTACCAGTACCAGGTGGTCTTGAAGCCCGCGCCCAGCAACATTCTTGAGCTGTACCTCGGCTCGCTTCAGGCACTGGGCTTTGATCTGAAGAAGAACGACATCCGTTTTGTGGAAGACGACTGGGAGAACCCCACGCTGGGCGCCTGGGGCCTGGGCTGGGAGGTCTGGCTCAACGGCATGGAGGTGACGCAGTTCACCTACTTCCAGCAGGTCGGCGGCATCGATTGCAAGCCTGCCACGGGCGAAATCACCTACGGTCTGGAGCGCCTGGCCATGTACCTGCAGGGCGTGGACAACGTTTACAACCTGACCTGGACCGAAGGCGCTGATGGCTCAAGGCTGAGCTATGGCGACGTCTACAAGCAAAACGAGGTGGAGCAGTCCACCTACAACTTCGAGCACAGCGACGCCGATTTCCTGTTCACGGCCTTCAACGCCCATGAAAAACAGGCGAAGCACCTGATGGAGCAGCGGCTGGCGCTGCCCGCCTACGAGCAGGTGCTCAAGGCCGCGCACAGCTTCAACCTGCTGGATGCGCGCGGCGCCATCAGCGTGACCGAGCGCGCCGCCTATATCGGCCGCATCCGCAACCTGGCGCGTGCCGTGGCACAAAGCTATTACGAGAGCCGCGAGCGTCTGGGTTTCCCCATGGCACCGCGCGAATGGGTCGCGCAGATGGCCCCCAAGGCCGCTTGAGCCGGAGCCCACTTCATGACAACGAAAAATCTACTCGTCGAGCTCTTTGTCGAAGAGCTCCCTCCCAAAGCACTGCAAAAACTGGGCGAAGCGTTTGCCGGCGTGCTGTTCGAGCAACTCAAGGCCCAGGGCCTGGCGACCGCGGATTCGGTGGTCACGCCATTCGCCTCGCCGCGCCGCCTGGCCGCGCAGGTGACTGCCGTGGCCGACAAGGCTGCCGACAAGGCCGTGCGGCAGAAGCTCATGCCCGTCAGCGTGGGGCTGGACGCTGCGGGCGCCGCAACGCCTGCGCTGCTGAAAAAGCTGCAGGCGCTGGGTGCGGACATCTCTGATCCGGTTGCTGCAGTTGCCGCTCTACAGCGCGCACAGGACGGTAAGGCTGAAGCCTTGTTCTCCGACAGCGTATTGCCTGGCGCCACGCTGCAGGAGGGGCTGCAAAAGTCGCTGCACGAGGCCATCACCAAGCTCCCCATTCCCAAGGTCATGACCTACCAGTTGGAGACCGACTGTGAACTCCCCGGCTGGAGCAGCGTGCAGTTCGTGCGCCCCGCCCATGGGTTGGTGGTGCTGCACGGCAGCGACGTGGTGCCGGTCAAGGCGCTGGGGCTCACGGCGGGCAACCGCACGCAGGGCCACCGGTTTGAGGCGGCTGTCTCGCCCGTGGTGCTCAGGGACGCGGACAGCTATGCCCAGCAACTGCGCGATGAAGGCGCCGTCATTGCCAGCTTCGCCGAACGCCGCGCCGAGATCGCGCGCCAGCTGGCTGCTGCGGCCGCAAAAGTGGGCAACGGCGCCCATGCCATTGACGATGATGCCCTGCTCGACGAAGTTACTGCGCTGGTCGAGCGCCCCAATGTGCTGGTGTGCTCGTTCGAGCAGGAGTTTCTCGGCGTGCCGCAGGAATGCCTCATCCTCACGATGAAGGCGAACCAGAAGTACTTCCCGCTCCTGGACGCGGCCGACAAGTTGACCAACCGGTTCCTGGTGGTCAGCAATATCACCCCGGATGACCCAAGCCTGGTGATCGGCGGCAACGAGCGCGTGGTGCGCCCGCGCCTGGCTGATGCCAAGTTCTTCTTTGACCAGGACCGCAAGAAGACGCTGGCCTCGCGCGTCGAAGGCCTCGGCAAGGTGGTCTACCACAACAAGCTCGGTACCCAGGGCGAGCGCGTGGAGCGCGTGCGTGCCATTGCCCAGGCCATTGCCCGGCAATTGGGCGATAGCGCGCTGGTGCAACAGGCCGACCAGGCCGCATTGCTGGCCAAGACCGACCTCGTGACCGATATGGTGGGCGAGTTCCCCGAGCTGCAGGGCACCATGGGCCGCTACTACGCGCTCAATGATGGCCTGAGCGAAACGGTGGCGGACGCCATTGAAGACCACTACAAGCCGCGTTTTTCCGGCGACACCCTGCCACGGAGCACGGTGGGTGTGGCGGTGGCGCTGGCCGACAAGCTGGAAACCCTGGTGGGCATGTTCGGCATTGGCAACCTGCCGACAGGCGACCGCGATCCGTTTGCGCTGCGCCGCCATGCACTGGGTTTGATTCGTATGCTGGTGGAGAAGAATCTGCCGCTGGATCTGAATGCGCTGCTTGCCAGTGCGCTGCCTGCCTTTGGCGACAAGATCACGGATGCTACCCCGCAGGTGGCGGATTTCATCTACGACCGCCTGGCCGGCAACCTGCGCGAGCAGGGCTACAGCGCGCAGGAGGTGGACGCTGTCCTGGCCCTGCGCCCGCAGCGCCTGGCGCTGGTGGAAAAGCAGCTCGCCGCCGTGCGCGCTTTCGCTGCGCTTCCTGAAAGCCCGGCGCTGGCTGCCGCCAACAAGCGCGTCTCCAATATCCTCAAGAAGGCCGGCGACGTCGATCCGCATGTCAACCCCGAGCTGCTGCAAGAAGCGGCCGAGCAGGATCTGTACGCCGCCCTGGAGCGTTTCGTCCCCGAAGCCAATGCCCAGTTCGAGGCGGGTGATTTCACCGCGTCGTTGCAAACCCTGGCGGTGCTGCGTGCGCCGGTAGATGCCTTCTTTGACGATGTCATGGTGAACGCCGAGCAGCTCGACCTGCGCTTGAATCGCCAGGGTCTTCTCAAAAGCCTGCACCTGGCGATGAACCGCGTGGCCGACCTTTCTCGCTTGGCAACATGAGCGCGGGCGCAGTGCCCCAGCCGCCGCGCGCCAGGGACGGGCTCCGCGCAGGGGTTGTCCTGGCGTTTGGTCCGCCCGCCCTGCTCGCTGCCGTACGGGCGTGGCTCGAATGGCTGGACGGTCGGCACGCGCCGGGCCCCGCGTTTGCTATTGCGCCACTGCCGTCGTCGCCCTCGGTCTTGGCGCTGTTCCTGCCTTGGTTGCTTGCCGGTGTGGCGCTGGCGCTGGTGGCCGGCCTGCTGTGGCTGTGGTGGCGACGCGGTGGCGCGCGGGCAGTGCGGCGGGTGCTGGTCGCTTTGTGGGTGCTGTTGTGGCTGGGCGGCGCGGGAGCGCTGTGGGTGTCCCACGCCAATACCGAGCAGTGCGCGCCGCTGCCCGCAGCCCAGGCGCGCGTGCTCGGGCTGCGCCCGCGCCCGCCCACGCTGCACCAGTTGGGGGGCAGTGAAGTGGTGCTGGAGGTGTCTTCTCTGGCCGGAGCGCAGCTCGTGCGCATTAACGACGAGGGCGTTGCGCTCTGGCACCCTGGGCAACGCCTGCGCGTGGTGCTGGCGCACGGCCGGTTCTACGGCCTGTACCTGACGGGCTGGGAAGCCGCAGAGACGGCAGAGACGCCCCCCGCCGTCCAATAGCCAGATAATCAGCCGCATGAAACTCGTGATTCTCGATCGCGACGGCACCCTCAACGTGCCGCCTGCTGGCGACGATTTTGTCGCCACGCCGGACGACTGGCAGCCGCTTCCCGGTGCGCTGGAGGCGGTGGCGCGCATCAACCGTCTGGGCTGGCATGCCGTGGTGGCGACCAACCAGCCGGGGCTTGGGCGGGGTCTTTTCGACGTTGCCACGCTGAACGCAGTGCATGCCAAGATACACCGGTTGCTCTCGGCCGCTGGGGGCCGTATCGACGCGGTGTTTTACTGCCCGCACGCGCCAGGCGAAGCGTGCAGTTGCCGCAAGCCGGCGCCCGGTTTGTTCGAGCAGATTTGCGAGCGCTATGGCCTGGCTCCCGCCGACGTGCTGGTGGTGGGCGGTAATGCCGATCACCTGCTGGCTGGCGCTGCGATTGGCGCGCAGCTGCATCTGCTGCGCAGCGGCGCCGAGCCGCCAGGCGACATGCCGCAGGTGCTGCGTACGCACCAGGACCTCTCAGCTTTCGCCGACTACCTGGCGCGTGAGGCGAAAAGTGACGCTGAGCCGGCCATGGTGCAAATCGCCTGAAGGTGCTGGCTCCTGGGCACGATGGCAAGACCGCTGTACATGCAGACCCTGATCCAGCTGGCGTTTGACTTCTTTGCGCCAGCACCGCTGGCTGTACCAGGTGAGGCGCCAAGAAAATTCAAGCGAAATAGGCCTCTAGCGCTTATTCCAAAAGCGGTTGCAGCTCCTGAATTAGGAGCTAGTGGGCAGCAGGAGAGCGGCCCGGAACTGTTTGCCCCCCTGGTGTTTCGGCATCCGCAGGCGCGCCGGGAGCTGCGCCTGGGCGACGCCGTGGTGGCGTACGCGCTGGAGCGCGCGCGCCGCCGCAGCATTGGTTTCACGGTGGGTGCGCAAGGCCTCTCGGTGCGCGCACCGCACGCCGTCACGCTCAGCGCCATCGACGCGGCGCTGCAGGAAAAGGCCGGCTGGATACTGCGCAAGCTTGCCGAGACACGTGAGCGCGCCGCGCTCCAGGATGAGGCGCGCATCGTCTGGCGCGATGGGGTGTGCCTGCCATGGCTGGGCCAGTCGCTGTGTGTGCGGCTCGACGGTGCCGCGCCCGTGGGTGGGCGGCTTGTCGCTGCGCCAGGGGGCCTGCCAACGCTGCAACTGGGGTTGCCTGCCAGTGCCAGCCCCCAGCAGATGCGCGATGCGGCAGCGGCCTGGCTCGGGCGTGCGGCGCGCGCGCACTTCAGCGAGCGGCTCGATCATTTCGCACCGCGCATGGGCGTGCGCTGGCAGCGCCTGGCGCTCACCAACGCGCGCACGCGCTGGGGCAGCGCGCGCAGCGACGGCTCCATCCGGCTGAACTGGCGCTTGATGCACTTCGCACCCGAAGTGCTCGACTACGTCGTGGTGCATGAGCTGGCACACCTGCGCGTCATGGACCACAGCCCGCGCTTCTGGGCCGAAGTGGGCGCAGTCTTGCCCGATTACGCGCAACTGCGCAGGCGCCTGCGCGAGGAGACTGCGCCGAGCTGGGAAGATGACTGAGCGCCTAAGATCGTAAGCACGTTCTAAGGGCCTGAACGGCGCCGCTGCGCTTCAGGCGTGTGTCACCCAGTCCGCGTGTTCGCTGTCGCCCAGGTGCGGCAGCGTGTTGAAGGTCTGCAGCATCAGGCGCTTGGGCGAAATGCTCATTTCCGTCACCGCGCTGTTGCGGATGCGCATGTTCAGGGCAATCGTCACCTCGGGTGCCGTGCCAAGTACGGCCCCGACGGCGGTGGAAATCGGTCCGCCGCTGGAGACCAGGAGCACCTGCTGGCCGGCATGCCGGTGGCGAATGTCTTCAAGAACCGCATGCACGCCGGCGGCAAATTCGTCCCAGCTGGGCATGCCTGCCGGGCTCACCACCCCCGCCATCCACTGCGCCAGGGCGTCGCACAGCAGGCGGAAATGGTGGCGGTAGCGCTCGGGCGTGTCGGGCCGCGCCAGAGGTTCGGTGTGCACGGCGCGAATCAGCGCCAGGCTGTCGTATTCGTTCAGGCCAGGCAGGCGCTGCGCAGCCGGGGCGCTTCCCAAGCCTTCCACGATGCCCGCCAGGGTTTCGTCGTGCCGGCGCAGTGTGCCGCTGTACACGGCGTCAAAAGATTGCCCGCGCTCGCGCCAGAACTGCCCCAGGCGCAGCGCCTGGCGCTTGCCCAGCGGACTGAGACGGTCGTAGTCGTCGGCGCCAAACGAGGCCTGGCCGTGGCGCACCAAATGGAGTGTTCCCATGTGCCGAGTGGGCCAGAATCGGCCGCGCCCGTTTGTCGCGCGGGTGACCGGTGCGTGCGGCGCCCGCTACCGGGCTGTGGATGCGTGTTGCGCCAGCACGCCAGCGAACACAGCAGCGTCCACATTGGCACCGGTGAGTGCCAGACCCACGCAGAGGCCTTGCAGCTGCGCGCGCTCCTGCAGGGCGCCCGCCAGCGCGGCAGCCCCGGCGCCCTCCGCCGTGTTGTGCGTATCGGTAAACAAGGCCTGCATGGCGTGCGCCACCTCGGCGTCGCTGACTTGCACGATGTGGTCGATGTGCGGCGCGATGATGGCCAGCGCCTGCGCGTCGGCCACGCGGCAGGCCATGCCGTCGGCCAGGACCGTGGTGACGGGGGCTTCTACCACCCGGCCCGCGGCGACCGAATCGGCGTAGGTGGTGGCGTGGCTGCTGACCACGCCGACGATGCGAACCCGGTGGTTCAGCCCCAGCTTGGCGGCAATCGCCGAGCAGGCGCCCGATCCCTGGCCAATAGGGACGTAGACCACGTCCAACTGCGGCACAGCCCGCAGCAGCTCCCACCAGTAGGTGCTGACACCGCGCAGCAAGTCGAAGTGAAAGCTGGGCACCATGTGCGCGCCGCGCTCTGCGGCCAGCTGCATGGCGTGCTCGCGCGCCTCCTGAAAATCGCTTCCGTACTCGATCAGCGTGACACCCAGGGCGCGCATGGCCGCGTTCTTCTCCACCGAATTGCCATGTGGCACGACGATGGTGCAGGCCACGCCATGCTTGCGCGCCGCCCAGCCCATGCTCTGGCCGTGGTTGCCGCGGGTGGCGCTGACGACCTCGCGCGGCAGTGCGCCGTGCCGTGCCAGTTGATCAAAATAGGTCAGGCCACCGCGCACCTTGAAGGCGCCCACGGGGGTGTGGTTCTCGTGCTTGACCCAACAATCGGTGCCCAGCCGCTGGCTGAGCAGCGCCCAGCGGTACTGGGGGGTAGGGGGAAATTCCTGGTACACCAGCCGGGCGGCGGCCTCGATATCGGACAGAGAGGGGAATCGGGCTTCAGAAGTCATGAGAAATGGTCGTAGTAGGCCAGTTGCCGTATGGAAAACGTGGTGTCAGCGAGCCGTTTTGGGCCCGCTCAGGGGAAATGCGCGCGCCCCTCAATGGCAGTGAGGCAGTTGCCGCCCACCCAGACCTGGCCCTCGCCATCTTGCTCGATATAGACCCGCCCGGCGCGGCCCCGGCATTCTCCTTGCGCCACCAGATAGGCGTGGGGCGCAAGCCCCTGGCCTATCAGCCACTGCGCCAGACTGGCGTTCAGGCTGCCGGTGACCGGGTCTTCACTGGTGCCCAGCGATGGGGAAAAGCCGCGTACGAAGGCATTGGGTTCGCCATTGGCTTGCGCTTCGCCCGCCAGGTAGACGATGCCGACGTCCTGGCCCAGGTCCTTGAGGCGTGCATGGTCGGGTGTGAGGCCGAGCACGGCCTCCTTGCTGTCCACCAGCAGCGCGAGCCAGCGTGGGCCGTTGTTGAGCAGGCGCGCAGCGCGAATCTGCTGGGGCCGCAATCCGAGGGCCCCCACCACCAGCGCCGTCATCGCCGGGTTCGGCGCGCTTTGCTCCATTGGGGGCGCGGCAAAGGCCAGGCGCCCTTGCTGCTGGCGAATGGGGACCAGGCCCACCGCGCATTCCTGAACAATGGTCCCCGGTGACCGTGGCTGGCCCCCCGCGTGCAGCCAGGCGTAGCAACTGCCAAGGGTCGGGTGGCCGGCAAACGGCAGCTCGCCACTGGGGGTGAAGATGCGCACCCGGTAGTCGGCGCCGGCTGCTCGGGCGCTTTCTGTGGGGGGCAGCAGGAAGGTCGTTTCCGACAGATTGGTCCAGGCGGCAAAGCGCCCGAGCGTGCGCTCGGGGAGATGCTCTGCGTCCAGCACCACGGCCAAGGGATTGCCATCACCATGGTGCTCGCTGAACACATCGACTTGCAGGAAAGGCAGGTAGGTCATGAAACGCTCCCCGTCGCTTGTGCGTTGAGTGCCTAAGGCGATGCTTCTATGGGCGCCGATATAAGCATTACCCTAAAGTGTAGGGCGCATCCGCAGTGCACGCACCGCCTCGGCCAGCGCGGCAATCGCGGTATCGATTTGTGCGCTGCTCGCCGTTACGAACGACAGGCGCAGCGTGCGCGGATCGGCGTCCCCCGCGTAGAAGGCCGCGCCCGGAACGAAGGCCACCCCCCGCTCCACTGCGAGCGGCAGCAAATCCACCGCGCTCATGCCCTCTGGCAACCGCAGCCACAGGAACATGCCGCCAGCCGGTCGGTTCCATTGCACGCCCAGGCCACCCATGGTGCGCTCGAGTGCGCCGAGCATCGCATCGCGCTGCTGGCGGTACAGCGTGCGGATGGTGGGCACATGCCGGTCCAGGAACCCGCCCTGCATCACTTCGAACACCATGCGCTGGTTGAAGCCGGGTGTGTGCAGGTCGGCTGCCTGCTTGGCCTGCAGCAGCTTGGGGAACACCTCGGGCGGCGCCACCAGGTAGCCCAGGCGCAGGCCCGGCGCCAGCACCTTGGAAAAACTCCCCAGGTAAATGCAGCCCGCCGGGTTGCGCGCCGTCAGCGGCGCTGGTGGCGGCGACTCAAACCACAGGTCGCCGTAGGGGTTGTCTTCCAGCAGCGGCAAGCCAAGTTCAGCGGCCTTGGATACCAGCGCGGCGCGGCGTGCCTCGCTCATGGTGCGGCCGGTGGGATTCTGGAAGTTGGGCAGCACATAGAGAAAACGTGCCTGGCCAGCGCCCCTGCCGACACTGGCAGCGAGCGCGGCAATGTCCACGCCTTCATCGTCGCTCGGCACGGATTGCACCACCGGCTCCATGGGAGCGAAGGCTTGCAGCGCGCCCAGATAGGTGGGCGTTTCGACAAGCACGCGGCTACCCGCGTCCAGCAACACCTTGCCGACCAGATCCAGGCCCTGCTGCGAGCCCGTGGTGATCAAGACCTGTGCCGGGTCCACGTCCCAGGGCAGTTGCGCGGCCACCGCCTCGCGCAGCGGCCCATAGCCCTCGCTGGCGGCGTACTGCAGCGCGGCCGCCCCATCGTGCTGCAACACCGTGGCGCAGGCGCGGGCGAAGTCGTCCACCGGGAAGGTGCGCGGCGACGGCAGGCCGCCGGCCAGGCTGATGATGCCGGGCTTTTCCGTGAGTTTGAGAATTTCGCGGATGACCGAGGGGTTCATCTTTTCGGTGCGGCTGGCGAGTTTCCAGGACATGGGCATTTCCTTGCGTTGGATCGAATGTGCGCTCGTTGGCGCCGTGGTTCAGCGGACGGGCGATATCGCCCTGCCACCCGGGTTGGGCGGTGCGGGCGGGCGGGAAAATTGTTTTCCAATGACGACCGTCAGCACGACGGCGGCGGCGAAGGCAAGCGTGACGCCATCGAGCGCCTCGCCCAGCAGCGGCACGGCTGCGAGGATGGAAAGAAAGGGCTGCAGCAACTGTGTCTGGCTGACGCGCAGGGCGCCGCCCAGCACCAGACCGCGGTACCAGGCGAAAAAACCGGCCCACATCGAGAACACGCCGACGTACAGCAAGCCGCCCCAGGCCGAGGCGGTAACGGCATGCTGGGGCCATAGCCACAGCGCGCCTGGCAGCGAAACGGGCAGCGCCAGCACGCAGACCCAGCAGATCACGCGCTCGGCGCCGAGCGCTGGCGTTACCTGGGCGCCGTAGATGTAGCCGATGGAGGCGGCAAAAACGGCGCCGACCAGCAGCAGGTCGGCCCATTCGAAGCCGAAGCCAGAACCCCCCTGGTGGGCACGCAGCACCGAGAACGCCACCACCAGCGCGCTGCCTGCGGCGGCGCAGACCCAAAAGCCCAGGCGCGCGCGCTGGTGCAGCACCCAGGCGGCCACGGCAGCGGTCACCAGCGGCAGCAGCGCCGTGATCACCGCGGCGTGGCTGGCGGTGACGACGCGCAGTGCGTAGCCCAGCAGCAGCGGGTAGCCAATGGCGTTGCCCAGCACGGCCAGCCCGAGCGGCTTCCAATGGTGGCGCCGTGGCAGGGGCGAGCGCGTTGCCAGCAAGAAAATCACCGAAAGGCAGCCCGCGAGCGCGGCGCGAGCCAGCGTCACGAACCAGGGCGAGAGCTGCGGCGCGTCGTGTGTGCCGGTGGCCAGCCGCGTCATCGGCAGCGTGACGGCGAAGAAGGCGACGCCAAGAAGGCCCAGGCCCATGCCCAGGGTTTCGTCCTTGAGCTTCATGTGCGCAGCATCCAGATCGCCGTGAGCACCAACACCAAGGCCATGGCGCGGTTGAACCACAGCAGGCGCGCACCCTGGGCCAGCCAGTGGCGCAGCAGGGCGCCTGTGCTGGCGTAGAGCAGGTTGCTGGAAAAAGCGAACACCAGCATCACCGGCAAGATCACCGCCAGGCGCTGCAGGCTGTCGGCTCGCCCGGCCACCCAGCCGGCGACGATGGTCAGCGCCAGCAGCCAGGCTTTGATGTTGACGAACTGCAGCATCACCCCTTGCCAGAAGCCCACGCGCATGGATGCGCTATCGGCCTCGGCGAGCTGGGCGCTGTGCGAGAGCTTCCACGCCAGCCACAAGAGGTAGCCAATGCCGAATGCCTTGATGGCCAGGCGCAGCATGGGCATGGCCACCACGGCGGCGCCGACGCCACCAGCGCACAGCAGCAGCAGCGCTGCCCAGCCGACCGGCACCGCAAGGACAAAACGCATGGAGGCGCGCAGGCCTCTGTTGGCCGCCAGTGCCGTCGAGAGCGTGGTGTTGGGCCCGGGTGTAAAGCTCAGGGCCGTGGCCAGGGCCAGCAAGGCAGTGAATTCGGCGAGCGGCATATAGGGGGTGGGCGGTGGGAAGGAAAGCGTTCCAATGTACGGATTTCGCCATTACAGTTCCGATACAGTTCCCCGGACAAATGAATGATCTGTATTGGTGCTTTCATTGGCACACCTGGCATGCAAAGGCTCTCCCATGCTGACCCGAACCCCGCGTCGCTCGCTCACCGACCAACTCGCCCAGCGCTTTGCCGAGCGCATCCGTGCGCGCCTGCTGGCGCCGGGCTCGCGCATGCCCTCGGTGCGCGAATGTGCGCGCCAGCAGGGCGTGAGCCCGTGGACCGTGGTGGCGGCTTACGACCAGTTGCTCGCCCAGGGCTTGGTCGAGGCACGCAGGCAGCGCGGGTTTTTTGTCCGGGATTTGATGCAAAAAGTGCCTCTAGCACAGGTGGATATTGCGCAGACAGCTATCAAAAACAAAGTGCTGCGCAGCCCCAGCGGTGCCGTTCCTTTTGCCGGCTTGCCGCCTGGCTCGCGCATCCACGCCACGGCGCTGATCCGTGGCATGTTTCATCCGCCCTCGGGCCAGGCGCAGCCGGGGGCTGGGGTGTTTCCGGCATCGTGGCTGGAAGACGCACGTTTCATGCTGGCGGCGGTGCGCAAGGTGGCCGCCAGCCCGACGCTGCATGCGGCCTCGTTCAGTTATGGCGAGCCCATGGGCGATGCCGGCTTGCGCCAGGTGCTCGCCCGGCGCCTGGCCGAGCTGAGTGTGCCGGCGCCTACCGGCCAGATCATGACCACGATGGGCGCGACGCATGCGCTGGACATTGTGAGCCGCACCCTGCTCAAGGCGGGCGACCCGGTGATGGTGGAGGAGCCTGGCTGGTCGGTCGAATTCGCACGGCTCGACGCCCTGGGCATGCGCGTGCTGCCGGTTCCGCGCAGGCCTGACGGGCCGGACCTGGCGGTCATGGCGCGCTACTGCGAGGCGCACGCGCCCAAGCTGTTTGTCAGCGTCAGCGTGCTGCACAACCCGACGGGGTACAGCCTCTCGCCCGGCAGTGCCCACCAGGTGCTGCAACTGGCGCAGCAGCACGACTTCCATATCGTCGAAGACGACAGCTATTGCCACCTGGCCCCTGACCATGCGACGCGTTTGTGCGCGCTCGACGGCTTGCGCCGCACGGTGTACGTGGGAGGCTTTGCGAAGATTCTGGCGCCCAACTGGCGCATCGGTTTTTTGGCGGCGCCGCTCGCGCTGACCGAGCGCCTGCTCGACACCAAGCTGCTGTCGGCGCTGACCACGCCCTCCATCCTGGAGAAGGCGCTCGCCCTGTGCATGGAGCAGGGCCAGTTGCGGCGCCACGCCGAGCGCCTGCGCCGGCGCCTGGCGCAGGCCCGCGCCCGCAGCGTGCAGTTGGCGCAGGCGGCCGGTTTTGGCTTTGCCGCCGAGCCTGCGGGCTTGTTCGGCTGGGTGGAGACAGGCGTGGATACCGACGCGCTGGCGCAGCGCATGCTCGATGAGGGCTACTTGCTTGCGCCCGGTGCGCTGTTCCATGCAAGCGGCCAGCCCAGTACGCTGATGCGGGTGAATTTCGCCGCCGCGCAGGACGCCGCATTCTGGCGGGTGTGTGAGCGCGTGCGCGGGCAGATGGCGTAGCGCTGCCGGTGCCCTCTAGGGTGCGTCGGTCCGTACGCGACGTAAGACACCGGCGCGGCCCAGGCCAGCGGCCGCCGCGCTGGCGGTGCTCCCCTGGGGGAAAGTGCTGCAGGGGAGAAGACGCAAGGAGGCTGCGACATCCTCGGTATCAGCATCAGCCCATCGAAACCGGCGCGCCCCCGCTCAGCGGCCGCCGCGCAAGGGCCGCCCCGCCGCGCTGGCGGCGTCCCCCTCGGATCGCGCAGCGAACCGGCAGGGGGAAGGAGCGAAGCGACGCAGGGGGGGTGCGCCATTTACCCGCGCACGACTTCCAGCGAGGACAGTACGCGCAGCAGGGCGCGGTTGACTTCCTCGCGGTCCATCTCGTAGGTCTCGCACAGTTCCTGAATCGCCGCGCAATCGCCGCTCTCCAGCGCCAGCGCCATGTCCAGCGGCGGTGCGTAGGGGCCCGTGCGCAGCACCGCCGCGTCGTAGATGCGCTCGGAGAGCGGCACCCGGTGCAGCGCGTTGCCCAGAGGCTCGCCCAGGAGGTCGCCGAGGCCCAGAAACAGGCCGCAGAGGTAGACCTCGCGCCGCAGTTCGTTCTGGATGCCGGCTTCCAGCAAATGGTCGGTCAGCTGCGCGCGGATCACGGCGGCAATGCGCACCGGTTCGAGGTCGGGCGCAGTGCTGGCGTGCGGCAGTTGGTCTGATAGCCAGCGCTTGAGCGAGCCGTAGCCCATCATCACAAAGCCCCGGCGCAGCGAATCGATGCCGGTGCGCAGGCCAAGCGCGGCCGAGTTGGTGTAGACCATGAAGCGGTAGGCCAGGATCGGGTCTTCGCTCAGGATGTCCTCGAAGTGCTCCAGTGACTCGTCGGCGTCTATGGCCTTCATCAGCCGGAAGATGACCGCGTGCGAGGGCTGGACCGGCTGGTGGCGCAGCTGGTACAGCACGTCTTCCACGGGCCAGCCGACAATGGCCAGGGCATTGTGGGTGTCCAGGCAGTGGGCCACCAGGGCGCGGCTGGGCAGGTTTTCGTACATCTGTCCGTCGATTACCGGGCTGGCGATCGGGGCAGGCTCCTTGGGTTTTGGCGTCGTCGCGCGTGCGGCCTGTGTTTGTTGCGCTTGCAGGGCGGCAGCGGCTTCTTCTGGCGCAAGGCTGAGCAGGCTGTTGTCGAAACAGGCGGCAATGCCCGGCTCTGGCAGCTGCGAGAGTTCGCCGCGCCACACCAGGCGCAGGCCGCGCTGGTGCGCGGCCTGAACGCGTGCGTGGATGGTCGAATCTTCTAACCAGGCCCCTGGCACAGCGATCCACGGGGTGCCGCGCGGGGCGTGCTCCAGCATGTCGCAGAGAAGTTGGCGGTTTTGTGGCGCCAGCAGGAGAGGCGGGCTGCTGGCGCTCCACAATTCGACCAGGGTCCGCAGCAGGTGCAGGGTATCGACAGGCGCCAGGGCATCGCTCTGCACGGAGAGCTCGATGCCAGCGAGCGTGCGCGCACGCCCCCAAAGAGGCCGGTAGGCAAGAACCAGACTACCGAGAACAGATTGAACCATGCGCTGTACGGTGTGCGCAGCACACGCCAAAAATCAGGAAATAAAGTTAAAAAGTGACAGCTTCTGCACCATGGAGTAAGACTTGAGGGCTGCCTGGTAGCCGGTCTGCTGGTTCTGAAAATCGGATACGCCCTTGATCATATCGAGGTCCACGGCACTTGAGCGGTCGGCTTCAAGCTGAATGCTGCGTGTCTTCTGGTTGCCGCTGATGTTATCGGCACGGTTGAGTAGAGCCCCGGCGTAACTGCGCACCGTTTGCAGCCTTGCCATACCGGTGTCAATGTTCGCCAAGGCCTGGCCGACGGCCTGTGAAGCGGCGCTGCTGGAGCCGGCGGTGCCAATATCCTTAATAGCTGTGTCGATCGTGTCAAAAATGCTCTTGCTAGGCGTCAGCGTGAGCTGCATGGTGTCGCCTGCTTGTGGCTGCCCGGTGAGGTTCAGGCTTAGGCCGGGAATGGCGGTGACAGGTACCGACACTGGCTGGCTGGGGTCGAAATCGGGAGAGGTGAACGTTTGGGATCCGTCCAAAGGTGCGGCGCTGGCGGGGACGCTGGTGATGCTGTACTGCGCTGCCAGAGTGCCGGGGGCTGTACCTGCGGCGTACGTGACGTTGATCTGGTACTGGAGGGCATTGCCGCTGGGGTCAACGGCAACTTGTGTCGGATTGGTGCTGGTGACGGCGCTGGAGCCCAAGCCGTGTGTTGCAGGAGTCGCCGCGCTTACGCTGGCGCTGAACACGCCATCGCGCTGTGGCTGGAACATGAAGGCTGCGTCGCCGTCGAGGGTATTGGGAATACCCACAGAGGAACCAGTCGTTTGCCCCGCCAGACCGTCGAATTGCCCCATGGCGGTGAGAAACGGCGTCACGGCGCTGCCGAGTGCACTCAGCAGAGGCAAGCCATTGGTGTCCTTGCGGTTGGCTACATCCAGCAATTGATTGCGCAGGCTTTGCAATTGGGTGGCAACCGTGGCGCGGTCGCTGTCGGTGAACGTGCCACTGCCGGCCGTGACGACGAGTTCGCGTATTTGCTGCATCAGGTTGGTGGCGTCGCCCAGCGAACTCTCCGCTTGGGTCACGGCGCTGGTCTGTGCGTCGAGCGCGCGCTGGTCCGTCTGGATACGAGACATGCGTGTCATGTCTCGCTCGGCTTGTGCGGCTGCCACGGGGTCGTCGCTGGCACGCTCTACGCGCTTGCCAGAGGTCAGGTTGTCCTGCAGGTTGGCCAGCGACGTCTGGCGCGTCATCAGGTTGCGCGTAGCGCTGTCGTACATGTTGGCCGTACCCACGCGGTTCATTGAATAGCTCATGGTGGATTCCTAGGCAATCAGTGGGTCATGCTGGTGATCAGGGTATCAAAGACGCTCTGCGCGATCTGGATGATCTTTGCTGAAGCCTGGTAGGCTTGCTGGTACTGGATCAGCCGGCCTGCTTCCTCGTCGAGGTTGACGCCAGAAACGGCAGTGCGGTCGCTCTCCAGATTCGAGGCGAAGGAGCTCGAGAGCTCTTGGGCGTATTGCGCGCTTTGGGTGCGCGTGCCGACCTGCGCCATGGCGCCGGCAAAACCGTCGGAGAGCGTGGCACCATCGAACATGGTGGCGTCGCGCAAATTCATCAGGGCGGTCGCGTTGCCGGTATTGCGCTGGTAGCTGGTGCCGTATTGCGGGTCCAGGGCGTTTCCCACGGTGACGCTATCGCCTGTCTTGGGTGCTCCGGCGAGCGTGATCTGCCAGCCGTCAATGGTGATGGATTGCCCCGCCGTGTAAGCGTACGGAGGGCCGGCAAGCGCCACTGGTGGGTTGACGGAAACGTCCATCAGCGGGTTTGTATTGCCCGCCACGGTAAAGGTGGACGGTGGCCCGGAGGCAAAGGTCAGTGTGACGCCACCGCCCGTGGTTGCCGGTGCTACCGGCGAGGGTGGTGCCACAAAGCCCGTGGTCGTTGGCTGGCCAGTAGCGTTGAGGCTGGCGAGCTGCAAGGTCCCCGCATTGGCCGCGCCCATTTGGGCGTTTACCGGGCTGGCCGCTGCCAGCTGGGTAGGCGAGAGCTGCTGCGCCTGCATCTTGGCGGCAGCCCCTTTCATTGGATCCACCAGAAACTGGTCCCCCGCGTTAGGAGCGCCGGTCAGCGTGACCTGCAGGCCATGGGACGAAAAATAGTCCGTCAAGGTGGGTTGTCCCCCACCCCCAAAGCTCACGGGCTGACCGCCTGGTTGGGTGGTGACGGTGCCCGTCGTGGCGCCGCTGAAGGACACCACATAGCTGTTGGCTCCCAGCTTGCTCGGGTCCGAGAAGCTCACGCCCATGCTGGCGCCCGAGGTGTTGGCGCTCGCGGCCGTGGGCTGTGTTGGCACCACATCGGAGAACAGTGCCTTGCCCATGTTGCCGTCCAGCGTCACGCCGAGTTCGTTCTGTGCGTTCAGGGTGAGCGAAATGGACGTTGCCAGGCGGTTGAGTAGCTGGTAGCCCTCTTGCAGGTCGTTATTCTGAAAGCTCAGCAAGCCGGCCACTTCGCCGCCGCCCAAGGCTGTCTGGTTCAGTTCTTGCGTGGACGATGCCCCCGGCTGCTGGAAGAACAGGCTCGTTTGTCCGCTGGCAGCGCCGAAGTCCTTAGGGTTGCCGATGGATACCGAACCGGCCTTGTTGCCCAGGACCAGCGGCTGGCTACCGGCGACAAACAGGCTGAGCGTGCCATCGTCGGCGGCCACCTGTGTCGTCTGGATGTACTTGTTGAGGTTGCGCACCAATTGGTCACGCTGGTCCAAGAGATCGTTCGGAGGCTGGCCATTGCCTTGGGCACGTGCAATTTGCTCGTTGACGTTGGCAATACTTTGCGCCAGCTGATTGATGCTGCCGACGTCCCCTTTGAGCTGCGCAGTGGCGGAGCTGGCAATGTCGTCGAGTTGGCTGGACGCATTCACCATACGTTTTCCAGTTTCGTCCATGCTGGTGAGCGCGACGTTGCGGGCCGTCATGTCGGTGGGTGAAGTCACCACATCCGATAAAGAATTCATCATGCTGTTGATGGCAGAGCCCAGTCCGGAAGCGCCGCCGGCAAACACATCCTGCAACTGCAGGAGGTTTTGTAAACGTGCGGAATTGCCGGCGTCCACGGCCGATGCGGCAGTGGCCTGGCGGGTCAGCAAATCACTTTGGTTGCGCAAAATGGTTTGTACGTCCACACCCTTGCCGATGTAGCCACCGCCTGTGAATTGCCCGGGTACGTTCTGCAGCACCACCGACTGGCGCGAGTAACCAGGCGTGTTGACATTGGCAATGTTGTTGCCGGTCGTCTGTAGCGCGACCTGGTTGGCCAACAGGGCGCTTGCTCCGACGTTGAGTAGGCTCATGGTGGCACCTTAGGCTTGCGACTGCTGGGAACGCAGTGCGCTTTGGATGGCGCCTCCGAGCTTCTGCGCGTAGGCTGGGTCGGTGGCGTAGCCGGCTTTTTGTAGCGCGGCTGCATAGGCCGTGGCCGACCCTGTGTTAGCACGCGCCTTTTCGTAGCGCGGGTTGTTGTTGATCAGGCGGGCGTAGTCGCGAAAGGACTCTTCGTACGAGTCGTAGGCGCGGAATTTCGCCACCACCTTGTGCGCGACGCCATTGTCGTACTCGGTGGTGGTCACTTGCGCCACTTTGCCGGTCCAGCCACTTCCGGCCTTGATGCCGAACAGGTTGAAAGAGTTGGTGCCATCGGCCTTCTTGATCTCGCTCTTGCCCCAGCCGGTCTCGTGGCCGGCCTGACCAAGCATGAAGCTTGCCGGAATACCGCTGTCGAGCGCCACGCGTTCGGCTGCGTCCTGGTGGTATTGCACGAAGTCGTCGCGGCCTTTGGGCGCAGGGCCCGTGGGCGCTGCCGTGGTGCTGGCGCTTTTTGCGGTCGGGTGGGCGAGACTCAGTGTTGAGGGCGAGACCAGGTTCACATCGCCGCCCATCAACTGATGGGAGAGCTGGCGGGCAATGGCTTCGGACAAGCCGCCCGGCTGGCCGGACATCTGGACCGAGAGCTGCTGATCCAGCAGGTCGGTGCCCAAATCGCCCTGGGCACTGTCGAGCAGGCCCGATTTCATGGTTGCCTCGCGCATGCTCTTGATCATTTCGCGCATGAACAGTGATTCGAACTGTTTGGCCGTTTCTTTGGCCGCTGCGGGGCTGTTCACGCCGGCCTGGTACTTGAGGTTGTTGAGTGAGCGAGCGTCCACTGCCAGCGCGTTCGACGTGCTGGCAGCGGTGGTGGCTGAAAGCGAAAACGCCATGTCAGACCTCCTTGTGCAACGGCTGGTCATCCATCAGATCACCTCCAGATCCGCGTTGAGCGCGCCGGCGGCCTTGATGGCTTGCAGGATGGCGAGCAGGTCGCCAGGTGTGGCGCCCAGGGCATTGAGCGCACGCACCACATCGGCCAATTGCGGCGACGGCGGCACCTGGATGATGGCGCCGGGCTCCTGGTTGATCTTGATACTGCTTTGCTGCGCCACCACGGTCTGGCCATTGGACAATGGATTGGGCTGGCTGATGACGGGAGTCGAGCTAATGGTGATCGACAGGTTCCCGTGCGCGATGGCGCAAGGGCCGAGCGTGACAGCCTGGTTGAGCACCACTGAGCCGGTGCGCGCGTTGATGACGACTTTGGCCGCCGGCGCAATGGTGGCGAGCTGCAGCTCTTCGAGTTCGGCAATGAAGCCCACACGGGCGCCTGGATCGGTCGGAGCGCTGACCTGCACCGTGCGGCTGTTGAGTGCGGTGGCCCGGCCCGGCCCCATGCGCTTGTTGATGGCGTCGACTACGCCATGCGCGGTTTGAAAGTCCGAGGCGTTGAGGTCGAGGGTAATGAAATCGCCGTTGTTGAGTGGCGAGGGCACCGAGCGCTCCACCTGCGCGCCGTCGGGGATGCGGCCGGCGCTCAGATGGTTGATCTGCACCTTGCTGCCGCCTGCGGAAGCCCCGGCGCCACCGACGACGACGTTGCCCTGCGCCAGCGCGTAAATCTCACCATCGGCCCCACGCAGCGGCGTCATCATCAAAAGGCCGCCCTTAATCGATTTGGCGTTGCCCATGGACGATACCGTGGTATCAATGTGTTGCCCCGGCTGGGCAAAGGCGGGAAGTTCCGCTGTGACGACGACGGCGGCCACGTTTTTAAATTGCAGTTGGGATGAAGCGCCCGCGGGCAGGCTGATGCCCATTTGTTGCAGGTAGTTTTGCATCGCCTGCGTGGTGTAGGGCATCTGCGTTGTCTGGTCGCCCGTACCGTCTAGCCCTACGACCAGGCCATAGCCCGTCAATTGGTTGCTGCGCACACCCTGCACGGCGGCCACTTCCTTGATGCGCAGCGCGTACGCGGGCAATGCTGCGGTGAGTGCCAGCAGGCCGGCGCAAAGCGCTGCCCAAGGCATGCGAAAGAGGGGGAAGCGCACGTGGCTCATGGCTTCATTGTGTGGCGCGCTGTGGCAAACGAAGCGGCAATAAAGCCCTGCTTCACCCGCCAATTGAGGTGGCTAGGAGAAACTTGCGCGCGCAAGAAAAAAACAATGAAATAGGCTTCTAACGCTTATGTGGTAAGCGTTAGAAGCTATCAAATTTCACTAAAATTAAGCCTGCTGTAAGGCGGCGGCGGTATCCCCCAGCACGGGCGCCGGATGGTCAGAATGGGGTGACCGAATTGAAGAAGCGCCCCAGCCATCCGGTGACCTGCGCCTCACCCTGCGCGCCGCGCCCGCGCGATTGGATACGGACGTTGGCCACCTGGGTAGAGTTGACGATGCTGCCGGGCTGCAGGGCGCGCGGGTCTACCGTGCCGGAGAAGCGCAGCACGTCCACGTTCTCATTCACGCCAATCTGCTTTTCACCGGTGATGACCAAGTGGCCATTGGGCAGCACCTGCACCACGCTGGTGGTGATTGCTCCCGTGAAGGTGTTGGCGCTTTCCGTGCCGCCCTTGCCTTCGAAGGTATTGCTCGATTTCGCGCCCAGCGTGGTCTTGCCGGTGAGGCTGCTGCTAACAAAAGGCAGCGCGGTGATACCGGCGTCTACTCCAGAGGTGCGGTCCACGGTGGAGGTTGACTTCTGACTGGCTGAGACGTTCTCGACAATCATCACGGTCACGCTGTCGCCGACCATGCGGGCGCGCCGGTCCTCGAATGCAGGACGGAAGCTCGCGGTGTGGAACAGACTACCTGTAGCAGGGCCTTGCACCGGTTGCTCCGCTGCGATGGGCGGTGGTGTAGTGGGCAGGATGTCCACCGGAGGTGTGGGTGACAGGCTGGCGCAGCCGCCCAGCAGCAAGGCCAGCGCGGCAGCCATCCAGCGGGTGCTGACTGCAGAGAACGGATAAGCAGTGAAGCGCATGGGGCCTTCCTTCAGGAACTTAGAGCTGGTCCAGCTTTGCCAGCATCTGGTCGGAGGTTTGCACTGCCTTGGAGTTCATCTCGTAGGCGCGCTGGGTCTGGATCATGCTTACCAGTTCCTGCACTACGTTGACGTTGGAATTCTCCAAGTAGCCTTGCATGACAGTGCCCAGTCCATTGGTGCCAGGTGTGCCCTGCGTGGGCTGGCCGGAGGCAGCGGATTCGGCATATAGGTTTCCGCCAAGTGGCTCCAGACCCGGCGGGTTGACGAAGTTCGCCATGGCGAGGTTGCCCAGCGGCTGCGGCGCCGTATTGCCTTGAAGCAGCGCTGACACCGTGCCATCGGTACCAATGCTCACCGACGTGGCGTTGGGGGGAATCGTGATGCCGTTGGCGACCGGCAGACCGCTTGAGTTGACGAGCCGGCCCTGGGAATCGACCTGGAACGAGCCGTCACGCGTGTAGGCCGCTGTGCCATCGGGCATCGTCACTTGGAAGAAACCGTTGCCCTTGATGGCCACATCCAGATTGCTGCTGGACTGTTGCAGGCTGCCCTGCGTGAAGTTGCGGCTGGTGGCGACCGTGCGTACGCCGAGGCCCAGTTGCAACCCGGTGGGCAGCTGGTTTTGGTCCGTGGTCTGGCTGCCCACTTGGCGCAGGTTCTGGTAGATCAGGTCCTGGAACACGGCGCTGGCGCGCTTGTAGCCGGTGGTCGAGGTATTGGCGAGGTTGTTCGAGATGACATCAAGCTGCGTTTGCTGCGCTTCCATGCCGGTCTTGGCGATCCAGAGGGAATTGATCATGGGGGACTCCTTGGCTGTCGGGCGCGCCGCGCTCAGCCGTTAATGCTCAGCAATTGGCTGGCGGATTTGTCGTTGGTTTCGGCGGTACTGAGTAAGCGCATCTGCTGTTCGAACTGGCGTGAGGCGGTAATCATGCCGACCATGCTTTCGATCGCGCTCACGTTCGAGCCTTCCAGGGCACCGGCCACCATGTGGGCGTTGGCGTCCTCCGGCATGGGGTCGCCAGACTTGGCGCGAAACAGTCCGTCATCGCCGCGCACCAGTGGGTCTTCTGTAGTGGGTGTGGCGAGCTTGATGCGTCCGACTGCCGAGGGGGGCTGCCCTGCAACCATGGCGGTGATGGTGCCGTCCGAGCCCAGCGAGACATCCGCCCCTGGGGGCAGGTCAATCGGTGAGCCGCCATCTGAGAGCACTGGGAGGCCAGTGCCCGTTATCAATTGCCCGGTGGACGACACCTCGAAGGCGCCGCTGCGCGTATAGGCCTCGGTGCCGTCAAGCCCCTGCACGGCAAACCAGGCGTTGCCCGTTGCCATCGCATCGAGGTTGCGCCCGGTGCGTTGGACTGGGCCAGGGGTGTCGCGGTAGCCAGAGGTCGCCTCAAGTGCAAACACGCGCGTGCTGGCGCCGTCGCCTTGCAAAGGCACCGAGCGAAAGGTGGAGAGTTCGGCGCGAAACCCCGTGGTGGACGCATTGGCCAGGTTGTTGGCCAGCACCGACTGCCGCTGCGCGGCGGCGTTGGCACCCGTCATGGCGGTGTAAATGATGCGGTCCATAGGGCCTCCTAAGGTTCAGGCGCTTCAATCAGCGCAGGTTCACCAGCGTAGACATGATCTGGTCTTCCGTCTTGATGGTCTGTGCGTTGGCTTGGTAAGCGCGCTGCGCGGTCATCATGTTGACGAGGTCGGCGGTCAGATCCACGTTGGAGTCTTCCAGCGCACCGGAGGTCAAATCGCCCAGGTTCCCCGTGCCGGGCTTGCCCACGACCGGGGCGCCGGACGTGTTGGTTTCTGCCCAGTTGTTGCCGCCAAGCGACGACAAGCCTTGCGGGTTGCGGAAATTGGCCAAGGCTACCTGGGCTTCGGCGCGGGTGACACCGTTGGAATAGCTGGCCATCACCATGCCATCCTTAGCGATGTTGATGCCGGTGAGGGCGCCCGAAGCGTAGCCGTCTTGTGTGAGGTCAGCGACGGAGAACTTGCTACCGAACTGCGTGGTGGCAGACAGATCAATCTTCACGGGCCACGGGGCTGGCGGGTTGTTCGGGTTGGAGCCGGTAGGATCGACGGTTACGGTCAGGGGCGAAGTGCTGGTGGTTGGATCGTATTTGCCGTTGGCGTCAAACGCGACGGTACCTATGGAGGTTGCCACGACGGGCGGCGTCGCGGTCGGGTCGTCCAGTTTGTCGTACACGTCCCAGGTATTCGCCGTGGCTGTTTTCACGAAGAACAGATTGACTGGCACGGCAACGCCCTGGCTGTCGTACACATTGACGGAGGTGCCGTACGTCGAGCGGGGTGTGGGTGGCACGGTGCTGGCAGCGTCCACAGCGCGGGCATCCAAATTGATCGCCGTCGTAATGTTGGCCGTCTGTTTCGCCTGGATGGGCGCGCCCGTCGGAAAGCTGAGCGGCGTCGTCTGGGAGCTGCTGGCGCCAGTGGTGCTGTCCACCTTGTACCCCATCACTTGGGCTCCAGTGTTGGTGACCAAATCGCCTGTTTTATCGAGTTTGAAGTTACCTGCACGGGTATAGGCGATCGAACCATCAGGCTGCTGGACCTGGAAGAAGCCGCCGCCGTTGATGGCGACATCCAGGTTGTTGCCAGTAACGGTGATGTTGCCTTGCGAGAACTGCTGCGCTATAGAGGCTACTTGGACGCCGATACCGGCGTTGTTGTTTCCCCCCGCGGCGCCAATGGACGTCGCCACGATGTCGGCGAACTCGGTGCGTGAGCCTTTGAAACCCGTGGTGTTGGAGTTGGCGATGTTGTTGCCAATGACGTCCAGGTTTCTGCTGGCGGCGTTGAGTCCTGAGAGACCTTGTTGAAAGCCCATGGTGTGCTCCTGAGGGAAAGCGTTAGAGAATGGCTTTGATGGCGCTGTAGCTGGTGGTGCCGCCACGCGAGAGTTGCATGGCCAGTGCGCCGGTGCTGTCCATGCTGACCGAAGTCACTTTGTCTGTAGAAAGAGCGGTGGTGCTTACCGGGCTTTGCCCGTTGGCCGCCACCACATTGAAGTGCAGTGGACTGCTGGAAGTGGCGCTGCTGGCGTCCCATTCGAAGTTGTAGCGTCCCGCTGCAAGCGCACCGAGATCCACCGTGCCCACCTGCTTGTTGTTGGTATCAAGCACCTGCACTTGCACGGTTGCCGCAGAGCCAGCGAGGTCGAAGGCGCCAGTGCCTTTGTTGGTCGTGTTGTCAACGTTCAGCGTGTTGCCGGCCACCAGCACATTGCGCCCGATCATGGCGCTGCCCTGCATCAATTGCTGTGCGGCAAACTGGCTGGATAGGCCCTGAACAGTGGTGTTGAGCTGCTGGATACCGGTCACTGTATTGATTTGAGCAATCTGCGAAGTCATCTGCGCGTTGTCCATCGGATTCATCGGATCCTGGTTGTTGAGCTGGGCTACGAGCAACTTCAGAAAGCGGTCCTGCGAACTCGCCGGGTCATTCGCTGCGTTGGCACTAGTGCCGGTTGTACTGGTCGGGTCAACCGCTGAAGTGACTGAAGATGTGCTGCTGATCATGGGGATACTCCGGTTTATTGGCCCATTTGCAGGGTCTTGAGCAATAAGGTCTTGGCCGTGTTCATGACCTCGACGTTGTTCTGGTAGGACCGCGAGGCGGAAATCATGTTGACCATTTCGTCCACCGGGTTGACGTTGGAATGCGTGACGTAACCGTCGGCATCGGCGAGTGGATTGCTCGGGTCGTGCACCTTGCGGCCTGGGGCGTTGCTTTCCTGTATGCCGCTGACCTTGACACCGGCGGAACTGTCGCTTCCCATGGCCTGCGTCTGAAACACCACCTCGCGCGCCTTGTAGGCCTTGCCGTCCGGCCCGGCCACCGCATCAACGTTGGCCAGATTACTGGCCACCACGTTGAGGCGCTGCGCTTGCGCGCTGACGGCACTGGACGAGATGTTGAAAATGGAGAACATCGACATGGTGAACCTCGTGGCGACTTACTGGCCCTGAATGGCAGTGAGCATGGTTTTGGACTGGTAGTTGATGAACCGCAGCGTGGCTTCGTAGCGCACGGCGTTGTCCATGAAGGCTGCGCGCTGGTGGTCCATGTCCACGCTGTTGTTGTCCAGCGCCGGCTCGGTCTGGACCGAATAACCCACGGTGCTTTGTTCGGAAAAGCCTGACAACGGAATATGTCCTGCGTTCGTCGTACCGTAGCTGCCCGTGCGACTGTCCTGGCTGACGGACATGGTGCTGCTGGCGCCTGTGGCAGCGGTGAGCGCCTCGGAAAACTTCATGTCGCGCGCCACGTAGCCGGGGGTATCGACATTCGCAATGTTGCTGGCAAGGAGACGCTGGCGCTCAGCACGCAGCATCAGCGCGTTGCTTTGAAAGTCGAGCGTATTAGTCATCTTGTCAAGCATGCCGTGCCTCACACCAAGTTTGCATCTACGCCGGGCATAAGGCCTGAGGCGTGGGTCGATTATGGAAACGCGGGCTGATTCCTAAAGTGGAAAAAACGCTGCTTTGGCTGCGCAGTTTGCCGCTTCATCTTGGCTTCGCCTGCCTATAGTGCGAGGGGTGAAATGGCCTGCAAAAGAGTAGGCGTGCTTCGAAGGAGAACCGTATGCGCACCCCGTTTCTGAATTCCCGGCTAGGCACCAATGTGCTGCGTGGTATCGCGGCCGCGCTTCTGACTGCACTGGTGGTGCCGGCAGCGTGGGCGCAGGATGCAGCCGAACTCTCGAAGATCACCCAGAGCTGGATCGACAGCAGTTTGCATACCGGGGCTACTGCTGAGCTGCCTCTGCGCATGGAAGTGGAAGTGGGTGAGCTGGACCCACGCCTGCGCCTGGCACCGTGTGCGCGCATAGAGCCTTATTTGCCAGTCGGCTCCCGTCTCTGGGGGCGTACCCGGCTGGGATTGCGCTGTGTGGAAGGCGGTACGCGCTGGAATGTCTTCTTGCCAGTTACGGTGAAGGCCTTTGGCCCTGCCTGGGTGCTGACCGGCAACGTGCCCACGGGGACTGTGTTGACGCAAGCCGATGCGGTGCAGGCAGAAGTGGACTGGGCGGCCGACGCTACCTCGGTACTGGCCGATCCGGCCTTGTGGGTCGGACAGGTGGCCGCGCGTCCGTTGCAGGCTGGTCAGGCTGTGCGCCAGGCGATGGTGCGCCCGCCCAAGCTTTTCCAGGCGGGGGCCTTGGTGCATGTGTCGGCGCAGGGTTCTGGCTATGCCGTCAGCGCTAGTGGGCAGGCACTGAGCGCCGGTGCTAGTGGACAAACTGTACGCATAAGAATGGATAATGGAAAAATTATAAGCGGTGTTGTAAATGAAGATGGGACAATAGCGGTAAACCTTTAGGGCGATTTATGTACTTAGACCTAAAGTCTCCGGAAAAGACGTCGAAAACATTCCTACCGGCCCTCGGCATTCAGGGGGCATGGAGAGGGCAATGAAAATAGGTCAAACACCGGAACTTTCAAGCGTAGTGGCGCAGTCAAATGCCTCCAAGCAGGCCAAGGCTGCTGCGCCTGCTGTGCAGCAAAGTGAAAAGGGCGCTGCGTCAGTCGCTGCTGCTGGTGTGCCCGTCACGCTTTCGCGCAATGCGCGGGAGATTGATCAGACCGGCCGCACTTCGTCTGATTTCGATGCCAATCGGGTCAAGGCTGTGCGGGCGGCGATAGAAAACGGCACGTTCAAGGTAGATGCAGGAGCGATTGCCGACAAGATGCTCGCGAACGCTGAGGAAACCATCGAGCATTCACGCGCTTAGTGGGTCGCTTTTTAGGCGAGCCTTTCGGGGGCCATCCAAGCAAGTTTCGGTGCAGCGATTTTTATGACCACTTCCCTGCAAATTGAGACATCGTTGACAGAGGTCGAAGCTTTGTTGCTCAAGGTCGGCGATGCCTTGAAGGCTTCCCGGCCTGAGGAGTTGCAGCAAGCGAGCACCCACTTGCGGGATGCAGTGCTGCAGTTTTCACAGGTTCTGGAAAATCACTCGTCACAGGCTGCTGCGCCGGCCATTGCAGTACGGATACGTGCCGCCGCTGCGCGCTTGGCAAGTCAGCGCGATGCTTTGGCGCGGGTTTCCGCCATGTTGGATCGCCGCGTAGCAGCGATTTTGCCCGAGCAGGCGCCGGCATCCACCTATGGACCTCGTGTGGCGGCTCAGGGATCTGGCCTCGCGCGGATTTACAAATCGGCTGGTTGAGCGACCCGGATGCACAAAAAAAGGTACTGACGGTACCTTTTTTTGTGGCGCCGATTCTCTGAAGATTTATCCGTTTGCCCCGAGCTTGAACTGAAAGCATCAGAGGGTCGAATCCATAAGCGCTAGTCAATGGCCGCGCATCTTGGCGCGTAGGCGGGCGATGGACTGGCTGTGCAATTGGCATACGCGCGATTCGGTGACTCCCAGGACGGCCGCAATTTCCTTGAGGTTCATATCCTGCTCGTAGTACATGCCCATGATGAATTGTTCGCGCTCTGGCAGCGCCTCGATTGCCGTTACTAGTGAACTGCGCAGCCGCTGGTCGCGCAGCATGGCCATGGGGTCGGATGGGGCATCAGCGGTTTCGTGACGCTCTAGAAAACCTTCTCCATCGTCGCCGTCTCCGCGGGTCATGTCTTCCAGGTACACCAGTTGCGTTCCTCGAACCTTGCTCAGCAGGCTTTGGTAGTCGACCAGCGACATATCCAGCTCACTGGCAATTTCCGACTCCAGAGGGCTTCGGCCCAGCTTTTGCTCCAGCCGCTGGACCGCCTTTTCAATGTCCTTCTGGCTCTTGCGTGAGCTGCGGGACATCCAGTCGGTTTCGCGCAGTTCGTCCAGCATGGCGCCGCGTATGCGCTGTGTGGCAAAGGTTTCGAACTGCACGCCTTGCGTGGCTTCGAACCGCACCAAGGCTTCGGACAAACCGATCATCCCGACCTGGATCAGGTCGTCGATTTCCACATTGGCGGGCAGCTTGGCGATCATATGGTGCGCCAGGCGCCGTACCAGAGGCACGTGCTGGCGAATCAAGGCATCGCGATCGAGTTGTCCTTTTGCGGTATAGGTCACGTCAGTGGCTCGTTGCAAAGTGCGCGGCGCAGAAGGTGTCACGGCTAGATGGTAGCGTAGCGTAGATCCCCGCAGGGGTGAGGGTCTCGGCATTTTCAAGAAGTTCGAGGGCCAGGCGTTGCAAATCTGCAGGCCGGTCCGGATCCAGGGCAAGCGTGCGGGGAATGCGACCCAAGTGCGTGCCTGCACATTCGCACAATACGCGCAGTTGCTGGTGTGCAGCAGCCCGTTGCCGCTGGCCGTGTGCCAATCGCACCACCGTGCCCGCTAGACCAGCATGCAGCGCGAGCCATTTAAGGTCCGCATATGTCTTCATGACCGCCTTGTCACCCTCTTCGAGCAGCAGCAAGGGTGATGCAACGTTTTCGGTGGTGAGGCAAGACGCCAACATGGGTATGGGCGCATACAGCACCACCACAGCGTAGCGGCGCAGCAGCGGCTGCAAGCCGCGCAGTGGCGCTGTGCTCGTGCGTTCAAAAGGCGCCAGGGTGGCGAGCCCGCGCGCGGCGGGAAGTACCGCCAGCGATTGTTCGCTCCGGGTGGATTCGCCCTGAGGTGCTTCTATCCAGAGGTTGTGTTCGAGCAGGTCGATCAGCCCTGGTGCCTCAGCGGTTTCATTTGCCGTGCCATCGAGCACCACGGCGGAATACCCCAGCCCCTGCAGGTGGGTGCAAATGGTCCACAACACCTCAAGCGAGCGGCCTCCTGGCGCGGCGGCCACTGAAATCAGCCGCAAGGCGTCCTGGGGCGTCCGGCCGTACAGGCTGGTCCCTTGGTGCAGGCCGAATTCAAGCATCGACGAGGCCTCGTTCACGCGGCTGCTCGGGGCTGTGCGAGAAGAAGAAGTTGAGTTCACTGGCCTTGGGGTCGAAGGCCGAACGCGCTGGAGCGCGCATGGACGTTGCCACCAATGCGTGAGCATCTGCCGCCTCCCAGTCTTCTGGAACTCGCTGGCCGTTGGTCACGCCGCGCAGCAGCAATTGGTGGCGGATCAGCGAATCCACCGCGGGCCCAAGTTTCACGGCTTCGTCCACCTTGGTCAAAATGGCTTGCTGAGTGCCTGAGGTCTTGAACGCTACCAGGGTGTCTTCCAGTGTGTCGCCATGGCTGCCAGCATTGAGCACCAGCAGGCGGTTGACTTCGGGCAGATCGAGCACGTCCAGCATGTCGCGGCGGCGTGGATCGCGCGGGGCGACGCCGGTGGTGTCGATCAACACCATTTTCTTGCTGCTGAGCAGGCCGAGCAAATCTTGCAAAGCGGCCTGGTCGTGTGCCAGATGCGCGACGATACCCAGCATGCGGCCGTAGCTGCGCAACTGCTCATGCGCTCCAACCCGGTAGGTATCGAGCGTGATCAAGCCCACGCTGGCGGGTCCGTGGATGCGAGCGCAGAGCGCGGCGAGCTTGGCGGTGGTGGTGGTTTTGCCCACGCCGGTTGACCCGACCAGGGCGTAGGTGCCGCCTTGCTCGTACAAGGGAAGCATCGCGGCATCTGTCTTGAGGTTGCGCTCCAGAACGTCCATCAGCCAACGCACCGACTCGGCAGCATCGAGATCGTCTGGCAGGCGCTCGAGGATGGTCCGGGCGAGCGCTGGGGAGTAGCCGCTGCGGATCAGCTTGAGCATCAGGTTCGACTGAATCGGGTTTTGCCTGGCCTGACCCAACCAGGACAAGGTGTTGAAGCGGTCTTCAATCAGGTCCTTCATGGCCTGCAATTCATGCATCAGATTTTGCTGGCCAGCAAGAGACGTGGCGGGTGCCGTCGCGGCAGGCTCACGGCGCACGCGCGATGCCGCAGCGGTTGGTGCCGATTTCAGTGGGTTGTGGCGCTGCACGGGTGCAGAGGCCGGTCGTGGAGCAGGCGCTGCTTCACTGGGCTGGGCTTGCTGGCCTGGATCGGAAAGATCAGATTCGCCCAGGGCGTCATGGCGGCGGCGCAGCATGCGCTCACGCACATAGTCCTGGAACGACAGGGTGCTCATCGCCAGTTGCTCCGTGTCCTGGTGAACGGGGTTGCGTGCGGGACGTTCCTCCATGGCTGCGGCTTCCAGCCGACCCGCGCTGCGTGGTGGCGTGGCCACCTGCGTGGGTTCGTCCAGAGCGCTGAGCGATTCTTCCGCAGTGGCCACCACTTCCACGCCATTCGGGGTGGGGCGGTTGGAGAGAATCAGCGTGCCATCGCCAAAAGCCATGCGGGCCTTGGCGAGCGCCTCGCGGGCCGTGGGCGCGTGGAAGCGTTTGATGTTCATGCCGTTGCTCCTTTGAGGATGGGGCCAATTCGAATGGTGTGTGTTTCAGGAATCTCGCTGTGCGCCAGCACCTGGAGGCGCGGCGCCACGCGGCGTACCAGGCGCGAGATCGCGCCGCGAATCGCGTCTGGCACCAGCAGGCAGGCGGGGAGGCCCATTTCCTCCTGGCGCAGTGCGACTTCGGCTGCCTTTTGCGTCAGGATGTCGGCCACGCCCGGGTCCAGCGCTGGACCATTGGCGTTGCCCAATGCCTGCACGAGCAGGCGTTCAAGACCGGGCTCGATGGCGATGACATTGAGCTCACGTGTTGGGCCGTAGATTTGCTGCACGATGGCCGGCGACAGGGCCACACGCACACGTTTGGCAAGTTCGACGGGGTCGGTCGTGGCGCCGGCATGCTCGGCCAATGTCTCGACGATGGTGCGGATATCCCGGATGTGCACGGACTCTTCCAGCAGCAGCTGCAGCACTTTCTGGAACGTCGCGATCGACACCATTTTGGGAACCACTTCTTCGATGAGCTTGGGGGCCAGCTTGGCGACATGCTCGACCAGTTGCTGGGTTTCGGTGCGGCTCAAGAGCTTGGCTGCCTGCACTTGCATCAAGTGTGACAAATGGGTTGCCATGACGGTTTCCGAATCAACGACGGTAAAACCGGCCATTTGCGCCGCTTCCTTCTGCTGGTTGTCGATCCAGTGCGCCGGTAGCCCAAAGGCAGGGTCGGTGGTGGGCGTGCCGATGAGCGGTGTTGAAATGCCACCCGGGTTGATGGCCAGGTGCATGCCGGGAAAAGCCTCGCCTTCGCCCACCACCACGCCGCGCAGGGTGATGCGGTACGCGCTGGGCTTGAGTTCGAGGTTGTCGCGCACGTGCACAGGTGGTGGCAGAAACCCCACCTCCTGTGCGAACTTGCGTCGCACACCCTTGATACGGGTGAGCAGATCACCCTGGCGGGTCTTGTCCACCAGGGCAATCAGGCGGTAGCCGAGCTCAAGGCCCAGCAAATCAATCGGCTGCAGATCGTCCCAGGTGGCTTCACCGTCTCCCGTTGGCGCGGCGGGGGCTTCAACGGGTGGCGGCACCTTGGCGCGTTCCAGCAGCATCCAGGAGAGATAGCCCAGCGCAGCGCCAATCGTCAGGAATACTGCGTGGGGCATACCGGGAATCAGGCCGAGCAGGATCAGGATGCTTGCGGTAATGCCCAGCACCTTGGGGGACATGAACAACTGGTGCACGATCTGATGGCCCATGTCGGAGTCTTTGCCGACGCGTGAGATCACCATGGCGGCTGCGACCGAGATCAACAGGCCTGGAATCTGCGCCACCAGCGCATCGCCCACCGCCATCAGGATGTAGGTGTCCGCCGCCTTGCCGGCGGACAGGCCATGCTGCAGCATGCCGATGGAAAAGCCGCCGACGATGTTGATCAAGAGGATGAGGATGCCGGCCATGGCATCGCCGCGCACGAACTTGGACGCGCCGTCCATGGAGCCGAAGAAGTTGGCTTCTTCGGCCACCTCGGCTCGGCGACGCTTGGCTTCCGCCTCGTCGATCAGGCCGGCGTTCAGGTCCGCGTCCACTGCCATCTGCTTGCCGGGCATGGCGTCGAGCGTGAAGCGCGCCGACACCTCGGCAATGCGTTCGGCCCCTTTCGTGATCACAATGAAGTTGATGACCACCAGGATGGCGAAAACAATCAGGCCGACGGCGAAATTCCCGCCAATCAGGAAATGCCCAAAGGCTTCAATCACCGCCCCGGCCGCGCCTGGGCCGGTATGGCCTTCGAGCAGCACCACGCGGGTTGATGCGACGTTGAGCGACAGGCGCATCAAGGTGGTCAGCAGCAGTACCGAGGGAAAAGCGGCAAAGTCCAGTGGCCGCAGCATGTAGGCGGCGACCATCATCACCATCAGGGCGACGGCGATGTTGAGGGTGAAAAAAGTGTCCAGCAGCCAAGGTGGAATCGGCAACACCATCAGGGCCAGGATGGCGACGACCAAGAGCGGCGCTGATAGCCCCGTTGCGCCAGCGAGGCGGCTGCCCGCCCACTGCCGGGCTGACTGGATGGTGGTGGTCATGCAGGCGCACCTTGTCGTGTTTTAAGGCCCAGAGGATCGAGCTCTGGATCGATATAGGGCTCAGGCACCTCGCCGGGCATCTGGCCTTCGCCGCGCAGTGCCGCCTTCAGGCGGTACACGTAGGCCAGCACCTGGGCCACGGCTGTGTAGAGCACAGCAGGAATCGGTTGGTCCAGATCGGCATTGGCGTAGAGCGCACGCGCCAGCATGGGCGACTGCAGCACGGGGACCTCGTTGGCCTTGGCAAGATCGCGAATGCGCATGGCGACCAGGTCGGTCCCCTTGGCAATGACTTGTGGTGCGGTCATCCCTTCCTCGTACTTGAGTGCCACGGCATAGTGGGTAGGGTTCATCACCACAAAAGAGGCTTTGGGAACGGCGGACACGCTGGCACGGTCGGCAATCTCGCGTTGGCGCCGGCGCATGCGGCCCTTGATCTCTGGGTTGCCGTCGGATTCCTTGTGTTCCTGCTTGACTTCCTGGTGCGACATCTTGAGCCGCTGGCGGAAGAAGACACTCTGCAACGGCACGTCGATCAGCGCCGCCAAGAAAACCACCAGAAGCAGCAGACTTGTCCCCGCGGTCAACCAGTCGGCTATGTAGGAGAGCGCCGAGGGCGAGGGCTGCAGCACCAAAATCGCCATTTCATGAATGCTGTGACGGAGGTAGCTCCAGCCCACTGCGGCCAGGATGCCGGTCATCAGCACCATCTTGGCCACGTTGGCCATTTGCTGTTTGGAAAAAAGATTCGCCGCGCCCTTGAGTGGGCTCAGTCGGCTGAAGTCGGGCGCTATCGGCTTGATGCTCCAAACCCATCCACCGGCCCCGATGGCGCTGAGCAATGCTGCGCTGCCGGTGAGCGCGGCAAAGACCATGCTGGCGATGAGCCCCGTCCCGGTCATGGACTGCAGGCGCGCAATCATGGATCCGGGTGACTTCATGGTGGCCGCGTCAAAGGCCAATTGACGCACCATGTCCAGGCGCAAATGGCCAATCAGGCGCGGGGTAAAGATCAGCAGCGCCATGGCGCCTGCGCCCAGAATGGCCAGGTGCGAGAGATCGCGCGAACGTGCGGCCTGCCCGTCGGTGCGGGCTTTTTGCAGCTTGCGCTCGGTGGCGGGGAGGTTACGGTCCTGGCTCGATTCCATGATGGCATGACGGGTGGTGTCAGGCCATTGTCGTGAGCAGTGCCGAAATCTAAAGCGCGATAAGCGGGCAGGACCCGCCCTTTATTCAGAGCGCAAGTGGGGGCTTAGATCGTGAACACGTTCTAAAACCCCAGGCTGGCCAGAAGATCATCCACTTGCGACTGGTCGGTGACGACATCGGAAGTCGCCTCGGGGTTGACGACCGGGCCTGAGAGATGGTGTGTCTTGGCTTCCACCGTGGGAACGACCGCATGAGGGGGTGCTGTCTGAATGACGAGTTGAACCAGTTGCGCCTCAATGGTGGCGGCCAGCGCCACCACGCGGGCGATCACCTGCCCGGTGAGGTCGTGGAAATCCTGCGCCATCATGATTTCCGTGAGGTGCTCGTCCGTCGCTTGGGTGATCTGCGAGACGTCTTCCAGAAAATTCATGATGGCGCCGGTGGCCACCGCCGCGACCGGGTCACGCACCAGCACCGCACGCATGCGCTTCGCCTCGGCGGCCAGGTGGTCGTGATGCACCTTGGCCTGCTCCACCCGCGTCAAGACCTTTTCCGCCGCTTCACCTGTCAGCCGGGCAATGTACGAGAGGCGGCTTTGCGCATCCGGCAGCTCGCCCATGGTGCTGCGCAACTGGTCGGCATAACCCAGCTCATTAAGGGAATCGTGCAGCTGGCGTGTCAGCAGGCCGATTTTTTGGTGCAGGTCGGGCTCGGCGGGTGCGAGCGTATCGGAGGCGGTGCTCATTTCCATGGCGGTCTACAGCCCGGCTTTCTTGATGATCAAGGTGACTTTCTCTTCGAGCGTAGCCTTGGTGAAGGGCTTGACGATGTAGCCTGCCGCACCGCCCTGGGCCGCTGCGACGATGTCTTCCTTGCGCGCCTCTGCCGTGACCATCAGCACCGGCAGGTGCTTGAGTTTTTCGTCCGCCTTGATCTCTCCGAGCAACTGGAACCCGTTCATGTTGGGCATGTTGATGTCGGTGACCACGAAGTCGAATTTGGAATTGCGCAGCTTGTGCAGGGCGGCGACGCCGTCTTCCGCCTCGTCGGCGTCAGCGAAGCCGCTCTCTTTGAGGAGGTTGCGAACGATGCGCCGCATCGTGGAAAAGTCGTCAACGATCAGGAAGCGAAGGGCATTGGCCACGTGGGACCCTTTCGGTCGAAAAATGCAAAAAACTCTGCCTTAAGGGCGCAAAGCGGGGGCAGATGCCGCAGGAGCTTGTGGGCTCGCTGTGCTGGCTGCTGTGACTTTGGCCACCGAGGTATCTGTTTGTAATTCTGCCGATTGTGCCGCAGGTGGCGTGTGTGCTCCGCCCAACAGGCGTTCTTCGGCCTCGCGCGTCAGTACCGTGATGCTGATGCGCCGGTTGGCCGCAGCGCGTGGGTGCTCGGGGTCGAGCGGGTCGCTTGCCGCGAGGCCCACTACCCGTGCCAGCTTATCGTCTGGCATGCCCGCCGCCACCAGTTCCCGGCGGGAAGCATTGGCGCGGTCCGCAGACAATTCCCAATTGCTGTAGCCACGCTCTCCGTTGCCATAAGGGGTTGCGTCGGTATGGCCGGCAAGGGTCACCCGATTTTCGACACCGCCGAGCGCAGAGCCGATCTCGCGCAGGATGTCGCGCATGTAGGGTTTGACGAGCGCGCTGCCACTGTCGAACATTGGGCGGTTCTGGTCGTCGACGATCTGGATCTGCAAGCCATCGGGTGTCACGTCGATGTGGATTTGCGAGCGGAACTCATTGAGGCGCGGGTTTCCCGCAATGATGGCGTCCATCTTGTCCCGCAGCGTTTTAATGCGCTGGGCATCGCGTTGCGCCTGCTGGGCACGCATTTCCGCCGCCGTGACGCTCTTGTTGGTGTTTTTATCTGCATCGCTACGCCGCACCTGGCCATACACCTTGCTCAGATCGTTGCCGCCGCCTGGAATGATGCTGGAGCTGTTGCCCGCGCCAGTGCCGCCGCTCATGGCCACCTTCAAGGGCGCATGGAAATAGCTGGCAATGCCGTCGAGTTCACCCTTGGCAGTCGAACCCAGCAGCCACATCAGCAAGAAGAACGCCATCATGGCGGTCACGAAATCGGCGTAGGCGATCTTCCAGGCGCCGCCATGCACCGCGTGGTGCGCCTTCCTGACACGCTTGACGATGATGGGTTGGAGCTTTTTTTCCGCCATGGCCCAGTCCTTACTTTCGGCCCTTCACATGGGCTTCAAGCTCCAGGAACGTGGGCCGCGCGGTCGCGAACAGCACCTTGCGGCCAAACTCGATAGCCGTGGCCGGGTTGTAGCCCTGCATGCTCGCCAGTAGGGTGGCTTTGATGCACAGCAGTTCCTTCGCCGCCTCATCCACCTGCTGCTCCATCAGGCCGGCCAGTGGTTCGACAGCGCCATAAGCCAGCAAAATACCCAGAAAGGTACCCACCAAGGCAGAGGCGATCATGCTGCCCAGCACGGAAGGCGGCTGGCCCACCGAGCCCATGGTGTTCACCACGCCGAGCACGGCGGCCACGATACCGAAGGCCGGCAACGCACCCGCGAGGCGTGTGAGGGCCGCCGCCGGTGCCCGTGCTTCTTCGTGGTGCGTGTCGATTTCGCTGTCCATCAGCGATTCGATTTCGTGCGAATTGAGATTGCCCGAAACCATCATGCGCAGATAGTCGGTCAGGAACTCGATGACATGGTGGTCCGAGCCCACGACGGGGTATTTCTTGAAAATCTCGGACTCCTGCGGCGTCTCGACGTCCTTTTCGATGGCCATCAAGCCGTCCTTGCGGGCTTTTTGCAGAATCTCGTAGAGCATGGCCATCAGCTCCATGTAGCGCGCCTTGGTGTATTTCGAACCCTTGAACAGCCCGGGCACGCTGGCGACGGTCGCCTTGAGCAGTTTGGGCTGGTTGGTGACGATGAACGAGCCAAACGCGGCCCCACCAATCGTGATCATTTCAAAGGGCAGGGCTTCGAGCAGCACATGGATGTTGCCGCCGTGCGCGACGAAGACGCCGAACACGCAGCCGAATGTGATGATGTAGCCGACGATAACGATCATGGTGGGGCGATTCTGGCAGAGCTCCCATGCTTTGTTTCACGGAACTGTGCTGCCTAGCCCCGCCAGATCGGGCCGCTGTGCGGTGGTAGAGGCACGGGTTGCAGTAGGAACAAGGTGATGGAAAGCCTAGAAATATTGAGCGTTTTATGGTGCTAACGCTTGTATATTAATGGTTTTTAGCTATTTAAATAATAGCTTACCCATCCTGTTTTGGGGCGTAGGCGGTCTGTAATGCCAAAAACGCACAAAAAGTTACGTAGCCCCTAAAGTTTGTTGCATAGGGGTCCGATAACACATTCATCAGGGAATTTAAGCCCTGTACCTCACAGCAGCGACAAGCAAGGCTTGGGCTGCCACGGGTTGGGCCGCCGGCTTGCGCTGGCAATTTGATAGCGGCAGCAATGCCGCATGTTCGGATTTACACAAGGAGCTAGCACCATGGCATCCACCATCAATACCAATATCAATTCGCTTATTGCACAGAACAACCTGAGCACTTCGCAAAACTCGCTGGCGACCTCCATGCAGCGCCTGTCGTCGGGCCTGCGCATCAATAGCGCCAAGGACGATGCCGCCGGCTTGGCCATCTCCCAGCGCATGACGGCGCAGATCAATGGCCTGACCGTCGCGGGGCGCAACGCCAATGACGGCATCTCGCTGGCCCAGACGGCTGAAGGCGCGATGGCCAGCGTGAGTGACAACCTGCAGCGCATGCGCGAGCTGGCGGTGCAGTCGGCCAACGCCACCAACAGCGATTCGGACCGTGCAGCCATGCAGCAAGAAGTCTCGCAGCTGTCCTCGGAAATCGACCGCGTTGCCACGCAGACCGACTTCAACGGCACCAAGCTGCTCGATGGCACGTTCTCGGCCAAGCAGTTCCAGGTGGGGGCCAATGCGGGCCAGACCATTTCCATTGCTTCCATTGCCAGCGCACGCACCAGCGATCTGGGTGTGTTCACCGGCTTTGTGAATCAGACCGCATCGATCGGCACGGCTTCGGACACGGCGAGTGCCAAGACCATTACGGTGGGCTCTGGCGGCCCAATTGCGCTGGGCACCGTTGCCACCGACGCCAAGGCCATTTCGGCGGCCCTCAATGCCAGCGGTGTCTCAGGCCTGACGGCATCGGCCAATGCGACTGCTGTAGCGGGCGCCACAACGACCGTGACCACCACAGCAGCAGGTACGTCATCGTTCACGCTCAATGGCGTGACGATCTCCGTGGGTGCCACCACCAACGGCACGACCAACCGTGCCAATGCGATTGCGGCGATCAACCAGCAATCGGCTGCCACGGGTGTGACGGCAACAGACGATGGCACGGGCGTTGCCTTGAAGGCGGCCGATGGGCGCAACATCACCGTGGCAGGGTTCAGTGCGGGCACTGCAACCGGCACCACCATTGCCGACTTTGGTCTGGCTACAGGCACTGCAGGTGCCACTGTCAATGTGCGCTATCAAGCTCCTGTGGGCGTGTCGGGCACGGTTACCATGACCGGCATGGGCGCTGGCACCGATCTTGCCTCGAACAACATTGGAAATACGGGTACTGCCGTCAGTGCCATCGATATCTCCACGGTAGCCGGTGCGAATACGGCGCTCACCACAATCGATACGGCACTCAATACCATCAACTCCAGCCGCGCGGCGCTGGGTGCCATCCAGAACCGCTTTAGTTCGACTGTCGCCAACTTGGCGACCACCGGCCAGAACCTGACTGCTTCGCGCAGCCGGATTACGGATGCCGACTTTGCTGCGGAAACGGCCAACCTGAGCCGCTCGCAGATCCTGCAGCAGGCCGGTACCGCCATGGTGGCGCAGGCCAACCAGTTGCCGCAGGGCGTTCTGGCACTGCTGCGCTAATAGGCTAATAGGCTAATAGTAATAGGCGTGGCGGAGTGGCGACTGGCAGGGCCAGTCGGTTGCTGAACCCGGTGCGGGGGCCCTTGCGGCCCCCGCACCGTTTTTGTTTGATAGTCCGAGAAAGGCGTCAATCCGGTGTTTCATGGCGGCTTTGCCGGCGGCCGTGCTCTCCAGAATAAAGGCCCAAGGGATCAGGGTGTGTGCGCTTGCCGTCCCGAAGTCCGAGAGCACTGAAAGCAGTCTTTGCGTTTGCTGACCGTGCGTTGATCTACAGCTTTATTTCAGGAGCTATCGCCATGGCATCCATCATCAACACCAACATTCAGTCGCTCGTTGCGCAAAACAACCTGAGTACTTCGCAAAACTCGCTGGCGACCTCCATGCAGCGCCTGTCGTCGGGCCTGCGCATCAATAGCGCCAAGGACGATGCTGCCGGCTTGGCCATCTCCCAGCGCATGACGGCGCAGATCAATGGCCTGAATGTTGCCGCGCGCAACGCCAACGACGGCATCTCCATGTCGCAGACGGCAGAAGGCGCAATGGCCAGTGTCACCGACAACCTGCAGCGCATGCGCGAACTGGCGGTGCAGTCGGCCAACGCCACCAACAGCGATTCGGACCGTGCAGCCATGCAGCAAGAAGTCTCGCAGCTGTCCTCGGAAATCGACCGCGTTGCCACGCAGACCGACTTTAACGGCACCAAGCTGCTCGATGGCACGTTTACGGCCAAGCAGTTCCAGGTGGGGGCCAATGCGGGCGAGACTATTTCCATTGATTCCATTGCCAGCGCACGCACCAGCGATCTGGGTGTGTTCACCGGCTTTGTGAATCAGACCGCATCGATCGGCACGGCTTCGGACACGGCGAGTGCCAAGACCATTACGGTGGGCTCTGGCGGCCCAATTGCGCTGGGCACCGTTGCCACCGACGCCAAGGCCATTTCGGCGGCCCTCAATGCCAGCGGTGTCTCAGGCCTGACGGCATCGGCCAATGCGACTGCTGTAGCGGGCGCCACAACGACCGTGACCACCACAGCAGCAGGTACGTCATCGTTCACGCTCAATGGCGTGACGATCTCCGTGGGTGCCACCACCAACGGCACGACCAACCGTGCCAATGCGATTGCGGCGATCAACCAGCAATCGGCTGCCACGGGTGTGACGGCAACAGACGATGGCACGGGCGTTGCCTTGAAGGCGGCCGATGGGCGCAACATCACCGTGGCAGGGTTCAGTGCGGGCACTGCAACCGGCACCACCATTGCCGACTTTGGTCTGGCTACAGGCACTGCAGGTGCCACTGTCAATGTGCGCTATCAAGCTCCTGTGGGCGTGTCGGGCACGGTTACCATGACCGGCATGGGCGCTGGCACCGATCTTGCCTCGAACAACATTGGAAATACGGGTACTGCCGTCAGTGCCATCGATATCTCCACGGTAGCCGGTGCGAATACGGCGCTCACCACAATCGATACGGCGCTCAACACCATCAACTCCAGCCGCGCAGCGCTGGGTGCGCTGCAGAACCGGTTCAGTTCGACCATCGCCAACTTGTCGACCACCGGCCAGAACCTGACTGCTTCGCGCAGCCGGATTACGGATGCCGACTTTGCTGCGGAAACGGCCAACCTGAGCCGTGCGCAAATCCTGCAGCAGGCCGGTACCGCCATGGTGGCGCAGGCCAACCAGTTGCCACAAACGGTGCTTAAGCTCCTGCAGTAACCACTATCGGGGCGCGGTGCCTCCAACCGTGGTTCAACCCATTGCCGCACACTGCGCTCAAGCGCCTGCGGGGTGATGCGGGCTGCGGTGACACATTTAAGTTTTGTGCGTCTTCGCCGATATTCCTATAGGGACTGTGTACATTCTGGCCCGCGCCGGCATGCTGCAGTGCTTTGTCGGATAGTCGTCCGCATGACCGTAATAGGAGATCGACATGGGCATTTCATCCCCCGGTATAGGTAGCGGCCTTGATGTGCAGAGCATCGTCACCCAGCTGGTGGCGCTGGACAAGCAGCCTCTGCAACAACTGCAAGTCACGGCCTCGGCGCTGACTTCGGATATCTCTGCCTACGGCCAGCTCAAATCGCAAATTGCCAACCTGCAGACGCAAGCAGCCAATCTGGCTGATCCGACAAGTTGGCAGAACATGGCGGTTTCATCCAGCAATTCGTCGGCTATCACGGGTACGGCCACCTCTGCGGCGGCGCCCACTTCGTTCAGCATGCAGGTGAGCCAGCTGGCAACGGCTCAGTCGGCAGGTTCGGGTGCCTTTGCTACGGGTTCGTCCGTGGGCACGGGTACGCTCAATATCCAGCTGGGCACCTGGGGCACGGCAAGTGGTGGCGCCGCTACGTTTGCCCCCGGCACCTCGCCCCAGGTGTCGATCGACATCACCGCAGACGACAACACGCTGGCCAAGGTGGCTGCCAAGATCAATGCGGCCAATGCGGGTGTCAATGCCACGGTGCTGCACGACGCCTCGGGTGACCGGCTTTTGATGCGATCGAGCACGACGGGTGCAGCGGCGGGTTTTCGCATTCAGGCGGTGGATGACGATGGTAACAACACCGATAGCGCTGGATTGTCGAGTTTGGCCTTTGATCCTCAAAATGCTACGTCCGGCATGGCGCTGACCCAAGCGGCGCAAGACACGCTGGCCACCATCAACGGCGTGAGCGTGTCGTCGGGCAACAATACCTTTGCCAACACCGTTGACGGGCTCACGCTGACCGCTTCTCAGGTGACAACAGCTCCTGTGACGGTGACGATTTCGTCCGACACGACGGCTGCGAATACGAACATCAACAATTTCATTTCGTCCTACAACGCGCTCAACAGTGCGCTGTCCACCATGACGAGCTACAACGCCGCTACCAAAACAGCCGGCACCTTGCAGGGCGACTCAACGGCTGTGGGCCTACAAAATGCGCTACGGCAACTGGTGGGCAGCATGGGGCCGGCCGGCGGTGCGTTCAGCCGACTCTCCGATATAGGGGTGCAGTTCCAGGCGGATGGCTCGCTCCAAGCCGATCCAACAAAACTGAGCGCGGCCATGACCAATCCGTCAGCTCTCAAAGCTTTTTTTGCGACCAGCGGGACGAATGCTTCGTCCAATGGTTTTGCGACCCGCATCAATAGTTTTGCTGCTGGCTTACTCGATCCGGACGGCGCGATTGCCAGCAAAACCAATTCTCTTCAGACCCAATTGAAGAGCAACGCTACCGATCAGGATACCGTGAACACCCGCGCCGATGCGCATCAAACTGCATTGCTCGCACAGTACAGCGCGCTTGACAGCCAGTTGGCCCAGCTAACGGCGCTGAACACCTACATCACCCAGCAGGTGGCGGCGTGGAACAAGGCATAAAGCTAGACCCACCAAATTGAAACCTTTTCTCCGTAAGATGTATTGGTCCGTCTTGGTGCCCGTGTGCACAAACGATAGCGCCAAAGGGCGAAAAAGCACGCGATTGAGTGCATCTCTTCCTTCCGAATTTGCTTGAGTTCCTGCTCTGATTGCCGATATGAATAACAAGAAGCAAATTAAGGAGCCCTCGATGTTTACACCAGTCCATTCCCGTGCCGCCAGCGCTTACCGGCAGGTGGGTGTGCAGTCCGGAGTCGAGGGCGCCTCTCCGCATGTGTTGATCAAGATGTTGTTTGATGGCTTGGTCCAGTCACTCAATGCCGCGCGCGGTGCCATGGCACGTGGCGATATCCCCGAAAAGGGTCGTCAGATTGGCATGGCCGTGCGGATCTTGGGCGAAGGCCTCCAGGGTGGGCTGGACCCGGTAAAAGGCGGCGAATTGGCTGCCAACCTGGGTGCTTTGTACGACTATTGCATGACGCGTCTGACGCAGGCCAATCTGCGCGGTGATGTGTCCGGGGTGGAAGAGGTGTTGAGATTGATCACACCCGTGGCTGATGGTTGGAACCAGATTGTTGCCGCTCCCGCAGGGAGGGCCTGAGGAATGTCTGCCGTGCTGATCGACTACTACAAGGCCATTGAAGACAGCAGCCGCAAGATGCTGGAGGCCGCGCAGGCCAGCGACTGGGAGGGTGTGGTGCGCTACGAAGGTACCTGTGCCGTGCTGATCGAAGAACTGCGCTACAAGGCGCAGGAACATGACTTGATGCCTGAGTACCGCAAGGAAAAAACGGTGATCATGCAGCGCATCCTGCGCAACGATGCGCAGATCCGCACCCTCGCCGAGCCCTGGCTGGCCAAATTTGAGCACCTGTTCGAGGGCCAGCCGCAGGTGATGCATTGAAGCGATGAAATAATGCTCAAATCAGGCTCCAGCGCTTATCTGGTAAGCGCTGACAGCTATGAAATTTGATAATTTACGCGCTAATACCTGCGCCTGGCATAGGCAGCGCAGGGTGCCGATAAATATTAGGTAAAAATGCCTGCAGCGCTTATGCATCAAGCGCTGGCAGCTCTCATAAAAGGAGCGTTCTGCCGATTGGGGCGCCGCCTGGCTCTTAGATCGTGAACGTTCTTACACCTGCATGTTCATGATGTCGGTGTAGGCCTGCACCATGCGGTTGCGCACGTTCACGGTGGCCTGAAAGCCGATTTGCGCTTTCTGAATGGCCACCATGGTTTCCTCCAGACTCACCGCCGGGTTTTCCAGTTGAACCTGGGTCTGCAGATCGGTGGAATGGTTCTGTGCGGCGCTTACCGACTGCAGCGCGCCCTTGAGTGCGCCGGCAAAACCAACTTCGTTGCCACTGTTCTGCGCGGCTGCTGGGCGGCGCGCCTGGCCCGCGCCGGTGAGCGGGGCGAGTGAGCTGGTGATGCGCATGTCCATAGCGAAGTCCGGTGAGAGAAGTCCATGAGGGCGAGAGAAGGGATGGCGCAATCGTAGTGCCGTCCCCAATGCCCATGCGCAGGAAAAGATGGCGAAAGCAGCGCCTTATCGGGTGAACGCCGCAGGGCTGCGGCCCAATAATCGGCCCACGCAGCGCCCCACCTTGGCGCGTGAACCTGGAAACACCGATGTCCGCAGTTCTTCCTGTCGATTCTGCAAAGCTGCCGGCAAGCCCCATCTGGCTGCAGCGCCTGTCCGCCATGGACAGGGCGCAGCGCATGCGCCTGGCCGTTGGAGCGGTGCTGCTCGTGGGCGTTCTGATTGCTGCTGTGCTGTATGGGCGCCAAGCCGACTACCGCGTGCTGTTCGCCAACCTGAGCGACAAGGATGGCGGCGCCATCGTCGCGCAGCTCACGCAGATGAACGTGCCGTACAAGTATTCCGAGGGGGGCGGTGCGATCATGATTCCGAGCGATCGCGTGCACGATGTGCGTCTGCGCCTGGCCACGCAGGGTTTGCCCAAGGGCTCGATCACGGGCTTTGAGTTGATGGATAACAGCCGCTTTGGCATGACACAGTTTCAGGAGCGGCTCAATTTCCAGCGCGGGCTTGAAGGCGAGTTGACGCGCTCTATCCAGTCGCTGTCTTCCGTGCAGAGCGCGCGCGTGCATCTGGCGCTGCCCAACCAGAACGGATTTTTCCGTGAGCAGCAAAAACCATCCGCCTCGGTCTTGATCAGCCTCTACCCCGGCCGTGTGTTGGACCGGGCGCAGCTGGCCGGTATCGTGCACCTCGTGGCGTCCAGCGTGCCCGAACTGGCGCCGTCCGCTGTGAGCGTGCTCGACGATACGGGCAAACTGCTTTCCAGCACCCCGGATGGGGCGCAGAGCGGCGAATTTGACGCCCAGCAGCTGCAGTACGTGCAGCAGATCGAGCAGCAGTACACGCGCCGCGTCATGGAGATGCTTGAACCCATCGTGGGCCGCAACAACGTCAAGGCGCAGGTGACGGCCGACGTCGATTTCAGCCAGACTGAATCGACCGCCGAGCAGTTTCGGCCGAACCAGGCGCCCGACGCGAGCGCCATTCGCAGCCAGCAGGTCATGGAAACCAGTGGCAATGCGAGTTCCACGGCGACGGGTGCGGTGGGCGCCGTGGCCAACCAGCCGCCGGGCCCGTCCACTGCACCCATCAACGGCGCCAACCCTGCGCCCACGGCCGCAGGCCAGCAGCAAACGAACGGGTCGGGCACGCACAAGCGCGAGTCCACCACCAACTACGAAGTGGACAAGACGGTCAAGGTCACACGCGCTGGGCGCGGCACCGTCAAGCGCCTGAGTGCCGCGGTGGTGGTCAATTACCAAACCAGCCAGGAAAGGGGCAAGACGGTGACCAAGGCACTGTCCGCCGAGCAGCTCGAGCGCATGACCGCCCTGGTGCGGGAATCCATTGGATTCAACCAGGAGCGTGGGGACTCCGTGAACCTGATGAACGCGCCCTTCCAGGTAGAGACGCAAGCGGTAGAGCAGACCCCCCTGTGGAGGCAGCCTGAAACACTAGACCTGGCCCGCAGCTTTGCCTGGCCGGTGGGCATATTCTTGTTTGGTGCTCTGGTGCTGCTGGGCCTGGTGCGGCCCGCGTTCAAGAATTTGGCCTCTGGGGCACCTGTCCGCAGCAAGGGGACGGGTGGTACGCTCGACGCACTGGAGGCAGAAGCGCCACAGCGACCGGCGCTGCCGCCACCTTCCCGAACAGCGGCGCCTGCGCCCCCCACCGAGGAGCAACTGCGCCTTGAAGATGCCCGCGTGTTGACACGTGAGAATCCAATGGCCGTCGCCCATATCATCAAAAGCTGGGTCAATGGCGACGCCGCCTGACCGCAAGCCCGCTACGACGCACCCACCATGGACGAACAAGGCCTGAACGACGCTGCTATCTTCCTCATGTCGCTGGGGGAGGAAGAGGCGGCGGAAGTGTTCAAGCACTTGTCGCCCAAAGAGGTGCAAAAGCTGGGCGAAACCATAGCGCGTATGCGCAATGTTTCGCGTGAGCGACTGGACGAGGTCATCAACAAGTTTTCCGGTGCGGCCGCGGCCCAGAGCCTGTTGGTGTCCGACACAAGTAACTATGTCCGCGCGGTGCTCAAGCGGGCCCTTGGGGACGACAAGGCATCCCTGTTGATCGACCGGATTTTGCAAGGCGGGGATGTCTCGGGGATCGAGAGCCTCAAGTGGATGGATCCTCTGTCGGTCGCGGAGCTGCTGCGCAACGAGCACCCGCAGATCATCGCGGCCATCTTGGTGCATCTGGACTACGACCACGCCGCAGGTGTGCTGATGCAGTTTACCGACCGCCAGCGCAGCGAGGTACTGCTGCGCGTAGCGACACTCGAGGGTATCCAGCCCACGGCACTCAAGGACCTTAACGAGGTACTGTTCAAGGTACTTGCGGGGGGTGACAAGGTGCGCAAAAGCTCGCTCGGCGGTGTCAAGGCAGCAGCCGAAATCATCAACTTGCTGGGCAGCAACACCGAAAGCATGGTGCTGGAGAATATCCGCGCCCACGACCCCGACCTGGCACAGAAGATCATGGACAAGATGTTCGTGTTCGACGATGTCATGAAGCTCGACGACAAATCGATCCAGACGGTCCTCAAGGAAGTGGCGTCGGAGACGTTGGTCGTCGCGCTCAAGGGCGCAGCGCCCGAGTTGCGCGAGAAGTTCCTCTCCAACATGTCCTCACGCGCTGCCGAAGCATTGCGCGAAGACCTCGAAACACGTGGGCCGATGCGCCTGTCTGAAGTGGAGGCGCAGCAGAAGGAGATCCTCAAGACGGTGCGCCGGCTGTCCGACGAAGGCCAGATCGTTCTGGGAGGCGCAGGTGACGAGGCCTTCATCTAAGAGCAGCACCTACACGCGGTTTATCCCACGCGAGGAGGTGGGGGATGTCACGCAATGGCGGTTCAATGCTGTCGGCACGGACGCGGTCCCGGAGGAGCAGGGCGAGGTGCCCGAGCTGCCGCCAGCCGTTGATGAAGCAGCGCAAGCGGCAGCCGAGCAACAGATTCGGGAGGAAGCTTTTGCCCAGGGACACGCCGAGGGATGCGAGCAAGCGGCGTTGGAATGGCAGCGCCGGCTCGACGACTATGTTGCTGGTCAAGGCGCTATCGCAGCGCAGCAACTTGCCAGTGTGGCGGCTGCATTTGAACAGGGGCTGGCAGCCGCGCAGCAAAACGTGGCACAAGGCGTGCTTGAACTGGCCTGCGAGATTGCCCGGCATGTGGTGCGGCGTGAGCTGCAGAGCGACCGCACGGCCTTGCAGCCCGTCATCGCCGAAGCCTTGGGAAGCCTGGTGGTCGATGGGCGGCCGATTGCCGTGCGCCTGCATCCCATCGACGCGCAGGCATTGGGGCCAGCGTTGAAAACAGAGTTTTCAGCGACTGCCATTCAATGGGTTGCCGATGCCAACGTGGCGCCCGGCGGCTGCCTCGTCGAGCAGGCCGGTGCCGTGATTGACGGGCAACTGGAAAAGCGCTGGCAACGTGCGCTCGCCCCTTTGGGGATCGATGCGCCCTGGCGTGAGGAAGCCGACCATGCAGCCGACTGAAGTCAGCGCAGCCTGGAGCGCCTTTCTGGATCAGGCACGCCAGCGCGCCGCCGATGTGCCGGCGCTGGAGGCGCGTGGCACCTTGACGCGCCTGGCCGGCCTGGTGCTGGAGGCGAGCGGTATCCGCGTGCCAGTGGGCTCGCAGTGCTTTGTGGAAAACGGGCACGAGCGCACGCTGGCCGAAGTGGTGGGGTTTTCCGGCGAGCGCGCCTTTCTAATGCCGGCGGGGGATACCCAGGGCTTGTCGAGTGGTGCGCGGGTCATACCGGCATTGCCTTATGTGGCACCGCTGCGCTTGTTCGAGGCTGCCCGGCCGGTGCAGAAAATCGGCGTGCTGCGCCTGCCTATGGGCGATGGGCTGCTGGGCAGGGTGGTGGATGCGCAGGGCGTCCCGCTGGACCACGGCGGCCCGCTGCAGCACGTGTCTGCCGACCCCATGGACCGGCGCCTGATCAATGCCATGGACCGTGACCCGGTTCGCCATCCGCTGGACACAGGTGTGCGTGCCATCAACGCCTTGCTCACAGTGGGCCGTGGGCAGCGCCTCGGGCTGTTTGCCGGCTCTGGCGTCGGTAAAAGTGTTCTGCTGGGAATGATGGCGCGCTACACCGCCGCCGATGTCATTGTGGTGGGCCTGATTGGCGAGCGTGGGCGCGAAGTGAAGGAATTTGTCGAAGACATTCTGGGGGCGCAAGATCGCGGGCGTGCCGTGGTTGTGGCCGCACCGGCCGACGCGCCCCCACTGCTGCGCATGCAGGGCGCGGCGTACGCGACAGCGGTTGCCGAGCACTTTCGGGACAAAGGCAAGCATGTGCTGCTGCTTATGGATTCGCTCACCCGCTATGCGATGGCACAGCGCGAAATTGCCTTGGCGATTGGCGAGCCGCCCGCCACCAAAGGCTACCCACCATCGTGCTTTGCCAAGCTACCGCAACTGGTTGAGCGAAGCGGCAACGGTTTGCATGGCGTAGGGTCCATCACGGCCTTCTATACCGTGCTCTCCGAGGGGGATGACCAGCAGGACCCCATTGCCGACGCGGCGCGCGCTATTCTGGATGGCCACATCGTGCTCTCGCGTGCCTTGGCAGAGACCGGGCATTTCCCCGCTATCGACATCGAGCAATCGGCTTCCCGCGTCATGCACAACGTGATCGGTCAACAGCATTTTGAGCTGGCACGTCGGTTTCGTGCCGTGTACTCGCGCTACCAGAAAAGCCGTGATCTGGTGCAAGTGGGCGCGTACATGAGCGGCTCCGATCCGGGGCTTGACGAGGCCATCCGGCTGCAGCCCGCCATGGAGGTGTTCCTGCAGCAAAACATGTTCGAAGCGGCGTCGCTGGAGCACAGCGTTGCAGCAATGGCCGATGTTCTTGAGTAACCGTGACCATGAACGCAAAAAAGAACACGTTGCAAATCGCTGTCGAAATGACCGCGAGGCAGCGCGATGGTGCGCGCCATGCCTTGCGGGACGCGCGCGCCAGTGCCGCTGCCGCCGGAGAGCAAATGGAGCAGTTGCAGACATATGCCAGTGAAACCGAGGCCCGCTGGGGCATGCGTTCGGGTGCCCATGTGATGCCGGAAGTGCTGTTTCACCATCGGCATTTCATGGGGCAGCTGGGGCATGCGATGGAGATGCAGACCAAGGTTCTCGAAGAGCATGCGCGGCGCATCGCTGATGGCGAAAGCGCCTTGCTGGCAGCGGAATTGCGTTTGGCTACGCTTAAGAAGCTGGTGGCTAAGCGGCAGCGTGAATGGGCGCTGGCAGAACAACGGCGCGAACAGAAGCAGACCGACGAACGTGCCCAGTTGGCACTGCGGCTGCGTCTGGATGTGCACCAAGCCTAAGGCCATGTTGAACAAGTCCCTCACGCGCCGCGCATCCGCACCTCGGGCGGTCTGCGGCGTTGCAAATCCTCGCCATGGCTGCGGCTATGGCTGCGGCTTGCGCGCGGGGGGCCGCCCCCTTGCCTCTCATCCCGATGCACGGCGCGCGCCATCGCGGTGACTTATTCAGCATCGCCCTAAAGATATTGGAGACCATGATCATGGACAACATTCGCCTTGGCCCTTCTTCGTCTGCTGACGGAGTGCATGCCGTGCGGCAAAAGTCCGGTACCGAAACCGCGCAGACTTCCGATGCTTTTTTTGCGCTGCTTTCCGGTTTGGGCGCGCAATCGAACGCGAACATGGACGCCCCGGCTTCTCCCGAGGAGCCAGCACCTTCTGCCGGCTCTTCGGCAGAAGGTGCTGGCTCGCTGAATCCCGCTGTCCAAGCTGGGACGGCGGCGACCGATGGCGCCTCCAACGCATTGGATGGCACTGCGGCGGCAGAGCAAACCGAGCATTCGAAAATCTCCGGCACAGGCTCGGCCAAACCCGGAGCCAAAAAGGGTATTTCTAGCGATGACGGTGCGCTGTCAGGCGTTCCTGCAGGCTCCGAAAGCGCTGTGGCGGGTGACCATCGTGCTCTGAAAGGCAAGAACCAGTCGGCGCTACCAGAGCCGGGAGCGCCGGTATTGGCTCAAGATGCCGCGACGCCCCTCACCCTTGCGCTTGCGTCCGGAGGACTGGGCGCTGGCGGGGGAGTGGTGGCGCAGACCAACCGCATTGACACCGCGGTTGCGCCAACCAAGATCGGCGCAGCAAATTTATCAACACACCGCCCTTTGCTGGCGTCCGCTGCCACCAGTGCGAGTGCCGTACTGTCCAGCCCATTGCGGGCACTTGCGCAAGTGGCTGGTTTGACGCACCCTGGAGCGCAAGGGGCGGGTGCTGTGCTCCTGGGAAACCATATCGACCCGCGTGCGCTGTCAGAGACCGGCCAGTTGCAAGCAACATCGCAAAAAGCGGTTGAAAATGGCGCTGCATCGGTCAGTGATATCGCTGGCCTTGTCACAGCTCCGCTGCTGCCGATAGAAGCAGCAGTGTCGACATCAGAGTTCTACCGGGACCGTGTGGAGTTGCCCAAAAATGAGCGCTCGGGTTTTGGTTCCACTGCGGTGGGCCAGGCGTGGGCAGAGTCAGGGGGTACTGCCGTGACCGACGCCGGGCAAGGGATTGCAGGTGGAATGGCGGCATCGCCTGAAAACGCTGTCGCCGAGAAGGTCACCTATTGGTTGAGTGAGAACCTCAAGAACGCAGCTTTGACGGTAGAGCATGCGGGCCAGCCGGTCGATGTGCGTGTGTCGCTGGCAGGCAACGAGGCGCATGTGTCATTTCATAGCGATCAGGCGCAGACGCGTGAACTGCTCACTGACAGCATGGAGCAGTTGCGTGAGTTGTTGCGTGGGGAGGGGCTGGTGTTGTCAGGCGCTACCGTGGATACCGGCACGTCTGGGCAAACGGGGGACCAGGGCGGCAGGAGCGCACCGTTTGGTGCCGCTACCACCAATGTGCTGGCCGCCATAGACACGCCGGTGCAAACGGTGCGCCGGACGTTAACAAACAGCTCGGTCGATCTGTATGTCTGAGAAGGGGCGAGCGAATTTCTCGCCGCCGTCTTGACCGGAAGGGTTTCTGTGGCCTTTTCCGCCCACGGCATTCATTCACATCGCCTGATGTATTCGGTCGACTCTGCCGCTACGGGTGTGTTGATGCGTCAGCTGTTGGCTGTGCGCACGTCGCAGACTCAAATACGCTGACTCGGGGGACTGTGGCCCGTTTCCAGGCCTTATCTCGGTATCATGGCTTGGCTCGCCGCCAATAATGGCCTCTACGCAACCGCCTGCCTTCGCAAGAAAAATCTTTGCAGGCCGTGCCTGCACGACGGCCTGCGCTTTGTCTGCGCGCTTGCTCCTGATTTGCCGTCGAAATTAGGAGGGCCTTGGCGCCCGTTTGCCGATGCAAGGAATATTTGAACGTGTCAACCGCCGTCGAAACAGAGAAGAAGCCTGCCAAGAAGCGGCTTAGCAAGAAACTGCTCATCATGGTGGCTGTCGTGCTGCTGTTGCTGTTGCTTGCCGGGGGTGGCGCCGCCTATGTGTTGTCGCAGCGCCATGCGGTGGATGAAAACGGGGATGAAATCGAGGCGACGGCTGAGGCCAAGGAGTCCGCGCCTGCGCCAACGTTCCTTCCCATAGACACCATGGTCGTGAATTTGGCGGATCCGGGTGGTGAGCGTTTCGCGCAGGTTGGCATCACGCTGGAGCTTGCCGACGCCAAGACGGAAGAACGTATCAAGCAGTTCATGCCCAGCATACGCAGCAGTGTGCTGCTGCTGATTTCCCAGAAAACCTCGGACGAGCTTCTGACTCGCGAAGGAAAAGACAAGCTAGCGCATGACATCCTGCGCGAAGTCTCGCGCCCGCTCGGGTTTTCTGTGCCGGATGTTCCGGTTGGAGGGGGCGATCCAAAGCCCGCTGCTGGGCACGGCGCCAAGAATAAGAGCAAAGACAAGGGCAAAGCTGCGGAGCAGGAGAATCCGGTTCACCGGGTCCTGTTCTCCGGCTTCATTATTCAATAGGAGCAGGGGGTATCCGATGAGCGAATCGTTCCTGTCTCAGGAAGAAGTCGACGCCCTGCTCGAAGGCGTAACTGGCGAGAGTCAAAAAACCGAACAGGAAACGTTCGAGGCGGGGGAGGTTCGTAGCTACGATATTTCGAGCCAGGAGCGGATTGTGCGCGGGCGCATGCCGACGATGGAAATCGTCAATGAGCGCTTTGCACGCAATTTTCGAATTGGCCTGTTCAATTTCATCCGCCGCAGCCCAGAAATTTCTGTTGGCATGGTGGCCGTGCAGCGTTACAGCGCGTTTCTGCGCGAATTGGCTGTGCCGACCAATTTCAACATCGTGGCGATTCGCCCCTTGCGTGGAAGTGGGCTGATTGTCTGCGAGCCGTCGTTGGTGTTCGGCATCATTGATACGCTGTTTGGGGGGGTTGGAAAGTTCCAGACGCGCATCGAAGGCCGTGACTTTTCACCTACTGAGCAGCGCATCATCAACCGGTTGGTGGATGTCATCTGCGCGGAATACAAAAAGGCATGGCAGGGCATCTATCCTCTGGAGTTGGAGTACCAGCGGTCTGAGATGCAGCCCCAGTTTGCCAACATCGCAACCCCTAGCGAGATTGTGGTCTCGACGGCCTTTCAGCTTGAAATTGGCGACCTCACCGGGGCGATTCATATTTGCATGCCCTATGCCACGTTGGAGCCGATTCGAGACGTACTGTATTCGTCCACGCAGGGCGATTCCATCGAAGTGGATCGCCGCTGGGTGCGCGTGCTCACGCGCGAGATTCAGGCGGCCGAAGTGACGCTTGTGGCCGAACTGGCGCGTGCCGATGCAACTGTGGAGCAGTTGCTCGCGATGAAGCCGGGCGATTTCATCGAGCTCGATCGCGAACCCCGCATTCGTGCCTCGATAGGTGGCGTTCCGGTATTTGAGTGCCAATACGGTACGCACAATTCCAAGTACGCCATCCGTATTGAGCAGTGTTTACGCACCGCCGACCAGAATTGGATGGGGGATAAAAATGGCAATTGAAAACGATAAGACAGGCGACGGCTCTGCCGGAGCTGGCGAAGACGCAGGCGATCCGTTTGCTGGATGGGCCGAGGCCCTGGAAGAGCAAAAATCTTCGGCCTCGACCCCAGACCCAGAGCAGGGTGGGCCGCTGAGTGGTGAAGCCGCCAGGCCATTTTCCGCTTCTAACGATGCGCCGGCGAACGACATCAATATGGTGCTCGACATTCCCGTGCAGCTGTCGGTGGAACTTGGTCGCACCAAGGTGCCCATCAAATATATTTTGCAACTTGCCCAGGGCTCGGTCGTGGAGCTTGACGCCTTGGCTGGCGAGCCCATGGATGTGCTGGTTAACGGCTACCTCATTGCGCAGGGTGAAGTCGTCGTGGTTAACGACAAGTTCGGTATCCGCCTGACCGATGTGGTGACGCCTTCCGAGCGCCTGCGCCGGGTCAGCCGAGGCCAGGGATGACGCAAACCCTGTTACTCGTGATCGTCTTCGTGGTGGCCATTGCCTCGCTGCCCTGGCTGGTGCGCCGGGTGCAGCAGCGCCAAGGGCGCCTTGCTGGATCTTCTACGGCTGCTCCACGCGTACTCTCTGCCATAGCGGTCGGACCACATCAGCGTGTCGTTACGGTGGAAATAGGCGGCAATGGGGAGCGCACGACCTTAATTCTGGGTGTAACGCCGCAGAGCATCCGCTGCCTGCACACACAGGTTTCGCGCGTCGATCCCGGTGCTGATGCTGGTTCGTTTTCAATCGCCATGGCGAAAGCTTCGGCGGCCGGAGCTTTGCGTTCGAGAGAATCAGAGCCCACTGATGAGAAGGACGTGGGACGTGGTTAAAACAAGAGCGGTGTTAAGGGCGCGTCCAGCTGCCGCGCCGCTCGTCCTGCTGGGCAGTTTATTGGCGCACGGCGTTGTCTTTGCACAGGCAAACGCTTCCTTGCCTCTGTTGATTGGTTCCGGGCCATCGGGTGCCAGTTATTCGGTTCCAATTCAGACGCTGCTGTTTTTTACCGCGCTGTCGTTTCTGCCGGCCATCCTGTTGATGATGACTGGGTTCACGCGCATTGTGATCGTGCTGTCTCTATTGCGCCAGGCGATCGGGACACAGTCTGCGCCACCCAACCAGGTGATCATAGGGCTATCGCTGTTCCTTACCATGTTCGTCATGGGACCGACGCTTGATCGCGTCTATGAGGATGCCTACGTTCCCTACACCACCAACGCCATAGGGTTCGAGGAGGCCGCAGCAAAGGCGGAGGTCCCGATGCGCCAATTCATGCTCAAACAAACTCGCCAGTCCGACTTTGCCTTGTTTGCGCGTCTGGCGCGGCTTGACGCGGCTGTTACAGCAGAGACGGCGCCACTTCGTGTTCTGGTGCCTGCGTTTGTCACGAGCGAGCTCAAGTCGGCGTTCCAGATCGGGTTCATGATCTTCATTCCCTTCCTGGTGATTGACATGGTGGTCTCCAGCATCTTGATGTCTCTCGGAATGATGATGCTGTCCCCTGTGCTGGTGGCGCTTCCCTTCAAGCTGATGTTGTTCGTGTTGGCAGACGGATGGAATCTTCTGATCGGTTCGCTCGCGGCGAGCTTTGTTACCTGACACTACCTTCGAGGGGCGTTCTATGACCCGCACTTGGAATGTTTGGGTTTTGTTTTATGCAAGGCAGTGGAGGTAGGCTCATGACCCCGGAATTTGTGTTGACCGTTGGCCATGAGGCCTTGATGTTGTTGTTGATGATTGCCATGCCGGTGCTCGGTGTGGTCATGGCTGTCGGTCTCCTTGTGAGCATTTTTCAGGCGGTTACCCAGATTCACGAGGCGACACTTGCCTTCGTCCCCAAACTGGTCGCAGCGGTGGCCGTGTTTGTTTTTGCTGGTCCATGGATGGTGAGCACCTTGGTGGATTTCATCCGACGCACCATTGAATCTATTCCGACGGTCGTTGGCTGAGCGGCCCAACGCCCGTGATCACGTTTTCTGAAGCCCAGATCGTGGCCTGGATGTCGCCAATTCTTTGGCCGTTTCTGCGTGTGCTGGCCTTGTTTTCGGTGTCTCCGGTGTTTTCGATGCGCGTCATCCCCGTACGTGTGCGCATTGGCCTTGCTTTTTTTGTGGCACTTTGCGCTCAGGCGATGCTGCAAGACCAGCCCCTGGTTCCGTTCAATGACTCCGATGCGCTTGGTGTCGTGGCGCAGCAAGTGTTGATTGGGCTTGCCATCGGGTTCGCCGTGCGCTTGGTGTTTGCCTCAGTTGAGCTTGCCGGTGAAGTGATTGGGCTCCAGATGGGGCTTAATTTCGCATCGTTCTTCGATCCTGCGAGCAACACCCAGGTGAGTGCGGTGGCGCGGTTCTTTAGCAATATGGCGACGTTGTTCTTCGTGGTGATCAATGGCCATCTGATGGTGTTGATGGCGGTAGTCAAGAGTTTTGACCGATTCCCCGTAAACAGCCATTTTTTGGTGGCGATTGGACAAATGCGACTCTACGAACTAGGGACTTCGTTGTTCTCGAGCGCCTTGTGGATTGCGCTGCCGATGGTTGCGCTGCTGCTTTTTGTGAACCTGACGCTGGGCATCATTTCGCGCGTTGCGCCCCAAATGAATATCTACGCTGTGGGCTTTCCCGTGACGCTCACCGTAGGTCTTCTGGGTATCACGGCAACTTTGCCGCTGCTTGAGCAGCCGATGCTGACACTCATGCAGCAGGCCATGGACTTGTTCATGGTTCAGCGCTGAAGCGGATTGGATAAGAACGGCTGCGTTGGCACGCCGTACCGTTAGACCAAACCATTGCGGATGGCATACACAGTCAACTCTGCGTTGTTGGAGAGTTTGAGTTTTTCAAGTACTCGCGCCCGGTACACACTGACAGTCTTGGGGCTGAGCATCAGTTCTTCGGCAATTTCGGACAGGCGCCTTCCAGACGCGATCTTCAACAATGTCTGTAGTTCGCGTTCCGACAAGGCAGTATGTCCTGCCACTTGGGCTGGCTCGGAAATGCTTTCAGCGAGCATTTGCGCCACCTCAGAAGTCAAGTATTTGCGTCCCTGCGCGATCAAATGTACGGCATCGATCAAGACAAGGGGGTCAGCGGCCTTGCTCGCATAGCCTTGCGCTCCCGCACGCAGGCACCGTACGGCATACTGGTCTGCGGGGTTCATAGAGACCACCAGGACCTTGATATGCGGATGGGTTTCGCGCAGCGAACTTAGCACTTCCAAGCCGCTGCGACCAGGCATGTTCAGGTCGAGCAATAGGACATCACAAGGCGTGGATCGCAGCACCTCCCGTAGTTCAGAATAGCTCCCAGCTTCGCCGCTTATCTTGATGTCTGCCGCTTCCTCCAAGGTATCGCGAATTCCGCGGCGGACCAAGGCATGGTCATCACAAAGCACAACGTGGATCATGGGCAGCGTCTTGGTTAAGAGGCACGGAAAGGATGACCGATGTTCCACGGCCAGGGCGACTGCTAATGTCGAGCCATCCACCTGCGGTTTTGGCTCTCTCGCTCAGGCCGATAAGGCCAAAGCTTTGTTGCTTGTTGCGCGCTCCTGTGTCCATGCCCTGTCCGTTGTCGCTTACTTCCAATGTGAGTACGTTTTCGGCATCGGAGAGATCAATGTTGACGACAGCAGCCGTAGCATGCTTTGAAATATTGGTAAGAGCTTCCTGTGCAGTACGGTAGGCAACGAGCTGCAAGTGTGCCGCCAGTTCAGCATTGCGCAGGCTGGATGACACATGCACGGGGATGCCCGTGCGGTGTTCGAAATCCCGTGCCAACCATTCGAGAGCTGCTGCCAGGCCCTGGTCAAGCACAGGTGGGCGGAGGTTTTTCATGATGCGCTGACTCGCGCCGAGTGCATGCTGCAGCATCTCCGTGGCCGCGTGTGCATGGCTGGTCACTCCGTGATCTTGCGCGTGGCGCTCGATCCAGGCGAGGTCAAAGCGTATCGCGGTTAGGGCTCCGCCGATATCGTCGTGAATCTCACGGGCGATGGCCGCGCGCTCTTTTTCAATGGAATCTTGAAGGTGTTCTGTGAGCTGGGCCAAGTTCTTCTGCGACTGCGCCAATTCTTGAGCGGCCAGCTCACGTTGTGTTCGTGCATGGTGCACTTCACATGCGCGGGAAATTACATGCGGAAGTCGAAAGAGCTGATCCTTCAACACATAGTCCGCCATTCCTAGTCGGATGGCATCGACCGCAGCAGCTTCACCAATGGCGCCCGACAGCAGAATGAAAGGGGGAGACAGTGGTTTGTCTGCCACAAGTCCCCATGCGTCGAGCGCAGTGAAGCCGGCAAGCTGGTAGTCCGCAAGGATGGCATCAAACGACATGTTCGCCATAGCGGACAAAAAATCAGACAAGATGTCTACATGGTGCAGCTCGACAGACATTCCGCTTTCACGCAGAGCCAGGGCGGTGAGGCGATGGTCTGCCAGCGAGTCTTCAAGATGAAGGATGCGCAGCGGCAACGTGTGTTCGACAGACGCCATAAGCAGGCTATCATAGGATACAAATTGGAACAAACAAGCGTGTTTGCCCGGTTGGGGAGGTGCGTCTTCTCGCCTCCAATGCAGATGTTGTTGGCGATCACCAACTTGATGCGAGTGTGATGGCGTGTCAATGGGTTTAGAAGCCATGTCGTTCACGATGGAGGATGACCCCTGTGCCACCAGTTTCAGAGTCGACCAAGGGTCCGGAGGTGCACTTGCCGGTGATGGTTGCTGCCGATTTGCAGGATTCCTTGCTTGTCGTCATGCATGACCTGCATCGCCTTGAAGGGCTACTCAGTCATGCCGCTGACAATTTGTTGGAGCGTTTTGGTGAGGCCAATGAATCTCTCAGTCGATCACTGGTCCAGAGCTCTCCGGAACTCCAGATCGTGCAAAACGCCTTGCGCAGCGCGGTGGTAGAACTCCAATTTCAAGACATGGCGTCGCAACTCATCTGGCACACCACGAAGGTTTTGCAGGCCTGTGCCTTTCAGTTGGCTGCCGAAGCCATGGGGACTGAAGAGGGCGAAGAAGCCGCTTCATTTGCTGATATGGCGCCTGATCGTCCCAATCCGGTTACGCAAAGCGAAATGGATGCTGGCTCGGTTGACCTGTTCTAAGCCACACAATCGCTACAGTTTTATTCAATCCCGTTCGTTGGAGCACTTACATGCAATCGATTCTTGCCGTTGATGACTCACCATCCATGCGGAAGATGGTGGCCTTCACTCTCTCTGGTGCTGGCTACCATGTGGTTGAGGCGGTTGACGGGCAGGATGCTTACGAAAAAGCACAAACCCATGACATTGATTTGGTATTGGCTGATCAAAACATGCCGCGCCTTGATGGCATAGGCCTGACAAGAAAACTTCGCGAACATCCCAAGTTCAAGACGGTGCCTATTTTGATCCTCACAACTGAGTCAAGTGATCAAATGAAGCAGGCAGGGCGGGCAGCAGGAGCTACCGGTTGGCTGGTCAAGCCGTTCGATCCCAATCGCCTGATCGAAGTGATACGAAAGGTGATGCCATGAGGAAAAATCAACGCGCGTTTCAATCATCAGGAGCGGTCCATGGCTGAACTGCATCAAGAAGGCGGCAGCGGTGCAGATTTTGATCTGACCCAGTTTTATCAAATCTTTTTTGAAGAAGCAGGTGAAAATCTGGATCAGATGGAGCAGATCCTGCTTGATCTGTCGCTCGAGAACGCGGATGACGAAGAGCTCAACGGTATTTTCCGCTGCGCCCATTCGATCAAAGGAGGGGCTGCCACCTTCGGGTTTGCCGATGTAGCGGAGCTTACACATCACATGGAGTCGCTTCTGGATAAGTTGCGACGCCATGAATTGACTCCCGTGCCCCAAATGGTTGACGTTTTGCTGGAGTCTGCAGATGCATCACGCAGCCTTCTTTCGCGGCACCAAGCAGGAGAGCAGGGCGATGCGCCGTCGACAGCAGATTTGGTGCGGCGAATTGCCGAGCTGGCGTCTGGAGGCGTTCCTGATGCGCCAACAAGATTGTCGCCGCAGATGCCGGACATGGGTGCCTCTGTCGCGACCGCTGAACTGGTAGCGCAGACATCCGCGCAGCCTTCGTCGGCAGGGCTTTCCGGAGAACGGCAACTTCTGATTCGGATAGGACCATTAGAAGAAGCGAACAGCGCCGATGTCATCAAGGAACTTTTTCGGGACATTCCAGGACTGGGCTCCATAGCGGATGGCGTTACAGACGACCCATCTGTCCGTGCCTTCCAAGTGACAACGAGTGCCAGTGACGAAGACCTGCTTGATCTTTTTGCATTTCACGTTGCCAAGGAACTGGTCGCCATTACTGCGGCCGCACCCAATCTTGGGCTCTCGGAGCCAGCATCTGGCGAGATACCGTATGGCTTTTTCCCCAATGCGCCAGGATCACCTGGAGCGGTCCCGCAGTCTGTCACGGCACAAGCGCCGATCAGTGAGGGCGGTACGCTTGCTGTAAGCAAGGCCACTCCGTTCAAGGTTGCCGATGCCAAGGGCGGCTCCCATGCGCATGTGGAGTCCAGCACCATTCGCGTTGCAGTCAATAAAGTTGATCAATTAATCAACTTGGTGGGAGAGTTGGTGATCACGCAGGCCATGCTGGCGCAAAACAGCCGCGATCTGGATGCCGCGGTGTACCAGCAACTCCTCGCGGGTCTCGCCGATCTTGACCGGAATACGCGCGACCTGCAGGAATCGGTGATGTCCATCCGCATGATTCCGATGTCCATTGTGTTCAGCAGGTTCCCGCGCATGCTGCGTGACCTCGCCAACAAGCTCGGTAAGAAGGTGGATCTCGTTACGCTTGGCGAGGCCACCGAGCTCGACAAGGGCCTCGTGGAGAAAATTACCGATCCGCTGACGCATTTGGTGCGCAATAGTGGGGACCACGGAATTGAGATGCCCGCGGATCGGCTGGCAAAAGGAAAGCCGGAGCACGGCACCATTACTCTTTCTGCGTCGCACCAAGGCGGGTCCATCGTGATTGAGGTGAAGGACGATGGCCGAGGCCTGTCTCGCGAAAAAATCTTACGAAAGGCGCGAGAACGAGGCATGGATGTGTCCGATCAATTGACCGACGCCGAGGTCTGGCAGCTTATTTTTGCCCCAGGGTTTTCGACGGCAGAGGTGGTCACCGATGTGTCGGGCCGTGGCGTGGGACTCGATGTGGTGAAACGAAACATCGCAGCACTTAACGGCAGTGTAGAAGTGGACTCGTCCGAAGGGTACGGGATGCGGGTATCCGTACGACTTCCCTTGACATTGGCCATTATGGACGGTATGTCTGTCGGTGTTGGTGATGAAGTCTATATTCTCCCATTGTCCTCGGTAGTTGAATCCTTTCAGGTAAATACCGAAGAAGTCAGCACCGTGGCACAAGGTTCCCGACTTGTAAAGGTGCGCGAAGAATACATGCCAGTGATTGCCATGGAGAAAATATTTCAAATCCCAAGAAATGGGTCTGGAAAATCTAGCGATATTATGGTGGTCGTGGAATCTGATGGGAGCCGAATTGCTCTGCTGGTGGATGAGCTTCTTGGTCAACATCAAGTTGTAGTAAAGAATCTTGAATCCAACTATCGGAAAGTTCCTAATGTATCGGGCGCGACCATATTGGGGGATGGAAAAGTGGCTTTGATTCTCGATACCAGCAGCATGGTGCGCCGTGCTCGCCATTGAATATATAGATCATACCGGCAGCCTTGAAAAGGAGAGATTGTGATGAATATAAACGAAATAAACAGCGCTGCACCCCCCTCTGGATCTCGTGAATATCTCACTTTTCGTCTAGAAAATGAAGAATACGGAATAGATATTCTTAAGGTTCAAGAAATACGAGGGTATGAATCCCCAACTCGAATTGCCCACTCTCCGGAATTTATCAAGGGAGTAGTCAATTTGCGTGGCACTATAGTCCCCATAGTTGATATGCGGATTAGATTTAATTGTAAGCTTGCGAAATATGATGATTTTACGGTGGTGATTATTCTTAATCTCCGTAATCGCATTGTTGGTATCGTGGTGGATTCTGTTAGTGATGTGATGGAGATTGCTTCTGAAAACATCCAGTCTGCGCCAGATATAGAGAGCACGATTGATAGTGCTTGTATTTTTGGCTTGGGCTCTGTAGGTGATAGGATGCTAATTCTTCTTGATATAGAAAAACTAATGTCAAATGTGGATATGGGGTTGGTGGCGGCAGTGGAGTAATTGGTCAATTGGTGAGCTCTGGCGTAAGAATTTTTCTAATAGCTACAAATGGCTCGCATCTGATTGGTGAAATAATGAAAATCTGCTGGAAGATGGCTAAATGAGGCCACCCATGGATGAAACTTCTTCTGCGGCAGGCCCGCTGACGCAAGGGCGTGAGTTTATCTGGACAGATGCGGATTTCACCCGAGTGCAAGCGCTGATTTATCAGCGTGCAGGGATTAGTCTTCATGATGGTAAACATGCCATGGTTTATAGCCGCCTCTCCCGGCGCCTGCGAGAAACCGGACATAACAGCTTCCACGATTACTTGGGCTGGCTTGAGCAACACGATGGTGCGGAGTGGCAGGAATTCATCAATGCACTAACTACTAATCTCACGGCCTTTTTTCGTGAACAGCATCATTTTGATATTTTTGCTGAATATCTTCGCTCTGGACCGCCAGGCGCAGCGTGGCGAGTATGGTGCAATGCGGCTTCTACGGGAGAGGAGCCGTATTCTATTGCAATTACAGCATTGGAGACCCTAGGAAGTAGCGCAACGTTTCGACTTGTGGCGAGCGATATAGATTCACGAGTCTTGGCGACTGCTGCACAGGGGGTATATCGACTGGAAAATCTCAAGGGGCTGACCCCTGAACGGATACATAAATTTTTTCTCCGAGGAAAAGGGGAAAATTCTGGATTGGTGCGCGTCAAATCAGAACTTTTGCGAGCCATTGATTTTATAAGTGTGAATCTAATTCGGGACGACTGGCCGTTTCGTGACCCGTTTGATGTGGTGTTTTGTCGCAATGTAATGATCTATTTTGATGCCCCCACACAGCGCCGCGTCCTAGAACGAATTCACCGTGTGCTTAAGCCTGGCGGCATGCTCTTTGTGGGGCATGCAGAGAATTTCAGCGAATCACGTGATCTTTTTTCCTTACGAGGAAAGACCGTGTATGAGCGTCGATAAGCAACCTGCATATCAAGCAATATTCTGATTCGCATGATCTCCCAAAAACCTATTTCCATTGCTGCTGTGAATTCCCTTCCAGCGGCAGCCGCACCATCTGAGCGACGCCGTGCTCCACGCATTGCTCCCTTGGCACCGGAAATCTATGGGAACAATCACGTTGCCGCACCTGAGTCTTCGTTGGATGAGCTTAAATCTAGAATCAAAAGACCTGGGCTAGCTTCTTTTTTTTATTTTGATAATCATTTCCAATACAATGCTGTCAAGGTGCTTCCAGGCGAGTATTTCGTGGCGAATGAAAATCTTGTGATCATGACGGTTCTTGGATCATGCATTGCTGCATGTATTTGGGATAGTCGAATGCGCGTAGGAGGAATGAACCATTTTATGCTGCCTGATGGTGATTCACTGGATGTGTCGGGGCGCTATGGCTCTTACGCGATGGAACTTCTAATTAATGAAATGCTTAAATTAGGGGCACGGCGAGAAACTATGCAGGCTAAAATATTTGGTGGTGCGCAGGTGATGCATAGTTTTACCACTATGAATGTTGGCGAGAGAAACACGGCCTTTGTTGTTAACTATCTGCAGACTGAGCGAATTCCTGTGGTATCAGAAGATGTGTTGGATATTTATCCCCGCAAGGTTTGTTTTTTCCCGGTTACGGGAAAGGCCATGGTCAAGCGACTGGCACACGCTCATCCGGAAGATTTGATTGCGCAAGAGAAGGGCGGAAATGCGCAGACTGTTGCGCGGGTGACGTCGGGCGGCTCAGTAGATCTTTTCTGACGGAGCAGTCCGAAAATGAGCAAGAAAATTCGCGTCGTGGTGGTAGACGATTCGGCCTTGGTACGCAGTTTGCTGTCGGAAATCATCAACCGCCAGCCCGATATGAAATGCGTGGCGACGGCCAACGACCCCCTGATCGCACGGGAGCTAATTCGGGAACATGACCCCGATGTCATCACGCTGGATGTCGAAATGCCGCGCATGGACGGCATCGATTTCCTGGGGCGGCTAATGCGCTTGCGCCCGACGCCTGTGGTGATGATTTCCACGCTGACAGAGCGTGGTGCCGAGGTCACAATGAAGGCGTTAGAGTTGGGTGCGGTGGATTTTGTCGCTAAACCGCGTATAGGCGTAGCCCATGGTCTAAGCGATCTGTCTCAACAAATCGTTGACAAGATTCGCGTAGCAGCGGTAGCCAGAGTGCGACGTCTTTCGCAGCAAGCCCCTTCTGCTAATGACACCGAACGTCCGGGAGGTGTGGGGTCCCCAACGGCGCTTCTCGGGCGCTTATCCACCGAAAAAATTGTATTCATTGGCGCATCCACGGGCGGCACCGAGGCCATCAAGGAAATTTTGGTGCACATGCCTCCCGATTCACCGGCAATCGTCATCACGCAGCATATGCCTGCAGGCTTCACGACGAGCTTTGCGGCGCGCCTCAACAGCCTCTGCCAAATTCGCGTGAAGGAGGCCGTAGATGGAGAGCGCTTATTGCCAGGTCATGCCTATGTCGCCCCTGGAGGTACGCAGTTTCACGTCGGACGCAGCGGCGCGAATTACATTGCCGTGGTGGACGACGGTGTGCCGGTCAATCGTCACAAACCTTCGGTTGAGGTGCTGTTCAAGTCTGGTGCGGCCTTTGTGGGCCGCAACGCACTGGCTATCATGCTGACCGGAATGGGCGCAGATGGTGCAGTGGCCATGCGTGAAATGAAGGATGCAGGAAGCTATAACTTTGTGCAGGACGAGGCAAGTTGTGTCGTATTCGGCATGCCGCGGGAGGCCATTGCACATGGCGCGGCCGATGAGGTGCTACCTCTTCAGGCAATCGCGCCTGCACTGGTCGCGCGCCTGCGTGGCGGCGCGGATCGTGTGCTCCATCGCATTTAAGGCAGACTCGGCTGCAGCGTCATGCCGACAACGCTTCCCAGCGTTCCAGTGCAGCCATCAAGGCTGTCTCAATTTCTGCCTCTCTTATCTGAAGTGCAATGGCCCGCACGCTATCGGTCTGGTAGAGGGCTCCATCTGCAAGCGCCGCCTGTAGGTCCTGCTGCTCTGTTTCTAGTGCAGCGATTTGCTGGGGCAGGCCATCCAATTCGCGTTGATCTTTGTAGCTCAACTTCTTTTTTGATAGCGGTTTCTCATTGCTGGGTGAGCGATAGGAAGGGACTTCTTTTGGGTTCTTGTCGGCTGGCTCTTTCATGACCTTGGCGCGTGACGTGGCCAGTTCACGTGCGCGGGCCGATTGCAAGAGCCAATCGCGCACTCCGCCTTCATACCCGCGCCACACTCCGTCACCTTCAAATGCGATGGTGCTCGTCACGACGTTGTCGAGAAAGCTGCGGTCATGACTCACCAGAAAAACAGTGCCGTCGTAGTTTTGTAGCAACTCCTCAAGCAGGTCGAGTGTCTCGATATCCAGATCATTGGTCGGCTCATCGAGCACAAGCACATTGGCGGGGCGTGCAAAAAGGCGCGCCAGAAACAACCGGTTGCGCTCCCCGCCCGACAGTGAGCGCACTGGAGAGCGCGCCCGTGCGGGCGCAAAAAGGAAATCACCCAGATAGCTCTTTACGTGCTTGCGCTCCTGCCCTATTTCAATCCACTCGCTTCCGGGGCTGATGAAATCCTCCAGAGTCGCATCGAGGTCTACGCCCTCACGCATCTGATCAAAATAAGCCACCTGTATCTTGGAGCCCTGCCGCACTGACCCGCTGTCAGGCGCTGTCTCTCCCAGAATGAGCTTTAGGAGTGTGGTCTTCCCTGCTCCGTTCGGACCAATTAGTCCGACCTTATCGCCACGCAGAATCGTCGTGCTGAAGTCGGATACAACCTGCGTCTCACCATAGCTCTTGCTGACATTCGCCAACTCTGCAACCAGCCTGCCGCTTTGGGCTCCCGAGGAAATATCAAGCTTGACCGCGCCCATTGCATCGCGACGTGTCGCACGGTCCTTGCGCAGCACCTCAAGGCGGGAAATCCGACTTTGACTTCGAGTCCGACGGGCTTCCACGCCTTTGCGAATCCAAATTTCCTCTTGTGCCAGCAGCCGATCGGCCTTTGCTCCGATGATGCGTTCCTGGGCCATCTGCTCCTGTTTCTGCTCTAAATACCGAGCAAAGTTTCCGGGGTAGGACAACAGTCGCCCTCTATCAAGCTCGACGATGCGTGTTGCTACGCGGTCCAGGAATGTGCGATCGTGCGTGATGGTGACGATGCTGCCTTTGAAGTCGCGCAGCAACTCTTCAAGCCATTCGATGGAGTCAAGATCAAGGTGGTTAGTTGGCTCATCCAGCAGAAGGATGTCAGGCCGAGTTACCAGCGCCTGGGCCAGCGCCACGCGTTTCTTTTTCCCGCCTGAGAGATCGCCGACACGTGCTGAACCATCCAAGTGCAGACGTTCCAGGGTCTCCGCAACGCGCTGCTCCCAGGTCCAGCCCTCTTGGGCTTCGATTTGTGTTTGCAGCGCATCAAGATCGTCGCCTTGTGACCCAGAAAAATAGCGTTCACGTAGTGCGATTACAGGTGCCAGCCCCTCTGAAACACATGAGAACACTGTGCCATTCGCCTCAAGCATGGGCTCCTGTGCAACAAACGCCAGTCGCACTCCCCGCTGCACTTGCCGTGTGCCATCGTCGGGTGGGCGGGTTCCTTCAAGGATTCTTAGAAGCGAAGACTTCCCCGCCCCGTTGCGCCCGATAAGCCCTACGCGTTCGCCAGGCTCCAAGGAAAAATCTGCGTGGTCTAGCAGGGCGACATGCCCGAAAGCGAGCTGTGCATTGGATAGAGTGATGAGTGCCATGTGCCCCGATTATCGGCAACCGCATAGGACGGCTTGTTTTCGGAGCTCGGTGAGCCAGGGGTTAAAATTTTTTTAGCTCGGCCTTGCCTTCGAGTGCAAACTCGCACTAGAATACAAGGCTGCGCTGCTGACGGCAGGTAAGTCCCGAGAGGGGCTGACTGGATTTGGTGGTGCGGCGGGGGAAGTTGGAAGAAGTCGAGTGAGGTGAGGGGAAGAAATTCTTCGAATCTTTTTGACAGAA